>OGXE01000709.1_pt1 | contig 30951 bp, 22 predicted proteins | sample 1576181 | NCBI WGS metagenome assembly OGXE01 (sample SAMEA3541478, study PRJEB24748) | human gut metagenome | biome: human gut; feature: human-associated habitat; material: faeces | place: China | collected 2012 | reverse complement strand
AATTCGCCCTCCGCCAAGGTTTTGCTGCGCAAAACGCTTGTACGGCGCAAAAGCGCCGATTTTTTGGATTCCGGCAGGAAATTAAAATGCTCGGGCGAAGTGAATTCGCCCTCCGCCAAGGTTTTGCTGCGCAAAACGCTTGTACGGCGCAAAAGCGTTGTTTTTTGCTTCGGTAGGCCAAATAGATACGGGACATCCGAACCGGGTGTCCTGTTTTTTTATAAGAACGTTCCCTGTCAATGATTGAAAACAGGTTTTTAATTTGCTATGATACCTTCATACTTTCCATAGGGGGATAATTTGTGAAAAAAAGATTTGCTATATGCAGCACAATAGTTTTGCTGCTGCTTTTGTCAGCCTGCGGCGCACCGCAGACGTTGGACTTTTCCTACGCTCCGGAAGGAGAAGAACTTTCTTCTTTGATGGTGGAGACTTCACAAACTCACCGCGCAGAACTGGAGCACGTTCCCTCTGCGGCTGATTTTGACGATGCGATTTCGGATGACCCCGCCTCGGCAGGGCTGCTGAGCGAGAGCGAGGTGGAGAGCCTTTTACGAGGTCATGCCGCGATGGAGACGGTGTCGAAGGAACAGGCGCAGTCTGATGTTTCCCTGCTGTTCCGCACGCTGCAAAGCGCTTACGGCGCTTACGAATACTTTGGGCAGGAAAAGTTTGACGCAGCGGAGGACGCTGTGACACAATGGCTTTCCTCACAGGATGATGAGATTAAAGTTTCTGCGCTGGGAGAAAAACTGCAGGAATCTCTCGCATTCATGCTTGCGCACGACGCGCATGCCATGATTTATGAACCGGCGGCGGAAGAGATCGAAGCGCAGGTGCGATATGAATACTTCTTTGCCGACGGCTTCTATTTTTCAAAGGATGTCAACGGCAGCTATTATATGGTGAATGACGGGGAGAGGTGGACATTGAGTAGCTTCTCCGATGAACATGTCAGCGTGCAGCCGACGCTTCTGCAAGACGGACGCATTGTTTATCAGCCGACGCTTTTTGCGCTGCGGAAGGACGCCGTGCAGAGCAGTGTCACACTGAAAAATTCTTCTGGAAAAGCGAAAATCTATCGCCTTGACTGGACGGAGAGTCAGCCGCTTGATGTTGACCTCGGCACGCTGGATTACCGCCTGATACAGGAAGACGGTCTTACCTATGTTTCCCTCCGCAGCTTTGTTTCCGGCACATATGATAATATGCTTGCACGCTATGCTCGGGAAGGGGCAAAAGCACGCGGGAGCAAAGCGGTGATCTATGACCTGCGCGGCAATGTTGGCGGCTCGGACAGTTGGCCGAGAAAGTGGATACAGAGTTTCCTCGGAACGCAGAACAGTATTGAGACCTCCATGCTGTATGCGCAGAAAAACAGCGCCCTTTTTGCTGCGGAAAACAGCGAGAGTCTGCTGCCGGAAGATGAGGGAACTTGCTTTGCCCGTGAAGTCCACGGGACCTGGTATGAAAATGATATTCCGATCATTGTGTTGGTTGACGATCATTGCGGCTCGTCCGGCGAGGGCGCGGTACAGCTTTTGAAAACGCTTGACAATGTGCTCATTGTCGGCAGCAACACGGCGGGATACCAGCTCTGCGGAAATATCAGCACCTTTACATTGCCATATACCGGCATCGGTGTGCGCTTTGGGTCAACGCTTTTCCTCTATGGGGACGGAGAAAATGTCGATCACAGGGGCTATGCTCCGGATGTCTGGTGTGATCCGCAGGATGCGCTTGCTTCAGTGCTGGCACTGCTGAAAGAACAGGGGGTCGTCAGTGCAGATGCTTGCGAAACCGTGAGAGAAAAAATAGTGAAATGATGAATTTTTCGCTCATACAGGCAGAGCGGCAGCGGGTAATAGAAGCAACTCAAATCGTATAGCACCCACACTTGGCAGGCATTCGATTCCGCAGGCTGCGCAGATCTTCAAACTGCAAACTGCCAATGTCGGGGGTCGAGGGGAACTCCCCTCGCGTTCGCTTGGGGGGTACAAGGGGGCATTCTCTCACGCGAGAGAATGCCCCCTCTTCTGCGCGGCCACAGGGGGAGAACCTCAGCGTCCCCCTTGCGCAGCAAGCCCCTTTCATGCTATGATATTTTCACAGAAAAAGAGAAAGTGAGGAGATCATCATGACTCTCGATGAAGCGATCAAGTCCCTGATGGCTTTGCAGGCCAAGCTCGCGGCCTACGGCCACGCGATGGGCCTGCTCTTTTACGACGGCGCGACCACCGCGCCCAAGGGCACGGCGGCGAACCGCGGCCAGACCATGAGTATTTTGAGCGAGGAGCACTACAAGCTTACGACTGGCGGGGAGACCGTCGCGCTGCTCGAATTCCTCGACGCGCACAAGTCCGGGCTCAACGAAAAGCAGCAACGCATGGTGTTTTTGCTCATCAAGGACATCCGCAATATGCAGAAGATCCCGATGGACGAGTACGTCGCCTACCAGCAGCTGCTTGTCGAGGCCGACGACGTCTGGCACCGCGCGAAGGAGACGAGCGACTTTGCTCTCTTCGAGCCGGTGCTTGAAAAGATCTTCGAGACGAACATCCGCTTTGCACACTACTGCGCACCGGAAAAGGACCCCTATGACTACTGGCTCAGCGAGTATGAGGATGGGCTGACGATGGCGCAGTGCGACGAATTCTTCGGCACGCTGCGCGAGCACATCGTGCCGCTCCTGAAAAAAATCAAAGAAAAGCCGCAGGTCGACGATGCGATGCTGCACGGCCATTTTCCCGAGGAGAAGCAGGCGCAGCTTTCCGACTACCTGATGCGCACGATGGGCCTCGATTTGGACCATGTCGGCCTGTCCACGACCGAGCATCCGTTTACGACGTCGCTCGGTTCGCACTTTGACGAGCGCATCACGACGCACTATTTGGAGGAGAATTTTGCCTCATCGATGTTCTCCGTTATCCACGAGGGCGGCCACGCGCTCTATGACACCGGCAGCGCGGATGATCTCGCCTATACGGTGCTCGACGGCGGTGTCTCCATGGGCATCCACGAGAGCCAGAGCCGTTTCTATGAAAATCTGCTCGGCCGCTCGCGCGCCTTCACGGGCTTCGTGTTCCCGAAGCTCTGCGAGTTGTTCCCCGAGCTGAGCGGCCACACGGCGGAGGAATTCTACCGCGCCATCAATAAGGCGGAGCCGTCCCTCATCCGCACCGAGGCCGACGAGGTCACCTACAGCCTGCACGTCATGGTGCGCTACGAGCTCGAAAAGCGCGTGATGCACGGCGAGCTCAAGGTACACGACCTGCCGAGCGAGTGGAACCGCCTTTACAAGGAATACCTCGGCGTCGACGTGCCGGACGACAAACACGGCGTGCTACAGGACAGCCATTGGTCGGGCGGCAGCATCGGCTATTTCCCGTCCTACGCGCTCGGCAGCGCCTACGGCGCACAGCTGCTTCGCAAGATGAAAGAGACGGTCGATGTGGACGAGTGCCTCAAGACCGGCAATTTTGCGCCCATCAATGCGTGGAACCGCGAGCATATCTGGCAGTACGGCTGCCTCAAAAAGCCCGGCGCGCTCTTGGAGCAGGCGCTTGGCGAAAAGTTCGACCCGACGGTCTACACGCAGTACCTTGAGGAAAAGTACGGCGAAATTTACGGTTTGTAAGAGCGGAATAGCATCAAAAAGGCGGTATCCGACCGGATATCGCCTTTTTGTGCGTAAAACGTGGAAAGTCCATTGCATTGTAACCGCATTTCCGATACAATGGGCGGAGAGAGAAGCGGGTAACGAGCGGAGGAGAGACCGCACGCCCGCAATGAGAGATGGGAGAGCAAAAATGAATACTGCGCTGTATGAGACCTACGTTCAGATTTTGCATGAGGAGCTTGTACCCGCGATGGGCTGCACTGAGCCCATCGCCGTCGCCTACGCGGGTGCGCTTGCGCGCCAAACGCTCGGGACACTTCCCGAGCGCATCGAGCTGACCGTGAGCGGCAATATCATCAAAAACGTCAAGAGCGTCATCGTGCCGCACACCGGCGGGCGAAAGGGCCTTCCCGTCGCGGTCGCGGCGGGTGTACGCGTCGGCGACGCCGACGCGCAGTTAGAGGTGCTGGCGAATGTGACGGAGGACCAGCTGCCGCTGCTGGACGAGTACCTTTCCGCGGCGGAGATCACGGTGAGCAAATCGCCGCTGCGCTGCCCATTCGACATTCAGGTGCGTGTTTTCGCAGGCGGGGACACGGCCTTCGTCCAGATCGTCGGCAGCCACACAAACGTCGTGCGCATCGAGAAAAACGGCGAAGTGCTGCTCAACAAGCCCTTTTCCGAGGAGGCGGCCCAGCCGCCCGAGAGCCGCAGGAGCCTGACGGTCGAGGACATCATCGTCTTTGCCGACGAGGTCGATTTAAACGACGTCCGCGCGCCCATCGCGCGCCAGATCGAATATAACACGGCCATCGCTGAGGCAGGATTGACAGGGCAGTACGGCGCGGCCATCGGAAAAATCTTGCTCGATTCCTATGGCGACAGCGTGCAGAACCGCGCCAAGGCCTGGGCTGCCGCGGGCTCGGACGCGCGCATGAACGGCTGCGAAAAGCCTGTCGTCATCAACTCTGGCAGCGGCAATCAGGGCATGACGGCTTCGCTGCCCGTCATTGTCTACGCGCGCGAGCTGAGAGCGAGCGAGGAGCAGCTCTACCGCGCGCTCGTCGTGTCGAATCTTGTCACCATCCATCTGAAAACGGGCATCGGCAGCCTTTCCGCCTACTGCGGTGCGACCAGCGCGGGCGCAGGGGCCGGGGCCGGCATCTGCTATCTGTACGGCGGGCGCTATGATGAGATCGCCCACACGGTCGTCAACGCGCTCGCCATCAACTCCGGCATGCTCTGTGACGGGGCGAAGGCGAGCTGCGCGGCGAAGATCGCCTCGGCGGTCGAGGCGGGGCTGCTCGGCATGCAGATGTACCGGCACGACAGCCAGTTCTACGGCGGCGACGGCATCGTCGTCAAGGGCGTGGAGAACACCATCCGCGCCGTCAGCAGCATCGCGCGCGACGGCATGCGCGAGACCGACAACGAGATCATCCGCCTGATGATCGGGGAGGAAACTGTCAAATGAAGATACTTGTCACAGGCTTCACGCCGTTCGGCGGGGAGCAGATCAACCCCTCGTGGGAGGCGGTACGCCGGCTTCCCAACCGCATCGGGGGAGCAGAGCTCATCAAGCATGAAATTCCGACGGAGTTTGACGCCTCCGGTGCTGCGCTGCACAAGCTTTTGACGGAGCTGCGTCCCGACGAGGTGCTCTGCGTCGGCCAGTACGGCGGCGCAAATTGCATACGCGTCGAGCGCGTGGCCATCAACCTGCGCGACGCGCGTATCGCCGACAACGCGGGTAAGCAGCCGACGGACGAGCCGGTCGTGGCCGGAGGTCCGGACGCCTATTTTGCGACGATCCCGACGCGGGAGATCGTCGACGCCCTGCGTGAGCAGGGGATTCCCGCTCAGCTCTCGTACTCCGCGGGCACGTTCGTGTGCAATAATCTCCTTTACTGCGCCCTGCACGAGAGCGAGCGGAGCAATCCAGCCCCGCGCTGCGGCTTTGTCCACGTCCCTTACCTGCCCGAGCAGACCAAGGACGGCAACGCGCCGAGCATGGGTTTGGAAATGATGGTCAAAGCGCTGCATATTGCGGTGGAAGCGATCGCAGAGGAAGAGAAGCAGTGAACTGAAAATAAGAAAGCCCGCGGCAATGATTGATAAAAAAGATCTTTCTATCTCCATCTGCATACCAAAATAAAAAAGAGCTACCTGACTTCATTTGAAATCAGATAGCTCTTTTCTTGTGAATAATGAAATTCTGTTGCCAAATCGTTGCCACGAGTGGATTTGAGGCTCAAAAAGTCCAGTGTTTACGGGCTTTTTTCAACCTCTGAACTTATTCCCACTCCACCGTTGCGGGGGGCTTGCTGGTGATGTCGTAGACAATTCTGTTGATGCCCTTGACCTCGTTGACGATGCGGCCGCTGATCTTGTCGAGCAGCTCGTAGGGGATGCGGGCCCAGTCGGCGGTCATGAAGTCCTCGGTCGTCACAGCGCGCAGCGCAAGCACGCGGTCGTAGCTGCGGCCATCGCCCATGACGCCGACGGTGCGCGTGTCGGTCAGGACGGCGAAGTACTGGTTCATCTTCTTGTTTTCGCCGGCCTTTTCCAGCTCCTCGCGGTAGATCGCGTCGGCAAGGCGCAGCGTGTCGGCCTTTTCCTTCGTGATCTCGCCCATGATGCGGATGGCAAGGCCCGGGCCGGGGAACGGCTGGCGGGAGACGAGGTATTCGGGAAGCCCCAGCTCGCGGCCAAGTTGACGCACTTCGTCCTTAAAGAGCAGGCGCAGCGGCTCGATGATCTCCTTGAAGTCGACATAGTCGGGAAGACCGCCGACGTTGTGGTGGCTCTTGATGACTGCGGCATTGCCAAGGCCGGATTCGATGACGTCGGGGTAAATCGTGCCCTGAGCGAGAAAGTCGACCGCGCCGATCTTCTTCGACTCTTCCTCGAACACGCGGATGAACTCTTCGCCGATGATCTTGCGCTTGCGCTCGGGATCGGAGATGCCGGCGAGCTTCGAGAGGAAGCGGCCCTCGGCGTTCACGCGGACAAAGTTGATGTCCCACTTCTTGAACGCCGCCTCGACCTCGTCGCCCTCGTTGAGGCGCATGAGGCCGTGGTCGACAAAAACGCAGGTGAGCTGGGGGCCGACGGCCTCGGCCAGCAGCGCCGCCACGACGGACGAGTCCACGCCGCCGGAGAGCGCCAGCAGCACGCGGCCGGAGCCGACCTTTTCGCGCACGGCGGCGATGGCAGTATTTTTATAGTCGCCCATCGTCCAGTCGCCTGTCGCGCCGCAGACCTCGTAGAGGAAGTTGCGGATCATCGCGGTGCCGAACTCCGTGTGGTTGACCTCGGGATGGTACTGCACGCCGTAGAACCCGCGCGTTTCGTCGCAGATGGCGACGTTCGGACAGGCGTCGGAGTGCGCGACGAGAGAGAAGCCCTCGGGGACCTTTTCCATGTAGTCGCCGTGACTCATCCACGTCACGCTCTTTTCGGGAAGACCCTTGAAGAGCTTGCAGTTCGTGTCAAAAAACGTCTCGGTCTTGCCGTATTCGCGCGCGGTGGCGTCGTTTGCGGCGACGACCTTGCCGCCGAGGTGGTGCGCGATGAGCTGGCAGCCGTAGCAGATGCCGAGCACGGGCACGCCCGCGTCAAAGAGCGCGGGATCGACGTGCGGCGCGTCCTCGAGATACACGCTGTTCGGGCCGCCGGTGAAGATGAAGCCGATGGGCTTCATTGCGAGAAGGTCCGCAAGCGGCGTCGTGTAGGGCTTGACCTCGCAGTAAACGCCGCATTCGCGCACGCGGCGCGCGATGAGCTGGTTGTACTGGCCGCCAAAGTCCAGTACGATGATGGTCTGATGGTTCATATTGAAATTCTCCTGCCGTATCCAATAATATGGTAAAAGCATCATATCATAGCTTTTCCCATTTTTCCAGCGGTATTGTAAAAATAAAAAGGTCGCGCGGTCAATGGACCGCGCGATCGAGGGAGGCCGCGACAAAGCCGCGGAACAGGGGATGCGGCTTGTTGGGGCGGCTCTTGAATTCGGGGTGGAACTGCGCGCCGACGAACCAGGGATGGCTCTTCGATTCGACGATCTCGACGAGCGTGCCGTCGGGGGAGAGACCGGCGAGGCGCATGCCGGCGTCCGTGAAGTCGTCGCAGAAGTCGTTGTTGAACTCGTAGCGGTGGCGGTGGCGCTCCCAGATCTCCGGCGCGTCGTAGAGCGCGCGGGAGAGCGAGCCCTCTTCGAGCACGCAGGGGTACTTGCCAAGGCGCATCGTGCCGCCCTTGGCCGTCACGCCGACCTGCTCGGGCATGAGCGCGATGACGGGATGCGCCGTCGTGGAGGAGAACTCCGCGCTCGTCGCGTCGTCCCATGAGAGCACATGGCGCGCAAATTCGATGACTGCGATCTGCATGCCGAGGCAGATGCCGAGGTACGGGATGCCGCGCTCGCGCGCGTACTGCGCGGCTAAGATCATGCCCTCGATGCCGCGGTCGCCAAAGCCGCCGGGGACTAAGATGCCGCTGCACCCGCAGAGCTTCTGCGCGATGTTGTCACTCGTCAGCGCTTCGGAGTCGACCCACTGAATTTCGACGCTCGCGTCGCAGGCCGTGCCCGCGTGGAAGAGCGACTCAACGACGCTCAAATAGGCGTCGTGCAGGCCGACGTATTTGCCGACGAGCGCGATGCGCACATGACGGTGCACGCCGTGGATCTTGTCGACCAGCGCGCGCCACTCGGTCATGTCAGGTTCACCGCAGTCAAGGTGCAGCTTGCGGCACACCACGCGGCAAAGGCCCTCGTGCTCAAGCAGCAACGGCACCTCGTAGAGCGTGGACGCCGTTGCGTTCTGGATGACGCAGTCGGGCTCCACGTTGCAGAAGAGCGCAATCTTGCGGCGGATGTCGTCTGTGATGGGCTCATCCGTGCGCACGACGAGAACGTCCGGCTGGATGCCCTCGCTCAGGAGTTCCTTGACCGAGTGCTGCGTGGGCTTGCTCTTGAGCTCGCCGCTGCCGGGGATGGTCACGATGAGCGGCACGTGGATGAAGAGCACATTTTCGCGCCCGCGCTCGGCCGCGACCTGACGGATGGCCTCTAAAAAGGGCTGGCTCTCGATATCGCCGACTGTGCCGCCGATCTCGGAGATGGCAACGTCGGTCTCGCCGTCGTCCATGTCGTAAATGCGGCGCTTGATCTCATCGGTCACATGCGGGATGATCTGCACCGTGCCGCCAAGATAACCGCCCTGACGCTCGCGGTTGAGAACGCTCCAGAAAATTTTGCCCGAGGACACGGAGGATTTCTCGTCCAGCGCCTCGTCGACAAAGCGTTCGTAGTGGCCGAGGTCCAGGTCGGTCTCCGCGCCGTCGTCCGTGACGAAGACCTCGCCGTGCTGATACGGGCTCATCGTGCCGGGGTCGACGTTGAGATACGGGTCGAATTTCTGGTTTTTGACCTTCAGCCCGCACTGCTTTAAGAGCCGCCCGAGCGAAGCGGCGCAGATGCCCTTGCCCAGCCCCGACACGACGCCGCCGGTGACAAAAATATATTTCATAAATTATCTTCCTCCCCAAATTCAGAATACACAAAAATACGGAAGACCCACTCAAAAAGGACGCTCTTTCGAGCGTCCTTTTTGACTTACACGGAGAAGAGTAATTCGCAGAACGTCGGATACGGCCAATACTTGGACGCGGTCAGCACTTCCAGCTTGTCGACGGTCTTGCGCACGTCGTTCGTGCGCTTTTCGACCTCGTCGTGGTAGTAGTGCAGGAGCGTTTCGGGCTCTGCGTCGTCGGAGACGGTCTCGAGCGCCGTCTTGAGGCCGATGGTCTCTTCGAGCAGCTGCTCGTTGAGCGAGCCGATGGCGTTGGCGAGCGAGGATTCGACGTGGCAGGTCAGCTCCGGCGCGGCGGCGCGCTTGGCGGCGATGGTGTTGCACAGCGCGGCTTCGTATTCGGAAGCGGCGTTGAGAATGCCGTGCTGGACCATGTCAACAAGCGTCGCGGCCTCGATGCGGATGACCTTGCAGTACTTCTCGATATGAACTTCGTGGCGGGAGAAAATTTCTTCCTTGCTGTAAACGCCCTGGCGCGTCAGCAGCTCAATGTTCTTGGGCAGGATGTAGGTCGGCAGCGCCTCGGCGGTGTTGTGCAGGTTGGCAAGGCCGCGCTTTTCAGCCTCCTTGATCCAGGCCTCTTCATAGCCGTTGCCGTTGAAGATGATGCGGCGGTGGGCGGAGAACGTGTCGCGGATCAGCTTGTGGAGCGCGGCGGTGAAGTCCGGCGCGTCCTTGAGCTGCGCGTAGAATTCGTCGAGCTCTTCGGCCATGATGGTGTTGAGGATCGTGACCGGGCCCGCGATGGACTGCGAGGAGCCGGGCATGCGGAACTCAAACTTATTGCCGGTGAAGGCGACGGGCGAGGTTCGGTTGCGGTCGGTCGTATCCTGCGGGATGGCGGGGAGCACGTCCACGCCGATGCGCAGGGACTTGTGCTCGGGCGCGGTGTAGTCGTTTTCGTCGACGATGGCATCGATGATGCCCTCAAGCTCGGTGCCGAGGAAGACGGAGATGACAGCCGGGGGCGCTTCCTGCGCACCGAGACGGTGATCGTTGCCCGCGAAGGCAACGGAGCAGCGCAGAAGCTCCTGATACTCATCCACGCCCTTGATGAACGCGGCGAGCAGCAGTAGGAACACGGCGTTCTGGCTCGGCGTCTTGCCGGGGGAGAAGAGGTTTTTGCCAGTGTCGGTCGAGAGCGACCAGTTAACGTGCTTGCCCGAGCCGTTGACGCCCGCGAAGGGCTTTTCGTGCAGCAGGCACACAAGGTTGTGGCGCTCGGCGACCTTTTTCATCGTCTCCATGACGAGCTGGTTCTGGTCGCTCGCGGTGTTGGCGTCGGTGTAGATGGGGGCCATCTCGTGCTGGCCGGGGGCGACCTCGTTGTGCTTGGTCTTGGAGAGCACGCCGAGCTTCCACAGCTCTTCATCGAGCTCTTTCATGTAGGCGGCCACGCGGGGACGGAACGCGCCGAAGTAGTGGTCGTCCAACTCCTGACCTTTCGGGGGCTTTGCGCCGAACAGGGCGCGGCCGCACAGGCGCAGGTCCATGCGCTTTAAGTACAGCTCGCGGTCGATGAGGAAATACTCCTGCTCCGCGCCGATCTGCGGCGTGACCTTTTCCGCGTCGTCGCCAAATAACTTGAGCACGCGCACCGCCGCGCGGCCGACCGCGGCGATGGAGCGCAGCAGCGGCGTCTTCTTGTCGAGCGCCTGACCGCTGTAAGAGCAGAACACCGTCGGGATGCAAAGGCTGCCATCTTTGATGAAGGCAAACGCCGTGGGGTCCCAAGCGCTGTAGCCGCGGGCTTCAAACGTGGCGCGCAGGCCGCCGTTGGGGAAGGAGGACGCGTCGGGCTCGCCACGCACCAGCTCCTTGCCGGAAAAGTCCATCATCACGCGGCCGCCGCCGGCGTTGTTGATAAAGCTGTCGTGCTTTTCCGCCGTCACGCCGCTCAAGGGCTGGAACCAGTGCGTGAAATGCGTTGCGCCATGCTCCAGCGCCCAGGTCTTCATCGCGTCGGCGATCTCATTTGCCGCGGAAAGGGGAAGAGGCTGCCCGCTCTTTAAGCAGCCGCGCCAAACGTCCATGGCGCTCTGCGGCACATACTGCTCCATTGTGCGTTCATTGAACACCAGAGAGCCAAAAAGCTCGGGAATGCGAGTCGCTTCACTCATGATCCAGACCTCCTGTTTCAAAATAAAAAATTTGATAAGTAATGATACTTCATCGGGGCAAGCAGCGTCAATACTTTGTTTTTCCAACTTTCCCCTCACTTTAGTGGGACGGGATGTGCGGTGTGAACGAAATTATGAAAGTGCGGCAACTTTTTCTTGCATGAAGAAAACGGCTGTGCTATATTTAACCTGAACCCGCCCTTGCCGGAAACGGCAGGGGCGGGCGTTTTGTTTTTCTGATCTGCTGTGAAAAAATTTTGCGGACAAAAAAGAAAACGGGACGTGAACGCCGGTCACGGCGCTTGCGTCCCGTTTTGCATCACTTGATCGTGGCGCTGTCGTTCAGCACGCTCGTGCTGTAAAGAAACAGCACGTCCTGCGCGGTAAAGTCGATGAATTTTCCGAGCATTGAGGGGGAGAGGTAGCGGATGTCGGCAAGCGTGATCTCGCTGTATCCCTCCGCAAGCAGCGGAAGCAAACTCGCGGCGAACGAATCGCGGAAGACAAGGAGTTTTCGCTCCGCCTGCGCGTTCGGGTTCTCAATGCGCAGCAGCGACTTGGGTCCCGAGAGGAAAATTTCATACGGGTCGCTGCCGTCCGCCTTTTCGAGCGTGTAAACGGGGAGATATTCGCTGTTTTCGTAGTCGTACACGCGGCAGCCTTCAATGACGCTGTTTGTGAGGTAGGAGAGACTGTCGGGCTCCATTGGCAGTGCCGACTGCCCGCGGTACACACCGTAAAACGGCGTATCGAGCGTGACCTCGGTAAAGTCCACGGTGAGTGAGACGCCCATCGCATCTGCCAGCGCCTTGGCCGTGGGGGCAAGCATTTCCTGCCGCCAGTGGAGGTCGGTGCGGTAATAGGATGAGAGCGACAGCGTGCCCGTCAGGTCGATATAGTCCGCAAAATCGACCTTTTGGCGCATGAGCGCAAAGAACTTCTCGTAATCCATCGTGGGATAGCCGTTTTCGGCGGCCAAAAAGTAATTCTTGTCAGGGATGACGGAGAGGTAGACATTTACGCCCGTATCTTTGAGATACGTTTCGTACACGTAGCGGAAGCGGTCGGCCGCGTGGTCGAGCGAGTCCTCGTGGATCGTGTCGTCGAGCTTCGCGGCGTAGCCGTCCGCGACGTAGATGCCGTTGTTGTCCTTCTCGCCAAATAAATCGCGGACGGACAGGGCCTTGAGCGTGCGGAGCTCGTCGCGCAGCGGGAACTGGTCGAGCGTGTAGCTCTCAAAATTCGACTGGAAGCGTCCGGAGAGCACTTCTTCCATGTTCAGCGTTGGGAACTGCTTGAGCGGGCGGCGCTCGCTTTCCGACACGGCGTCGTCGCTCTTGCAAATGCTCCACAGCGCGAACATAAGCACGAACGCTGCCGCGATGCCGAGGGTGAGGGCGTCTTTTATTTTTCGATTCATGCGATGCCCTCCTTAAAAGCGGAAGTAGAGGAACGGGTTGAACGACCCGTCTACTAAAAATGCCGTGCCGAGCAGCAGAGGAATGAGCACGCAGAGCGGCTCGAGCACATCGAGCGCCGTCGCTGCGCCTTTGGATTTGCGCAGCTTTGCGACGATCATCTTCGGCAGCGGTGTTGCGCAGAGGATACCGAGCACGAGCAGCGGGCCATAGCTTTTAAGGTAGTAGACCGCCTGCGTGCTTGACAGCGGCAGTCCGCCTGCGCCGAGCATCGCGCTGATGCGCGAGACCGCCTGCGCGGCGCTGTCTGCGTCGAAAAGCACGAAGCCGAGCGTGACGAAAAAGAGCGTGTACACATGGCCGAGCACGCGGTGCTTTTCGAGCACCGGCAGCAGCGCCAGCTTTTCAAGAAGCAGCAGGACCGCGAACCACAGTCCCCACAGCACGAACGTCCACGCCGCCCCATGCCACAGGCCCGTTGCAAGCCAGACAATCAGAATGTTCAACAGCTGACGCGCCTTGCCCTTCCGGCTGCCGCCGAGAGGGATATAGAGGTAGTCGCGGAACCACGAGCCAAGCGACATGTGCCACCTGCGCCAGAACTCCGTGATGCTCGCTGAAATATAGGGGTAGTTGAAGTTTTCAGGGAAGTGGAAGCCCAGCATCCGCCCGAGGCCGATGGCCATATCGCTGTAGCCCGAAAAGTCGAAATAGACTTGGAGCAGAAACGCGAGCGCGTAGAGCCAGACGAAGAGGACGCTCGCGTCCTGCGTCGACTTGTAGGCGCTCGCGAGCGCGTCGAACTGGTTGGCGAGCAGAATTTTCTTGGCAAAGCCGACCGTAAAGCGGCGCACGCCCTCCGCCGCGGCGGAGACGCTGTGCGTGCGGCTTTTGAGCTCTGCGGCGACGTCGGAATACCGTACGATCGGCCCCGCGATGAGTTGGGGGAAGAGCGAAACATAGGCGGCGAGGTCGATGAAATTCCTCTGCGCCGCCGTTTCGCCGCGGTAGACGTCGATGACGTAGCTCAATACCTGAAAGGTGTAGAAGCTGATGCCGATGGGCAGGCTCAGCTTCAAAAGCGGCAGGGAGAGCCCTGTGACGGCGTTGACGCTGGAGAGAAAAAAGTCCGCGTACTTAAAATAGCCGAGAAGCCCAAGGCTCACAAGGATCGAGAGCGTCAGAAAGACCTTCGACGCCTTTTGCCCGCGGTGCTTTTCAATCAGCAGGCCGAAACCATAGCCCTGCACGATGGAGACGAGCATGAGCAGCATATATTTCGGCTCGCCCCAGGCATAGAAAAAGAGGCTTGCGAGCAGCAGCACCGCGTTTTTCAGCTGCCGCGGCGCTGCAAAGTAGATCAGCAGCGCCGCAGGCAGAAAGTAAAAGAGAAAGGGAACGCTGGAAAAGAGCATAAACTTCTCCGCCTTTCAGAAGATCAAATCAGGCGATGGCCTCGTCGCAGACGACGGCAGCATCGGCAAAGGCCTCGGTGACTTTTTCGCTGAACTGGTCGACAAGGTCCTCCGCGCCGTAGCAGGAGATGACATAGTCGCCGAGCGTCAGGATGACAAGCTTGTCGGGGAAGCCGCACATCCACTGGCGGTTCATGATGTTGTCCTTGAGGTCGGAGACGACACTGTCAACGTCGGAAGAGCTCGCAACATGGAACGCGCCCGCGGTGAAGGTGTTGGCGTTCATCATGTGAGTGAGGGACGCGGCGTCGGAGAGCTTGCCTGCGTCCGCGGCGGGGAAGGAGAGAGAGTAGTCAAGTGCGTCTCCGTCTTCGACGGAGAAGTTACCGGGCGCGTCCTCGGTCATATTCGCCTCATCAAAGTCGCCGCCGGCAGCAGGGAACTTGTCGTCGTCGCTGTAGTTGGCCCATACGGCGTTCAGCAGCTCGAGAGCGCTCGCGGGCTGGCTGTTATTGCCGCTATTGTCATCCGTCTTGCTGCCGCAGGCGGCGAGGGAGAGAGTCATCGCTGCGGCCAGCAGCAGGGTGAGAAACTTTTTCATGGGAATTTACCTCCAAAATGTTGTGTGTTGTCAATAGTAATGTGGAATGGGATGCTTACGCCCGCACGGCGGCCCAATAGCCGTTGGCCTCGTCGTAGCGCAGCGTGACGGCGGGCGCGCCGTCGAGAGAGAGCGTGTAAACCGTACCCGTGTCCGGCTCTTCGATGGTCCAGCAAAGCTGCACCTTGCCGGAGACGGTGTAGGAGGTGAACTCCTCCTGCAGCGAGTAAAGAGGCTGGGTCAGCACGCCATCCGACACCGTAACGGTCACGGCCTCGCCCGATTTGCTCTCGATGGTGAGCATCGGACTGAGCGGGCCGCTCAGACTGCCGCGCGCGTCGAGCGCCATCGCTGCGGGCTGACTGATGGGAATGGGGATTGAGGAGAGCGCTGCGCCTTCGACCTTGATCTCAGCCGGTAAGGTGTCGCGCGTCATCGCCAGGGCGGCGGCCAGCACGAGCACAAGGCACGCCGCAGCGGCAAGAAAACGCGGGAGGGCGTACCGTTTGCGCGGCTTGTAGGCGTAGGCGTCCGCGATGAGCTCATCGTCGAGCTCGCCTATGGCGCGGGTCAGAACTTCATGCTTCACAGTATCCCTCCTTGATGAGATGCTCCTTGAGCTTTCTGCGCGTGCGCAGGAGCGTGGTTTTGATGCGGCTCTCGCCGCAGTGAAAGCGCGTGGCCAGCGCTTCGACCGGTTCGCAGTAGAAATAGCGCAGGATGAACATGCTGCGCACCTCTTCGCTCTGCGTGCGCAGAAACGCGCTGATGCTGCGGCCGAGCTCTGCTGCCATGGCCTCGTCGTCGGGCGAGGACAGGGCGGGTGCGCAGTCGTCCAGCTCGTCGAGCGAGAGCGCGAAGGCGTCGCCCTGACGCTTCTGCGCCGACCTCGCCTTATAGCGGTTCAGCGCCAGATTGCGCGCGATCTTGCCGAGAAAGGCAGACAGGATCGCGGGCCTTTGCGGCGGCATGGCCTGCCAGGCGTGTAAGTACGTGTCGTTGACGTTTTCCTCGCTGTCGGCGCGGTCAGATAAAATGTTTTGCGAAATTTTCATGCAATAGCTTTCGTATTTGGCGGCGGTGGCTTCGATGGCGTGCTCGTCCCGCTGCCAGTAGAGGTCGACGATCTCATGGTCGTCCATAGGTTCGCTCCTTTCTGTTGTCTGCCATCATAGGGAAAAGACAACTTTTTTGCCGTTTGCGTTACACAAAAGAGAAAATATTTTTGAAAGTATACCACATTCGCCCGTTTCGTAAAAGGGCGGCATGCTATTTTTGACAAAACGGGAACTTTTTTCCATCTGCGCCGTCTAATATAACAAATCCCGAAACGGAGGTACATCCGACATGAAACGATTCTTAACGCTGCTGCTCACCGCGGCGATGGCCCTGTCCTTCGCCGCCTGCGGAGACAACGGAACGACGATCCGAAATGAAAATGAGAAGGACAATGTGAAAAAAGACCCCATTGCCGCGCAGTATTTGCAGGACCTCGCCGTGAAGACGGCGGACTATCCCGTGCTGCCCGCCATGCCGAACGAGAGTGAGCTTGACGAGGCATTCAGCACCATCGACTATGACAAGATGGGCGCGGACGCCTATGAAAAGGCGCAGGAGAAGATCTGGGAGGACTGGGATGCGCGCAGCAATGCCTATTACGATGCGCTCAAGGCGCTGCGCAGCAAGGGCACGAGCTACCCCGCGGCATTCCTGCACTTCACGCAGGAGACGGGCACGCTGCTTTCGGCGGAGGAGAACACCGTTCTCTCGCCCGCAAACCTGTATCTCGCCTTTGCGATGCTCAGCGAGACGACGGACGGCGACAGCCGCGCGCAGCTCTTGTCGCTTTTAGGCCTTGAAAATACCGATGCGTCGCGCGCTGCGGGCAACTATGTCTGGCGCAATCTCTACGGCGAGACCTCGACGGGAAAGACGCTGCTCGGCAGTTCCGTGTGGCTGAATGAGAACGTCCCCTATAATGAAGAGACGTTGCAGGTGCTCGCCGAGCAGTACCTTGCTTCGACGTTCTCCGCCCCGATGGGAGATGAGAAGACGGACAAGGCCATCGGCGAATGGATCAATGAGAACACGGGCAATCTCTTGCAGGACGCGGCGGGCGAGATCCAGACGAAGCCCGAGACCGTGATGCTCCTTTTGACGACGCTCTATTTTAAGGACCAGTGGCGCGACGAATTCTGGAAGGATGCGACGAAGAAGGACACGTTCACCGCCGCAGACGGCGCGCAGCAGACGGTCGACTTCATGCACCTCACGCAGGATCGTGCCGCTTACTGCCGGGGCGAAAACTACACCGTGGCGGAGCTGCGCTTTCAGGGTGGGCAGGCGATGCGCTTCCTGCTGCCCGACGAGGGCACGAGCCTTAAAAGCTTTCTTGCGGACGGCAGCGCCGTGGGCGGACTGCTCGGTTACGACATGGGCGTGAGCCTGCCGAGCGGCAAACTCATCTGGAGCGTGCCAAAGTTCGACGTCAGCTCCGACCTTGAACTGACCGACGCGCTCCGCGCGCTGGGCGTTTCTGATGTGTTTGACTTTGATCGCGCGGACTTTTCGCCCCTTGTCGACTTTGACCGCTTTGATAAGGCGGTCGCCGTGACGCAGGTGCAGCACGCCGCGCGCGTCAAGATCGATGAAAAGGGCTGCGAGGCCGCCGCCTTTACCGCCGTCAGGGCGGACGCCCAGTCCGCCGCGCCGGAAGACCTTCCCGTGGTGGAGATGGATCTGAACCGGCCGTTTGCCTTCCTGATCACCGGCGTGGACGGACTGCCGCTCTTCCTCGGCACGGTGAACAGCCTATAAGAGTAAAGCTGGCGCGACGGCAGTAAAAAACAAATGATGCAAAAATGAAAAGGAGAGAAACGATGAAGAAATTATTTGCCTTTTTGCTCGCCTGCGTGTGCGCACTGGCGCTGTTTGGCTGCGCGGGAGCGAATGATGACAAATCGGACGGCGGACCGGAGGATGATTGGGCGCCGCTGACGGACGCGCAGATCGAAGAATTTAAGGAGTTGTTTGCCTCCACTGCCGATGTGACGGATGAGACAACGGGAGAGTACCGCTATACGACCTCGACGCCGGTGAGCTGCTTTTTCACCTCGCATTACGACGATCCGCGCGATATCGACCTTGCGGAATTTTTGCGGTACTGTCCGCTCAGCACCACGCTGGGAGACGCGGACGTGGAGGAATTCCACGCTGTGCTCGACACGCTGGGAATAGAGGATGCGGAGAGGTTCAAGGTGCCGGATGACTGGGCGGTCCCCGTGCGGCGCATTCCCAAGAGTGACGTTTCCGCGCTTTTGACGCAGTGGGCGGATATCACGGTGGACGATCTGTGCAATCAGGATGGTGTGACGTACCTCGCACAGTATGATGCATTCTATGAGTATGCGAGCGATTTCGGCCCCGGATCCTTTATTCCGATGGGCGGCGAGCAGTACGGCGACAGCATCCGGCTGTGGAGCGCGCCGCGCGGCGAGGACGGCGAAGGAACGCACGATGAGTTGACGCTGGAAGTGCGCCCGGACGGGAGCTATCGCATTGAAGCGTTCCGTGAAGTCTGAAGCAAAAGGGGGGCCTTCTCTCACGTGAGAGAAGGCCCCCCTTTTGAATCCCCCAAGAGAACGGCAGGGGCGTTTCGATCTCACGGGAGGGGCCCCGCCCCTCCTTTTTGGATTATTCTTCCCGCTCTTCTGACGGCGCGGCATTGCTGCGCCCGCACGCAGTCCGCCGCCAGATTTCCGTCACTCGCGCCTCACGGAGTAAGGCGCGGTTGCTGGATGAACCGACTCGCAGGGACTCGTGGCGAAGCCACGTACACTGCACTTACACTGCGCAGCGCGTGCAGTCATTCAAGCTGCAAACTGCCAATGTTGGGGGTCGAGGGGGACTCCCCTCGCGTTCTCTTGGGGGTCCAAGGGGGATATTCTCTCACGCGAGAGAATATCCCCCTTATTTCGTAGCAGCGCCACCGGCGCTGCCACCCCTCCCGCGCAGAGCACGGGATATTTTTCCTCAATTTTTCTAAAAAGGTGAAAGAAAACAAAAAATGACTGACCCTTGATCGCGATTACTGAACTACGATCAAGGGTCAGCCATGATGAATATTTGGATCTCTCATATTCTGTTTTCTTTCCTTCCTTTCTTCAATGATCTGGTGCCGAATATCACTTACTCCGGTTTCCACTCCTGCTATCTCAAACACCGCGGTTGCGGCGGTTTTACCTGAATGACGGTACACATCAGAGAGTGCTGCGCGATGGATATGATCGGAACCATTTGGGATCGCCTTTGTGAAGATCACTTGTACATTGGTCTCACCCTTTCTGTGCTTAAAGAATAGCAAGAATGAGCACAAAAATCAAGCGGCGGAATGGATAAAGATGCGAGCGATATTTTGTGCGCAGGGCTGATTATTCGAAAATCGGCAGAAAATGCTTGCGGTTTATCCTGCACTTTAGTATAATAAAGCTGTTGGGCCGCCCGAAAGGGCGGCCCGTTTTCTTATTTTCGGAAATACACGGCGTCCCATTCCGCGCCGTTGGGGACGAGCGGCGGCTCGATGACAAGGCCGCTTTTGCCGCCGCGCTTTCCCTCGACGAAGAGGAGCGAGGGCGCGGCGTCCGGCGATTTTGCGAGAAAGCGCAGGCGCTTGGGCTCGATGCCGTGACTCCGCATGGCGCAGAGCACGTCGGCGAGGCGCTCGGCGCGGTGAACGAGGGTGAAGCGCCCGCCATAGCGCAGCACACGCTGCGCCGCGGCGCAGACGTCGTCCAGTTTGCAGGAGGTTTCCTCGCGCGCGATTTGGCGCGCTTCGCCTTTGGCGCTCTCGCCGCTGCCGGCGGGAAAGTACGGCGGGTTCGAGATCACATAGTCGACGCTGCCGGCTTTCGGCAGGACGGAGACGTCGCGAAGGTCGCCTTCGTGGAAAGCAGCCCTGTCCGCCCAGCCGTTTTCGGCGAACGTCTTTCGCGCAAGCGCTGCCGCGGGCGCGGAGAGCTCAACATTTTCGATAAAAAGCGATTCCTCACGCGCGAGCAGGAGCGTTCCGAGAAGACCGATCCCGCTGCCGAGGTCGCAGACCGTGTCGCCGCGGGACGGGCGGGCAAAGTAGGCGAGGCAAAAGCTGTCCGTCCCCGGCGGGAAGAGGGCGGTGTCGTAATAAAAGCAGGGGCCGCGCGGCCAGAGCTCGTCGCGTTTTTCCATGTGATGACCCTTTCTGATGATAAAAATAAGGACGCGCTTTTGCGCGTCCTTATTTTTTAAGTACCCTTAGACCTTAGGCCTGGGAGATGGCGCCGTTGGGGCAGGTATCAGCGCAGGAGCCGCAATCCAGGCAGGCATTTGCGTCGATCTGATACTGGGAATCGCCCTGGGAAATAGCACCGACGGGGCAGGCGTCTGCGCAAGCACCGCAGCTGACGCAGGCAGAGCTAATCTGATAAGCCATAATTAGTACCTCCATAAGTTGATGACGCTATTATAGCATGTCAAAGCGAAAATGCAAGAGTCAGAATGCAGGAAAATATTGAATTTTCTGTGTCATTTGCGGCGTTTATTTTTGAATAAACCGGTCAAAAATGAAAGGACGAAAAGGAAGCGGAGGGTAGAGCGATGAATGACCGGAAATTCAGCCTGAAGGCTGAGCATGTGCTGCGCTGTGCGCAGGCGGCGGCGGGCGAGCTGGGGCACGGCTATGTGGGCTGCGAGCACCTGCTGCTCGCGATGCTGCGCGAGGAGGACGACGCGGCCTGCCGTGCGCTGAATGCCTCGGGCATCTACGAGCCGGCAGTGCGCGAGAGGATGATCGAAAAGCTGGGGCGCGGCACGGCGGAAAGATCGACCGTGCAGGGGCTCACCCCGCACGCGCGCTGCGCGGTCGAGCTGGCCGTCGGCGAGGCGATGCGCACGGGCGGCAGAGAGATCGAGGCGGGGCATCTGCTGCTCGGTATCCTGCGCGACAGCGGCAATATGGCTGTGCGGCTGCTGCGATCGCTGGGTGTGGATACCAAAAAGCTGTACAGCGACACGCTGCGCGCGATGAGCCTGTCACCGCGCAAGCTCCCGCTGCCCGAGGTGCGTGCAAGCCGCGCGGAGGCGAAAAACGGCAAGACGCTCTTGGAATTCTCGCGCGATCTGACCGCGATGGCACGCGAGGGGCGGCTCGACCCCGTCATCGGGCGGGAAAAGGAGATCGCCCGCGCGCTGCGCATCCTGACGCGGCGGACGAAAAATAACCCCGTGCTCATCGGCGAGCCGGGCGTCGGCAAGACGGCTATCGCCGAGGGGCTTGCCGAAAAGATCGCGGCGGGCGACGTGCCGGAGGAGCTTTTGGACAAGCGCATCCTGCTGCTCGACCTTTCGGGCATGGTGGCGGGGACAAAGTACCGCGGCGAGTTTGAAGAGCGCATCCGCGCCGTGCTCGACGAGGTGCGGCGCGACGGCAATGTCATTTTGTTCATCGACGAGCTGCACACCATTGTCGGCGCGGGCAGCGCCGAGGGGGCGGTGGACGCGGCGAACATCCTAAAGCCCGCGCTCGGGCGCGGGGAGATCCGCGTCATCGGCGCGACGACGCTCGAGGAGTACCGAAAATTCATCGAAAAGGACGCCGCGCTCGAGCGGCGCTTCCAGAGCGTGCAGGTCGGCGAGCCGGACGAGAAGCAGGCGCTGCAAATTTTGCATGGCCTGCGGCCAAAGTACGAGGCGTATCACGGCCTTTCCATCGAGGACGAGGCCCTGCGCACGGCGGTGACGCTCTCAAAGCGGTATCTGCCCGACCGTTTTTTGCCGGATAAGGCTATCGACCTTATTGACGAGGCGGCGGCAAGCGTGAAACTGTCCGCGCGCAGCGCCTCGCCCGAACTGAAAGCGCTCGAAGAGAAGGCGAGCGCCGCCGCGCGGGACAAGGAGACTGCCATCCGCGCGCAGGACTATGAAAAAGCGGCGCGGCTGCGCGACGCGGAGGAGAGCTTCCGCACGCAGGCGGCAGCTGAGCGGAAAAAACAGGCGCGCGAGGCAGAAAAGACCGCTGTGCGCGTGACGGCGGAGGACATCGCCGCCGTGGTGTCGAACTGGACGGGCATTCCGGTGACAAGGCTCAACGAGAGCGAAAGCGCGCGGCTTTTGACGCTTGAAGAAACGCTGCACGCGCGCGTCGTCGGGCAGGAGGACGCGGTGCGCGCCGTGGCGCGCGCCATCCGCCGCGGGCGCGTCGGCGTCAAGGATCCGAAACGCCCTGTCGGGTCGTTCCTCTTCCTCGGTCCCACGGGCGTGGGCAAGACGGAGCTCAGTAAAGCGCTCGCCGAGGCGGTATTTGGCAGCGAGGACGCGATGATCCGCATCGACATGAGCGAGTATATGGAAAAACACACCGTCTCGCGCCTGATCGGCTCGCCGCCGGGCTACGTTGGCTACGACGAGGGCGGGCAGCTGACGGAAAAGGTGCGGCGCAAGCCGTACTCCGTTGTGCTTTTCGATGAGATCGAAAAGGCGCATGAGGACGTGTGGAACATCCTGCTGCAAATTTTAGAGGACGGCGTCGTGACGGACGCGCAGGGGCGCAAGGTGGACTTTCGCAACACAGCGGTCATCATGACGTCGAACATCGGGGCAAAGAGCATCACGGCGGCGGGCACGCCGCTCGGCTTTGCGCCGGAGGAGCAGAAAAGCGCCGACGCGCAGTTCGCTGCCGTGAAGGCGGCGGTGATCGCGGAGCTGCGGCGGACGTTCCGGCCGGAATTTTTGAACCGCGTGGACGAGACGATCGTCTTCCGCCGCTTATCGCGCGAGGACTGCGCCGAGATCGCGCGGCGGCTGCTTGCGCAGACCGTTTCCCGCGCCGCGGCGCTCGGCATCACGCTTGAGGCGAACGAGAACTGCGCGGTCTCCCTCGCCGAGCGGGGCTACGATGTTTCCTACGGCGCGCGTCCCCTGCGGCGGCTCATCCGCAGCGAGGTGGAGGACGCGCTCGCGACCTGCCTTTTGGACGGCACGCTCGCAAGCGGCGACACGGCGGTTTTGGCGGCGGAAAACGGCACGCTCTGCGTGCGCCGGCGGGAGAAAGCGGCGGCCGCCGCCCTCGGCGACGTCGGCGCGCAGAAGGCGTGAAAAAAGGGACGCATCAGACAGAAGACCCGACCGATGGATGCTCATCGGTCGGGTCTTCCTGCTTGTGTACGGATTTTTTGCGGTCGAATGATGCGAGGCCTTTTTGCCCTTGAAGGGATGAAGCCGGTTCGGCAAACCGCAATTAGTTGCTGGTGTCCCCTGCGATTAGAGTTGTTTCTAATTGCACTTGATAAGTATTTTCTTCTCCGCTTAGATTGGTCGTTTTTAATTCAAACCACAGATTATCAGCCAGCTTATCGGCATCGCCGTCTCTCAAAACATCACCGGAAATTTTCCCGATATTGCCGGAAACGTCTATTGTCCCGCCTGTTTGATCGGTAACTGCATTGGAAAGTAAAATAGAGTCTTCCTCACCATCAACATAAATGGTGGTGGAATATGCGGTAATATCAGCAAAAACATCTGACATTACTTTCAAATCGCCGCCATAGCAGATTTCATCTTTCCCATCTAGAACAATTACGCCATTTGATACCGAAATCGACTCGCTGTCTCCGCTGAATGAATAGACCTTCAAGGACTGCTCCTGACTGCTTTTAAAAGAATGTCCGCATCCGGTAAAAAACGCCGTACAAACTAGCAGCGACAGGATAATGGCTATGATTCTTTTCATCATCTTTTACCTCAACAATTTTCAAAACGCTCGAGGGTCGTTGCGAGGTCGTAGCTTGCCTTGAGCGCCTTGAGACGCGCCATCGGCTCGCCCGCGGAGTGCTTGTCGAGCGCGGCGCGGTCGCGCCAGTGCTCCACGAGCAGCACGCAGTTTTCCTCGGCAAGAGGCCGGTAGTAGTCGTACTGCATGCAGCCCTCTTCCGCGAGGACGGCGGCGCGCAGGCCGCTTCGCTCCATCTCCGATGCAAAGTCATTAGCCTTTTCGCCGCGATAGAGAACGTGAAGTAAAATGCCTTCCATAAAGTAACGCTCCTTTCCTGTTTGTTCGTATTACGATACGTCGATCATTTCGAGGTATTTGTAGCCGTTTTCGGCAATGTGGTCCTTGCGGCCCTGCAAATTGTCGCCGAGCAGCAGATCAAACGAGCGCGCCGTCGCCTCCGCGTCCTCGGGCATGACCTTGATGAGACGGCGTGTCTCGGGGTTCATGGTCGTGAGCCACATCATTTCGGGGTCGTTCTCGCCGAGACCTTTCGAGCGGTCGACCTTGTAGCGCTTGCCCTCAAGGGTCTTGACGATGTCGTTTTTCTCCTTGTCCGTGTAGGCGAACCACGTCTTTTCGCCGCAGGTGATCTCAAAAAGCGGGGTCTCGGCGATGTAGACATAGCCCTCGCGAATCAGCGTCGGGCAGAGGCGGTAGATCATCGTCAGGATGAGCGTCCGGATTTGGAAGCCGTCGACATCGGCATCGGTGCAGAGGATGACCTTGTTCCAGCGAAGATTGTTGATATCAAAGGCGTTCAGGTCCTTGACAAACTTGCCCGGCACCTCGACGCCGCAGCCGAGGACCTTCAAAAGGTCGGTGATGATCTCACTCTTGAAAATACGCGGATAGTCGGCCTTGAGACAGTTTAAGATCTTGCCGCGCACGGGCATGATGCCCTGAAACTCGCCGTCGCGCGAGAGCTTGACGCTGCCGAGGGCGCTGTCGCCCTCGACGATGTAGATCTCGCGGCGCGAGACGTCGCGCGTGCGGCAGTCGACAAACTTTTCGACGCGGTTTGAGATGTCGATGCTGCCGGAGAGCTTTTTCTTGATGTTCAGGCGCTGCTTTTCCGCGCTCTCGCGGCTTCTTTTGTTGATGAGCACCTGCTCGGCGATCTTGAGCGCGTCGACGCGGTTTTCGATGAAATAGGTTTCGAGGCGGGACTTCAGAAAGTCCGTCATCGCCTCCTGCACGAACTTGTTCGTGATGGCCTTTTTCGTCTGGTTCTCGTAGCTCGTCTGCGTGGAGAAGTTGTTCGAGACGAGAATGATGCAGTCTTCGATGTCCTGCCAGGCGATACGGGCTTCGCCCTTCTGGTATTTGTTGTTGTCCTTCAAATACTTGTCGATGGCGTAGACAAAGGCGGTCTTCGACGCCTTTTCGGGGCTGCCGCCGTGCTCGAGCCACGAGGAGTTGTGGTAGTGCTCGATGCGCTGCACCTTATTCGAGAAGCAGCACGCGCAGGAGAGCTTGACCTTGTATTCGGGCTTGTCCTCGCGGTCGCGGCCGCGGCGCTCCGTCTCCCAGAAGACGGGGGTGGTCAGGGCGTCTTCACCCGCGATCTCGGCGACATAGTCGATGATGCCGTTTTCATAGACGAAGTCCTGCGTCTCAAAGTGGCCGGGGAGGACTTCGTTTTTGAAGCGGAACGTGATGCCCGCGTTGACGACGGCCTGACGGCGCAGCGTTTCGACATAGTAGTCGGCGGGAATGTCGATATCGGTAAACACGTCGAGGTCGGGCAGCCAGCGCGTGCGCGTGCCGGTTTTGCGGCCGCGGTCGGTCGGCTCGATCCTGAGCTCATCGCCCTTTTTGCCCACGGGCTCGCCGCGTTCAAAGTGCAGGGAGTATTTGTTCCCGTCGCGCCAGACGGTCACGTCCATATAGCGCGAGGAATACTGCGTCGCGCACGCGCCGAGGCCGTTGAGGCCGAGGGAGTATTCGTAGTTGTCGCCGTCCAAGTTGTTGTACTTGCCGCCGGCGTAGAGCTCGCAGTACACGAGCTCCCAGTTGAAGCGCTTTTCCTTGGGGTTATAGTCCACAGGGCAGCCGCGGCCCATGTCCTCGACCTCGATGCTGTGGTCTAAGTAGCGGGTGACGGTGATGAGCTTGCCGTGGCCCTCGCGCGCTTCGTCGATGGAGTTCGAAAGGATCTCGAACACGGCGTGCTCGCAGCCGTCCAGCCCGTCCGAGCCGAAGATGACGCCCGGGCGCTTGCGCACACGGTCCGCGCCCTTGAGGGACGAGATGCTCTCGTTGCCGTAATTCGTTTTTTTTGCTTCTGCCATTGGGGTTTCTCCATTTCGCCGAAATTTACGATTCTGATCTTCAAACACAAAACTTAGTACATTATACGATTTTTTGACCACAATGGCAAGTGGCCGCGGCAGATTTTTGCCTTTGGCGGGAAAATGCAGAAATTCGCGGGAATTTCTGCGCCAATTATGCCGAAAGACGTCGAGCATAACCAATTGTCAACCGGCGGGAACGCACTGGAACAACAAAGTTATTCACAGTTTCCACAGAGTTTTCCACATCGTTATGTCAACAGAATAACCGCGGATAAACCATGAATGGACACGCTTCCCGAGTCTTCGCGCCGCAAACGATGGGGAAAGTAAATTTCGTCAATTTGCCCCCTTGACCGGATTTACAAAAGCGGACGCGAAAAAAGGGAATGCCGCGGGATCTCTCCTTTTTTACAGCAGCATCAGGATAACGCCGTACACGACGCTTGCGAGCGTGCCGAACACGATGACCGGCCCCGCGACGACGAACATCTTTGACGCCATGCCGGTGATGAAGCCCTCGCTCTTAAAGTCGATGGCGGGGGAGACAACGGAGTTGGCAAAGCCCGTGATCGGCACGAGCGTGCCGGCCCCGGCAAAGCGCGCGATGGAATTGTAAAGGTTTAAGCCTGTTAAAAGTGCGGAGAGGAAGATGAGGCAGATCGAGGTCGCCGTGCCTGCGTCCGCCTTTGCAAGGCCGAGCGAGAGAAAGCCGTTCTGGATGAGCTGGCCGAGCGCGCAGATCGCGCCGCCGATGAAAAAGGCAAAGGCGGTATCCTTGAAAATGGGCGATTTGGGCGCAAGGCGCTTGACATACTCCTGATATTCCTGAGGCGTCATATCCATGAAGAATCACTCCTTTTGTCGTAGTGTTTGCGGGAAATGGACGAAATATCCGCGCGATACCGTCTTGCGCGCGGCGAGGTTTGTGTTACAATGGGCGAGGACATTTTTGCAAAGGAGTTGACGCGATGCGACCGCTGGGACTGTATCTCCACATTCCGTTCTGCAAGGCGAAGTGCATTTACTGCGACTTCTACTCGCTTCCTCATTCGGAGGAGAAGATGGACGCCTACACCGCGGCCTTGCAGCGCGATCTGATGCGCTGGGCGGATCAGGCGAAAGGCCATACCGTTGACACGATCTACTTTGGCGGCGGCACGCCGAGCTATCTCGGCGCAGACCGGCTCTGCCGCATTTTAGAGACGGTCTTTGCCCATTACCGCGTGGACAAAAACGCTGAGATCACGACCGAGGCGAATCCCGATAGCGCACGGGAGATATCAGCACTGCGGCAGCTCAGAGAAGCGGGCTTCAACCGCATTTCACTCGGGATGCAGTCGGCGAGCGACGACGAGCTGCGCCTGATCGGGCGCGTCCACACGCATAAAGAGACGGTCGAGGCCGTGCGCGCCGCCCGCGCGGCGGGCTTCGACAATGTGAGCCTCGATCTCATCTACGGCCTACCCGAGCAGACAATGGCGCACTGGCGGGAAAACCTGCAAGCGGCCATCGCTCTTGAGCCTGAGCACCTTTCCTGCTACGGGCTCAAGATCGAGGAGGGCACGCCGCTCGACCGCAAAAAAGACGCCCTGCGCATCCCCGACGACGATGAACAGGCGGAGGAGTACCTTGCAACGGTCGAGCTGCTCGAAAAGGCGGGCTACGCGCAGTATGAAATTTCGAACTTCGCGCGTCCCGGGCGCGAGTCGCGCCACAACCTCAAATACTGGACGATGCAGGAGTATCTGGGCTTCGGTCCTGGCGCGCATTCGGACTTCGGCGGGCGGCGCTTCGCCTACGCGCGCGACTTGAATGCTTACATCAAGGGTGAGGAGCACCTTTCCGAAAGCGCATGCCCCGCGGAACGCGAGCGCGAAGAAGAACGCGTCATGCTTGCCCTGCGCACCGCGCGGGGGCTCGACCTGTCGGCGCTCAAGGAGGACACGCGGGACGCCGAGGCAGTGCTCGAAGAGTGCGCGCACCACGGCCTTTCCCAAAAGGAAAACGGCCGCTGGCGGCTGACGCCGCAGGGCTTTCTAGTGTCAAACGCCGTCATCGTGCGGGTGCTCGAGGCGCTTTCCCTCTAAATTTTGCGAAAAAAGTGGAAACTTTTTCCGCGTTTTCGCGTCTTTACTTATGGCAGGGTATCTGCTATACTGTGTTATGTTTACCAATTCAAGGCATTTTCAGCAAGGAGGCAAATCGTGAAATCCATTATCCGTAAGTTTTTGTCGCTGTCGCTGGCAGTCGCGCTGGCGGCGGCTCCGCTCAACGCCTTCGCGTCTGACGCGCTCGGCGACGATCTGACGAGCTCAAATGTTGAGGTCAACGAGCGCACCGAACTCAACGCCGGCACGTTCTGGAGCAATACGTATTCTGATCTCCGTCAGGAGAATTATGTGGTCTACTCGCCCAACGCACGCGTCAAGCCCATCGTGAGCGGCGGCGACTACACGACCCAGCTTACAACGGTCTCGACCGCCGCGAAAAAGCTCGAAGCGCGCGGCTACCGCGTGGTCGCGGGCATCAACGGCGACTATTACGACACGGCGACGGGCATCCCGCTTGGCAGCATGATGACCGAGGGCGTGCTGCGCAACGCCTCGAGCGAGTATTACGCCATCGGCTTCCGCGACGACGGCAGCACGGTGATGGGCAAGCCCTCGCTCCGCATCACGGCGCAGTCGGATTATGGCCGCAGCCTGACGGTCACGGCTTTCAACTACGTGCGCCAGAGCTCGTTCGGCATCTATCTCTATGACTCTACCTTCAATGCCCGCGCCACGACCGGCACGAGCGAGGAGGGCGTGGATGTTGTCTGCTCGGCGGTCGGCGGCTCGCTCGGCCTGAACGGCAGCCTGACGCTCGTGGTCGAGCAGGTCATCGAGGGCGGCAAGGACACGCCTGTCGGCGCGGGACAGTATGTGCTTTCGTCGAATTTGAAGGCGGCGAGCTATGTGGAGCAGCTGCGCGCGCTCCAGCCCGGCGAGCGCCTGACGCTTTCCGTCAGCGCGAGCGGCAGCGAGTGGAGCGGCGTGACGAACATGATCGGCGCGCTCTATCAGCTGGTCGATAACGGTCAGGTCTGTTCGGGCCTTGTCAATGGCGCGGCCCCGCGCACGGCGGTGGGCCTCAAGCGCGACGGCTCGCTCGTGCTCTACACGATCGATGGCCGCCAGAGCGGCTATTCCATCGGCGCGACGCTGACGCAGGTCGCCCAGCGCATGGTCGAGCTCGGCTGCGTGACGGCGCTGAGCCTGGACGGCGGCGGCTCGACCGCGATGGTCGCGACGAGCCCCGACAGCACGGTATCGACGCTTGTCGACAAGCCCTCGGGCGGCAGCGAGCGCGCGGTGACGAACCACATCTTCCTTGTGGCGGACAGCCGTCCGACGAACTCCGTGGGCCATGTGTATCTTGAGAGCGAGAGCACCCGCGTGCTCCCGAACGCGCAGGTGAAGCTCACCGCGACGGCGCTCGACACGAACTATATCCCCATGGCAAATTCCAATGTCTCCCTGCGCGCGGATAAGGGCACCATTGACGGCAATGTCCTGACCGCGCCCGCCTCCGGCACCGTGACGGTGACGGCGAACGCGGGCGGCGCGAGCGCGCAGACGAAGATCGATGTCATCACGCAGCCCGACAGCATCAGCGTCAAGCAGAACGGCAAGGCCGTGAGTGCTATCACGCTCAGCGCGGGCGAGACGGCGACGCTGACCGCCTCGGCGATGTACCGCCATTTGCCGGTGCTCGGCGACAACAAGGGCTTTACCTGGACCGTGCAGGGCAATGTCGGCACGATCGAAAACGGCGTGTTCACGGCGTCCGGCAGCATCGGCAGCGGCAGCGTGACGGCGAGCCTCGGCCGCATTTCCGTGACGGTCCCTGTGACGGTGACGGCGCGCGCCCTGCGCACGCTCGACGGCTTTGAGACCTCGTTCGCGACCGCGACCGGCACGCGTGCGATGCTCTCCTACAACAGTGAGATGACCCGCGTGCACAACGGCTACGCCTCCGCACGGCTTGACTATGCGATCGGCAGCGAGGGCAACGCCTACATCGGCCTCAACTATGCCATTCCTTCAAATTACGACCAGCTCAACTTCTGGGTCTACGGCGACAATAGCGGAGCGCAGCTCGCGCTGGTGACGGATACTGGCAGCGTGAACCTGGGAGCTCTCAACTTCTCCGGCTGGAAGCTCCTGACGGCGAACCTCGGCGCGGCGACCGCGATCACGGGCATGATCGTCTCTTCGGACACGGAGCTTATCAGCGCCGTGTATCTTGACCAGCTCGTGCTCTCCTACGGCGGCCTGACCGATACGACCGCGCCGAAGCTCTCGCTCCAGTACAATGCGGCGAGCAACACTGTGACCGGCACGGTGAAAGATGACATCGACGGCGCGGCCATCCCGACCATTCGCGTGACCTACGACGGTAAGAGCTACACGTCCTACACCTATAACCAGTCCAGCGGCGCGCTGAGCATTACGCTTCCCGCGGCGGACGGCGCACAGCATCGCGTGAGCGTGGTCGCGGGCGACGCGAGCGGCAACCTGAGCCGCGCGGGCGTGAACGCCGGTACGTCGAGCACGACGCCGGCCTTTGCCGATATGCGGGACCACTGGGCGAACGATGCGGTGGCGTACCTCAAGCGCAGCGGCATTTCGAACGGTTCGAACGGTAACTTCCTGCCGGATACGAAGATCAGCCGTCAGGAATTTGCCGTGCTGCTCGCGCGTTACTTAGGTTCTTCGCAGGATTATTCCTCCGTGCAGCTCCCGTTTGCCGATACGAATGAGATCGCATCCTGGGCGCTGAACGGCGCGAAGGCGATGTACTCGCTCGGCATCATCAAGGGCAGTTCCGACGGCTCGGGCAAGCTCTACTTCAACCCCACGGCCAACGTGAGCCGCCAGGAGGCGGTGACGATGCTCGGTCGCCTGACCGAAAAGGGCTACGCCCAGGGCGCGCTCAAGTTCACCGACAGCAGCGCAATCCAGTCGTGGGCGGCGGAGTACGTGAGCACGCTCAGCGAGATGGGCATCCTCACGGGCTTTAACGACGGCAGCTTCCGCCCC
>OGXE01000704.1_pt1 | contig 31027 bp, 36 predicted proteins | sample 1576181 | NCBI WGS metagenome assembly OGXE01 (sample SAMEA3541478, study PRJEB24748) | human gut metagenome | biome: human gut; feature: human-associated habitat; material: faeces | place: China | collected 2012 | reverse complement strand
AAGCCCATTACAGAACCCTCCCCATGTTGGCCATCATCCACAGGCGGTTTTCGCTGTGCTCTGCCGTTTTGTCGACGAAATAAGACTGCTCACGTGCGATCCAGGCGTTAGCCTCCACCTCGGAAAAGTGGATGCCGCGCCGGCGCAGCGCGGTAACAAAGTCACGGGTGTGAAGGTACTGGAACCCCTTGGAACTGCGCAAAACTGACTCGCGGAAAGCCGCGGCGATGTCTGAATGCCTAAGCATGATCTGCCCTCCGATAAACACTGTTTTTATATACAGTAGTTTTAAGTGAGTGGCAGATCAATAGTGCTTACGGCTATCAATTCCCGCGACAGTCGTTGCGCCAGGCTAAGCTATGACCCTTCCTTTTGCTATCTGATGCACAAAATACCCAGCCATCATCTCAATCATAACCTTGTTATGACTTGAGATTGTCGTTGGTATGCCAGAGGCAAGACGCGGAGAGAAGTCATAGAAACGTCCTGATGAATACGGATCAGTTAGGTAATCCTTTTCATATGCCTGAATGCAGGCCAGCAGAGCGTTCCCGGTCGATACCCGCCGAACCAGCATCATTGTCAATGCAACGCTAACCGGAGTCGAAATGATCCCCCTTCGGCTTTCAGAGATAATGAAATCAATCCCCCGCAGCCGCCCATCACCACACAAACCCTGAAGTCCATAGTTGACGTTGTTAAACAGGGGCGTTCCGCCAAGTAACTCCGTCATCATGAGGTATTCAGGTGCCAGGTCCATGTCGTAGTTGTACCACCGACTTCTTGCCAGAGAGGTGCTGACTGGCATCGAATCCAGCATGCTTGGCAGATAGCGACCAACGGTGCTGCTATTGGTCAGATTCGTCATCACCGTGTTATAGCACGACTGGTACGAACCATCAGTATCCATCCCGGCGTGGATTGCCAGCGCGACAAGTAACATGCCGTAAATATTAATATTCACGGCGGCACTGACTGAAGATGGCGTATAGGTGTTCGGCACACCTCCTTTTGCTGCGACTGCTGTTACCATCGCGTCAGCCCAGGACTTAATATAAGGCTGCATTGCCGCCATTGTTGCAGTGTCACCCAAAAACTCAGCTGCACGATATACAGAAACACATGGTTTGAGTACCGGAGTGACAAAATCAGCAACATTAATAACTCCCTCAAGATAGCGGGTTCCGATATTTGTGGTGCGCCAGTTATCATCCCAGCACCGTTTAAACCTGGCCCACACCGCTGCAATATTTGGGGATGCCTTTTGTAGTTCACGATACGCAAGATATCCCCACGGGGTATTCACGTCATATGGTCCAGCATTAACATCCATACCGCCAATTCCGGCTGAATCTCCATTCATCCAGAAGTCAGCAACCCCATCAAGCAGCTCCTGCAGTTTCCGCTCCGCTTCTTTCACTGCGAAGTTTGGAAGCGCTCCGCCACGGGCAAAACCAACCGGACGATTATAAACTTTCTTCGCAAGTGTCAGTGGGTCAGTTTCTGTTTCATTGGCATTCACCCAAATCTCGATTGACCACGTCCAGTTTTTCTCAACTGGCCAGTTAAGTAATGAGTAATCGGTAAAGGATGAATATTGCCACCCAGTGGTTATCCCCAGCGTATAAGACGAAGCGGTATTGGTCATCGTGATGCCGGTAGGCCTTGTCGGGCCCGCAGAGGTTCCGTCCCTGTGAATATCACCGTTTACAATGGTGGGCACGTAAGAGAATTTACCGCCTCCTGCGGTATTTCCATTGGTAATCGCTGCTGCGGCTGTCCCCGAATAAACAGGCGTCGCCCCGGTCTGATATATGATGTTTGACCCAATGGTCGCACCATACATCTTCCCTACCGGTATTTCCTGAAGGGCGGTAACCATGTTTTTCACAATGACCACGCCGTTCTTAAAGATACGGTAACGAGTTATAGCCTTAATAATACCAGCTGCATAAACAGCGCTGGCAGCATTGTAGCCAATGCGTTCAACCTCGGTAAAAAGCGGACCGCTGTTGATAACTTTCAGCGTAACGTTTTCAGTGAAATACTCGATAACCTGAGCGCCTGCGTTCACATAGCGGTGCTGCGGGCTAAGAGTGCAGCGTATTCTGTTAGTGTCATCATTTTCAGCGGCATCAATAGACGTTAGCCCATATGCTCCGCCAGCAAAGCCAAAGCGATAATATAAGTCACCAACCTTGATGTTGTAACGCTTCAGAGAATCAGACGTCCCATAATGAACGAGCCCATCAGTGTAGACGGTATCGTCATAGCGATAACCATAAACATCGACGTTATAATATTTCTTTTGTCCCGCAGCTACAGAGTCAATAATCCACACCGAGCCTGTCTTGAACGATCCATCAGGGTGATACCCCTCATTCGATTGAAAACGAAGGTTAACAAAATCATCCGCAGAGAACTGAGCGTCGAATATGTTTCCAGCAGAGTCTGATACTTTAATGCAGTTTTGACCGAATACCATTCCCTCAGGGAAGCTTACCTTTAACTCAATAGGCCCGCTATAATTAGACGCACTGTCGTTTGCCACATCCGTAACAAAACGGGTAAACGGATTGTTGTTAGTATCCTGCCTGGACACTCCGTTGTAATAAAGAATGTCAGCATCAATAGTCAGATAAGCATTTACAGAAATAGTCGCAGGCTCAGCGCTTAACTTAGCAATATATGCAGTTTTAGCTACCGAAACATCGGTACTTCTGTAATAAAGATTAACGTCACTGAATGAATTATAGAAATAATTCTTAATCCCTTCCTCAGTAAGGTCGTATCCAGCTCCGGTAATAACAGAGTACGGGAACGTCAGCTGAATTGATGTTGAGCTGTCAGAGTTGGTGTACAGCGTGCAATAGTTACCATCAGTACCATACGCACCGGCATTACCGGAAATAAAGTCACCAGACTTGTCGATGACGGCATAAGCAGTGATCGATTTGTAGGTATTGATAAGCGGTACGTTGGTAAATATTGCTCTGGCAACTGAATTTGTCGCATCAAACAAAACTGTTGCTGGTCTTAACTTTGCCAGTTGAACAGAGTGATAAGGAGAATTAAGAACATTATCGGCAAAGTATTCAGCTGGCAGTAATTCAGCAACTGTCGTGGTTACACCACTTTGTAAATCAGTTACCTTCAGCGTATTTTTCTGATTGCGGGCATCAGGCGTTTCAGCAGCTGAGAGGGAGTTAATGCGTAAAACAGATTCTTTCCCGACATTGACTACAGTGTCACCCGGGGCAGTAATGCTTGTAAACGTAGTTAACGGGAGTGTGGAAACTTCTCCAAGTAAAACATTGGTTTCACCAATCTTACCATTCAAATCACTGTAAGATTTATTTATTTTGTCTTTAACCCCTGCCTCCGATGGTGTTCTCGCCCCCGTTTCTTTCATCGTCCCTGAGGTGTTTATCACCTCTACGGAGAGCACGCCATCATCAGTGCTGCGGTAAAATGCAGTAGAGCCAGACAGAATATTTCCAGCATCTGCATCAGCCTGCGCCGCAGCCAGCGTAGGGAATTCGCGTATGGTATTAGTTATAGATCCCTGTCCGGGGTACTCAGCAACCTCTTGTGCTACGCCTGAGTTGTTTTTGTAATAACGGAACGCAAGGGCATTACCTGTTCCCTGGGGAACGCGGAAGTATTGCCCGCTCGTCGTCGCTGCAAGGCCAGCCGCCGTATCAGCAAAGGTTGATTTATTGTCACCAAACTCCGACGCGCTAAGTGCATATCCCTGCGCCTCTTCCGCTGAATCAGATGCCTGTTTTGCAAAATCAGCGATCACATTCAGCGTGTCAGCGGTCATCATGTTGGCAACCATGTCGTTGGCCGCCCACGCACGCGCCAGCGTTCCTTCTTGCGCGCGTTCAATCGTGAAGATATCTCCAGCCTTAGCTGTTACGTTCACGATCTCAACCTGTGAGCCAGTGGCGGCATCGGTGATAGTGAGCTTAAAGTAGCTCTTGCCTGCCACAGCATCAGGGAACTCGGCACCAGTTCCAGCGCTAACGATCAGCGACGTGTCGGTTGCGCTGATAGCAGAAGCCAGCGTGCTTTCTGCGTTGTTTGTAGCCAAAAGGGTTAGTGCCATGTATCCTCCGGGATTAGGCAATAAAAAACCGCAAGCGCGGCCTTTAAATGGTGAATATTATGAATAATGCTTCTATTGCTATTTTAAAAATACTTTTAGGAACGCTATCTACTTTATTAATACTCCTTTCTTGCGCCTTGCTTACTATTTTATTTGGATTTCTTTTTCAGCAAGGAATGCCGCCAATAGATATGATAAAAATGTCATCCATTTTGTTTTTATCAATAGTTTTGCTGTATATAATTTGTCAGTGCGTTAAATCACATTTGTATATAACAATAGATAATCGAGATAAAAACCTAGTCAAATATCTCAACCGTGACTGACTGGTAAAATGGCATGTGCAGCAGGCCGCTATCCATGGCCTGCTTGAAGAAAATGGCGAACTCGAAATCCTCGGTGATCACAAAGGCCGTGTCCTTCTGGTTGTACTTCCTGGAGTTATAGGCCGATGCGTTGAAGATGGCGCTGCGCGTGAACCTACGCCGCCCCTTATAGATGGATATCACAATACCGCCATCTACAAACTGGATCGAGATACTCCATCGCTGGTCGTTGAGGATGTCTGTGCCATTTACTCCCAACAGGAACCGCAGAACACGCCGCTTTATCCATGGGATGGAGAAATAGAAGCCATCCCCCTTGTAAAAATTCCAGGTCATGATCCGCTTAAAAAGGTCATCAGACACAACAACCTGGTTCGACTGGTCAATCACCCGGTACTCATTGAATGCCAGCTGGTTAAATTCGAAAGTGTTATATGGGCCTATCTCCTGCTGATCGCTGCTGGAAATCACCGGCGGCAAAACGCCATAGATGCCATGGGCAATCCATCTGAGCTGGTCTCCGGTGTTGTAGTCACCGATGAAAATCGGCAGGTTGGCATTAACCATCCAGTCATAAATTCCCTGCGCCATCGAGTTATACGCAGTAAAAAACGCCCGCAGATTGTCATCGTCGTTGTATTGCGTATACATATACGACCGGATGATATCGTCCAGCATGCTACGCCCCTGTTACGATCACGCCATCCGACGCGATATAAAAATAACTGAACTTATCGCCGCTGATGATATTCGTCCCGGCATCCGGTGGCGTTATTACACCATTGATGGTGACCACGACGTTTAGAGTGCTGATCAGCCCCATGTCGATTGTCGAGTTAATCGCCTGTAAGAATGCGTCTTTCAGGTTGTTAACGTTCAGCGGTTTCCCGGCGAATATGCCGTTCACATACTGAATCGTAGGAGCAGAGACCAGAGAGGCGACCGTCGCATCAGTCAGGTAGTTAACACTTTCGGTCCCCCACTGATACGTCACAGTGACACGCTGCAGCAATGGCGTCACGAACGGGATCACGTAGTTATCAGGCCAGTCATTCACCGTCACGGTATTGTTTCTGACGTTCGGCGTCACCTCGCCGCCGCCTCCCCAGGTCCCGGATGAAGTGGTGTCAATCCCGATGGAAAACGTGTGAGGAGACAGTACCGTCACGGTCAGCGGAACGTCATTAATGCCCGTCATCCCGGTAACGCCAGTGATCCGGATAACCTGTCCGTCAGTGTAGCCATGAGTCAGGTCTGTGCTGACGACGCCAGGATTTGCATTCGTGATCCCCGTTACGTTCAGTGAACACCCTTTCAGCCGGCTGATATCCCCCGCCGACTTATAGAGCGCGCCAGCAATATCGTAAATATCACCGCCGGCGCACATGACTATCCACTTATCCCCGTCCTGAATGATAGAAACCAGGCGCGCCTGCACGTTATCAAGGCTGGTGAGATACTGCCGGATAAATCCAGGATATCCCTGAACTGTGGCCATCTGCGCCTGCCATACTCGATCACGAAACTGATAATTCGTTTCCTGGTCAGCACCCGGAGTGCCGGCGATCGGGTTGGTGCAGGTTATGGTGACGTCAGAAGGAAGGCTAGTGATTATCTGGTTGACCGTATTTGCCGGTACTGCCCAAGCACCGGTCTCCGTTCCTTCGCATGACACACCGGCAGACACACCGGACGAGGAGATTATCGTCGCATCACTAACGGAATACGTATGTGTGCCATCAGAAACAATAAAACCTTGTGGGATGACAAACCCAGCCGGGCCGGAAAACTGAATCGGTACCGTGGTAGTGCCAGCAGTTTTCTGGCCCGGGATACCTGCCTGCTGTGCGAGAAGCTCCAGCATGGCGAGGTTAGCCTTTAGCGGCCCCACAGAGTTAATCAGGTCAACCCTTGCCTGATCACAAACGATGAGCGCGCCAACATCGGTACTGGCCACGTCTTCAATCAGAGACCCAGGCAAATCAGTTGTGAGTCCCGGAGATAGCGCAATGGCCTGGGAAACGAGCTGTGCTCGTAGCTCTTCTGCCGTCAGAGGAACCGGGCCCGCTGACGTATAGCTGACTGGTAAATCGCTCATACGGCCACCTGTGTAATTATTTTTGAACCTGCGTTTGTGATTGCCGAGATGTTATAAACAGGCGGGTCGTCGCTGATCAGTGCAATCTGCAGCGAGGAAAAATACTGGCTGAACTGTTTTTGAATACGGTTTACGTAATACGTCGGCAGGATTTGCTGGATCACCGACCCAGCGGCCGGTATTCCGTTGTTTGCATAAAAGGGTGACTCCTGCGGCGCCAGTTTCAGATTCTGGATTAGGGTGGTTAAATACACCGAGTCATTAAACCCATTTTCGTCGGTTTCCACCAGGACCCACTTCCCCTCAGAGTTTCGGCCATAGGTTCTCACTCGGTGATACTCCCGTTAAACGTTGAAGTCGGCCCCCCGGTATCATTTCCATCGTTGCCGTTTGAGTGTTCATGGCTGTTAAGCCACGCCAGAAGCGATTGCCACCCGGCGTGCATGATTGCCGGGCTGGTACTGGCCACTGAATCCTGCAGGTGCCCTGCCTCTCCTGAAAGGCTCCATTTGCTACCGCTCAGCGAGAAAACTGTCCCGCCAACGGTGACGGTGAAGCTGTCAGGTGTGGAAATAGCGATGCTGTCAGGCTTCAGGAGAAAAGTAGTATTGCTGCCGCTGTCGCGCAGCGTTACACCCTCCGGCCCGTATACCGTCACCACCTGTCCGTCGACATCCTGCCACTCGGTATTGCTGATCGGCAGATAAACCAGTGCGCTGAGGTTCGTCGGCTGAGTCAGATCGGCAACGCCGCCACCCAGGCCGCTCATTCCGCCGATATAGGTATCAGCAGGGATCACTATTCCCCGATCTCCTGGCTGCATTGGATAGCGCACATACTCCGGGCCAAAGAGTGGAATGGTTACCTGGGGCAACGTGAATGGGATATTCGTCAGACTGAACGAGACTGTGACCATTTTCCCTGACTGGCTGACGACAGTTGCAGGCAATATCTTTCCGACCAGCTCCATCGCTTCGGCAATTTTTACCTCAGCGAAATTGTTCATGCTCTTGGCGAAGTTAAGCCGCTGACTTATAGTCACGATCAGGCCTCCTGCGTCACATACGCCTCATAGATGGTTACCCAGCTTGCAGCGTCTGGCTGCCTGCTGTTTCCTACACATCTGCAGGTCTGCACAGCGAACACGCCGGAAAAGGCGCTTTTACTGCGATACTGAGAATATGATGAGGCCTGCGTTACCGCCATTGCGCCTACAGGCATCCTCACATAGTCCCCCACCTGAATATCAGCCCTCATTACGCAGGTGATCATCACCCGGTTATATTCAATCCATACCGGCTGGCCGACGAGATCGGTAAATTCAAGCTGAATGGGGGTTTTCTTTTTCTCAGTAGCGGCGCTGTCCCATACCCTGATTTCTTTCCCCGGGAACATGGCCATTTCCACGCCGAGATAATTCTCATCACGGATAATGCTACGGCTAAGGTTTTTAAGGTTCGACGCAAGCTGCTGCATGGTCGAGCAGTAAATCGGGGAATCGTAGTTCAGAACCAACAAGTCGCTGATGTTGATATTTATTTTGTATCCCGGGAAGGCACGTTGAAGCGCAAAAAATAGCGCAACAGATAGTTTTTGACCCTTGCTCCACGGCATTGTAATGTTCGCCGGATTATCCACTGAGCCAGCCCCAGCCGTAATAATCATATCCAGAGACAGATCGAGCCCCTGCCAGTTACCGAATGGTTGCTGAATAATGCCTTCCAGAATCATCCCGCTCTGAGAGGATTTGGCCAGCGGCAAACCTTTCGACATACCGACAAATCCCTTAATGGTCATGCCGAACATGTTTTGCTCTGCCTGCTGCATTTCTTTAATGCTGACGCCATATACCCTTACGAGACTTGACCCTATAGGCGTGGACATTCCATATCGCTGAATGTCGAACTCCACCATCAGGCATCCAGGGTTATAATTGCCATAGGCATCAAGGCTTTTGTATTGGCGGTATAACTTCCCTTTCTGGTCAAAAATCTGGAAATCGTAATACCTCATCAGCTGGTCACCTCAATTACGCCGTTTTGCTCCCGCCAGATCATGGTTGTTCCGGAGAAAACGCCAGCTATCAGATTTATGCCGGTTCCATTGGTAGAGCCCACTGCGGGGGTGTTCAGAATGGTATTGCCGGAATTGTCGGTGATCAGGATGTACCAGCGTTGCGCCGCGATATTCCACTTCACCTGGCAGTTATAAACCGTTCCATCCAGCGTCGGAGTAAAAGCTACGCTCTCTCTTTCATTGCCGGTAAACGTGTAGGTATCCGTCGTCATAGGCCAAACTCCCCGCTCAGCTTACCGATGAGGCCTACTATGTCATTCGCGGCGCCTGACACGGTGCCGCCGAGAGAGGTATTCCCGAGGGCCGCGACAGTGTTTGTCCATGATGCATCCGTTTGCCGGGTTCCTCCGTCGATTTTGCTCAGGAAACTGTTAACCGCCTGCTCGGCCCCTGTTTCAGATACCAGCGGCTGCTCAAAATCCCATAACCAGGATCGCTGAGGCACAGCCTCATTAAAACTGGTCATGTCCTTAACCGTACGCAATATACAGCCGCTATAAAACAGCGCTGGCGTAGCGACGATATAGGTTCCGCCAAGGTTTGCATGCGCCTGCAGAACAGCTTGTAGCGCACTGAGAGTGACGAATTTCGTCATCGCTCCAGTATTTTCATTTACCGGCGCATCCATCATCAACGCAATGCGCAAAGGCTGAGCAAGTAGCGCGTTAGCGGCAACGGTCTGGTTAGCAAACGGGTATTTTGCGATGTCGTAGTCGACCATCGTCCCACCCTGAACCGGCTTCCAGTGGCAAAAATATTTATCAAGGTCAGTAAGGTTGAATGCGCCGCCCAAGAGCCCTGTAACAAAGCTCGCGCTCTGCGTCAAAGCCACAATGGGTAGCATTCCTCCGGGGATGCTCTGCGCAATCCCGTTGCACAGAATCACCGGCGAGACTTCAAAACCCAGCTTATACAGTTCGCGAGTGAATCCCATATCTATCGCACTCCGCTAAGAAGGGCGCCGGAGACAATGGCGTTCCCACCCGTGTTGTTGTAAACGACGATCTCCCTACCGCTATTACCGTGGTTATCGACGATTTGCTGCAGGAGCTGGTTAGTTTTCGAGGTGTTTTTGGCAATCTCTGAACTATCGACGCCAGAAGCGTCATTGTTCTTCGGCGCTCCATACATCTCAGCATACTTTTCCCTGATCCTGCCGGGATAAGCCATGTTTTCTGCACTTCCGCGGCGGACTCCACCATTGTAATAACGCAATGCTTCGTCAAAATCGCCGCCAGCATTACGACTTGCCCAGTCGAGACCATCTTTAAATACTCTCGCACCGGCCATGATGTTGTCCCGCGGGTCAAATGGATTTTCTCCCGGCTGGAAGTTATCAGGCATAATTTGCATCAAGCCTAATGCACGCTTACCAGACCTTGTAACAGGCCCTTGCGCATTCTGGTCCCATGAAGATTCCCCCGCGGCGATGGCTTTAAGCCAGCGCGGGTCGACGTTGTACTTATTGGCTGCATCAAGGAAATACTGGTCATACTCCTTCGGCGCCGTTCCGCTCCAGCTGTAAAGGTGGCGAGTCAGCCATTTCGCTCCAGCTGGAGTATCAGGATCACTGAGACCACCTTTTACGAAGTGGTTTCCGCTCGAGTCAGTTTTGACATCATTACTCAATATTGTTGAGTGTTTATTGGCAAAATCACTAATGCTGATCTCACCCGTAAACAACCCAATAACATCCATGATTGTCAGCGCCAGTTTTTTGACGCCCGACATGAACGACTCAACATCACTTGTGAACGCAGGAGAAGCCAGGTAGTTACCGAACCGCTCAATGCCACCGGCCAGCGCGTCAATCCACTTGCCGAGTTCGGGGGATTTCAGGACGGTATCGATCGCGCCTGCCAGCGCATCAGACAGCTTGCTCAGCTGCGGCGTGAGCGGACCGAGTCCGCGCACAAACGTGTTCCTGATGCTCTGGCTGCTGTAGTCGAGCTGGACGTTAAAATCCTGCCACTGGCGAGCCTGCTGGTCGGTAATTTGCAACATGCGCGCATCCTGCTGCGCGCGCTTCTCCATGGCGGTGATCTCTTCATCGCTCATGTTTTTGAAGCGGTTCAGGTCGTCCAGCGTAAAGAAGTTTGTCAGGCCGTAGGCGTTTGCCCCCTGCAGCGTGCTGCCGTTCTGTACGAAGATATCGCGCGCATTACGAATCATCTGCGGGAGCAGTTTGGCCGGGTCCTGGTCGGGATTGTTAATCCCCATCGCCTGAAACGTCCAGCGCTTCGACAGGTCCATCTGGGAATCGCGGATAGCGCCCAGTGTCCCCGCCGGGTTACCCAGCGCTTTCTGGTAGTTTATGGCGGTGGAATCCAGCGCACCGATGCTCGTCCCGAGCCCGAGAGAGGTAAACCGCTGGGCGCCGGTGGTGGCCGCCAGGCGGTTGATGCCAAACAGGCCGCCAACGCCCAGGACGCCGGTAAATATCCCGACAATGCCACCCCAGGAAAGAAGGCTGGCCGTCGCTTCCTTGATATGCCCTGCCAGCGATTTAGCGTCTTTCGTCGCATCACTGAGGAAGCCCTTCGCAGATCTGGTGCTTTTGTTGAATTCGTCCTGCTTTTTCTTCGAGTCTTCCAGATTGGTATTGAGCCGATCGATACCGCTGTTGATGGTCAGGATGGCCTCGGCCACGGCATTAAACTCCGCGCCTAACTCCTTCGCCTCACCTTTGGCTTTTTCGGTCTGCTTGCTGCTTTCGCCAATACCAACGGCAGCTATCCGCCAGGCTTCCGGTAAATCATCCAGCGCGCTCTGGTACTCGCGAAACCTTTCCATAAACGCGACAAACTTGTCGTCATTTACGTCAATGTCGACGATCGACTTAGCTACCATTGAAGAAACCTCTTTCTTTGAGCGCGGCGAGGAGGTAGCGCTGCCGGTACTGCGCCGGGCTGGCATACTCCTCGCCGGTGATCTCCCTTATCACCTGCCAGAATCCCTCATTAGACGCCCAGTCTAAGAGGGTATAAATGACGTTTCCGGCGGGGCATTCTGGGTCGGGGTATCGGTATCCGGCTTCGACGTCTGCAACGAATCGCGGAACGCCGTAACGCTCGATGAGGTTAGTTGCCCATCGTACATTTTGATCACCGTTCCCACGGTCGGCGCGATCAGGTTTGCCTTCTGAATAGCAGAGGAAACCATAAAAAAAACCACTTCGCCTTCGACCTCGCGATACTCATCAGGGTCGATAATCCCCTGATTGAATGCCACCTCAAGGGGCGTGGTTTTCCACTGGCCGCCGACGTTATGGATAACGACCGTCAGTCGCTGAATTTCATCAACGATGTTCGGGCCTGTCCGGCCGTTATCGATTTCCGCTTTCAGGCTTTGACGCAGCATCATCGCTGCGATTCTGGCGGCACCAAGACCACCAACCTGCGAGATGAATTTGGTGAACAGATTTCCCAGCAGGATGCAGTGTTCTTCCACCACCTCATAGGGAAACGGCGTCACATGCAGGTAGACGATCGAGCCGTCATCGCGGGTAATGTTGGTGACCAGATTCAGTTTCTTGTCGATTTTCATGCATTACACCCACATGTTGTCGTTGGTTACCATGTAGCCGCTGATGGTTACCACAAAAGCCGGGTCCATCCCGCTGAAAGCCAACTCGTTAAAGTTGACCAGGTAGCAGTTGAGCAGCGTGATATTGCCGAACGTCGTGGCATCCGGCGTCACCACGATTTCACCCAGCGACGTGTCGGTTAAAAAGCGCTGCCGGTAGCTTTCGCCCAGCCCCTGAGTTTTCAGGAGATGCACAGTCAGCGTTACCTGCTGATACGGTGCCTGGCTGCCGACGGTGCCGGTCATCGTAGGGATGATGTCGGTCGCTGGGCCATCCGGACGTAGGCTAATGCCGTCCTTTGCCAGGTACGACGCCGAAACGTTCAGCGCCGGTGTATCCGTGACGGAAAGAGCCCCGCGTACGCGGTTAAGAAAGCCCTGCGGTACTAATGGGTTCGCCATTTTTTACGCCCCTACAAAGTTCGTTACGTTCACGTTAAACGTGATGGATTCGAAGCCGCGGCGCGGCGTCATGACGGCGCTCAGCCCGTTATATTTGCCTTCCTGATAATCGGATGGGTTCAGGCTGTTGTAGTTACTGAACGGAACGGCGTTGATCACGGCGTTGCCGGCGTACGTGCCTTTGTCATACTCGGTGTTGAAATCTTCCTGCGTCAGTTGCGTGTCAATGACGCGACCGAGGATCAGCCCGTAGCTGATGCCATTACGCAAGGTTTTCAGAGCGCGACGCTGCAGGCGGTCAATGCCCTTCTGCTCGTAGTACAGCGGGTTAACGGTCGTGTTGGAGCCGTTGATAATTTCATTCGCCAGGTCGAGCTCAAGGTTGATCGCCGTCCATGCCACCGAATACCAGTAGTTGAACGGGTTGCCGTCGAGCATGCGGCCGGTGAACAGCACTTTGTTACTGAGTCCACCTTCGGCGCCGGTGCCGATGTAGTTGATGTTGCTGTCCTGAAGCGATTTCAGCAGTGCGCTGTTGCCTTCCAGCGGGTACTCAGTCAGGCCGTACATAAAGCGGTACGACATCGGGGGCACCATGTTGCTCGACCCCGGGTCGTTTGCCAGGGATGACTGGAACGGGCCGGCCATGGAAAACTCGCTCGCCGGAATATCAGGAGCCTCGACGCCGGCAAAGACAGTTTTGTTTTCCGTCGCGACCCAATCGTGATAGGTCGCGATCGTTGTGGTGACAAAGAAGTAAACCAGGCTGCCCGGCGAGGTATAGAGACCCGTCAGGGTTTTAAATTCAGCAACCGAATCCCATTCGCGCGGCACCAGATAAGAGAAAAACTTCTGGTAGGTATTGCCCAGGGAGACGTCTTCAGCGATGAAGGTTGTCAGCGCTGCGACAGCCGCCTCCATGTCCACATCACCCAGCTCCAGCACATAAACAGCCCGCGTTTTACCCTGGGCCCAGAACGAGGTATTCATCTGGGAAATTTCGGTCTGAACTACCGTTTTTACCGTACCCATTGCCGTTGCGGTGCCGGGGTTGGTCGTCAGCGGATAGGTGAAGGTGTTGGTGCCTGTCACCGTAGCGGTATAGGCACCATTGTACCCCGCTGGAGTCGCTCCGGAGATGATCACCGGGACCTGTGATCCGTTAGTCCATCCGTGTGCGGCAGCCAGGGTGACGGTTACCACGCCAGTAGCCCAGGCGAGCGTTGAGATAGTCTTCGCCGGTGCGAGAATGTCGGCCAGGTCGGTTTCACTGGTCAGCAGCTGATATTCACCGGCATTCAGCGTCGTGCCGCCCATAGAAATCATCGCCCCGGACTTTAACAACTGCGAGGGCTTCGGCGGATTCGTCACCGACACGTTAATATTAACAATTGCCATTTACTTATTTCTCCGGGTCAATGGACGGAATTGCAGACGTGATCAGCTGGCGCGCTAAGTTACGCATCCGTTGCTGGTAATAATTGATTTTGAATTTGATGGTCTTACGCATGGCGATGATGTTGAGCTCGTTCTGAGTGACTCGCTCATCCTGCACGACGGGAATATTCATGATCCCCATCTCCGGGGCATCGCCGGTCGTGTAGTCCTGCACATACCGCACAAAGTCTTCAATGCTGGCGTTACGCAGGCCGGTGACCGAAAGCGTGACATCTTCCGATACCAGCTGATACTGGTTTTGCTTCTCGTCCAGATAGAAAGCGCCGGCGATCGGTGACGTATTGCTGCATTTCACCGTCGCATAGGGCGGAGAAAGGTTCTGCGTTGAGAGCATCGCCGGGAACATCGGCATGTACTGATTCAGGGCCAACCAGATCGGCAACGAGCTCGACACCACCACGTCAGAGAGGTCTATGTCATCCGCAGAGTTGATGATCTGCGACCGCATGTGCGGGAAAATCGCCTCTCCGGTGTAGTGGTACAGGTTCGCCGGTTCATTCAGCCCGGTACGCCGGGAGAACGAGAACTGCACGCCAAAAAACTCGCCGATGTACAGCACCTCTGACCCGATGTCGTTAAACGGGTCGATGTCCGCCTGCGCGGTGAGCGTCACCACGTTGCGATCGTACAGCTGCTCGTCGTCCTGAATGGTTTCTGTCGTAAGGTGCAGATAGCCCTTCACATCCACCGTATCCGGCTCATTGTTCGGATCGTCAGACAGGACCGATGCTTTCACCCAGAACACGAAGCCATCGAGCGGAAGCACCTTTCTGATGTACTTCGTGAACGTGACCACCTGGAACCGGCTCAGATCATCCAAACCCTGCGTCAGGGTAGCGTTAAGCTCGGTTTTGGCGTTCTGTAACTCACTCAGGGAAGGCATTCAGCACCCCGCTTACCCAGGCTCTCATAGTTGCCTGGTATTTTCCTGTGTCAATGAACGATGGGCGAGGTGGTCCTTTTTTATTCTTAAAGCGCTTCGATATTCCCTCAAGCGCGCGGCGCGTCGGCACACCAGGAAGGCCATTCATCTCGCAATTGTCAAGGAAGCCAACAAACAGATCGTGCACTTTAGACATTGACTCAGCGAGCGGGTCTTTTGCCGGCGGTACGCCTGCGAACATGTTTTCGAGCGATAGCGCGATGTCTTTGCTCATCAGGTCAGCAATGTCATTGCCGTAGCGGTCAAAGAACGTCTGCATAATCTGATACCTCGCTTCCAGCTCTTCCGCTACGCTCCCCGTAGTGGTGTTTTCGTCCTCGTAGGGGATATCCATTACACCAAGATGAAAGGTGATCATGTCAGACCCCACAGGCTCCCGAACTGCTGAGCGATCATCAGGTAGCGACGGCCCCACGGGTCCTGGAGCATCTGCAGGTCTGCCAGCGACAGGTCTTTGAAGAAGTCCGGGACCAGGCGCTGTGCGCTGGTAGAGTTATCCCCTGCTCCCGTGATAACCCCGGCCTTGAAGTCATTCAGCCCATACTGGCTACGGAAATTGGCGAACACAGCCTCTGCCCCGTAATTGATGAGAAACGACGCCCCAAGGTTATAAACCGCGATGCTGTACATGTTCGGCATAACGCACGCGATGTCCTGGTTTACCCATTCAACGGCGCCGCCGTAGGCGAGAGAAAAAGACGGCGAGTCGTCGGGAACCTGGTCGGGGGTGATGCCCATATCAGATCGAACGAATTCGATAAATCCCGACAGACTGGTGGTCATTTCTTCTTGCTCCCGGCTTTCGGCGTGACAATTTTTTCGTTGATGGTCGGATCGTCAGAATGGTCATCGCGCCCCTTGGCCTGCTCTGCGCTGAATTCCATGTCACCCTCGTAGCCGATACCACTTTCGCGCAGTGTGTTATCCAGTGCGGCGACGGATGCCTGCCGGCGGTTATGAGCTCCGCGGGTCAGATGGCCATCGTTATCGCGAATGGTTTTCTCAATAACGCTGGCGGAAACGGGTTTGTTGATGCTGTAGCACAGGCCGACAAATGCCTGGCTCTGGTCGATTTTGGTTGAGTCAACCAGGCCGTAAACCTGATGATGCTGAATAACCGCTTCGACTTCTTCGGTCGAACCATCCAGAACCTGCATCTGCGAACCGTGCTCAATGGGGATCTGGCGGAGGCGCCCGGTTTCCAGCTGGCGGAAAGTGAAGATGTGGCGCTGCTTGGTAGTGTTGGCGATGAACAGTTTCATTGTTTACCCTCGTAAAAAAGCCCCTGCACAGCGAACCATGCAGAGGCTTAAGCACTTCTCAATTTCGCTTTTTAGGAGCTGTATGCCATCGACAGGATGGTGATAGCTTCCGGACGGACTGCCCAGCCAGCCGTAGAGCGCATTTCTGACAGCACGTCGATAGCGCCCCCGGGGATTGGCGTCGGGATTTCCATCGGTGCCGCCATGTCGGTGAACATCAGGGCATTCGCCGCCAGAGACGGACTCAGTTTGGCGAATTCGTTGGTGTTCACGGTGGAGTTAACCATCGGCACTTCCACTTCCGGGATGGTGATAACCACCGCGTCAGTACCGCCGGCGCCGGCTCCGATCAACGTGTCGTCATATACCCAGTCAACCTGGACATTCGCGCCACGGAGAACCTCTTTCACGGTCCCGCCGACGGTATCAGTACCGCCGCCAGGACGCTGATAAGAGGTCAGCTGAACGATCTGCTGAATCTCCATCGCGCCAAGCACGCGCTGCGGCCCGAGGATAACGATGCGCTGCTGGCGACCCAGCTGCATGGTGCGGGTCAGCGCGGCCTGTACATGGCCCAGCAGATAGACCGCCATCTGTCCGTGGTCGTAGGTCAATACAGTGGTATTGCCGCTGCTGTCCGCCGGCAGGGTTTCGGTGGTCGCGCCTGCGGTGTTCAGCAGGCCTTCGCCGCCCGCCGGGTTCATGCCGTACAGCAGCGCAGAGCGCAACTGCTGGAAGATGCCCTGCCGCATGCCGAGACGCTGCGCTTCTGGCAGTGCCACGTTCCAGTTACCGGCCGCCGCGGTGTCGTGGTGATCGTAGATACCACGGCAGCGGAACAGGTAGGTTGGAGTCGAGATCATGCGCGCCTCGAGCGCCACGCTCGGCAGCTGGTTGGCGTTGCCTGACTGGCTTGAGGTCACCTGGGTGCGGATATCCAGGCGGCGCATATAAACGTACTGGTCGCCTACGCCAAGGCGGACCTGCGGGTTACCGCTGGCGATGGTTTCGAAAGCACCGGACGCCTGCTGGTAACCAATAATCAACTCCGGCGCAATATACGACGGGTTGACGATGGTGTAGCTGGGGGTAATTGCAGCCATTTAAAGCTCCCGATTAAAGTAAGACCAGCGCGCAGCTGTCGGTGTTGTTCCAGGTAAGGAAGCCCGTAGCGCTGTCATAGCTGACAGTTTTAGAGTTCCCACTCTCGATGGAGATGACTTTCACCGGCAGGGTGATGTCTGCCTGAGCCACTGCGCCGATAGTGCCCTGCGTGGTCGCGGAGCCGCCCGGCGCGCTGGCAGGCGCATAGGTGAAGGTTGTCGTACTCGGTACGCTCAGCACAACGACGGTGCCGTTATAGGCAGCCGGAGCTACGTCGCTGATCTTCACGTACTGGCCAGCAGTCAGACCATGCGCAGAGGCAGTGGTGGCGGTGGCCACGCCATTCGAGTAGGTAACAGCGGTCGTGGCAATGTCAGCACCGGCAAAAGCCGCCGCGGCTGCGGTGGTCACCTGGTTATTGACGAAGTCCCACGCCAGCGGCGTTTTCACTGATGCGCCAGCAGTTCCCAGCGCGACCACCTGCGCTGAAGCCTTCAGCGGAACGCGCATGTTGGAGCCAAGGCGATAGAATGAAACGCTCATGCCGGACGCATACAGCGGAACCGGTGATTGCGGAGTGGTAAGCCCGTTGTGGGCCTGGTTGAAGACGGTGAAGCCTTCGAGCTCGGCCAGTGACACAGCGCGACGAATGGTCGATCCGCGAGGGCTGGAGTTCACGCCGGGCAGCAACTCGGCTACCGGCAGGCCGCCCCAAAGCGGTTTGGTTTCTGTGGCGGCGACGGTGCCGGATGCCAGATTAAAGCGGTTTGCCGGATCATCCAGAGCAACACCCTGAATGAAGCCATCAGACTGCACACCGAAGGAACCAGCGGCATTCGTGGTCGCCATCGGGTTAAGAGATAAATTAGCCATGCTTCAGAGCTCCCGTTAAGCCTGGTTGTTAAAACTGGTGACCTGACGCTTGCCAGACTGGAACGGCGCCCAGGTGACGGCGGGATCGCCTTCAAAGGTGCTGATCTGGCGACCGGTAGCATCGGCGCGCTTAATCTCGCGCAACTGCCCGGGACCAACTGACAGGCTGGCCGCTTTCTGCGCATCAGCGTAGATATGCTTTTCGGCAGTGCTCAGCAGTTGAGAATCAGCGATAGCAGAGAGATCGACGGCTTTGTAGTCCGGCGAATGCTCCTGCAGTTGAATCATCAGGCGGCGGCGATACGCCATCGGTTTTTCACCGGACAGCGGGATCGGGGCGCGCTTGCCAAAGCTGGAGAAGACGCTATCGGCTTTCACCTGCGCTTCTGCAACTTCGTTGCGCTCTTCGTCGCTCAGTTCGGTAGGAATGCGGGAGCGAAGCTCAGCAATTTCCTGGCGGAGTTGAGAGTCGGCTTTTTCTTTTGCCATTTTCTCAGCCTCTTCGGCATCTGCCTTTTCTTTGGCTTCAGCATCAGCTTTTTCCTTCGCGGCTTTCTCTTCCGCGTCGGCTTTAGCTTTCGCCTCTTCCGCTTCTTTGTCTTCTGCGTCCGCCTTCTCTTTCTTGGCGGCCTCTTCGGCGTCAGCCTTGGCTTTCGCTTCCTTCTCTTCGTCGGCCTTAGCCAAACGCGCATCGATCGCCTTATTAATCAGCGCTACGATTTTTTCCTCGTCCATCTTTTCAGCCTCTTCAGGAATGGAATCAGATTTAACACCGGTAGGGGCAAGGAGCTTGTCCCACACGCCCTGTTCACAAATTGCAACGTGGTCGAGCAGCTCGGGGGATGGCTCCACCAGTAGAGGCTGACCGTCGACAATGATTGATTGAGCAACCTCTGAGAACTTCACAGTTGGCGAGGTGCTTAATTGCCTTGTTGCCATAATTTCAGCAGCTTCGGCGTCGTACACACGCGCAACGGCCCACACTTCGCCCTTATCGGCAACCCAGGCATTTGTCAGGGTGCCAATAACGCGCTTTGAGAACTCGTCGCTATCAAGTGTTCTTTTTTCGGGGTGAAGCCAGATAAGTGGTACGCCAGCTACCCGCTGGAGAAATTCAGGGGTGAGATAGTCGTCCGGGTTACGGAACGTCATTTCCTGATCTGCTGACCGCCAGGTAACCCCTGTTCCGGTCACCCGGATGGCGAACATCCACATGTTGTAAAAATATTGCGGGCTGCTGAGCGTTCCGTCAGCGATGAGCGCGGCCACGTCGGTTTCGTTGAGCGCCTGCTGCGCCAGCATTTCAGCGAATGGCTGATGAAGTGGCTTTGGCAGATCGTCAATATGGAACCATCCGGCGGCCAGCGATTCGTCGTTTATCTTCGCTTCGAACTGCTCCGGCACGTCGGCGCGGTAGGTCAGGTAGTCACCATGTACGCTGTGCGGCGTCAGCGGGCCATCGTACTGATAGCCTGTTTCCTCCAGCACCTCGCGCCGTGCGGCGTCTATGGCTAACTCCCCCGGCTCTATCGTCCCGCCCGGCTGACACCATGTGCCATCATCCGAGCGCTGGATCAGGAAGACGAACTTCCCCTGACGGAACATTATCCCGCTGCCAAAAATAGCCACGTGTTAATGCTCCTATGCTGCTTTCATGGACTCCAGGAACTTGCGGCCCTTCTGGGTCAGCATGTCCTCGGGAATGCTGCGGAGGTTGTAGAGATAGGTGACGTAGCACCGACAGAAAACCTCTTCGCCAGGCTGCGTGATTTCGTCGAGATAGCCGGCAGGGCCAGCTTTGACATAACCATTTTTCTGCGCCCAGTTTCCGCGGATGAGATAGACCAGCTTGTCACGTTCCTTGTGGTCTTCACGGTAGTCATACCCTGCCTGACGCCAGTGGCTATGCCACTCGGCAGCAATCGCGTTGTTGCTCGTCGCGATGATGTTGTCAATATTGGCGATCAGCTTATGACTCTGGTCAATCATCACGCGGCGCGCTTCATAGTCGACCTGCTGGGCGCTCTTCTGGATATGTTCGCAGTTGTAGTTAACCCCGCTTCGCGACGATGGTGACAGGCCGCCACCAACATAATCCTGCACCGGGATGCTGGTTGCCCAACCACTGAAACGCTGAACGGTTTTGTTAATCGCCGCGGTGCGATTCAGCTTTATCAGGTCAGCGCTGGCCAGGATGCGGCGATCCAGCTCGCTGCGTAACTTCGGCTCCATGTAGTTCAGCGTGAAGCGTGAAAGCCCCCTGTGGCGCTCCAGCGCTCCAGCCTTGCTCACCTGCAGGTCATAGGTCTTACGCAACCGATCCGACACCATGCTCATGTAGTCGTCATCAGTTTCGCTTTCGGCCGCCTGCCGGATAATGGCCTGCCATTGCTCCAGCTCCTGCCGCGAGGTGTAGCCATTGCGCAGAAAAAACTTCACCGCCTCGCGTACGGTGCGCGTGAAAGTCTTCATAGCATCATCCCGCCGCCGGGCTCTTCATCCCGTGGCTGTTCAGGTCGATTAGCCTTTAGAGAGTCGATATCAAGATCGAGCCGCTGCGGGAACAGGCTTTCATTAGCGTTCGCGTTGGTCTGCGCCCACTCGATAAGCAGAGCGCGGTTCTCATCATCCGTGTTGACCTGTGGAAGCAGCACTTCCAGCATGCTGACGATCGCCTTAAAGCGGATTTCGTCGACCTTCACTTTTTCGCTTTCCGGCTCTTTCAGGGATGACGGCCAGCGATATTCGAAGTTGTTAATCCACGATGAGAAGTACAGGCTGTAGGTGTTTTTCAGATCCGGGAAGTCAGCACGCAGCGACTGGAAGAACTCAATGCTCCAGGCGCGGTACTGGCAAATGCGGATGAAATAGTCATACAGCGGCTCAAGCCATTCGCGGATATTGTCGATGTAGACCGCAACCGATCGAGCATCTTCCGTCCCCTCACCGAAGCCCTGGGCGAATGTTTCCGAGTTCAGGATGATAGCCGGCATATCAGCTGCCGCCGCGATGTTCTCCAGAATGTGATTCCTGGAGGAGTCGAGCGGCTTTTCCAGGTTGCTAAGATCGATAGATTCGATGCTGTCATTTGCGCCGATCTGCAGGACTTCGCCTGTCTTCCCTCGCTTCAGCATCATTCGTTTGATGCCGCTGAGCTTCTGCATCATGTTGTTGACGACTGAGCTCGGGCCCTGAATCTTCGTTACCAGCAAGCCACCCTTCACGGAAACCATGTCGTCAGTGCGCATGGTCTGGATGAAGGATTTCAGCGGGAACAGCGCACGCTGGTATACGCTGCGACCGGTAAAGCCAAAGGCCGCAGAGTTATAGGCCAGATAAATCGGGTCCTCGTTCTGCTGCACGACGCAGCGGGATTTGTGATACGGCTTGCCCGCCACCCTGATCCCGTCGACCCTCTGGAAGTCTTGCGCGTTAGGGTCCTGGTTTAGAACGATACTCCCAGCGGTATTCAGCGGGTCGAGAATGTTGAATGTCACGTTGTGCTTATACAGCGTGCGGTAGTCCACCGCTGAGGACGACTCCTGGTTATCAACCAGCATTGCGATCGCCGAAACACCGTAAATGCGCGAGATGCGCGCCGCATTAGCGATATGCTTATCGGCGCCAAGTGCTTTCCACTCCCGCTCAAATGCATCGCGGAGACGCTGCTCAATGCCATACGCCTGCGAAATGTGAACGGTGCGCGATTCGTTCATCGCCATCTTGATCGGGCGATCCACCATTTTCCCGCCCAACGGGTGGAAGAGGTAAATCGTTTTGCAGGTCTGATAACCAGCCGACATACCCGGCTGAATGTCATCGCTGTCCAGGAGCGTGATCAGCTCCGGCGAGCAACTGCCGATTGCGATATCATCTTCGTTCATTGGTTTTCTCGCTAGAGTGCGTCGCCGCTACCGAACGCGATGATCAGCCCGTAGGTGTAATCATCCAGCAAATCGTCGGCGCGCTTGTGCGCGTTCTTATCGGCAAGGTGGAATCGTGATACCTGCTTATGCAGATGGTTTGCTGTTTCGCCTTTAAAGACGGCCGTCTTCTCGTAGGCGTATCGGGATATTTTAGCCAGCCCGCGGTAGTGATACCCAGAGGCCATAATGGCGCGCTCGTCCTTCCCTTTGCTGGTCAGGGCGGATTCAATTTTGTTGACCGGCCATCCCAGGCTTTCGCCTTTCTGCAGGAGGATGCTGCCCATGCTGGCGTCTTCAATGAAAACTCCGAGGCTGCCGTTTACAGCGACGCACTGGCCGGATAGCTCATTCAGCCGGGTGAAAACGGACGGAATCCACTCTTCCAGCAGAGCACCGTCGATCTGCACCACATCCCAGTCGAGAATGGTTAGTCGCTGAATGCCGGGTCGGGTGTCGACGGCGTAGTAAACCACCGCCGTGCCATCGTGCTCAGTACCGCCCTTAACGGCGGTATCCATGACAGCGAAAACGGCCTGGCACATCTCAGGGTAATCGACTGGCTGATCCTGGTTTTCACCCTCGAACCATTTGCGGACGTCAAACAGCGACGCAGCGGACCAGTCGACGAACTCGGCCAGGAACTCCTGCCGGAAAACGCGAGGATCGTTGTTCTGTCGCTCTTTCTCCAGCTCCTCGGGCGGAACGAAGGGGTTTGATGACGTCGGAGCATGATGCTCATGGAAGCCGAGGTCTTTGTTATGGCAGATGGCATAGAAGAAGTTTTCTTCGTCCACACCGTCAGGCGTTGAGAATACGTAGGCCCGGCCCTTTGTCGTCAGCAGCGTCGGCTTAATCGACTTCGGCCAAATCTCCTTCAGCATTTCAGGCGACTTGGTAAACGCCGCCTCATCGATCAGGATAATTTCGTACTCACGACCACGACCGGCCAGTTTATTGTCGTTGGTGACCCAGAAGTCAATCTTCCCGCCGTTCTTCAGCAGCAGGCGCTTCTCCTGCCGGCTGAAGCTCTTTTTCAGCGGCAGCAGGATTTCTTCCAGCTTGTCGTAGATCTCCTGGTACTGGCGATACTCGGCAGTGAAGATGCCGACCCGTCCGCCCAGCTCGATGTCCATACCCGGCCGCCGGAACTGCGACGTTGCGTAGGTCACCGCAGCGCTCGACAGCATGAAGGTTTTCCCCCAGCGTCGACCACAGCGAACTGCATTCAGCTGGTGATCCCAGGAGTCAGACCAGACCGTTAACTGCCCGTTGTGTAGCGTGGGTAGGTAAATGTCGGCCATGATTTATCTTCCCGGGATTGGCAGCGAGTTATGCACGACGATCGCGTTATCCTTGTCGCCGTCTTTCAGCACATCGATTTCGAGCTCAACCTTTTCGGTCGCGGCTTCGCGGTAAGCGGCATCAACGCGCTGCTTGATAATCGCCGCTTTGGTGTACTCCAGCGACTCAATGCGCGCAGTGTTGCGATGCATAGCCTTCTGCGCCTGAGAGATAAGGTCGTGCAGATCTTTGGCCTGCTCGCTGCCGGCTGTCTCCAGCTCTGTCTGCCAGCGCCCGATATTCTCCGCGGCTGTCAGGCTCGCCGCACGCAGCCAGAAAAGCTCATCGTCGAGCGTGAGCATTTGGGCATCTTCGGTGATAGCGTCAGAGAGCAGCATCCGGCGGCCGTAGCCACCGTGCTTTAATGCGTTCTGGTTGCCATGCTGAAAAGCGTTCGTCGGCGGCGCGGTGCGTGATCCGCGTATCGGTTTCGTTTCTGGAGATTTTGAGCGGGTGCCTGTGTCGGGCTGGTTTTTTTTCACCTTCCCGTTTTTACTGGCCCCGCCTTTCTCCTTCTGCGAATTCGCAGATTTTTTCGCACTTTTTTTTTGCGAATTCGCACCGTAAGTCGTTACTTTGATATAGCGTTTCGCAGATGAGTAATTCAGTCCCTGCGCTGCGCACCAGTCTTTCGTGGATATTCCTGTTTTGGCATGCTCGGCGAGGAACTGGTGTTGCAGTGCTCCCCAGTCCGGTTTTGCCATAATCCTTACCTCGTTGTGACATTATCGAGCCACCTCTGGAAGTGGCTCTGTAATGCCCTACTGACGCTTTGTTTCCGCCTGTCTGATATCAGCCTTATCCCGGTTGCACTGCCCCAGCGCTGATAGCAGACTGACGTTTAAATCCAGGCTCTGGCCCCACGTCAGGTTGTCAGGGATTTCCGGTTGCGGGGTGTCAGCCGTCAGGCTGGCCGGTAACGGGACCACCGGCACTTTGACGTAGACCGTTCGCGAATTGTTGCAGCCGCTTAACTGCGCCAGCAGGCACAGGGCGATTAGTGCAATCATCATTCGCAACAGCAAACCGGATATCAGCCGAGGCTCCCGATGCGTCCAGTGCGATCTGCTCTTTTGCATGCTGATTGGCCTCGGAGATGGTGTTGAAGATGGTCATGGTGGTCAGAACGTTGGATGTGATCGCCTGCGCTGCGTTTACCTGCTGCTCGGCGCCATCGGCTCGGGTTTTCTGCTCAGAAGCAGCGTTGTGGTAATGCATTACCAGCCACCCAAGGCAAACAACCAGGCAGATCACAATGGCGCTGATAATGGCGGTTAATCGGCTCATTTCTGCCCCCACAAACAAACTTCACGCTCAATCTCGCGGCGAGTTACCAGGCCTTTCCACTGCTTGCCATTGGCATAGGTCCAGCGGAGCAGCTGATCACACGCACCTTTCTGGTCGCCCTGGTTGATTTTGCGCAGCAGCGTGGAGGTCTGGAAATTGCCAGCGCCGACGTTATAGGCGAACGAGTACAGAGCCCCGCGCATTGTCTCGGGGATCGGCTTCTGGATGTAAGGGTTAATCTGGCGAGCAACGGTGTTCAGGTCTTTGCTGAGCAGAGCACGGCATTCAGCCTCGGTGTACTTCTTGCCGAGCATGATGTCTTTGCCAGTATGGCCATAGCAAACAGTCCAGACGCCTACCACATCCTGATAGGGGTCATAGCGCACACCTTCAAGACCATCGTTACCGGTTGGGCCAGTGATGAGCGCAGAGGCAATGGCTATGGCGCCACCGCCGCCGGCGATCACGCCAATCAGTTTATTCCTCATTGATGGCGTCATGCTCACCCCTGTGTATCACTTGCGATCCGCTTTAAGGCCTCGGTTACCACTTCGGCTGAAGCCGGGCGGTCACCCCCAGGCTTTGCGGAGACATCAGCCAGATAACTGGCCAACAGCTGCGTGCGCTTTTTCTCTTCATCCAGTCGCTCTCGCTCTTCCTTGCGCTTTGCGTAATACGTCTTGATTGTGAAGAAGGCAGAGATCAGGGCGCCAATGATGAAGACATAATCCTGCAGACTCAGGACGGAAAAGATACCAAGCAAGGCTGACCACCAGTAAGGCAGATTGTGACCATCGGTTGGGTTCATACGTTGCATCTCTCACCTCCGATAATGTTCGGGGTGCTATCTGTAGTCAGTAAAAGGTTCAGGGCCGTCGGGCTGATTTACCAACAAAGCGTCGAGGGTGATTCCCGGACCCTGAAAATAAAAAAACCCGCTCAAGGCGGGAAGAAATACCAAGGGTAAAAAGTGACGGCGCGGTAGCCGTAATGGTCCCAAGGTAGAGGGATTTAGAAGGCTGCAGCATAACTATCACTGGTGATTCAGGATAGCCAGTTAGGGCTGCAGCTCGGTTTCGTGAGTGGTGGCCGGTGCTGATCTCCGGCTTTCTCTGGCATTACACGTACCCAAGACTATTCTCCAGAGATAGCGCTGTCCTCATCAAGGGGTGCCGTCTCTAACGCATCAGCCTACGCAATCACCACAACGGAAAGAGCACTGACTTCGAGCAGACCTTGGGCCCAGGAACGACGATCAATCTCAATGCTCTTGCCTGTTGTGAGCTGCAATCTGGTTCAGGACTCTTGCGCGGCGGGTTTCAACGTGTCGTGCAGCACGTCTCTACCCAAGAGCCCTGGCCGGATTGCAGGCATAAAAAATCCCCGCACGATGGCGAGGCTCGGTGTTCTGATAGGTCAAACGCAAATACGGCAACCTACACTAAATATATTGCTCATTTGTTCATTGAAATGCAAGCACGTTATGACTATTTTTTGCAATTTTCCTCACGCTTTCGCGATCGTTAAACGCATTTTGCAGCGGCTGGTACAGGCAAAAGAGTGCCGCGTTGATAACCTGCTTAACTTCCCGGCGGATGGTTGAAATGCTCGGGTGCTTATACTGGTTTCCGGCACGGGTCTTCATCAGGCGAGGTTTGCTCACAGCATGCTGCCATGAAGCGATCCTTATCTCGCTTGAGTTACAGACGTAATAGGCAAAAATCACCTTCCATGCGTTCTCATCTACGTTTTTCAGGTAATGTCGGATTACGGCATCAATCAGCAACCCATCATCATCGCTGCATACAGGCCTTGATGGTGCTTGCGGTTCAACCGTGGCCATGAACTTGGCAATCATATTTATCATCGCCTTGTCTATCTTTCCTGTCTGGCACCACGCGCCCCAAAGCTGGAGCCACTGATCTATCCACTGGTGCTGTTCGTTGGTTAATTCCAGTTTCATGCTGTCTCTCCCAGGGTCTGATAGATGCGAACGAAATTTCTCAGTATGCGGTAGTCAACCAGCACGGTGCCGCGGTGCCGGCAGAGGCGGAGCTTTTGCCAGCGGTCGCGGATGAGTTCGATAACGTCTCGGCTCATTTGCCAGTCCTCGCCATAGCCTTGGCCATCGCCTTGTATGCCCTGAGCACATACGCGCTCTTTCCGTATAAGGTGATCTGGAAGGTGAGCCCGCGAGACTCCCAGGTATTGACCGGGGAAGCGTAAAGTCCTGCATCCGCAATGCGTCTGGCCATAGCCAGTTGCCAAAACGGGCCAGTCAGCCAGATACGGGAATATACCCCTTCGTCGCTATAGGTGATCTTCATGCAGCCTCCCGTTGTTTTATGAGCGCACGGCGTAGTGCGCTGTAATGGCGTCTGATGCCTTCCAGTTCTTCGATGGTGTATCGGTGAGGGGTGTTGTTGTTTTCGAGCGCCTCGACGCGCTCAGCGCCGATTTTCTCTACCAGAGCGATGCGGTACTGCTGCTGGTTACCTGACATCTGCACGTTGCAGTGATGGCACTGCTTGTGAATGTTGTCCTCGTTGTAGCGCAGGTGTGATGCTTTGCCGCGGGATCGGTAATGCCCGGCCTCCCACTGAACCGTTTCGAACGTGCCGCAACTGATGCACGGCAGATCGTGGTCACGCTCGCGGATATAGTCGTTAACGACACGTTGGGTCATGTCTTCCCAGTGACGGAGAGGTTTCACCGCTGCTTTGCGTTTGCGCCAGGCTGCGCGCTCTTTCTTCTCTTTCGCCTGTGCCTGCTTTTCGCGCTTCTTCTCCAGTTCCTGCATGGCAAATTGAGCGCCATGCTCAGGGCAGCACCAACGATGGTTTTCGAATGCTGGGGTGAATTTTGCCCGACAGATTTTGCACCGGCGCTGAGCACGTTTAAGCATGTGGCCTCCTTGCTCTCAGGCGTAGCCACTTCTTATCGACCAGGCGGGCGGTATAGTCTTTCAGGGTCGGGATATCGGAAGGCTTAACTTCAACCTTGCGCTTGCGGCGCGCCGGCACGCGGAAGATGCCGCGATCCATGACCTTAGCGAGCAGACTGTGCATGCGAAGCCCTCCATTCCTGGGCCCATGCAATCCGACTGCTGGACTTCTCGCTGAACTTCACATTGTGCTCTGTGCCGAACCAGTAAATCGCCTCGATCACCTCGACCATGTAGCGCTTGCTGGATTGAGAGGTTCGGACGCCGAAGTAGACGCGGCCGCCATTGATGCCCGGGGCGGATTTCTGCTTACGCTCCGGGTTTTGCATCTGGCTGACCAGTACGGTGATGAGGTCTTTCCACTCCGCTGGCTCCAGCTTTTCACCGTGCCAGATCACCTGATCGCTCAGGTCTTTCAAAAGTGGCCACATAAGGCGATTCTGTTTGTCGGTGCGGCTCTCTTCGCGCGCCTCGATAATCAGCGGCGATCGGTGGTCGACGGGCAGGGACTGGATGAAGTTGACGACGTTACGCTTAACGTTGTCGTTGATAAGGCAGAATTGTTGCTTCACGCTTCACCTCCGCAGAGGCCAAACACTGAATGCAGAAAATCGCCGGTGGCTTTCGCCATCGGTGACAGGGATTGCTGTAAGGTTTTGTGCGCCATGTGTCCCCACTTGGCGCCGGAAGTAAGTCGTCAGTTGCTCAGGCTGACGAGGTAATTATCGCCCTTCCCGGGGATAAAAGCAAAATGAGCATAGGCGAGAAAATCGCTATTTCTTGGTGTTCTGCTCTGCTATTTCCAGATAGCGCGGATCGGATGCCTTGGGTAGCTGGATGCTCTGCTCGCGGTAGTAGCGGACGCGCTCCATGAAATACTCGCGCAGGTGTTCTGGCTGACGAGGTCATCATGGCTGCTTAAGTTTGAATAATCAAAGAAAAAGGCCTCCGTAGAGGCCTGGATGTTACTGCTGGCTGCGCTTTACCGGCTCAATAATCTCAAATCTAATTCCTTCCCAAGTAAATGCTGTGGCACCACGCAAATGCTTTTTTACATCCAAATCGGTTCCGCTGCGCATCCTGCGCCTGTGCGAGGAAACCCAGTGCAATATGGGTGAGTGCCTTCCCGTCGCCGTGAGTGGCGTACTCATCGCGTAAAATAGGGATTTAATATGCTCCTTGGTAATGCCAAAACCGATTTCTTTCCCTTCGGTTTTAGCAATGACGCACCAGTCTTCAAAAATCTCGTCCATCGACTGTAGGTGCATGGCTGTAATAAGCGTTTGACGATTGACGGGATGGTTTCCGTCTACCATCTCGTCGTCATGAAAATCCCAATCAATATCACCGCGCTTGTCAGTTGGGCGAAAAATGTAACCATTCTTCATTCTGGTAAGGCAGTTATGAAGCACGCCATCTTTTGTGAGGGTTAGATAAAAAATCTCATTCCTTACCTCACCATCCTGAAGGATATTGAGTGTAGTTTTTAGCGCTTCACCACCACCCGTGCGAATAATATTTTTTGGCAGCTGATTTACAAACTCAACCGATGTTAAACCAAGCGCATCACACCCGGGAACATATGAAATAGTAGATGAGAACCGTTTCGCTGGCTTAGCTAAGCTTACGCCATTTAAGATGAACTCCCCTTCATCGTAAGGGATATAAACCCTGTTGGAAATTGCCTTCTTGAATGACTCCATGCCATTTGAATTTTCTTTTGACGAGCCTTTCCTGCCAGAGATTCCGCAATAAGTACCCGAGGTAATCATAAGCAATGACGCTATCAGCCTTTCCTCAAACTCATCTTTAGTCCATAAATCCATCACTTCACCTCCTGCTCATTCCGCGATACTAACGGAATCAATGCGTTAATAGCCTCCTGCGGGGCGGCTGCGAGCATGGACTCAGTTTCCGCAATCAGGTTGTGAGGCAGTTGGCTACCTGCATTTTGCATACCGCGGCCAAATGCCAGCCAGCGACGAAGCATGGACGCCGACCCATCCGGAATCACCGGAGAGTTGCCAGCCAGTCCGCGCAAAACGGTCTTAACAGCCTCAATACGGTCATCATCGCAACTTTCCAGTGTATCGATGCGGTCGAGCATGTTGATGGCGTTATCGATATCAGGGATGCCAGTCCATGCTTGTTTGGTACCCTCATTGGTGAGGGTACCAGCCTGTAACATGGCGGCGCGGCGATAGAGCGGCTCAACCTTGACGCCATCCCACGCCAAATCCCTTGCGCGTTCCTCGTCATTAGTGACGTGCCATTGCTTGAGATGTTGCCAAGTCCACGCCACCGGCTCGCTGTCCGCTACCGGCTGCACTGGCGGCATATCTGGACCTTTGCGAATGGCTTTTGCCAGCTCGATAGGGTCATCGTAAAGCCAGTCTCCGGTTTCAGGGTGATTGGCTTCTGCCAGTTGGGAGGCCCACTCCAGGCCGTCTTTGTGTCCCTGTAAGTAGTCGAGAGGCAAACACCCTGACTCGCTGTCCGTTGCGGCCAGCGCCATGCCGTCGATAATTTCTTGCAGCCTTTCTGCTTCCCGTTTCCATGCAGCCCATGATTTGGGATTTTTATCTATAGTTTCAATTTTATCAGACATTTTTCGCCCCCTTGAACATATCGCACTGGCAATTTTTAGCTTTTCGGCCGCTACCGCACGGACATTTTTGATTTCGCAATTCTCCTGGAACGATTTTTACCATAGAGCGCTTACGCTCCTCTTCTCGCTCCATATCGCGTAAAACCAATCTCCAGTCGCGCATCACTCAGTCTCCACCTTGATGCCATCGGCATGAGCCGCCAGGCATTTATTGAACCCTTCGTTGTTATTAGCCAGCCCGAGATTCCAGCCAGCAGTTAAGCCAGCTCTGTAGGCGCTCTCCTGCAGATTTTCTACAGTGACGGTGCGGGATTCCAGCTCGGCGATGTGCGACCTCAACATAGAAATAATGGTTTCGTAGCTCTCCGCCATCCCCGCCACGCCAGCGGTGTTTTCCTCCTGCGCCTCCTCCAGCGCCTCTACCAGCGCTAGGATGTTTACCGGGTTGGCTTCTTTGTTGAATTCATTGAGATCAGTGATATCGATATCAATCTGCTCACCTTCATGCTGAGAGATATCGATAATCTCACCATATGGATATGCTGCGAGCCTTTCATGCGCCCCAATAGCATTCTCTGCTGCCGCTTTCAGGCTCTGCGCCAGTTCGGTGATATCAGTCATGCTGCATCCTCACATTCGTGACTTTCCGGATCGTCGGCTTTGTAATAACCGCCGCACAAATT
>OGXE01000697.1_pt1 | contig 31132 bp, 22 predicted proteins | sample 1576181 | NCBI WGS metagenome assembly OGXE01 (sample SAMEA3541478, study PRJEB24748) | human gut metagenome | biome: human gut; feature: human-associated habitat; material: faeces | place: China | collected 2012 | reverse complement strand
CGGACCAGTTGTTTTGCAGCAGCAGCGTGAAGAACACCGACGCCAGGCACAGCATCACCAGCAGCCAGCCCCAGGTCGGCAGCACAAATTTCACTGCCCGCAGCGCCGGTTTATCGACGCCGCGGGTATGCCGGAAATGGCGGCTGCCGCTTAAGAAAATCATCAGGCCGATAAACATGCCGATCCCCGCCAGCGCAAAGCCGATATGCCAGCCGTACCACTGCGCCGCCAGTCCGCAGGCGATGGGCGCGGCGATCGACCCGACGTTGCCGGCGGCGTACAGCAGCGAGAAACCGCCGTCGCGACGCGGGTCGTCGTGAGCGTACAGTTCGCCGAGCAGGCAGCTGATATTGGATTTGAACAGGCCGTAGCCGCAGATGATGATCGCCAGCGCGACGTACAGACTCCATGCGGAGGTCGACTCGACGCCCAGCACCACGTGGCCGAGGGTCATTAACAGCGCCCCGGCAATCACCGCCGTGCGGTTGCCGAGCAGGCGGTCGGCAAGCCAGCCGCCGAGAATAGGGGTAACGTAAACTAAAGATGCGTAGGCGCTGAACAGACTGATGGCATGGCTGTCGTCAAAGCCAAGCTGGTGGGTGAGATAAAGGATGAGTAAGGCACGCATGCCGTAAAAGCTGAAGTACTCCCAGATCTGGATCGCAACGATGTAGTAAATCGCGCGCGGCTGTGAGGGTGTTTTCATAGGTTCTCCTTGCAGCGTGAAAAAAGGGAAGTGGCAAGCCACTTCCCTGGTGTGCGTCTATTACTTGTTGTTTTCTTCTTTCAGCACTTTAACGGTGTAACGACCATCCGCCTGACGATAGGCGCCGTGGATATCGGTTTCGAAGCCCGGGTAGTGGGCGCCGATTTCGCACAGCATCTGCAGGAACTCCAGCACCGGGCGGCTTTCTTCGGTGATCATTTCACCCGGCATCACCAGCGGCACTCCCGGAGGATACGGCAGGATCATGTTGGCGTTGACGCGGCCGACCATCTCTTCGAGATAAACCTCTTCAGTCTGACCGTGCAGCTCTTTCTGGAACGCGGCATACGGGGTCATCACCATCGATGGCAGCACTTCGAATGCGCGGAACATCAGGTCCGGCAGGTTGTGATGCTCAATCAGTTTGTGAATGTTCTGCGCCAGGTCCTGAATACGCATGTTTTCATAGAATTCAGGATCTTCACGGTACAGCGACGGCAGCATGTTTTTCACCCGCAGGTTCAGGTCGAACGCGCGTTTGAAGTCGGTCAGCGCACGCAGCAGGCTCAGCGCTTTGGTTTTGTCGATACCGATGCTGAACAGGAACAGCAGGTTGTACGGACCGGTTTTCTCAACCACGATGCCGTGTTCGTCGAGATATTTCGCCACGATGCTCGCCGGAATACCGAAGTCATCCATGGTGCCGTCTTTCTTCATCCCCGGCGTCAGCAGCGTGACTTTGATCGGGTCGAGGTACATGTGCTCGTTATCGATGTTTTTGAAACCGTGCCATGCACTGTCGGAACGCAGCGGCCAGCATTCAGGACCATCGATATGCTCCGGCTGCCAGACGTCGAAGAACCAGCCGTCAGACTCGCCTTTCAGACGTTTGATCTCTTTACGGAACTTGATGGAACGTTCAATAGAGCCGTCGATCAGACGCTTACCGGCGTTACCCTTCATCATCGCCGCCGCGGTTTCGGTGGACGCCACGATCCCGTAGTGCGGGGAAGTGGTGGTGTGCATCATGTAGGCTTCGTTGAAGGTCTCTTCGTTTACGTCGCCTTTCACGTGGATCATCGACGCCTGGGAGAATGCCGCCAGCAGTTTGTGCGTGGACTGGGTTTCGTAGATCACTTTCCCTTCGACGCGGCCGCCGCTCATCCCGCATTTGCCTTCATAGATCGGCGAGAAGTTGGTGTAAGGGACCCATGCGGAGTCAAAGTGGATGGATTTCACATCCAGGGTTTTCTTGATGAAGTCGGTGTTATACAGCAGACCATCATAGGTTGAGTTGGTGATCACCGCGTGTACCGGCCAGGTCGCATTCGGCGTCTCTTTCACACGCTTGGCGATAGTCGCGTGCTGGAATTCGCTCTGCGGGATACCGCCGAGGATACCGTAGGCGTTACGGGTCGGACGGAAGTAGATCGGCGTAATGTCGCTCATCATCATCAGGTGAGTCAGCGATTTGTGGCAGTTACGGTCAATCAGCACGGTGCTGCCGGCCGGCGCGGAGTACATGCCGACGATTTTGTTAGCAGTAGAGGTACCGTTGGTCACCATGTAGCTGCGTTCAGCGTTAAAGACGCGAGCGATATACTCTTCCGCTTCTTTGTGCGGGCCGCTGTGGTCCAGCAGAGAACCCAGTTCAGAAACCGAAATGGAGATATCGGATTTCATGGTATTCGGGCCAAAGAAATCATAGAAGATGCTGCCTACCGGGCTTTTCTGGAACGCGGTACCGCCCATGTGGCCTGGGGTGCAGAAGGTGTATTTACCTTCACGTACATATTTGAACAGCGCTTTGGTCAGCGGCGGCAGAATGGTATCGATGTATTCATCAGTGTTCTGTTTGATTTTGTTCGCGATATCTTCCGCAGCGCCCAGCGCATATTCGAAGAAGCGAACCTGCATGCGCAGATCGTTCAGGCTAACGTCCAGAGTCGAGTAGGTGTTAGCGAACGCGTACAGCGGCATGTACTCGTTCATTTTGCTGATTTCTTCGCACAGTTCGAGATTGTATTTATCCCAGTCGAAGATCACGCCGCACAGACGAGAGTTGTTTTCGATAAGTTTTAATAAGTCGTCACGGTCGTTCGGGTAGACAATACGGAAGTCCAGGCGTTCGAGAGCACGATGCAGTTCACGGATGGGTTCTTCTTTGAAGTAAACACCCATGTGATTCATGATTGCAATAACGTTCATAGTCAAATCTCCAGATGTAGAAAGCCCCTCCCGTCTCGATGTGACAGGTGATGGAAGGAGCCTCAGGAAAAAGGGTTACTGATTAGTGCGCGTTAGCGGGGCTGTTGTTATCCGTTGCGTTGTTCTGGCGCTGGTGCATTTTGCGACCGTAGAACATCAGGATAATCAGGCTAACGATAAAGGTGCCGGCCAGTTCGAAGGAGCTTGCGCCCATCAGCGCGATGAAGCAGAACACGCAACCCAGTACCGAACAAATCAGGCTAACGAAGTTACGAATGTTGATGCCTTCGAAACGAATCAGGTCAACACAGGAGTAGAAGTAAGGCAGCATGGTCAGCAGTACCGCGATACCGGTCAGTTCGCCGAACAGGTCAGAAGCTTTACCACCGGCGGAGTTCATCAGGGTGATCAGCACCATCAGCGCGGTCATTTTCACCGCCGCCAGCAGCAGGCCTTTTTTCGGGATACCGTTGCTATCGACTTCGCCATACACTTTCGGGAAGTTACCGTCGTTGGCGGCACGTACACCGGCCTGGCCAACCAGCATCATCCACGAGCCCAGAGAAGTCAGGCAAGCGAAGGCAGTGAAAGCGGAAACCATCGGAGCAGCCCAGCCGCCGAGAATGGTAGAGGCGCTAATCGCGAACGGCGCACCGGACGCGGCCATCTGAGAAGCAGGATACATACCGGCGATAACCTGAGTCGCGGCGATATAGACGATACCGGCCATCGCAGTACCCAGCATGGTAGCCAGCGGGACGGTACGTTTCGGGTTTTTTACCATCCCGGTACTCACGGCGGCGGATTCGACGCCAACGAAGGCCCACAGGCAGAGCAGGATACTTTTAATGACCGCGTGGCTATCGGTGGTGCTGGAGGTGTTCCAGTTCGCCTGATAGGTGGCGACATCAAACCAGTGCCAGCCGACAACCGCGGTCATGACCACTGGAATAAGCACCAGTACCAGACCAATAGTGGTCAGACGGCTGACCCAGGTCCCGCCGAGCATATTAACGAAAGTAAAGATCCACACGATGGCAATACAGGCAATACCTGCTGGCACCGGGTTATTTAAAATTGGGAAGAACGTAGAGAGATAAGAAACTGCGGTAATCCCGATGGCCAGGTTACCAATCCAGTTTGCATGATAATAAAGCACACCGGTCTGGAAACCGAATGCGGGAGATATTTCCCCGGCGTAGGCAATTGGACCACCCTGTTGCGGGTTCTTAGTGGCCAGTCGGGCATAAACATAAGCCAGAGACATCGCACCAATAATTGAAATTACCCAGCCCCAAATGGCAATACCACCGATGCTGGCCAGGTTCGCAGGTAATAATGCAATACCGCTCCCCATCATATTACCGGCGACGACACCGGTACAGGCAAATAGCCCGATCTTCTTGGCAGAACTCATGGTTGTTTTTCTCCTAAGTTTATTTGGGAGGTACAGATCATGATACAGAACCATTAATTGACCCGACCAACTGCCAACAAGATTACTGATTTGTACGAGATAAGTCCTAAAGATAAAGTGAAATAACAACAAACATCAGACAAATGATATTTTGACCTTTTTCGCTTAACATATAAACATGACAACAGGGTGTCAGAAAAAGATAAACATCGTTTAGTTACATGGAGTTAGAGTGGGATGTGAGTGTTACTGAAGTGTTATTCAAAGCCTCCTGAATGCTAAATACAAATAACAACCAGAGGCTTCATGAGAAACATAAATTTAACCTCACCATGCCCAAAACCTTGCGCATGATGAGGGTTTACTTATTCTGAAGAGAGGAAATTGTCGAGATACGGTACCACCCGATTAACTGATGTCTGGAAAACACCGTTTTCAATCCAGTACAGGGTATCCCCGCCGGGCCGTAAATTAAACGCGGTGATGTAAGAATCGGCAGCCAGTCGGTTCTCTCCTTTCATCTCATAGACTTTGCCTAACAGCACATAATTCAGCCACGACATCTCTAAATCAATCGCACTGTTAATCGCGGTATTCGCTTCGTCGACTTTACCCTTACCCAACGAATCTACCGCTTTTATTTGATAATAAATCGCCATGTCTTTAATACCCGGCATCTCCCCTACCCGCTCAACTTCACTGTAGAGGGCAGCTAGCTGTTTATCGTCCAGCGGCTGCTGCGAATGGCGTAATACATCCACCAGCGTTTTTTCGGCATAGGCGTAAATAAAATCCGGCGCCCGCTTAATCACATCATCCAGCAGGCGACTGGCTTTACTTAATGAATCAACATCGCCCTTCATTAACAGCTGATGCGACTGGTAGAAATAGGTTAACGCCACGCTCTGCGAGGGCTGATATTGCCTGAGCATCGCCTGCATCCGCGCCGGCCACGGTTGCGTCAGGGCATCCGACAGGCTGTTCATCAGATCGTTCTGAATGGTCAGCTGGTTGTCGTTGGTCACAAAGTAGCGTTTATCCAGCATCGTCGAGCTGTCGGCGTTATCCACCAGCTGGACCGACATAAAGCACTGCTGCGCCCGATAGTGGCGCTGATTGACGAACTCAATGGTCAGCGTTTTCCCGGAGCTGCTCGGCTCATTGATGTTGTAGTCCGTTTTGTCATGCACCATAAAGGTCGAGAAGGTGTTCAGCGAGGTGGTGATCAGGCTGGCCAGGCCGACCGCGTAGGAGTGCTGCGACGACCAGTTGGTGCAGGAGTTACCATTGACCAGGTGGATATCGATATCGCGCGGATTGAGCAGCAGGCGCGCCTTGTTGACCGGCGGCCGCGACTCCATGCTCGACAGCGCCACCAGCGCCACACAGGTGCCCAGCGCCAACAGGAACAGCCCCCACACCAGGGCGGTGGTGAGGCGTTTGCGGGCCGATGGCGCGCTGGCGACAGCGGGAGCCGCCGCTGGCGCTGTCACCGGCGCGGTAAGATCGGCGGAGGAGTCGGGGGCTTCTGGCGGCCCACCGGCAGCCGGTGGCACGGGAATAGCGGTCGACGACGAAGGCGCCAGCGCCTCCACCTGCGGGGCGAGTTCCTCCCCCTCCTCGGTGCACCAGATCACCGGCACCGTGAGCTTATACCCCCGTTTGGGTACCGTCGCGATGTACTCAAGGCTAACGTCGTCGCCGTCTTTGAGCGACTTGCGCAGTTCGGAAATACTCTGCGTGACGACGTGGCTGGTCACAACGTTCCGGGTCCAGACGTTTTCGATAAGCTCGTCCCGGCTAAGCACTTCCCCCGGATGGCGGGCAAAAAAGACCAGAAGATCGATTAAACGCGGTTCAAGGGTAAGCTGGCGCCCCTTCCTGCTGATTTGGTTTACAGAGGGGGTTACCAGCCATTCACCGACGCGAACAACAGGTTGTAGCATACAAGAAAGCCCCAGACAAAAAGGGAAAGGCGCGATGATAACACATTTGTCCTACCTATTTTTGCCAGGGGTCACTCCCTCAGGCATTAGGTCAGAATTGGCTTTTTATCAACAATAAAAAGCAATAATTCATTAACATCGTGATCATGAAATTTATATATAGCGATAAAAACGCATTTCCGCTGCCGCAATTGCCTAAGGCAATTCCGATGGCAGAAAAAAAATGAGCCCGGAGGCTTAACGCGCTCCAGGCTCAATGCGTCGCGCGCCGCTACGGCACGCTTTTAAAAAGGTTATTTATACACTTCCGCTGTGGCTTCGAAGTTTGGACCATGCTCGCGCGCGGCGGTAATCACGTAATATTTTCCGCCTTTCTCATCGGCCAGCTTAGAGAGCTGATCGTGCAGATCGGAAGGTGAAGAGAACTCGCCACCGGACGGCCCTACCGAGATCGGTCCAACCTTGGTCAGTTTGAAGTGTTTCACTTCTTCTTTGGTGATCAACTGTGCGGCGGACGCGCCAAATGCAACGGCGGAAAGGGCTAACGCGACTATCACTTTTTTCATCCTGCAATCTCCTTGGAATTAGCCTTCAGTCAGGCTCTTTCAGTATAGACGGCGATTTACTGAGCGTGCTACCGATGCGCTTATTTTTCGGCCGAAGCGTTCAGTAACGCGGCGGTACCCCTTCCGGGCGAGTCTTAAAACGCCGGTGCAGCCACATATATTGCTCGGGCGCCATCAGGATGCACTGTTCGATAATCTGATTCATCCAGGCCGCCGTGACCTCGGCGCTCGCCAGCGGCGGCGTGCGCTCTGGCGTCAGAGAGATCAATTCATACCCCATGCCGTTGGGCTTGCGCCGCGGAACAAACGGCACAATCGTCGCCCCGGACATTTTCGCCAGCATCCAGGTGCCGGTGGTGGTCGCCGCCTGCTCGACGGCAAACAGCGGGGCAAAAACGCTGCTGGCCGGGCCGTAATCGTGATCTGGCGCGTACCAGAGGATCTCCCCCTCTTTCAGCGCCCTGACCATCCCTTTCAGATTTTTTCGATCCAGCATGGTCTTGTTCGAACGCAAGCGTCCCCAGGTCTGCAGCCAGTCAATCAGCGGGTTATCATTGGGCCGGTAGACGCCAATGCCCGGGGTAAACATGCCATACATTCGCGCCCCCATTTCGAGGGTCAGAAAATGAATACCGATCAGTAAGATGCCCTGCTTTTGTTCCAGAAGCTCCACCACCTCGTTAACGCCGCTGGTCTCGGTCCAGCGCGCCACCCGGTGCGTCGGCCAGAACCAGGCCATGCCGGTCTCCATCAGCCCCATGCCCAGCGATTCAAAGTTTTTCACCAGCAGCGCCTCGCGGTCGGCGGCGCTCATCTCGGGAAAGCAGAGTTCGAGATTACGTCTGGCAATCCGCGCGCGGCTTTTCATCACCCGCATTGCCAGCCGCCCAAGCGCCGTTCCCAGACGGTAGATCACCGGATACGGTAATTGCACCAGCAGCCACAAAAAGCCAATTCCCAGCCACAACAGCCAGTAACGCGGGTGCAAAAGCGCGCGGGAAAATTTGGGTAAATTTGACATAGTAATCCTGTTAATTCACTCAATAATAGCTGAGCAAAAACCGCGAAATAAAGTAGCGGATCCTGCATGTTATATTTTTCCAATTCGTGCGGTAATACTCAGACACAAAGGGCGTTATTATACGTCGCTCCTTGAGTAATTTCAGCCCTTGCGATGACGGCTACTCTATTATTAGGCAGATCGCGTAAAATTTCCTGTTTAATGCATAAATAAATAAACCTAACCTCTACGGCGCGGCCGATTGTCGATAAAATCGCCAGTACATTTGCCTCAGCCTCTCGACCAGTGCCTCGTTTACTCACGCTCTATTATGGCGATAGCAAACGCAAACAGGCCGTTCAGCCCGGTCTGATATGGCCAGCATGCGGTTATTTGTGACTGGGGCAAAGGTTAAGCATCGACATTGCGGATCCTTTTCCCAGATATGCTACGTTTACAGCGCTCATTCGACGCAAGTGCCTTTGCCGACGTCGCCGCTTTCAGAAGCCATAGTGAGAAGGAACTATGACAATGAATTATCAATTAGTGAAGCAAGTCAGAGAAAATAGCCCATTAAGAAAAAGCTTCATTGACCTTGCCGTTAAGACTTTTGATCTGTCTTTTGAAGAGTGGTATCAGCAAGGTTACTGGACCGACGCCTATATCCCCTACGCCTTTGTCGAACGCAATAAAGTTATCGCTAACGCCTCGGCCAATATCATCGACCTGCGCTGGCAGGGCGAGCCCCGGCGTTATATTCAGATTGGCACCGTGATGACCGAACCGGACCACCGTAATAAGGGATTAGCCGGCCAGCTTATCCATCACATCCTGCAGGACTGGCAGCAGGAGGCGGACGCCTTCTTTTTATTCGCCAATCCCACCACGGTGGATTTTTACCCCAAATTTGGCTTCACCCGCAGCGAAGAGCATCAATATATTATGCCGGTTTCCCCGCGAGCCGGTGATTTTCGTAAACTGGATATGGACAGCGCTGACGATGTCGCCCTGCTCCGCCATTACTATGAAAAATCCAACCCGTTCTCACCGCTGCGGGTGGAGCATAACTTTGGCCTGCTGATGTTTTACTGCTCAGCCTTTATGAAGCATTTTGTTTATTACTCGGCAAAAAATGAGGCAGTGGTCATCGCCATGCAAAACGGTCCGGTGCTGATCTGCTTTGACCTCTTCTGCGAGGAGGGTAAGAGCCTGTCGACGCTGGTCAACGAACTGGCCGATGACCATGTTTACCAGGCCATCCTCGGTTTTACCCCTAATGAAGACCGGCTCGGCGAGTATGAGAAAATAGAGGGAGAAGATATCCTCTTCGTCTATGACCAGAAGGAAAACCTGTTTAAAGACAGGAAGTTGATGTTTCCTTTACTGGCGCATGCTTGACGACGCCACGCCGTCAGGCCGATCAGTTATAAGTCACCACGAAGGTCGCGCTGGCGTTCGCCTCGCCCGCAGTCACTGCGGGCTGCGTCTGGATATAGCGGGCCTGATAGGATAAACGATAGTTCGTCTGACTGCCTTTATTCCCGGACCAGACCTGGCTCACCTGGTTTAGCGGCACCAGCGCGCCGCCGGCGCTGAGGATTTGCACGCCAAGTCCGGATGCGCCTTCAGGTTGGTCATCGATTTTAATCACCTCGTTGGCGGCGACAGCGCTGTCCACCGTCGCGTTAAACTGCATAAACACGCTGCCGACATTTTCACAGTTCGTCAGGTTGATGTTAAAAGGAACCGGGGCGGTGGCGCTGTTGAGCCCGGTAAACGCGGTTTTGTTATGCCGCCCGAGGAAGACGTTAATGTTTTTACTGTCGTCAGTAATCTTGCAGGTGGGTGATTTGACCTGAATACAGAGCCCACTGACGCTAAAGCGCATCGCCTGTACTCCGCCAAGATAAATATCGCCAAGGTAATCGTTAAGGCAATACTCGCCCGGCGGCGGTAGACCGCCGTTATCGGCAATCCGCCAGAAATAGATGGTCGGTTTTTTATTTTCCGCCTGAAATGCGCGCTGGCCGGAAAATACCGGCGCTGAGGGCCAGGCCGTGAACAGGGGATCGAAATTAATGCCATCCTGTTCCCCCATCTGGAAGCTGTAACCAATGCCCGGCAGGCGGTCGATGCTGTAGATATCCCCGGGCTTGCCGTCTCCCGCCGGGCCGACCCGTGAGCCGCCGATGCTCTGAAACCCGCCGGGCTCGCTGCCGCTGCAGGCGATCTCCCAGCGTTCGTTATTAGTGATAATCATCCCTCCGTAGCTGTATAGCAGGGAGCCGATGGGGCGATTGCTGACGTCAAGGTTGATACTGGCCTGGCTGACGTTCACTGAATACTCGATAGTTTTGCCACTGACCATCTGGCACGCTGCCGACAGCGAGGCGCAGTATCCGCCGGCCAGCAGAAGCGGTACCCCTGATGCGATGATTTTTTTCATATTACTTCTCCTTTATTCCCGGCCGGCAGACCTGATGCGGCGTACCGCGGCTAACCTGTTGCGCCGCGTCGCCGCGGATGGCATAGGCCAACCGGCAGCGTTGCCCGCTGCGTTCGCCCCATACTACCGAGACGCTGCCGTCGGCCTGCGGCACCCGGGCATACAGCAGCCCGCCCTGACCGACGGCGCCAACCGCCCGACCGCTGTCGTCAAACACCTCCGCGCCCAGCGGGGGCGCCGCGCCATCCGGCAGCGTGACATGGGCAAACCAGGGATAGCCGGTACGCGTGACAAATTTGACCTTCACCGCCGCGCCCGAATCGGGCACCACCGTCGTGCTGCTGGAGACAATCTCCACATGGTCGTTCAGACCCTGCGGATCGAGATCCAGCCAGTTATCGGTAAAGGGATCGAGGTAAGGGATGATCGTAAAACCCTGGCGGTTTATTGGCTGTCCGAGGCGGTTTGCCACCCGAGCGCCCGCCGCGCCGGGCGCTTCCACAATGGCGAAGGTTTCCCCCAGTTCGGGGGTGGCGGTCATTCCGCCCTGATGCGCCACCAGGGCGCCCGATGCCCCCAGCGAGTACTGCTGCTGGTGGCGACCGGCGCTGGCGCTGGCATTCAGGTACGCATAATCCGTACGCAGGCTACCGTTGCCCCCAACGCTGGCCTCGTGCGGGTTCTCCCGCGGCATGTCGTAGCTGGCGGTCAGGCCATAGCTAAAGGCATTTTTCTCGCCAGCGCTGCCGGTATAGCTGGACTGCAGCTGGCTGCCGTAGTTCTTATCATGGTTAAAGCGGGTAGTCAGGCTGCCCGCCTGCCCGAACGGCAGCGAAAAGGTGACGCCCACCACCTGATTATTGCGGTGATGAATATCCTGACTCTGCTGGGCGTACAGGTAGTAATTGAGCTGACCATAGCGGTTGGCGTACCCCAGCTGACAGGAGCGCCAGCGGTGGTGGCGGACATCCTCACTCCAGATTCCGTTAAACGACAGGCTGCCGCTGCCGGCCTGCTGAGACAACGTCGCGCTGTAGCGGGTCATCTCCCGCCAGTCGTTGGGGTAACGGTCGTGCTCCCGGACGGCGTCGCGAATGGAACGATAGTTGCCGTCGTTGCTGTGGCTCATCGAGACCAGCATCCGCGTATCGGACGCGAAGGATTTTGATGCGGATACCCGCCAGCGATACCCCTCCTGCCAGCCGCGTTCCCTACCCTTCGCCGCAGAACGGGAAAGATCGACCGCCAGCGCCCCCCAGTAGGTATTGAAGGCGCTGCCGACCAGCGTCGAGTAATAATCCGTCGTCGCGTTGGCGCCGGAATAGCCGCTGACATAGTCATTGAAGCCGTACTGCACCGTGGCTTCGCCAAATCCCGGCCGCCCGGCGATCCCGTCCTCATCCAGATAGCCCAGCGACAGGTCATAGTAGACCGCGCCTGCCCGCACCAGGCCAGGCAGCGCGGCGTACGGCACGGTAAAGGTCTCCTGACTGCCGTCCGCCTCATGGATCGTTACCTGTAAATCGCCGCCGGCGTTGGTGGGATAGAGATCGTCAAAGGTGAATTTGCCCGGCGGAACCGTGGCCTCGTACAACAGGGCGCCGTTCTGGGTGACCGTCACGCGGGCATTGGTGCGCGCCACGCCGCTAACCGACGGCGCAAAGCCGCGGCGGGAGCCCGGCAGCATGCGCACATCGGTAGCCAGCCTGCCGCCGATAAAACTGACGCTGTCAAAGAAGGTTCCGTCGGTCCATCCCTGACCCAGCCGTAACGTGGACGCCCAGTTCACTACACTTCTCTCAGCCCAGGTGGCAATGCTATCCCAGTGTGTATTCCCCTCCTGCGCCTGGTAGCTGGACTGGTGATGTAAACGCCAGCCAAAGGCGCGCAGGCTGGCATCCAGCCCGAGATAATGATGGCTGCTGCTATCCCCGTCGACGATGCTCTGATAGCTGTTGGCCTGATAGCGCAGCACTGCGGCGGGCACGCCGCTATCCACCTTCTTCAGGTTCACCGCCCCCCGATAATGGGGTTGCAGCAGCGCCTGGGGCATATTCACCCGCAGGACGTTTTCCCCGCTGTCATACTCCCAGCCGATCGCCTTATTGATCTGCGAAAAGCGCAGGCAGGTGGCCGCCGCCGGCCACTGGGCATCCTTCAGCTGCAGGGCGTCGAACAGCGAGGGCGAGATGCAGGGCTCAAGCTGGCCATCGCGTTCCTGGATAACAAACGTTTCTTCCGCCAGGTCCCGGCCATTCACCGAGAGCGTGCTGCGATACTGTCCGGCGTGCAGCGGATTACCGTATTGATATTTCTGGAGATCAACCTGCGCGGCGCCGTGCAAATGGGCGCGGTTAAAACTAAACGCCTCTGCCGCCCATGCCTCCTGCCAGGGAAGGAGCAGCATCAACCCAAACTTGATCTCCCTGAGTTTCATAATAATGTCCTTACTGAGGATAATTATGATTCACTACCGCGCCGTAATCATTGATGGTGGTGAAGCTGAATTTCTCCGGCAGCGTACGCAGCGCGACCCCTTTAAGCGCGATTTCCAGCGAGGAAAAAGGGGCGACCATGCCAGCGGACTGTTTTTGTCCGTTAAGGGTGATGCTGTCGATGGTGATATAGCGCGATGAGGCATTGCTCACCCGCAGCCCATTGCCCGTGGGAGCCAGCGCCCAGCGCAGGGCATTCTCCGGCGCCATTTTTTCCGCCGCCACGCCTGCCGGACGGTAAAACAGCTTGATACGCGACCGTATCGCGAGCTGGAGGTAATTGATTGCCGTGCCGTTTTTCGGCTCAGGTGGGATGTCCAGCAGATTAAACCAGAACAGCGACTCCCGATCCTGCGGCAGACGGCTGCCGTTGAACACCAGGCGCCAACTCTGGCCCTTTCCCGGCTCGATACGCACAATCGGCGGCAGCACAATAAACGGCGCCGAATCTTTTTCCGGTTGATTTTGCACGCGGCCATCGTCGACCCAAACCTGCGTCAGAGAGGGGGTCTCCCCCATATTGGTGGCCCGGACGGCGATCTCTTTTTTGTCGCCGGGAAAAATAATCCGTGTGCCGTCAATAACCATGCTGGCGTCCGCCGAGGGTAAAATGCAGGACAGCAGCCATGCCAGAACCATACGCCGCATATTCACCTCCTCCTTGCCGGGTGGATAAACGGCCCCTGAGCGGGGCCGTGGACAGGGTTTACGGATAGACCACCGTAAAGTTGACGTAGGTAGCGACTTTTCCAGCCGTAGCGGCGTCGGTCGCATAGTAGCGGGCATAGAAAGGCAGCGAGGCGGAACCATCCTGCTCAGCCACCGCCACCGGGATCACGTCCGGGCGAGCAATGGTGCCGTCTGCAGCGACCGCCGGGGTCTCCGCGAGGTTAATCGGCGTAAACCGGGTGTTCAGCAGTTCCACATCGACGTTTTCTGCTTCCGTGCCGTCAGACAGGGTATTTTTTAGTCGGCCCTCCGTGGAAACGTATTGATCTTTCTCGAAGTACACCGAGACATCAGCCCCTGGGGTGCAGCTCGTCAGATCGATGGTGAAGGGAACCACGCCCGCCGTCTCACCCGCGCTGCTGAGCGCTGAACGCTGGACCGTCGGCAGGGTCACCGTCTTATCTTTATTCACTACCGTACAAGTATTTTCGATGACTTCACCATTAAAGGTGACTTTGCCATCAGCAGCCTGTGCCGCTACCGGAGAAAGCATCATCATCACCACGAAAGATGCCATTCCTCTGCTGTATTTTTTCATATTCACTCCTCATCACCACGCTTATGGAGAATCGTTCAGGAAATACCCCTGGCGTACTTTATACGTACAATTTATTAATGCTCATTCCATTGGATTAACCAGTTATCTTTTAACCCCTTCCCTGCACTGACATCCTACTCACTTCATTGTTTATTATTCAAATTCGCCACCAGGACCATTTCTACTTTTTATAGAAAAGTCTTAACACCACTCTGAAAAAGAAATAAAACAAATGCACAATAAAAGCATAACTTATTGTAAATAAATGATAATTTTTATTATATGTTTTCCATAAAATATTCGCAAAATGCGATCTAAATATCTCACCCTCATTATTAACCACCTCCTCCCACGTTCTCCCCCCTCGATTGAAAGCGCAGGGAGTATGTTATTTCAGACGGGTATTCTCTACAGTAAATTGTCGAATCAGGCAGGACAGCATGCACAGCGTATTTATGCCAGGAGGTCATTATGTTGATCTGCATTGCGGATTCAGAATATTTTAATATTGCGCTGAAGGCGTATATTAATGAACCAAACAGCAAGCTTCTGGATATTAAAGAAATGCTCTGTTACCCGTTTAGCGGACAGAGTGAGATGTTCTATACTTTTTTTGCGACCGATGCCGGAGCCCGGTTAAGCACCATCCTTATTGATTACAGCAGCGTCAGCATCGAAGTACTGCAGGTCGCGCTCAGTTTAAAATCGTTTAATCCCCTGATCCGGATCTTTATTTTTGCCAAATCAGGCTACCCGTTGAGCGAGCTCGAAAGCAGCCTCGCCATTGTGCTTGGCGCAGAGTTCATCACCAGTTTTGCCGGGCTCAGTACGGCGCTTGCCCGCGCTCCGCGCTGGACGTCGCCCCCCGCCGACAAGCTCTATATCGCCATACCTGACAGCTATAACCTGACCCGTAAGGAAACTTTTTTAATCAGCCTGTTGATGGGGGGAATGCCGTTGTGTCACGTGGCCAGCACCATGCAGCTCATGATCAAACGGGTCTACTACTACCGTTCACGCGTCCTTAGCAAGCTGGCGGTGAAAAATAACGTGGAACTGATGAACAAAGTTCAGGGGATGGTGTTGCGCCACTACCGACAGGAGACAGGCCATGAAATCGTATCTCTACGCTAAAAATCGCCTCATGTTGATTATCCTGAGCTGGCTAAGCGCAGACGAGGCGTTGCCATCTCGTCACGATTTCCAGCAGACTGAAGCCATCCTCAGCACCCTGCATATACCGTATGTGCTGAAGTCTGACCTTGATCAACTGAGAGCTACGCTACAGCCATTACTCGCCACACCCGGGCCGCAAGCCTGTGAGGTAGGCGCTTTTCTCAGCGCCCTGTTGGCGCTGTATACCCGGTTAACCGAATATACCGCCGTCGAGCACTATCTGCTCTCCCGGCATCTCTAAGTAGCAACCCGCCTGGGCAGGAAGGCGCCGCGCGCCTCCTGCCCGAACGCATTACCTTAGGTCAACAGACTGCTCGCCGCGTCGGGAGACGTAATCCCGATAGCCCTCGCCAACGTAAATCTGCCGTGGCCGGTAGATGGTCAGCGGCGCCTGGTGCATCTCGTTCCAGTGCGCCACCCAACCGACCGTCCGACCGACCGCGGTGACCACCGCAAACATCGACGAAGGCAGATTCATCGCCTTGAGGATCACCGCGGTATAGAAATCCACGCTTGGCGACAGGCCATTGTCCACAAAATAGGGGTCGGTCAGCGCCACGTCCTCAAGGGCCATCGCCACCTGCAGCAAACGGTCGGACATGCCTACCTCCGCCAGTACCCGATGGCTGGTTTCACGCAGGATCCCGGCGCGCGGATCGCGGTGACGGTAGCGCGAGTTGCCAAAACCCAGCCGGCGAAATGCCTGCGGATCGCGCTTCGCCTGGCGCAGAAACGCCGGAACCTGATCGACGCTTTCAATCTCCTCCAGCATTCGCATGCTCGATTCATTGGCGCCACCGTGCATTGGCCCCCACAGCGACGCCAGCCCGGCGGCGACGCAGGCGAATAAATTCGCCCCGGAGGAGCCCGCCGCACGCACCGTGGTGGTCGAGGCGCACTGCCCGTGATCGGCATGGAGCACCAGGATCTGGTTCATCGCCTGCTCGATGACCGGATTCAGAACATATTTCTCCGCCGGGATAGCAAACAGCATCTGCAGGAAATTTCCGGCATAGGAGAGATCGTTGCGCGGATACGCGGCGGGTTGTTCAATGGTGTACTTGTAGCTCATGGCGGCGATAGTGGGCATTTTCGACAGCAGCCGGGTGGCGGCCAGCGCCCGGTGCTGCGGATTTTCCACATCCAGGACATCATGATAGAACGCCGCCAGCGCCCCCACCAGGGCGCACATCAGCGCCATCGGGTGCGAATCGCGACGAAAGCCGCTGCACATGCGGGCTATCTGCTCGTGGACCAGAGTATGGCGGGTGATGGTCTCGCGAAAGGTTTGATAGCTGGCCTCATCCGGCGCGTCACCGTTCAGCATGATGTAGGCCACTTCGAGAAAATCGCACTGGCGAGCCAGCTGATCTACCGGATAGCCGCGGTGCAGCAGCACGCTGTTTTCCGTATCGATCCACGAGATCGCCGACTGGCATCCGGCGGTATTGGCGAAGCCGGGGTCATAGCTGCAGAATCCGGACTGATTTAGCCCGCGCATGTCGACTCCCACCGGCCCCCGCGTTCCCGGCACCTGCGGCAGGGCGATGGGCGGTTGTTGCCCGGCAAAAGAAAGCGTTAACGGTGTAGTGCTCATCCTGTTAGTCCCCCAGCAAGCTTATCAGCGACCTGAAGTCATTCTTCAGGCGGAAAGACCAACATAACCAATGTGATGCAGCATATTCATTGATGTCATCACTATAACCCTGACAAAGAGGATATTTTACTGGCCTTCACGGGGAAACAGGCCGTCTTTCCCCAGCCCACCGCCGGATAGCGGCACAAATCGCCAAGGATAAAGGCGATCATCGCTGTCAAAATTTACGCTGAGTAAAGAAAGGATGAAGAAGAGCTACCATGAATTTTGTGCTGTCGATGACCCTCATCTGCATTACCATCGCCTGGCTGATGATGAGCCTGCTGCCAGTGTAGATGCACCGCTAACCGCCACGCCAGTGGTCTGGATAACCCCTCCTTCAATTGATTTCCGCCGTGGTCTTCGCCTCTGAGGTTTCACAAGAGCCATATAAGAAGTACTGGTTGCATATCAGGCTGTTGCGTTTTCCCGCCGAGGGGTAGGCTAAAGGCCCACTGTTAAGGAGGTGATATGTCTGGACTGATCAATCCACATGCGGCCCCGGAAGAAGCAGCCTATGCGCTGCTGATTGAGCTCGTTCGCGCCCAGCGCGTGCCGCAATATGAAGGCGAAATTTCCGGCCTGCTGGCGATGTACGACGAAGCTGTTAAACACTTTAAAGAGAAAGAGACCGAGCGTTAGGCGTGGACATCGTGGTGCGAGGAAAGCGTGACGCCTGCGGAAGAGGCGCAGGCGTTGGCTGGATAGCAGCTTGCGTCATCAGCTGCCGCGGTAGGTAGAGTATCCGTACTGACTGAGCAGCAGCGGGATATGCAGTTTTTGATTTTGCTTTGTGACATTGAAAATAACCGGGACCACCGGGAAGAACGTATTCATGTTTTGGCTTTTAAAATAGTCACCGGTTTTAAACGTCACTTTATAAACCCCCGGCTCCATATTCTCCGCCTGCGGATAGAGCGATTTAATCCGCCCATCGGCATCCGTTTTACCGGTGGCGATATGCTGCCAGCTCTCCCCCTGCTGTTTATCCAGCTCAATCTGCACCCCCGGTGAAGGGAGCCCGGTTTGCTGATTAAGAATGTGTACGCTGAGCGTCCCCTCTGGCGCCGCCAGCGCGCTGAAGCTGAGCAGAGAAATTACGGAGGCGATAACTAATTTCATAATCGTGACCTTATTGGGCAAGTGAAAGTGCCCTAACTATAGTCAGCGCGGCGGGGAAAAAAATTAAACTTTTTGTTATCAGATTGAAGTCATGGGGACTGTCTCCATACACAAACCGCTGAACCGGTTTCGTCGTGAGAAGAGGAAGTGTCTTTTGAGTGAGTAACCCCATGCGCTTAGTAACAGGATATGGTGGCACGTAATCTATCTGGAAGGATAAATAAATTAGCTGGGGGCAAATATCACAAGGTAAAAAGATATACGCTGTGGCCTCTGCCCCCTCTAACAGAACAGTGCTTACTGCAAATGGCCTGCAGTATTCGAAATAATCATTTAATGTTATTTAAACTAATATTCCAGTGTAAGTAATCAACTGGTTCAGGTATTGATTATTATCATTGATTCTCTTGTCGCCACGCCTTCACCATTTCCTTAGTTACTTCTTTCTTGTAGCAAATGGGTGAATAGCCACCAGCTTTGCTCCAGGCACTGCGGCCACCGCACGAGCTGCCGTTCCGGGCGGTATTGAAGGGACAGGCACAGCTACCGGGATAGGATGCGATAGAGTCATCAATAATTCTTTGCCTGACCTGATCATCGCTTAATGAATTTGATTTGGCGATGGAAATATCTGATGCAAAGATACACACAAAAGCGAATACGGAGATGGCGACGAATTTGATGTTCATTTGGATCTTTCCTGGCAGTGGATGAACATCGAGGGTATGCTTTCAAAAAGTGTTCAATATTGATCTTTAACAACTGTACTTTACGCCAGCTTAAAAAGCGATACTTAACCCAGTCAGACATAACCTAAAGCTATAATGACTATTAGCCTGTTACCGGCAACATATTTTCCCATTCCTGCAGAGCGCTTATTCTGCACTCAGCTATAATCACCATTACCCATTCTGAGCGGTATTACAGAGCCGTAATGCCGCCAGTCTGGCTATCACTATATTCATACCTTTTTCCATCGTCCGGGTTTCAGGCTCGGACGCCAGGCGGGCGTATCCTGGAAATTGAACTGTCATCAGTGTGATTTTCTCTTCAGATGCCCCGCTCCAAAACCAATGCTGGTTTAAAAAAGTCGTTTGTTGCCTCAATGATGGTTCATTATCCAAATATGAATCCTGATGAAACAAGACACAGATAACTGCTGAGGCAACGGAACCAACACCTAAACGACTCACCTGGTAGAATGCTGTACTCTGATTGGCCATCGTCCGGCAAATACTGCAGGACATAAGAAGCATCGAGATGGTTCGTCGTGAGGACAAAATTTGTCTATGGTCGTGGGGTAAGTCCAACTATAGTGTAGAATCGTCTACCGGGCTGGGTCAGTCCAAACATCTACCGCGTCTGGCTAACAATGCTCAGAAGCTATCGATGGCGCTACAATCAAAAACTGTTTCGGAGGATTGATCATGGAAGAAATAACTAGACGCTCCAGCAAAAATGCTGGCGATGCGGGTGAATATTACGTTGCCTATATGCTTTCTCGACTGGGTATCAGCGCAGCACTAACCACCAGCGGAACAAGTGCTGTCGATATAATTGCGACGATCAACGGCTCAAAAAGCATTAGCATTCAGGTTAAAGGCTCTTGGGCAAGGAGTCAGCCGCGGCAATGGATGGTAGGCAAGCATATGCCTGTAGTATCGCCTGATTTATTTTATGTTTTCTGTAATATGTCAGAAGACATCAACATGGAGAGTACGCCTGAGGTATTCATCGTTCCTAGCGAAATAGTGAAAGTCATTTCTACCTGGCAACATAGCGTACCGTTGTTCAAAATAGCGAAAGGCCAAGATAAAGAATTTCTTAATCGCTGGGATTATATTATAGACGCACTCACAGCAATGTAATGCTGTGGCCTTGACGTTTTTGCTACGGAGACTCATTTATCAGTTCGACTATCTTAACCTCTGCGAATTTTGCCACTGGTGGCTGGTACTACCATCCTGTGCCGGTGACGTTCTTTGACCTGGAGAGTCTGTGCCAGTCCGTTGCGGATGGTGTAACTAGCGTTCCTCGCTACTCAACTAGCAGTGAGCGAATGACAACACCTTCCCTCTAGACTGGCATGAGAAAAGCCTTAGCTCTTATGGCCAACTATGTCTCCACATGCAATGAATAAATAGATCCTTTACAAATGATTCTGGTCTATTATCATTGGCATAGCTCAAGCTGGAACAATGCCATGCTTGTTTCTATCGAAAGATAACTATGGATTTGATTGAAAGTCCTCAATTATTTTTTGATTGTAATCATCCAGATATTTTTGCAGTTCATTCCTGTCGATCAAACGAACTCGCGCAGACTCAGCTAATTCCATTGCTGACTTGGTATAATAAGAGTTAGTGACCACCATCGCTTCATCACAACCATAAAATGCTTTAGCGGAGATCGCTTGCTGCACAGCCGAATTACCTACAGAACCAGAATAATTCTTTGCCTGAATGACCATATTTTTGCCAAATCGTGTAACAAATAAATCCGCTCCTTGATCCTGAGTTTTCTTAGTTTCCTTAACGTCGTACCCCAGAGTTTGGAATATTTCGACGAGGAAATTTTCAAACTGGTATCCATCCATTGCGTCGATAAGATACATAGTTACAAACTTACTCGGATTAAAATGTTCAAGGCGCGTAGCCAATCTTTCCACTAGAATATCAAAATAAATGTCCTCACATATAAACAAATACTTTTTAATATTTTCAAATGAAACCAAAGGTAGTCCTGGGGTATTTTTTGCATTGTCATTGAATTCTATTTCTGAAAAATTAACTTTATTATCCCAAAGGTAAAACAAGAACAAAGAAAGATCTGCTCGAAAGGTTGTCCCGGCTTCTTCTATCCATGATTTAAACGATTCGCTAACTGTTGGTTTAATATGCCTTTTGACCTCTTTAGCAAAACCATAATAAAGAGCGTTAAAAGATGTTGTGAGTAGTAGCTTATCTAACAACATGGGCAATTGTTCTAGTTCGCTAAAACCTTTTCGTACAAGCACTTCTCTGAACAATCTGGTATCTGAATACACTCCATTATATTCTGAATATTCAACCTCGGTAGTTTGAGTGTTAGAAAACCTGGATGTATATATGAAGTTTGTAAAATAAGGATCTTTAAATTTAGAGTACTTTTCCAGAACATTTTCAAGCAATTGGTTTAGTTGCGATTGCTCTTTCTTTTTCCCAAATAAATCTTTTAACATACCCTTTGACTGGTACTGAAACTCCGGGTAGAAGGATGGATCCAGAGGAATCATCTCTTTTAAATCAGATGATTTAGCAGATGAGCTTCTGCTGCCCCAGGGTGAGGATGGTATTGGTATGGTACCTGAACACCACGGGCATATAATTTCGAAAGATGTCTTATTACATGAATAACATTGGTAAATCATCAAAATCTCCCTTATGCTTTATTGAAGTTTTTTAAGGTAACCTTGCTGTAATATTGTTGGTTTGTTGTGTGCGTATTCCGCCCCAAACCAATCGTTGATTCCGATTTGTTCCAGACAAATCTCGCCATCCGTCGGAATCCACGCCCCAGGCTCCGGACTCATAAGGATAGGCCCTTAAAGATCATGAGTGGTTTCTTACTCTGCTACTTTCAAACTGAAACCGCAGCTTAAAAATGCTACGAGTATGGTTTGTGAGATCGGAGTCGAAATCCTGGCTAGGTATAACATAGAAGTTTGGAATGTGAGATGCTTCCCTTCAGAACTTTTGGTGCGTGGCGATTGCGCCTTTTGACTACCCGCGCGGAGGTGGATTGAGTAGACTTCAGGAGACGTTAAGAGAAGTGAGTATGGCACGCCCTACAGGATTCGAACCTGTGACCTACGGCTTAGAAGGGCGAAAATCCTTGATTTCTTTCGATTACCATCGATTTCATTAAATTTCAACTCATTGTTTTTAAAAGAGTTTATAGTATTGAATGATTTCATCCAGTCTCTTATCATTTCACCACAACCTGACCCGTAACCTGACCTTAAAACTATGGCTAGCACTCTTTTAACAGACAGCAAAATCAGGGGCCTGAAGCCTAAAAATTCAGCCTATTATACCTGGCAAGCAGCCGCAACCCGCGGCACTGGCAGACTCGGTGTAAAGACTTACCCATCAGGAAGAAAAACATTTGTCTATCGGTATTTCGTCAGCGGAAAAGAGAAGTTTATCGGTCTGGGCGACTTCCCTACACTTACCCTTTCCGATGCAACCGAGAAAGCCAGAACCGCTGCGGCCAGCATATCCGATCCAGCTAAGGCTCTGGTAGAACACGCATCACTTAAGAAGCTGTTTGATGATTATATTACAGACCAAAAGGCCAGAGGCAAGCGATCTTACGACAAAACACAAAACCGAATTAATCAGGTTCTTGCAAGCCCGCATGTCACCCCAGAGATGCCTGCTAAAGATGTAACCCCGGACCATATCAAACGCATACTTTCAGAATTTATTGCGAGGGATGCGCGCGCCGGCGCAAACAAGGTACGCTCAAACCTGCACGCCATTTTTAACTTTGGCCTGTTTGCAGATAATGACCCCGCAAACATCAATAAAAAAACCATTTACGGACTGGATCGAAATCCAGTCGCTGCGGTCCCATCCCAGCGCGGAGCAGATAAGGCTCTTGACCGATTTTTATCATGGGATGAATTATCCAAGCTGCTGTCCATCCTTTCCCGCCCTGTTGAAACAATTCCAATGCATCCCGATTTTGCTCAATTGCTGTTGTGTTGTTTGCACACTGCTGGACAGCGCCCGTGGGAGATCATGACAAACACAAAAGATAACTGGGATAAGAAAGAGAAAATACTCACCGTGCCGCCACACATATCGAAAACTGGTGATTACCATGTTATACCGCTCAGTGATTCAGCAACGCAGATTCTGAAACTTATGGAAGAACGCTATCCGAAATCGGACTTTCTTTTCCCAGCAGAAACAGCCGATGGACATCTCCTTTCCGCCGAGTTCAGCAAGCAACTACGTAAATTCTGTGAACGTGAGCCATTTAATAAATTCACGCCGAGGGACGTTCGGCGCACATTTAAAACGCTCGCCGGGGCGATGGGTGTAAGCACAGAAATGCGCGACAGGCTACAGAACCATAAAAGAGCAGGTGTATCAACCAAGCACTATGACCGATATGACTACATCAAGGAGAAGCGCGAAATTATATCTCAATGGGAAGAAAAGTTACTTTCACTCTGTTGATCGGATGTCGGGCCCAGCAGTGCAGTCGGGGAATGCCTGCTGGCTCCTTCCAAAAGGTGCCTCTATGCTATCGAATTGACGCTCAATTAGGCATTCCTCTGCATTACGACTAATACAAACGTAGACCAACTCAGTCACAACATCTACTCTCAATATCTGAATTTTATATTGAAAGGGGAAATTTACTAATCTAATGATCGTGGGACAGTAAATATAATTATCATGAACCACTTAAATTATTATACAACCACATGATCTATGGCTGCTCTCGGTAAATATTTCGGAGGCCAATAAGACTGGATAAATACGTCAAAAAAAATAATCATGCAATGGCATTAAAGCAATTTGTAATTTAATTTTTTACAAAAAAGTGGACATCAAACCATCATTAAAAAATATAAATACAACCATTAGTAAGAAAATAATCAAAAATTACAACATAGATTAAACATGACAAATAGTACATGATTCATTTTGTTACAATCATTGCATTAATAACTGCATTGATGGCTAACTAAAAAAACCTGTATTGAGGACGCAACAAATGAAACATAAGTTTACATATAAAAAATATTAAAAAAAACTTGACACATTTCGACGAATATTTTATATATCTTGAAGGATGCGTTTTTACAGTCCTCTTTAATACAATTTTTTATAAAAACTTAGTTGATTTAGTCCCCCCCCCCCCATCCTCCGGGAGTAAAACATGGGCGAAAAAAATAATTTTGACATCATCCGTCTTATACTGGCTTCTGTTGTCATGCTTGTACACACAGCTCAAGTAACCAGAAATGACGATATACACTTCTTGTCTGAATTACTCAATAGTGACTTTGCAGTCAAAGGTTTTTTTGCTATTAGCGGTTTTTTGATAGCAAAAAGCTATCTAAGGAGTTCTTCCTTAAAATCTTACTTTATTAAGCGTGCGAAGCGTATACTTCCAGGTTATATTTTTGTTATAATCTTATGCTTTATTATTGGCATGTGTGTTACAACACTACCACTTTCTGAGTTCATCACAAGTAAAGACACTATTAAATATCTGATTGCCAATTTGACTTTTCTAAACTTTATCCAACCATCACTACCTGGTGTATTTACTGAAAATCCAATTCCAGCAATGGATGGTTCCTTGTGGACTATTAAGGCTGAAATTACCCTCTATATTCTCTTGCCATTTATATTACCCTTAATGCATAAAAAACCATTAAAAACATGGTTTATAATATTCTTAATTTCTTGTTGCTGGCATTTTTATTTCACTTCTATATATGATGGAGCAATGGCAGATACACTTGCCAAGCAATTCGTTTCTTTATCCTCCTATTTTTTCTTTGGTTCTTTATTAGCAACAAGCGAAAACATATTTCATCGATTAAAAGAAATAACCATATTCTCTTTAGTTATTTATCTTTTCGCTAAAAATACTATTTATTCGTTTTTGGTTGAACCGGTGGCTTTCTCATCAGTTGTAATTGTTTTTTGCACTGGCGTTTATAAGGAAATAAACATAAATAAAATCGGAGATTTATCATATGGAATGTATATATATCACTTCCCTATAATTCAAACCCTGCAATATATGGGTGTTTATGATGAAAATCCACTAGCAGGAGTATTGGCAACAATTTCATTAACATTATCAATTTCTTACGCATCCTGGCACCTTTTGGAGAATCGCTTTTTAAAAAGAACGAATTATGCAACACAACGTGTAAATCAATCTAATACATCTATTAGTTAAATATATAATTTTAACTAAATCTAGTTTTTAATTACTATACCTATTTGCCCGGTCTCATGGGCAAATTTTATTTTATAACCTGAGAAGATGTAAAATGCTAATTACTACCACCTCGACATCTATAAAAACTAAACCTTTCGAATATTCTTCACACTTTTTATACTATAGCGCATAAAGAATATAATGTATGATTTTGAAAGAAATACTGAATCATAACGTTGATAGTATGTCTTCGTATCAAAAGTCTGAACCTAAAAGATATTCATCATTATCACACAATGCACAGCAGCGTAAATTGACAATTCAGGCTTGCATTTTCTTTAATATAGTTTTAAATTACACCAACCACTTGGTTCTTATGAAAGACTACAATTGCATGTTTAATATTTATAATGTGTTTCAGTCGTATAAGAAGAATCCAATTGTTTTAGGAGAGAGTAAATTTAGAGATTACAATGCTTATTTTTTAAATTTTATTCAAGCTTCTCATAAGCCTTATTTAACATATACATAGTGACCACGAAAATGAGTATACAAGTTTCTATAAGCGAGCGATTAAAGACATTCTTGTTTTGTTTATACATAGTACCTTTAATAGCAATTCTTGTTGGAATTAAAGACCCCGTTCAATGGGCTGATCATGATGTATACTTAAACTATTTTACCACATCGGCAATTAATAGCGTTCATGATATTTTCTTTAATATACAAGACCCGTTCTTTGTTATATTAAATAAACCATTCACATGGCTGGAGGATGGATTTGAAATATTCCTTTTCACCAGTTCACTAGTCACGCTAACATTGAAATTCCTTGCATTTAAAAAATCAACGGATAACTTCATTATTCTTTTAATGTTATATTTTTCATATCTTCTTTGCTTACATGATTATATTCAGATAAGGATCGCCCTATCCCTTTCAATAATGCTTTTCGCTATTTACTATATAAACAGCAAAGTATTAAAATACATATTATTTGCAGCAGGGACGTTTATTCACCTTTCCGTCGGAATAATTGTAATGGTATATGTTTTTGATAAGATATTTAAGGAAAATAGGATATATTTCTTCCTCTTTGTTATTATTGGCGTGTTTTTTACTCAACTTATTAGCCTTGGGATCATCGGCGGACATAGAGCTGAGTTATATGCTGAACTGGCTAGAAATAAAATATCGTATTACGATATGAATGTCTTCACCACACTACCGATACTTCAGTCTATTGGTCTTCTCTATATGTTCTTTAAGTACAAACACAAAGCTCTTATATTTGAGTTCTATATTTCTCTTTTCGGCGTGATTATATTTTACCTTCTGCACACTATACCAGTGATTGCATCAAGAACATTTGATATTACGATGTTGTTTTATTTAATTTTGCTTTCGCGGTACTTTACCTGTGATAGATTTATAAAGATAGTTTCAATATTGATGTTTCTTGTTGGAATTAAAAAGCTGTTTTATAGTGACAGCGCTTTATTAAGTCACTTTACTCAGTATATTACGAACTCAATTTAGCTCCTTCCCCCCGCCTACTGCGGGGGACTAAGCTAAATTTCAGTTGACTAACAATATGAATTTTCCAATGATTATAATTTTAAGATTAATGGTCAAATTTACCTATGATGCTATACATTTTTCTACTAGAGAAACTATTGACTACGCTGCTCTATTAATCAATAGCGTTAACGCGTCATAGACAACGCGACTTTTTATGTAAATATGCTTTTAAACCATTAATCGAAACTATCTTAAGTTCTTATTATTATATTTTTAGTGGGGGAGCAAGGAGTGCTAAGCATTTCAATGTTCCACTACAAATTGTGCGGTTACATCCCTTTACACATTGTTTTAAACAGGCGTGAATAGACGATCTGACACTGTTCAGCAAAACAGCGCTGCACGTTCTTTCGGATGAGATGGTGGAGGTGGAAATTAGGTTTAGTTAAAATATCCCCCCAGAGAATTCTGGGGGGTAAATTAACATTTATTGCGAAAAAAAGCTTTTATGCGAGCAGGTCAAACTGCGCAATCATATCTGCGTCACTGAGCGCCGAATCGAACAGTACGGCTTTCTGCAACCAGCCGCCCCAGAAGCCAGAGTTTGACACTGTAGAGCCAGAAACCGAGCTGTTTCGGCCCAGCATGACGTAATCAAATGCCGGACATCCGGTCAGCAGAGTTTCCGGGTTATCAGTCATACCGGAATAGACCTTGAGAACGCCGTTGTTCAGGGTGATCATCAGTGCATATTCGCCATACTGTGAAAACATTTTCCCTGTAAACGGAATGCCCGCCAGCGTGCTACCGGCATTAATGTTATGCGCAGCCAGGGACTGGAACGCATTGGAGCTGTCAGCCGCGCCCAGACCGAAACCAACGTATTTCAGTGCCGAGTTATTCAGCAGAGAGAACAGGATATTGCCGCCAGCATTGCCGAGTGCCGCCGGGGTCATTATCCCCTTCACAAACACCGAGAAGTTTGATTTCACGCCCGCAGGAATATCCAGCAGACGGGCGGCGTCTGCCTGGCGGTTCGCGCTGGCTGTGCCACCTACCGCGCCATCAGGAAAGAACGCGGAGCTGGCGTGATAGGTGTTCTTCTCGATCTGCATCAGACTGACCTGCATGGTCCGCCCGGTTCCGACGTAGGCGACATCCGGCTCTGCCAGCGGATCGTTAATCAGGCTGTATTTAACCGAGCCGACAGTATTCCCGCTTCCTTTCACACACAACACACACCGGGCGCTGTCATTGAAACCCTGGAAGATGTTGGCCCTGACGGCAAGGCGGCCCATTTTGGTTACCTTCTGATTGCGTACGTCAAAGTTAGCGAACGCCTGAGCCCCGGCGCCTAAAACCTGAATCTGCAGGTATTGTGCTGACCCGGCTTTAGCAAACAGGGACACCACGTTATACAGGGTCGGATCAATCGTGCTCTGGTTATCCATGAGCACATGCGCTTCATTCATCGTGCTTTCGGTCAGAGTACACCACCCGGCTGCTGGCGCGGATACCGTCAGGCCCGACGGCACATAGTTCGCGGCGGTCTGATCGATCGCACTCAGTGCATAGTTCGTCGCAGAGTTCTCCACCCGCATACCCAGAATCTTTCTGGTCACCGGATGGCGATCGATACGTGGTGTATTGATGGCCGCATATTCGAGATTCCCGGCGGCACTGATGAAGGATGCCAGCGTGGTACGGGTGAAAGAGAGGGCCGTGGCGTAATTACGGTTCTTCGAGAAATTTGAATCCGGCTTGCTGACAAAGAGGCTGTTCACCAGGTCGGCATAGTAAACGCCCCCTCGCGGCATCGGAGCCGTCAGCGGCGGCAGGTCAGCGATATCACCCTGATAAATCATATTGGATACGGTTTTTAAAGACATAATTACTCCAGTCCTGGGTTGCGGCCGTAGGTGACGTTAGTCAGTGTGCCGGTGAGATTGATGGGGTTGCTGTTGGTATCGGTGTACTGGTTTTCGGCGATGTCGAAATGGCTGATCGTCCCTGCGCCGGTAATCGCTGCAGCGCCATTCTGCGAACGCAGCTTACAGCCATGAATCGAGCCCCGCGTGATATTGCCGTCCAGCTTAAACGCGGTATCACCGCCATTTCGCAGCATGCGAAGATTCGTGAAGTCGAGGTCGGTAAAGGTGCCGCTGGCAACATTCACCGGATAACGACCGTTATTTTTGATATCCATATTGTCGAAGCGAACATCCGCCAGGGTGTTAGCGCCAGCCTCGATTAAAATCGCATCCTGGGCGTTATCGTTGATGTGCATGTCGGAGAATGAATAGCCGCCATCGGCCTGAATTTTGGTCGAGTCATAATGGAGCCCGGTCACCCCGTTACGCTCCGCCTGACAGTTCAGCATCAGCCCGTTCTTGCCCGGTCGGGGAGCGATACCGTTGTTAGCCAGCGTTCCTGCATCAATGCTGATTCCGGTTTTGAGGTTGTCATTGAACTGGCCGTTGACCACCACCAGTCCGGATGCGCCACAGTCGCCAAACCCATGCCCGTTTCCGGTACACACGGCATCGGATACGATAATCTGCCGGGAGACGTAAGGCTGACCGGGCCCTGACAGGCGCTGCTGCTCAAAGAAAATGCCGAAGTTTTTGCTGTTGCGGTTAATGGTACGCGCCACAATCAGGGCTTCGTCCTGCATGGCACCCAGGCCGATCCCGATTCCGGAAGCACCGCCGCTGCCGTCAGGTGCCAGGCGTCCGCAGTTATCCGTCTGGCAGTCCAGAACAAAAGACCCGTCAGGATAATCATTACCGATACCGGTGGCACCGGTGTCGTGAACGTTACAGCGCAGGAACATGCACTGACGGAAATACTGCAGGTATGTTCCCTTTGCTCCCACGTCATAAGACGGTGAGTGCTGTTCCGACCCGTCAATCTCGACATCAATCAGGTTAAAGTTTTCGAGGTAAATTTCCTGCGGCGAACGGTAATAAAACGCCGCATTCGCCAGCATCGGCATAAATACCGCGCCTGGAACGCAGCGGATCGTCACGTTAGGTTTTGCAGTGATATAGGTATGCAGGCGATACACGCCAGGGCGAAAAACAATTTCGCCACCATATGGCAACTTGCTTACCTGGTTGACTGCGGTCTGCATCTGCAGTGAGATGGATTCGTTACCGTTCCAGTCAATACCAAAGTCCAGCCAGGCATCAAAAATCGCTTTCGCCTTATACAGTGTGTTAACGCGCTTTTTAAGTGACTCGAAGTGGTCCTCCAGCGATTTAGCCCCGAATCCTTTCAGATAATACCGCCCCTCTTCGTCAGTAAACTCCAGCGCACGGCTTTGTGCATCCGTCAGGCGGCGGATATACGGCGCATGGTCACGCTGATAATTCTCCCTGATATCCTTTATCGCCCCCTGAACCGACTTATCAAGCCCCGGTACGAACAATTCACCGTACGCATCCTGAAATGAAATGAGGCGACCATTAAAATCGTACTGGTGGCATATTTCTTTTTCGTCATTGTTGACAATCGAAGACTCGATGGCTCTAATTTTATGCGCTACTGAGAAAGCTCCAAGACCAGTAATGTACAAATCACCCAGTTCATCAATAAAAGCGGGTACGTTTGCATTTTTGTCCGCGAACTCATGCAGGTTAGCAGCGCGGTCTTTATGAATTAGCGCATCCAGCTTTCTGAACTTTTCCTGAACTGAAACCGGGCCGAGGCTCGCAATAAAAAGCTCACCAAACTCATCGAGAAGAAGGTAAACATTGCCATCTTCGTCATAGGCGCTTTTAAGGATCTGCACAGCGTCGTAGTTTATCTGTTGCCTGATCTGGTCTACCGCCTGCTGAGAAGGCATTTTTCGCCCGGTAGGCTGCAGCGTCCCGCCAACGTTCATCACCTCGATTGCGAGCGCGCTGTCGTCCGGGCTGCGGTAATACGTTGTACTCCCCTCGGGGATATTCGCGATATCCGCCTGCGCCGCCGCCAGCGTCTGGTATTGTTTGCTGAGCGGGATAAGGTTCTGCCTGACCTCATCGTTTTTCGCCATCATCTGGCGCCATGAATAAAGAGGATCACCACCACGGTCGGGAACATCTGCGGCGGGCCCATTGACCAGCTTATCCAGGCGCTCGGCGTTATCGAGCAACACAGCGGGAGACGTGCTCCCCAGCTCCGGGTTAAAGGCCATGTTTTTTGCTCCAAAAAAGGCGTTCGCCCAAACGAGGGTTTGAGCGAAAGAAAAGTTGAAAGGGATTTTTTTGGTATTAAGCAGCGTCGCCGGGGTATGTGGCGTCGTCGTACTGGTAGAACGATTCGAGGTATTCTTTAGCGGTGACCTGACAGGTTCCGTCTGACTGCGGAGCGATCTCCTCTACAATGGCGTCGTAGACGTGGCGCGTTGAGCCGCAGAACACCAGGCGGATCGGCTCGATGGTTGCCGACGACAGGTCAACCTTCATCGGGTCATCAAACTCGCTCAGGTGCGGGACTAACAGCTGAAAATCACCCACCCTGCTCGCCACCATCAGCCCGGATGCAGAGCCATCCTGATAGCGGATCAGCGCTCGGGGATTTTCGAAAGACCAGTCCAGCGGCTCCGTAACGGTGAACGTTGTCACGCCACCAGCCGTTGTCATCGCCTCCACCAGACAGGAGATCGTGTTGTTACCCGGAATAT
>OGXE01000670.1_pt1 | contig 31858 bp, 29 predicted proteins | sample 1576181 | NCBI WGS metagenome assembly OGXE01 (sample SAMEA3541478, study PRJEB24748) | human gut metagenome | biome: human gut; feature: human-associated habitat; material: faeces | place: China | collected 2012 | reverse complement strand
CGAGGAGTACATTTTGGGCTGTATCATGGTTAAGGGCGATGCTTTTCCTAAAGAGATGATCGCTCATGCATTTGTTGAGGATATGGGGCTTGAACTTCAATTTCAGGTTTGGAGAGACGAGCCGCGAATCAGGCAGAAGCAGGCTATGTGGTATGACTTGACCTTGTTTGATGTGGAAGGAGACTTCTTTGGAAAACTGGAGCAAGGATACTCGATTTTATCGGTATCTGATCTTTTCCATTGCACCGCTTGGAATGCAACGGAATATCTGGCTGATGAACAGAATCGAGATAAGGAAAATTCCTGCTGGAAGGGAATGCAAAGGTATCTGAACTATTGTAAAAAGCACGGCATCACAAGAAATTATCTGGTGAAAAAAGAAGAGTACGACGGAATAGATGCTATGAAGTTTTACGACAAGTCAGCCGTTGCCAAATTTGAGAAGAACAGAAAAACGCAGGATCAGTGCCGCTGACGAGGATTAAAACTATACATTTTATTAAATAGACAGGAAAAGCAAGTAGCCCATCGCTACTTGCTTTTCTTTTTTAGGAGATTGATTATGGAAATCAAAATCAACAAGGAAATTCGAGCTTACCGCGAAACGCTCTTTTTCGGCCTGTCCGTGCGGCAGTTTGTATGTTCTGTTTTGGCGGTGGGCGTTGCTGTGACGCTGTATTTCAGTTTGAGCCGCGTGCTGGATCGTGAAACGGTGAGCTGGGTGTGCATTGTCGGCGCGGCTCCCGTGGCCGCTGCGGGCTTTTTTCAGTATAATGGCCTCACGCTGGAGCAATTCTTGTGGGCGTGGCTGAAATCCGAGGTCATCATGGCAGGCAAGCGTGTCTGGAAAGCGGAAAACTACTATGAAGAAGCGATGAAACGAGAGGTGAAGAAACATTGATCTTTTTCAAGCATCGGCGCAGCGCGGAACGGGACGCCTTTTCCGTTCCCCACAGCGTTCAAAAATCTATTCCCATCAAACGTATTTATCAAGACGGCGTGTTTCAGGTAAGCGGCAAGTTTTCAAAAACTTGGCGCTTTTTTGATGTCAATTATGCCGTGGCCTCCCCGGAAAAGCAGCGGGAACTTTTTATGACCTACTGTTCCTTCCTGAACTCACTGCCCATCGGAGCCACGGCGAAGATCACGCTCTTTAACCGTCAGCTCAATCAAAAGGACTTCGGTCGGACACTGCTCATGCCCATGCAGGGCGACCGCCGTGATCTCTACCGGAACGAGTATAACGCGCTTGTGTTGGGTAAGGCGGCGGAGAGCAACAATCTCATTCAGGAGAAGTACATCACCGTTTCGGCGGAGAAGAAAAGCGTGGAGGAGGCCCGCGCATTCTTCTCCCGTGTTGGAACTGATCTCACTACGGGACTTTCCCGTATGTCCTCCAGCGTCCGTGAGATCACGGTCAATGACCGCCTGCGGCTTCTGCATGACTTCTATCGTCCCGGCGAGGAACAGCTATTCCGGTTCAATTTGGAGGACACCATGCGAAGGGGTCATGACTTCCGGGACTGCATCGCCCCGGACTGTATTTCCTTTCAGAAAAATCACTACGAGCTGGGCGATCATGTGGGCCGCACCCTGTTCCTTCGGGAGTATGCCAGCTTTATTTCCGACGAGATGATCACGGAGCTGATGGACTATCCCCGTAATATGATGCTTTCCATTGACATTATCCCTGTGGCGATGGACGAAGCAGTGAGCGATATTCGCAAGCGCATTATGTCCGTGGAATCGGATATTACCCGCTGGCAGCAGCGGCAGAATCAGAACAACAATTTTACCGCCAATATCCCCTATGACTTGGAGCAGATGCGGAGCGAAACGAAGGAATTCATGGACGACCTCATGAGCCGCGACCAGCGTATGATGCTGGCTTTGGTGACGCTGACGCACCTGGCAGACGATGTTGAGCAGCTCGACCAGGACACCGAAGCGCTGCAAGCCATCGGGCGGGCGCGGGGCTGTCAATTCAACATTCTGCGCTATCAGCAGGAGGACGCACTGAACACGGTGCTGCCCCTCGGCTTAAAGCGCATTGACGCCACCCGTACCCTGACCACGGAGTGTACCGCTGTCCTCATGCCGTTCAAATCGCAGGAGATTCAGGACGCGGGCGGTATCTACTACGGCGTCAACGCCGTATCGCATAACCTCATCATCTGCAACCGAGGAAACCTGCTCAACGGCAACGGCTTTATTACCGGTGTGTCCGGCTCTGGCAAGTCGATGGCGGCAAAGCAGGAGGTTTCCGCGCTGGCGCTCTCTACCGACCATGACATCATTATCGTCGATCCCGAACGCGAATATGGCGAGCTGGTGCGGGCATTGGGCGGCGAGGTCATCACCATCTCCGCCTCTGATCCAAATGGCTGCCACATCAATGCGCTGGATTTGTCCGAGGGGTATGGCGATGGCAAGGAGCCGTTGGTGATGAAGTCCGAGTTTATCATGTCGCTGTATGAGCAGCTCATGGGCGCGGACAAGATCGAGCCGCAGGAGAAGTCCATCATCGACCGTAGTGTGGGCAACATCTACCGGGAGTATCTGAAAAACTATCAGGGCGAGCCGCCTACGCTGAAGGACCTCTATGACGACCTGATGAAGCAGGTCAACCCGGAGGCACACCGGATCGCGCTGGCACTGGAGCTGTTCACGGTGGGCAGTTTGAATGTATTTTCCCACCAGACCAATATCAACACAAAAAGCCGCATTCTCTGCTTCGATATTCAGGACTTGGGCGAAAATCTGAAATCGGTGGGCCTGCTGGTGATGCTGGACGCTATCTATAACCGCGTCATTCAAAACCGCAAGGCGGGGAAATACACCCATGTCTACATCGACGAGATCTATCTGTTTTTCGCCAATGGGAGCGGCAGCGGGCGCGGCATCAACAATTACAGCAGTGAGTTCCTATACAAATGCTGGAAGCGGTTCCGCAAATACGGCGCGACCCTTACCGGCATCACACAGAATGTGGAGGAATGTCTGCTGTCCAATACGGCGCGTATGATGTTTGCAAACTCCGAGTTTCTGCTGATGCTCAATCAGGCCACCACCGACCGGGAGCAGCTTGCCCGTCTGCTGGGTGCATCGGATACGCAAATGAGCTATGTGGACAATGCCCCGGCTGGCCACGGGCTCATCAAGGTGGGCGGAGCCATCGTGCCTTTCGCCAATGAGCTGCCCAAAAATACGGAGCTGTACCGCCTAATGTCAACACGCCCCGGTGAGGAGTGACGCCATGCGGGACTTGAAGATCAGACCCGGCATGGACACGCCAAAGGCAAAGTTGAAGAACCCCGCGCCTAAAGACGCCGATTCCCTTCTGAAACAGCACATGGACAAGCGGCAGCGGGAAAAGGAGCCGGAAAGCCGCGATCCCGTGCGTTACGCCACCGACCGCGTGGAGAAAAATATGCGCCGTGGTGCAGCTGGAGCGGCGGATACCTCGCGGCGCATGATAAAGCACTACCAGGAGCAGAAACGGCAAGGTAAGAATAGTGCGTCAGAAAGCCGTACTGCGGCAGAAACGCTCGAAACCATGGACGGTGTGACGCCAACAGAAAGGGGCCTGTCCGATACGCTGCAATCACACGCTGCACGAGATGAAGTCGGAAATCAGACCATTTCTCCGCAAAGTCGCGGAGGTCCAAAAAGCGCAAATGCCGCCCCGCAGGAGCGTGGGCGGCAGAAAGCCGCGCAGGACGCGAAAGCCGCCTATCGGCGGAACCTTGCCGAGAAAAGAACAGCAGAGCGGCACATTGTACCTCCACCGTCCGACCGTGGAGGTACAATGACCACTCTGCAGAAAGGCAATTCGGGGGTATCGGCCAAGGGCAGTCCGGCCCCCAAGAGCAGACAGACCATGACCAAGGCCGCACGCACCATGCATGTTCGACCAACTGACCACGCAGCGCCGAACAATGCAATCATCACGCGCCGAACAAGAGCGGCGGCACAGCGAAAGGCGCAGCGGAAGATGCTTCAGGAATCCGCGCAGAGCGGCGGAAGGGCTTCCAAAAAGCTGGGCAGCGTGGCAGTCCAGGCAGTGAAAGAAATCGGGAAAGGAGTGGTGTCTGCGGTCAGTTCGATCCTGTCGGCAGGCGGCGGTGCGGTGGTGCTGGTGCTGTTCCTGACGGTGATCCTTGTGGCGGCTATCGTGGCGTCCCCCTTCGGTATCCTCTTTTCCAACGAGAGCCGGGAGGCGGGCGTTGTGCCGATCTCTGCTGCGGTGGCGCAGGTCAATTATGAGTATAACGAGCGGTTGGAGGAATTGCAAACAGCGGACAGCTACGACTCCATCTCCGTGACCGGGCAGTCTGCCGATTGGGTGGAAGTTCTGGCGGTGTTCGCGGTGAAGGTGGCGGGCAGCGACGATGTGGACGCCGCGGACGTGGCTACCATGGATGCCGACCGCATTGCGCGCCTGAAAGCGGTCTTTTGGGATATGACTACCATAGTCCACCGCATTGAGGTCATTGACCACCCCGGCAGCGGTGACGACGATGGCTGGACGGAAAGAAACCTCTATATCACCATTACCGCAAAAACGGCAGAGGAGATGAAAACCGCGTATCATTTCAACCGTAACCAGATCGCAGCGCTGGACGAGCTGCTTGAGCAGCGGGATCTCCTGCTGGAGTTGATAGAAGATGTGTACTCCGTCAGCGGAGACACGGCGTCGTTGATCCGCGGCCTGCCGGAAGATCTGTCACCCGAGCGTGAAGCAGTGGTACGCACCGCCTGTTCTCTTGTCGGCAAGGTGAATTATTTTTGGGGAGGAAAATCTCTTGTGATTGGCTGGGACGCCCGATGGGGTGAGCTGCGGCAGGTCACAGCGGCAGGCAGCTCCACCACTGGAACATACCGGCCCTACGGGCTGGACTGTTCGGGATTCGTTGATTGGGTGATTTACAATCAGTCCGGCGGCAGCTACATCATCGGCCACGGCGGCGGAGCCACCATGCAGCACAGCTATTGTACCGATATTTCGTGGGCGGACGCACAGCCCGGTGACTTGGTATTCTACCCGGATAATTCCCATGTGGGCATCGTTGGCGGCAGGGACGCAAACGGAGAATTGCTAATCATTCACTGCGCCAGCGGATATAATAATGTGGTCATTACCGGCAAGGAGGGCTTTACCTCTGTCGGTAGACCACAATACTACGGCGAGTAGTTGAACAGAAAAGGCCCTACCCAGATATGGTAGGGCCTTGAGACTGTTTTTAAGATTATGGCTTATGGGTATTTTACTGAGCTTACAATCGGCAAGACAATTTAGAGGTTAGTTACCTGCATTTCTCTTGTCACGATACATTAGAAATTGGCGTAAAATAGCTGGGTCCGATCCATTCGCCTTTTTCGTTAAACTTTCCCGCGCTTTGGATTCCATAAGTCTTTGCGTTGGATGAAGCCGTGAGGACATCCTTGGCTCCACTGTCAAATAATCCAGCTCCACTATCGCCAGGATTGCATTCGTAATTTCCTTCGCACATATCCGTCAGAGTCACATACGGAGGAAACTGGACAGAAACACCCGTTCTGGTAATTTTGCCTGCGGTCTCTCCAGATGTTGCTCCCAACATGTAAACCTGTTTTCCAGCGATTGGGGTCGCCTTCGCCACGACAGGGAAAAATTCGCCGCCATACGGTGTGATTTTAGACCAATCACCGGACAAGCTTCCGAGGTGGCTAGTAGCACTTCCAATCTTTGTGCCCATAAGATCTTTTACATCAACTGTTCCGCTAAATCCATGTCCCGCTGAATATGCTTTCGAAGCTGAAAGAGCTGGGCCGAGCGTGTAAGCGTAATTTCCGATAAGGATTTTGCCACCCGTGAGATATTGTGTAGTGGATGCCTTTGCTGTAAAGGAAACAGGAACTTTACCGTAAAGCGAGAAAGGCGAAGCGTTGTTATCTGTTTCATAGCCTACAGTCGAACGAATCACGTTATTGCTGTCATCGATAAAATTCAGATAATCCGTCTTTCCGCCGTGACTTAAAACTGCGGCCTTAATTGATTCAATATTATCGTCGCTATAGTCTTTTAGACTAATATCCACTTGATTCGTAATTTCGTTTGCATCAAGCATCATGATGCTATAATCAGACATATATCCTGTAAGGAAATTCTTTATGCGCTCCAACTCAGAAAGGGAGTACGTGACTGTGCGGTATTCCACGTCAATATCTTCGGGTGCCTTTTGAGCAAGCTGGGGCCTGAGAGATGTTGCCTTCTGAGACGCGATAACATTAACAACAAGCGTATCTCCTTCATAATAAAGGCCTCCAAACTCGTTGCTGGACATCTCAGCAGTAAGCAGCTCTGTAAATTCGTCCTCTGTGAGCACTTCATTTTCTGCCTCATTCGCAGAAATTGCTGCTGCTGGAAAAACGCACATGCTCATGCAAATCCCTAACGCAAGAATCAGCGACAAGTACTTTTTCATTTTATCCATCCTTTCAAATTTGTGATGTGAGTATTGTAGAGCTAAAGTTACTTTTGCGGGGCGTTAACGTAGGTTGGATTCACTGGAAAGAGATGCATCTACACTCGAGTCAGACGTATCATAAATGGTCGTAGTGAAAAGAACGAGATCGGAATCCTCAAAGTGATTTTCGGCATACGCAATAACAGAGTTCCAGAAGCTGTTACTATAAGAGAACTCGTCGACTGGATAATCGCTGATTGCCCAATGATAGACCTCGTCACAAGCGGGATCATAGCTGATGGATATATCTATTAAATGCAGGTCATCGTTGGTTAGAATTGCAACCGTTTTGTCTTCGGATGCTGCGGAAAAGAGCTTGCCGTTGTCGATATCCATTACAAAAGGTTCGTCGAACGGTTCGTCTGTCAGCAAATTAATAGCGAACGCTGGAATACATAGGATCATAACCATTGCGCAAGAGAGAACGAATGATAGAAGTCGGTTCATAGGTTTCATTTCTGTCTCCTTTCTGTGTAATAGTCATTGAGTTATGATGAGGCATAGATCATTTGTGCGTCGAGCTTTGTTAAAATATCCTCCCCTTTTGGCTAATTTGATTTATGCCTTTTGCTAATATAAGACAACGAAACAGTAAAGGTGCAACACCTTTTCACGGTGTAGCGCTATAATGCAAAATAAATAGAGGCCCCGTACTGCAAGATGGCAGCGCGGGGTCTCCGTTTATTTGCAAAAATGGGGGGCGCGATAAGAAATCCTATGTAAATTCTGTTAGTTAATTATAGCGCTATCTTTTGCATTGGAGTTTGAGTTCAAAAAGATGAAAATCTAATTAGGAATCATCTTCGCCATTTTTCCATTGTTTATACCATTTCAATGCAGTACTTCCATAAAGGAAGGTTGCCATAAAAAGACCTGCATTATGGAGTCGAAGAGCTGTATAGAAAGTAAATAGTGCTGCGATACCTCCTGTGACTGTAGCCAGTATTACACTAAAGTGCTTATTCATCATTAATCATCCCATAATTTTGTAAGATTGATATGCATCCTGCACTTGTAAGGGATAATCGTAATAGTATGACTGCCCCTTGTCAAATTCGACCGTTTTTGAACTCGAGTCGATTTGTGCTCGGAGATATCCGTCAACCTCTTCGTAACCCTCATAATATACATAGCGGTAGGTTCTATTATAGACTTTACTACTACCTGATGCCTGAGTATAGTGAGAATATAAACCAGCGCACCTGTATCTGTTGAGTGATTTTCCTGCGGGCAGATAAGAAGCAGCATCAAGAACAACACCAAAAACACTACAGATAGTAACTACCAAAGGCTCTTTTACAACTTTTCCTAAATACCCAACAATCAAACTTGCGACCGTAATAGGGGTAGACCACGAGACGTTTTGGACGGAACGGATATCAAAGGTGAGTTGCTCATAAACGGTGAAAGTTACGCCTTGATAAGACTCGCGATGTCGTTCTTTGGAGGGATAGATGTCGGTTCCTAATAAGTTAACTAGTTGGTCACGCAAATCCCTGTTGGCAGAAGCGCACATATCTATACTAGAATCAGGGGCATCATACACAGTCGTGGTGAAAAGAACGAGATTAGAATCCTCTAAGTGATTTTCTGCATATGTAATGATAGCGGTCCAAAAGCTGTCATTATAAGAGAACTCGTCGTCGGGATAGTCGCTGATTGCCCAATGATAGACCTCATCACGAGCGGGAGAATAGCTGATGGAAATATCTATTAGATGTAGATCGTCGTTGGTTAAAATTGCAACTATTTTATCGTCGCTCTCTGCGGAAAAGAGTTTACCATTATCAATATCCATTATAAAGGGGGTGTCCAATTCTTCACTTGACATTCTTTCAGAAGCAAATGCGGGAATGCATAAGCTCATAACCATTGCGCAGGAGAGAATGAGAGATAAAAATTTGTTTAATGCTTTCATTTTAGCTTCCTTTCTGCGTAGTAATAATTATTAGACCGTGTTATGGCATAAATCGTGTGTAATTTATGATCTGCTATCAAATCCCTCCCATCTTTCAGTTTTGCTTGATTTATGCCTTTCGTAGATATAAGACGGTAGGAATTTAAAACTGCAACACGAACCGATATACGAAACAAAACGATATTCTGTAGTCGTAACATCTTTCTTGAATATAGCGTCAAAAGAAGAATTGCAGACCTTCTGATTTGTTGTTGCAAAATTGAGAAATGAATGTCTTTTAATAATAAGAGGAGGTGAGTCTAATGATTTAAAAAAGTGCAAGTATTAGAGAAAAACAATAAGAACTATTTGCTTTGAAAAATGCAACCCAAAGCATGAGGCAATAAAAATGGTGGAGGTGAAAAAATGAAAAAAATTCTCCTTGTAATTGTCTTCCTATTTGCTGTTTTGTGTGTGACTTTTTGGGGAAACAATAATGCCCTCGGAAGTGATAGATTTGAAGCAACAGATTTAGAAGATGCCGTCATTGGGAGCGGAGAAGTAACAACATATATTGTGACTAAACCAAGATAAGGAGAGAAAGAAATGAAGAAACGTGTACTCTCTATAATTGCATTGATGTGCTGTGTTTTGGAGACTTTTTGCATGCCGGTAGGTGCAACAAATTCAGAGCAAGATGAACCGGAGATAATTGCGACGGAGGAGTTTGTTGTTTATATGACAGATCAATCGAGGTCGGTGTCAGAAACAACAGCAGTATATCCTGTCAATGTAAGAACTAATATTTTGTATCTTAAAAGTAAGGGACTGGGATTTCAGATAATTGCAACTGCTGAAGTTCCAATTCTAGATGGATTGAATGGCTTTGTCGAATATAATACGTCGATAGACCCTGATCACGGGAGCGTAGTGCCGTATTCTGAAAGCAATAATACGCCTGGTAGAACAGTTACATGGATCGATTATACAGGGAATAAGTACGATTCCGGAGTGAAAATTACTGCTACTTTTTCAGGGGTTGTTAGCGCAGATGCGAAATATTTAGGCCAGGAAGTGCTTGTTAATGGCCCATATACTCAAACCGCTACGGCTACAATTCCTTAAAGGCCTAAGCAAAGAGCAAATTTGAATGCTGAAGTTGGTCGGAGTCGGTGAGGAAACTAATTCCTTGGACACCACAGTTACCTCATTCAATTCAACATTTCAAATACAATGGATTCTAAGAGTAATTTGTCCGAGTAATGTTGCGATTAGCGTGAGTCTCTAATGTGCCGAAGCTGATGGCATATAAAATCGCCCTGTCAGCGTAAATACTGGCAGGGCGATTGTCATTACTGCTTTTGCCAATTACAATCAGAAAAGGCATGTTGAAATATCAATAAGAAATTATATCTGGCCTTTTTTAGAAAGTGCCAGAGCGGCCCGCCTTGCGCGGGTCAGCGCCATACGCGCGCTTTCCGGCTTTACATTGAGATCGCTGGCAATTTCAGCATAGCTCTTTTCTAAAATATATCGGCTACTGAGCAAAAACTTAGTCTTATCGTCGAGCTCATCCCAGACTTTTGCGAAAGAGTTGATTTCTTCGGATTTTAGCAGGATGAATTCAGGATCGGTGTCGTGATCGGCATCAACGTAGTTATTATCAAATTCGTCGGCGAGGACTTCTTTCCGTCGGCTGATATTTCGAATATGGGTCAGAGCTGCATTTCTTGCGGATGTTGCAATGTAAGAGGTAAGCACTTTGGCTGGCATAGGACGCAGTGTATCAATGTTATTAATAAGCTGAACGATGACGGTCTGAAAAATGTCATCCTTAGACCATGGATCGTTTAGTATTGAACCAATTTCGTGATATATGAGTCGCTGATAGGAGAAGAAAATGTTCTCCATAAAATCTCGATCACTTTCGTTTTCGATTGCTAGGATACTTGCTGGGATTGGAATCATTTGCTGTCACCTGTTTTGCTATATGTGTCGATCATTTGCCGGACTTCCATGTCAGAGATGATTAAGCTGAGCGCAGCTTGACGATTAGCTGGTAATTTAGCAAATGATGCCATCACATCACCGAGAGTCTTTTCATTGGTGATGGCTTGCTGCAATAACTCAACAGGGAGATTAGACGAGGTGCGACCGAGCAGGTAGTCGGTTGTGACATGAAAGTAGTTTGCAAGAGCAATGACCTTATCAACATCCGGGAGGTGCACACCGTTTTCATAGTTTGAAATTGTTCCAGAGGAAACACAGAGGATATCTCCTAGTTCCTTTTGAGTTAGCCCTCTATCTTGCCGCAATTCGGCAATGAGTTCTCCCAAATGAGCCATATAAGCCACTCCTCTAAGAAATTGCACTTGATGTTTGAATTATATATTTTCTGATTTCTCATCGGCTTATATTTTAGGAAAAGAATTGAAATTGTAATATTCACGTGTTATAAATTAGATTTACCATAGTTTTTGAAACGAAAAGTTAAATGGGGGAGCAGCGCGGGGCTGAGTGCCTGTTGCGACTATTGATAGATATTGTCTTATCAATAATAGAGAGAACGGTTGAGGCTCAAAGGAGCAAATAGGGGTGAGTCGCACGATGAATCACAGCTTGAGTGATAGGGCAGCACCAACGAGTCAGGAGTTTATCACACAGATATACAAGAAGTATGATCGGCTGATGCTTTTCACAGCAAAGAAGTACCTGATGGATATACAGGAATGTGAGGATGCTGTTCAAGAGAGCTTATTGAAACTTATGAGTCGGATCGAACTGCTTCGCACGTTAGAAGAACCAGTATTGACCAGCTATGTTGTAACTACTGTACGCAATACGGCCATCAATATACTGCGGCGGCAGAAGAGAGATGCCCAGAATATAACATCATTTACAGAATCAGTCGAAGAGAGTATCATAGAGCCTGATTCTATAATTGATATTATTATGGATCGAGAAGCCAAGAGAAGTTTGCGCGAGGCGATTGATGAGTTGGAACCGAATGAACGGTTACTGCTAGAGGGGAAGTATTTTCTTGGATATGATGACAGGCAGTTGTCGGAGTTGCTATCTTGTGCGCCGGGGAGTATTCGAATGAAATTAACTCGAGTCAGAAGAAAGGTATTATATTCGATGCAAGAGAAAGGGGCTGTTTAGAATGACCCATCATGAAAAGCTGGTAGAACGATACGAAGATGCTTTATTCGCATTGATGATGGAAGATGTAGCTGAGACGGAAGGCGAAAAGCTGCAGGAGCTTAATGAACAGCTTAAACGCGATCCGTCGGCAGAAATTCCAAGGGAGTTGGATGAGCGCTGTATTCGCACAATTAGGACTGAATTCGGAAAGAAAAACTTTATATCTGCGAGACGTGGAGCGGTGCGAGTTTTTAGAGTGATCTCGGCAGCTACTTTGATTATGATGCTGCTATTTACCACAGCGTTTGCAGCATCTCCGTCATTCCGCGCTCAGACGCTAACTGTTCTTGTGGAAATGTTTGATGACCATGGTGAGATTCGCTTTAATGGCATTACTAATGGTGCAGAAACCCGCGAGATGAGTATTTTGTGGATGCCAGATGGGTACCAAACTGAGTTTGAAGAGTTTGATGAGAGCAGAATGATTATTGGGGCAGAGGGAGAAAACGGCGAAAACCTTAATGTTGCAGCTACGTCGATATCTAAGAGTCGTTCGTACAGTTTTGATACTGAGGGGGCAACTGAAGAGCCTGCTACGGTTCAGGGTAATGAGGCTACCGTTTATCAGATGGAAACTGAGGACGGCGATAAAATAACTGTGCTTTGGACAGATATGGAAAAAGGCTGGATCGTTAGAGTTACAGGATATAACATTTCAAAAGAAGATATGCTTCGCATTTCGGAGAGTGTCGAGATTCGATAAAAAGGAAGAGATTTTTCTCTTCCTTTTTATTTTTTATGTTGCACTTGCTGTATGGCGGCATCTATTGTTCCGGGCGCTGCAAAAATAGACAAAATTTGGAGGTCAAAATGAGATTTAGAAGATTAGTGACTATTATGTTGACGCTGAGTGTGGTAGCGTCGTTAATGGCCTTGCCTGTGGCTGCGATTGACTATTCGGATGTGGTTGCTCCGCTATACATTGGATTGGAAGATGTCACCGCTGATCTTGCTATTAGCAGTAATGGCTACGCAAGTTGTGAGGGATCAGCTTCGGTCAGGGATAATTACACCGTAACAGTTGTGGTTGAGTTGCAACAAAAAAATGGAACTTGGAAGACCATTAAGACGTGGACTGAGCAAGGCGGCGTGGATGCGTTCGTGAAAGGATCATATCGCGTGGCGAGTAAGTATAACTATCGTGTAGCCGCTACTGCGAAAGTTTACAATTCAAGAGGCGGCCTTGTTGAAAGTAAGACCTCGTATTCTGGCGAAGTTTATTATTAATAAGTTTCTATAAACAGGTAACTTTATAGCAGTCCTAAAGTATAAAATGCTGCGCTCAATTTAATTAGCAAAAAGACCTTGGGGTAACCAAGGCCTTTTTGCTAATTGGAATCTTTTAGGTATGAGGACTGTATCGTTTTGCCTTGCGAAAAATCCTATAGGCGCTCTTTCCAACGGCTAATTTTGCTGTTGGAAATTTTTTTGAAAATTTTGTCCTAGCTTTGCCAAAACCGCACCTTCCATTCGGGATAGAAGCGAAAGGGGAAGAAAGCCGACCTCTCGGTGCATGAGAGGAGGTGAACGACTCTTGGAGCTGACACCATCCCAAAAGAAAACCGTTAGACATCAGTTCGACAGCTTTTGCAGGAAGGTTCTGCGCGAAGAAGCCCGCGATTATGAGCGTCATATTGCGTGGCGTTCCAACCATGAGGTATCCCTTTCGGAGCTGTCAGAGGAGCAGGAGCGCCAAATGTATGTGCTGGACGAGTATCCGTCCGTGCAGACGCATTTTCATGTGCAGGGCTATGATGTGGCAATCGAAAACGAAAATCTCGCCAATGCCCTGACGGTGCTGCCGGATGATAAGCGTGACATTGTTCTGCTTGCGTATTTCCTTGATATGACCGATCAGGAAATTGCGGACAAGCTGGACATGGTACGCCGTACCGTGCAATACAAGCGCGCTCAGTCCCTCAAGGAATTGAAAAAAGAAATGGAGGTTACTGAAGATGGCGCGCAATCTGAGTAATGCCGCTGCATCTCTGCTGCCTTACTCGACCATCGAAGCGGCAGCGTCCGGCAATGTGGACGCGATCAATGCTGTGCTGAAGCACTATGAGCGTTATATTGCGGCTCTAGCAACCAGAACCCTGTATGACGAAAACGGTGTTCCGCACCTTTGCCTCGATGAAGAAAAGGTATGCAGGATGCGAACCAAGCTGATTACCAAGATTCTTGACTTCAAGGTAAACAAAACAGCCTAAAACCCATAGTAGCTCGTGCAGGAGCGTGTCCCCCTTTCCACGCTTCTGCAACGGGCCATTCGTGCATCCGCGAGGAAAGGTTCTTATCACCCGATAGGAGCCTTTCCCGGCTGATCCACAGCCAAATATCACACGCGCCCGAAAGCGCGGATCTGCTGTACCTTGAAAATTTCATAGGCAACCGGATAACGAACCTGAACGGAGCAAAGCCCAGCAAATGGCGCGCCATGATCCGCACGGAAAGGAGGATTTAGGCGAGCGATTCAGCCAGTTTGCATCTGTGTGTGGCATCACAGATGGCCATGACCTCCGTTCAGCTAACGATACTCCCGCGTTGAACGCCCTCAAAGCATTGCGCGGCGCACCCATCAGCATGGGCCGGGGTGAGATTCCCGTGGGCTGCTGCCAGCGGCCATCCGGTTTTGTCGCTTTCATTAAATCAAAAGTAATTATAGGAGGTAGTCATGCGAAAAAATGCAATTCGTTTTATGCTAAATGATTACCCTGATGTAATGTCTATTGATGAGATGTGCAGGGCTTTGTCAATTGGCAAAAAGACTGGATACAAGCTATTACAGACTGGCCAGATTCGTTTCTTGAAAATAGGCCGCGCATATCGCATTCCGAAAATCAATTTGTTGGAATATCTGCAAGTAATCCGACCGGAATGAAACGGGCCTTTCTTATCTAAGGCTGTGTTTTTTGCATTGCTGGGTGACAGGTGATACTATAAGGAGGCCGACAGCAGAAATCCTATGGCCTCCGATTTGTGTGAAAGGAGGATTAACATGGTAGCGGGCCATCTGCATGAGAAAAATGGCTATTATTACATCATTCTAAACCTGACAGATTCAGCAGGAAGAAGAAAGCCCAAATGGATCTCGACAGGCTTAACGATCAAGGGCAATAAAAAACGCGCAGAACAGATGCTCATGGAAGAACGGAGAAAATATGCCAATGCCAAAGCTGGTGACGATGTGCTATTTGCAGACTTCATGGAACAATGGCTTGAGATTGTAAAATCAACCGTCAGCATACCGACTTATTCTTCGTATGTAAATGCTGTGAAGTCAATTATTGCACCATACTTCCGAAAGAAGAAAATACTCTTACGGGATTTGCAGGCACATGACATTCAAATGTTTTATCAGGAGCAATTACAGCGGGTAAAGGCGTCGTCTGTGATTCATTATCACGCAAATATCCATAAGGCACTCAAATACGCCGTCAAGAACGATATGATTCCGAGCAATCCCGCTGACAAGGTTGAGCGGCCAAAGCAGGACAAATTTTACGGCAACTTTTACGATAGGGATGAGTTGAACAAACTCTTTGAAGCCGTTGCAGGCACAAAATTGGAATTGCCGGTTCTTCTCGGTGCATTTTATGGCTTGCGTCGAAGTGAAATCGTTGGCTTAAAATGGAGCGCCATTGATTTTGAGCAAAACACCATTACAATCAGCCATACCGTAACTTCTTGCAATTTGGATGGTAAATGTGTAATCGTTGCAAAGGATACGACAAAAACAAAGTCCAGCCGTAGAACGCTCCCGCTTGTACCGTACTTTCATGAAAAGCTGCTTGCGGTAAAGGCTCAACAGGAAAGAAATCAAAAGCTATGTGGACGTTCCTATAACAGAGAATTCCTTGAATATATTTGCGTAGATGATATTGGGGATCGGTTCAAGCCGAACTATATTACATCACAGTTTCCTAAACTGCTGGAACGGAACGGCTTCCGCAAAATCCGCTTTCATGATCTCAGACATAGCTGTGCGAGCCTCCTGCTGGCCAGCGGTGTCCCCATGAAACATATTCAAGAATGGTTAGGACATAGCGATTTTTCAACCACAGCAAATATCTACGCGCACCTTGATTACTCATCAAAGCTCACATCTGCAAGCGCAATGGAAAGCAATTTCCATCTCGGGGTATAAAAAAGAAGCTACCAACCGAGGTTGATAGCTTCTATGGCGGAGGGCGTGGGATTCGAACCCACGGGTCGGCTCAACACCGGCCAAACGATTTCGAGTCGTTCTCGTTATGACCTCTTCGATAGCCCTCCGAATATGTCGACCCCTATTCTATCCTAAATCCTCGAAAAAAACAAGGTCAGGAATAGGATAGAAAAACAGGATAGAACAAGCAAAAATATGAACTTCAATAAAAGCCGTTGAGTGCTTGAAACACAAGGGATTGGAGATTCTGTGGTGGCTCTAACGGGAGTAGATTTCGAGTCAGCCCCGTTATGACCACTTCGATACCGCTGCATATTCAGTTCGCTGTTATCAGCCAAACTATTATGCCATAACTTTTTGCGTCTTGCAAGGTCTTTTTTCGCATTCGGGGCATATTCTGTGCGTATGAAGACTGTCTATTTATCGGTACGCCTGAAAAATTACGAAAATGCGCTCGCGCTGGTCGGTGCGCCGCTCGCCGAAACGCCGGAGAACGCGGACGTTTTGCTGCTGCCCGGCGGGGGCGACATGCACCCGCGCTTTTACGGTCAAGCACTGAACAGCTCGGAAGATCTCGACGAAGCACGCGACGCGCGTGAGCTCACGCTGATTGACAACTTCCTGTGCGAGGGAAAGCCTGTCATCGGCATCTGCCGCGGGCTGCAAGTCCTCAACGTCTATTTTGGCGGCACGCTGCGTCAGCACATCGAGGGCCACAGTCAAATTGACGGCGTTGACCGGCTGCATGCCATCAACACCGCGCCGGGCCTTCTGCGCGAGCTGTACGGCACGCGCTGCACGGTCAACAGTGCACACCATCAGGCCGTCTGGCGGCTGGGGACGGGGCTTCAGGTCTTCGCCTGCGCGGAGGACGGCACGGTCGAGGCCGTCGGCCACAGGACGCTCCCCGTCTTTGCCGTGCAGTGGCATCCTGAGCGGCTGTGCGGCGCGTTCGCGCGGCCGGAAAGTGCTGACGGTGCAAGGCTTTTGTGCGCTCTACTCAGATAACATAAAAAAGTGCAGAAAAATTCTGAAAAAACGTTGACAAAACGGGACACTGATGCTATTATAACAGAGCTGACGATTTTTGCGGAGGGCGCATGCAGGTGTAGCACAATGGCTAGGGCACCAGCCTTCCAAGCTGGGGATGCGGGTTCGATTCCCGTCACCTGCTCCATTCAATTCGCGCCAGTAGCTCAGTTGGATAGAGCAACTGCCTTCTAAGCAGTAGGCCGGGGGTTCGAATCCCTCCTGGCGTACCATTTACAAGGCGCCCCTCAGCAAAGCAGCAAATATCGCACGGATACAGAATATGTGGTGGGTGTAGCTCAGTTGGTTAGAGCACCGGATTGTGGTTCCGGGTGTCGAGGGTTCGAGTCCCTTTACCCACCCCACAAAAAGAGAGGGATGGGATTTGGCCCCAGCCCTCTCTTCCCAATAGGGGTGTAGCCAAGCGGTAAGGCAAGGGACTTTGACTCCCTCATTCGCTGGTTCGAGTCCAGCCATCCCTGCCAGATTTTTACCGCTTCGGTGGTTTGAAATAGAATATGCTTCGTTAGCTCAGTCGGCAGAGCACCTGCCTTTTAAGCAGGGTGTCCGGGGTTCGAATCCCCGACGAGGCACCAAAAAAGAGAGACAGCTTTTGAGCTGTCTCTTTTCATTTGCTCTTTCCCGGGGCCGTACGAATTGACGCGCTCTGAAAATCATGGTAAAATTCTCTTATCAATACTCAGGAGGAATGCCGTATGAAACGCTGCAAGTTTTTGACTCTTATGCTCGCCTTGCTTTTGCTGCTGCAGAGCTCCGCGCTGGCGGCGGACAAGGGCAAAACCGTCACTGTCACGCTCCCGACGTTTGCCGTTACGCTCAACGATACCAAGATCGACAGCGCGCACAGCGAATATCCGCTGATCGTCTACCGCGATATTACGTATTTCCCCATGACCTACCACGCCTCGCGCTTCCTGCACCTCAAGAGCAACTGGTATCAGACCGAGCCCAAGGGCACGCTGTTTGTCGGCTACAGCGACGCGAGCGAGGACACGTGGACCGACACGCCTGCGACCAGTAAAAATACCGTGACCGCCAAGGCGACCGTCGCTGACTATCAGATCGCCGTCAACACGGTGGACAAGGGCAAATGCCTCGACAATTCCGCCGAGCCGTACCCGCTGCTTAACTTCCGCGGCGTGACCTATTTCCCGCTCACGTGGCGCTTTGCCGTGGAGGAGTTTGGCTGGGAGTATCACTTTGACGCCAAAAGCGGCCTGAGCATCCGTTCGGCCGAGCAGTTCCGGCCCGAGCTCGAGGACGCGCTGCTTGCAAGCTCCGCGCCGTCTGCCGCGCTGGTGCAGAAGACGTATTTTTACGGCGCGGACAAGTCTGAGTACGCGGGCGTTCCCTATTCCAATCTGGCCGGTGCGACCTTCGTCTACCGCAGAAGCGGCGGGGCGGCGGTGACGATCAAGGCACAAGAGCTCTTTTCTGACGGCGAATACTACTTTGACTGTCAGGACAGCGAGAACGCGCCCATGCTCAGCGGCGGTGTGCTGACGCTCTCCGCCCGCCGGACGGACAGTGCCGGTCAGGCGACCGTCACGCTCAAGATCGACCTGCGCAGCGGAACGCTGCTGCCGTAATTTACCCCTAAGGAGACTCGCATTGAACATCACGACCATTTTATTCGACCTGGACGGGACGCTGCTGCCGATGGATCAGGAGGCGTTCACGACCGGATACTTCAAGTCCCTCGCCAAAAAGCTCGCGCCCTACGGCTACGAGCCCAAATCCCTCGTCGACGCCATTTGGGCGGGCACGGCGGCCATGGTCAAAAACGACGGCAGCTGCACGAACGAGCAGGCCTTCTGGAAGAAGTTCGCGGCGATCTACGGCGAGGAAAAGTGCCAAAGCGACCAGGGCCTTTTCGAGGATTTTTACGCCAATGAGTTCAACGCCGCGCGCGACATCTGCGGCTTTAATCCCGCGTCGGTGGAGACGGTCCATAAGCTCAAAGAGTGCGGCTACCGCGTTGCGCTGGCGACGAATCCGATCTTTCCCCACATGGCGACGGAGAACCGCATCCGCTGGGCGGGCCTTGTGCCGGAGGATTTTGAAATTTACACGACCTACGAGGCCTCGACCTTCTGCAAGCCGAATCCTGCTTACTACCTCGAGGTCGCGCGCACGCTCGGCGTCAAGCCGGAGGAGTGCCTGATGGTCGGCAACGACGCGACCGAGGACATGGCTGCACGCGAGGTCGGGATGGATGTCTTTCTTTTGACCGACTGTCTCATCAACGCGAAAAACCGCGACCTGAACGCCTATCCCCGCGGCGATTTTGCCGCGCTGAACGCTTACATTGACGCACTGCAATAAAAAACTGCCGCCCAAACGGGCGGCAGTTTTTACTTTTCGAACACTACTTTCTGCTTTTCCCGTTCTGCGCAGTGACGAGGCGGAAGATCGTGGACACCAGCAGGATCGCCACGGCGATGCTGCCCGCGACGCCCGCGGTCTCAAGTCCTTTGTGCACCGCGGCCTGCACATCGCCGCCCAGGCCGAGGCTCATCGTGTAGTAAATGCCCGCGCCCGGCACCAGCGGCAGGAGCGAGATGACGAGGTACGACGTGACGGGGTATTTGCGCGAGCGCGCCATAAGCTCAGAATACAGCGCCGAGACGACGGCGGCGAAGAAATTCATGCTGTAAATGCTCATGCCCAGATCACGGCAGAGCAGGTACGTCATCCATGTGAACACGCCGCCGAGCGCGCAGAGAATGCTGCCCCAGTCGTGCACATTGAAGAGGATGAAAAAGCCCGTACAGGCGACGAAGATCATCACGGCCTGTGCCCAGGCGGGATAGCTCGCTGAGCCGGACGCGACCGTCAGCCCGTATACGCCAGACGTGACGCGCCATGCCGCCGCCGTGCCGAGCGCGATGGCGAACGCCGAGAGAAGCACCTGCACGATGCGGTTGATGCCAGAGTTCGTATCGCCGTAAATGATGTCGCGCATGGAGGTCGTGATGAGAAGGCCGGGGACCAAGATCATTAAGGTGCCGATGATGACAAAGTCGATATAGTCGACCAGATGGAAACCCGCGGCGAGATACGCCGGCACCGCCATGGCGAACGCCTCGACGATGGTGCTGAAAAACGGGTTCGTCTCGCGCCTGTCCATCTGGCGCGAGACAAAGCCGATGATGAGGCCAAGAAGGCCCGCGAACAGGCTGTCGCGCAGCGTGCCGCCAAACACCGGGCAAAAGCCCGCCGCGGCGCAGAAATTGCCCAGGTAATAAACGGGCACCGAGTAGTGCCGCCGCCCCTTGAGCGTTTCGTCGAGCCACTGCGCGGCGACGCTCGGGTCAGGCGTTTCGGCGCAGATGCGGCGCGAGAGCGCGTTGAGCTTTTCCACCGACTCGAGGTCATTGCCGTGAAAGCCGACTCGCTTCATCACCATCAAAGGCTTGCCGTTGGCCGCCTCGAGGCTGACCATCACGCAGTTGGGGATGGAAAAGGCCTCGCATTCAATGCCGTAGGCGCCGATGATGCGGCGTATCGTCTCTTCGACGCGGAACGTCTCCGCCCCGCTGAGCGCCAGATGATAGCCGACGCGCGCGGCCAGATCGGTCAAAAGGTAATAATCCATAAAAAATCCTCATATTTTTGGGAAATTTGCCGTCAGCGGGCCTTATATTACAGCGAAACGACCGTCCTGTCAATGCTGACAGGGCGGTCACGCAAAAAACATTTGCCATTTTGCCGCGGCGGCACTATACTGGTGCTCGGTCAAGCGGAAAACAGAAAGAAATGAGAGAGATCATGGGAACTACAGTCAAAAAGCATGAGATCGACATGCTGCACGGCTCCATCTGGAATAAGCTGCCGCTCTTTGCCCTGCCGGTCGCGGCTACGGCGATCTTGGAGCAGCTCTTCCACGCCTCGGACGTTGCCATCGTCGGCAACTTCACGGGCGATGCGCGCACAGTCGCCGTCGCGGCGGTGGGCGCAAACGGCCCGATCATCGGTCTCATCGTCAACCTTTTCATCGGCATCGCGCTCGGCGCGAACGTCGTCATCGCGAACGCCATCGGCTGCCGCGACGACAATGCCGTCAAGCGCGCGGTGCACACGGCCATCGTGTTCGCTGTGTGCGGCGGCGCGGCGGTCGCGCTGCTTGGTCAGCTCATCGCCTCGCCGCTTTTGAGTATTCTCAATGTGCCGGAGGACGTGTTCCCCTATGCGCTTTTGTATCTGCGCATTTATCTTCTCGGCATGCCGGTGATATTGCTCTACAACTTTGAGGCCGCGATCTTCCGCAGCATCGGCGACACAAAGGTGCCGCTCGCGGCGCTCGCGGTCTCCGGTGTGCTGAACGTGCTGCTGAACCTCTTTTTCGTCATTGTGCTGCATATGACGGTCAACGGCGTCGCCATCGCCACGGTGGCGGCCAACGCCGTGAGCGCGGCACTGCTCTACGTCCGCCTGACGCGCACGGATAAATGCGTGCGCGTGGAGCGCAAAGCGCTGCGCATCGACGGCGCGAGCTTGAAGCGCATTTTGAGCATCGGCCTTCCCGCGGGCGTGCAGAGCGCGGTGTTCTCGTTCGCCAACATCGTCATCCAGTCGGCCATCAACACCCTCGGCACGGTGGCGATCGCGGCGTCGAGCGCGGCATTCAATGTGGAAATTCTCGCCTACGACGTGCTCAACTCGTTTTCGCAGGCCTGCACGACCTTTGTCGGCCAGAACTACGGCGCAGGGCAGATCAAGCGCTGCAAGAAGACGATGCAGCTCAGCTTTTTGGAGGGAGCCATCGCGACATTTGTCTCGGTCGTTGTCCTGCTGCTGAGCGCAAGGCCGCTGCTCGCCATTTTCAACAGCGATCCCGAGGTCATTGCCATCGGCTATATTCGCCTTGCGACGATCCTGCCGGCGTATGTTTTCTGCCTGATCTACGAAATACTCTCCGGGTATCTGCGCGGCTTCGGCATTTCGCTCGCGCCCGCACTTTTGACGATGCTCGGCGTGTGCGGTATCCGCATCGCGTGGGTCAAGTTTGTCTTCCCGACGAGCATGACGTTCCAGACCGTCATGTGGGTCTATCCCATCAGCCTTGGCGCGACGGCGCTGCTGATCCTCTGCGCCGTGCTGATCTACCGCCCGTCCAGACGCTTTGCGGGCCTTGAAACGGAAGAAGAGGACAAGTGAGGGGGGAACCCTCACTTGTCAAAATGCTCCCAGAAGGCGCGCACGGCGGCCTCGTACGCGCCGCGGCCCATATAGTAGCTCATCGCGTGGTCCGCGCCGGGCACGACGAGCAGCTTGCAGGGCGCGGCGCAGGCGTCGCGGTTTTCAAACGCCATTTTGAGCGGGACGAAGTGGTCGTCCTCGCCGTGGATCAGTAAAATCGGAACATCGGTATTTTTGAGCGCCTCGACGGTGGAGTAGCTGCCGGACGAGGCGTTCAGTCTCTTCTGGCACAGAAGATCGGCGATGACGGTTGCTGCGCGGACAGGAAGATGCAGGTTCTTCCCCATCACGTGCTGCCAGATCGCACGCGGCGAGGTGTAGGCCGAGTCGGCGATCACGCCGTGCACCGCGGCGGGGAGAATATCGCCTGCGGCCATGAGCACCGTCGCCCCGCCGAGCGACACGCCCATAAGGTAAACGGGCAGGCCGGGGAAGCGTTCGGCTGCCCAGTTTGCCCAGTCGACGCAGTCGTAGCGCTCGGTCAGGCCGAAGCCGATGTAGTCGCCCTCGCTCTCGTTCTGCGCGCGCTGCTCCACATAGAGCACGCTGCACTGCTCGCGGCTTAAAAAGTCCGCGAGCAGGCCGAAATCGCGGTACCACGCTGAGCGCCAGCCGTGAAACGCGATCACAAGGCGCTTGGCCTTTTGGCATTCACGGAGATGGCCCACGAGCGTCAAGCCCTCGCGGTTTTCGAGCAGCACTGTCTCCATTTCCGAAGACGCAAGCTTTTTCGCGGCGGCGCGCTGCGCCTCGCGGTAGGACTCGTCGCGCTTTTCGCCCGTGAGCTGGGCGCTGCCCTTATTTTTGAGCGCCTTGGGCGCTTCGCGCTTCATCGCGACGTCCATCAGCGTTCTCGTCACGCCGTAGGCCGCCGCGCCGTAGAGTGCCGCCGCAGCCGTGACGAATATAGCCGCTTTTGCCGTTTTTTTCATAACTGTGACCTCCTTGTAGCCAAACTGTAAACTCTTATCTTGGGTACTGGACAGGGATATTTTCCCGTGTTATACTCCAAACTAATCTAAGTTCCGGGCGGTTTCGACCGCCCGTCTCTTCTTTCAGCGTAGCAAAAACTCCGGCTTTTTGCTACGTTCAGTTTTTCCCGTTTGTATGCACTTCCTGCCGGAAATTTCAATGATCGGAGGAACGCATTTTCATGAACGAAGTCAAGTCCCCGAAAAAGCCGCTGCTGTACTACTACTTTGTGGCGATGCTGCTTGTGATGCTCTTCAACTTCATCGCCATGCCGTGGATCTCTGAGCACCAGATCAAGGACGTCGACTACAACACTTTCGTCACCATGACAGAGCAGGGCGAGGTCGGCCGGGTCGAGATCCAGGAGCAGTCCAACCGCATTCTCTTCACCAGCAGCGATGAAAAGACCGTCTACAAGACGGCGATGGTGCCTGACGACGGTTTGGTGCAGCGCCTGCTGGACGCGGGCGTCTCCACCACGGGTGAGGAGATCGAGCAGACATCGCTGCTCGTCAGCATTCTCGCCTGGGTCCTGCCCATCATCATCTTTGTCGCGCTGGGACAGTATATGTCGCGCAAGATGATGGAGAAGATGGGCGGCGGAGGCAACTCCATGATGTTCAACATGGGCAAGTCCAACGCCAAGGTGTACGTCAAGTCCGCCGAGGGCATCAAGTTTGACGATGTCGCGGGCGAGGACGAGGCCAAGGAGAGCCTCACCGAGGTCGTCAACTACCTGCACGACCCCAGCAAGTATCAGGAGATCGGCGCGTCGATGCCCAAGGGCATCCTGCTCGTCGGCCCTCCGGGAACCGGTAAAACGATGCTCGCCAAGGCGGTCGCCGGCGAGGCGAATGTGCCGTTCTTCTCGATGTCGGGCTCTGAATTTGTCGAAATGTTCGTCGGCATGGGCGCGAGCAAGGTGCGTGACCTCTTCAAGCAGGCCAAGGAGAAGGCCCCCTGCATCGTCTTCATCGACGAGATCGACGCCATCGGCCAGAAGCGCAGCGGCGGCCAGTACGGCGGCAACGACGAGCGCGAGCAGACCTTGAACCAACTGCTCACCGAAATGGACGGCTTTGAGGGCAACAACGGCGTCATCATCCTCGCCGCCACGAACCGCCCCGAATCCCTCGACCCCGCGCTCACGCGCCCCGGCCGCTTCGACCGCCGCGTGCCGGTCGAGCTGCCCGACCTCAAGGGACGCGAGGCTATCTTGCAGGTCCACGCCAAGAAGATCAAGGTCGCCGAGGACGTTGACTTCAACAAGATCGCGCGCATGGCCTCCGGCGCTTCCGGCGCAGAGCTTGCCAACATTGTGAACGAAGCGGCGCTGCGCGCCGTGCGCGACGGCCGCCGCTTTGCCACGCAGGCGGACTTAGAGGAAAGCATCGAGGTCGTCATCGCGGGCTACCAGAAGAAGAACGCCATCATGACCGACGAGGAGAAGAAGATCGTCTCCTACCACGAGATCGGCCACGCGCTCGTGGCGGCGATGCAGACGCACTCCGCCCCCGTGCAGAAGATCACCATTGTGCCGCGCACCTCGGGCGCGCTGGGCTACACGATGCAGATCGAAGAGGGCAACCATTATCTCATGAGCAAAACCGAGATGGAGAACAAGATCGCCACGCTGACCGGCGGCCGCGCCGCGGAGGAGGTCGTGTTCCACTCCGTCACGACCGGCGCGTCGAACGATATTGAGCAGGCGACGAAGCTCGCCCGCGCGATGATCACGCGCTACGGCATGAGCGACGATTTCGACATGGTCGCGCTTGAAACGGTCAACAATCAGTACCTCGGCGGCGACGCATCGCTCGCTTGCTCTGCCGAGACGCAGACGAAGATCGACCAGCGCGTTGTGGAGCTGGTGAAAAAACAGCACGAAAAGGCCATCCATATCCTCACCGAGAACCGCGCGAAGCTCGATGAGCTGGCGCAGTACCTCTACGAGAAGGAGACCATCACGGGCGAAGAGTTCATGAACATCGTGAACGCGAAGTAAACTCCATAAATAGAAAGAAGGCACAGCCGAGCGGCTGTGCCTTCTTTTTGCTATTTACAGGTTGCTTTCTTTTCTGCTCGTGCGGCTGCGCAGGTAGTCGCCGAGGGTCGTGATGCAAAGGAGCGTCACGACCAGAAATGCGCCGGGGATGAGCAGGATCCATCACGCGTCGGTCATCAGCGCCTTTTCCGCGAGCGAGAGCATGCTGCCCCAGGTCACGACCTCGATGGGCAGGCCGAGGCCCATGAAGCTGAGCGTCGATTCGGCGATGATGGCGCTGCGCACATTCATCACCACCATGAAGAGGATGGACGAGAAGAAATTCGGCGCAAGGTGACACCGCAGAATGTGGAAAAAGCTGCCGCCCATGCACTTGGCCGCGATGACGTACTCGCTCGCGCGCAGCTGCCTGACCTCGGTACGCACGACCTTGGCGATACTCGTCCAGCTCGTGAGGCCGATGACTGCCTGCAGGAAGATGACAAGCAGCAGGTTCGGCACGCTGAGAAGAATTTCGGTCAGGCGCATCAGCAGCGCGTCGAGCCATTTGGGCGCAAGTCCGCTGACCGCACCGAATAAAATCGCGAGCAGCGTCGAAATGACGGTCGAGCCGACGCCGATGAACAGCGACAGCCGCCCGCCGTACCAGATCATCGAGAAGATATCACGCCCCATCGTGTCCGTGCCGAACAGGAATTCGCGGCACGGCACGGCCGAGCAGTGAGCAAGGTCGAGATACGCCGGGTCCTTCGTCATGATAATACGCCAAAACTTTCGCAAACAGAAAAGGATGATATCACAATGAAAGAAAACCGTAAGCTTTTGAGAGAAGTCCTCAAGGATATCCGCCGCGATATGACGGACGAGGAAGTGCTGAACCTGCTGGCAGACAGCAAAATTTCCGAAAATCCCGCGGGTGAGAAGGAAAAATACACCCTCGGCCAGCGGGCGGCGGACGCCATTGCCAAATTTGCGGGCAGCTGGGCGTTCATCTTTTCCTTCACCGGCGTGCTGATTTTGTGGATGCTTGTCAACACGCTGCTGGCGGCAAAGGCGTTCGACCCGTACCCCTTCATCCTGCTCAATCTGGTGCTCTCTTGCGTGGCGGCCATTCAGGCACCGCTCATCATGATGAGCCAGAACCGGCAGGAGGAAAAGGACCGCCGCCGTGCAGAGAACGATTATAAGGTCAACCTCAAGACAGAGATCATGATCGAGGATCTTTACGACAAGGTCAATGCCATCCTGGCCAGACAGACCGCACTGGAAAAACAGCTGACGGAGAAGGGCGAAAGCGCAGGGCAAAAAATGAGGGAGGACGGCTCTGTCCTCCCTCATTTTTTGCTGTTTTTGCGCAACGCGGAATCCTCCTCCGCAAACCTGCGCGCTTTTGTTGAGATGCCTCTCCGGCGCGTAAAGCCCTTATACGTGCAAGACTCTATGTTGCTTTACAGCCGGAAGTGCTTCTTAAGTTCTTGGTTTTTCCCCAGCACCAGCAGCGTCATATCAGCGTCCAGCACAGTTTCCGGGGAGATGTTCACATCGGTCTTGCCGTTCCGCTTCACGCCGAGGATGTTGACGCCGTATTTTCTGCGGATGTCCAGCTCGCCGATGCTGCGGCCCTGCCAATCCTCCGGCACGGCAACCTCGATAATGGCGTGCTGCTCGTCCAGCTCAATGTAGCTGAAAATATGGTTGGCGGTATAGCGGATGGCCGCCCACTTCGCCAGCTGCTTTTCCGGGTAGGCGACCGCGTCCGCGCCGTTGCGCAGCAGAAATTTCGCCTGCACGTCCCGCTCCGCGCGGGATACCACATAGTTTGCTCCCAGCTCCTTGAGCAGCGACGTGGTTTCCAGTGAATTCTGGAAATCCCCGCTGATGGTGACATAGCAGACATCGTAATTGCTCACGCCCAGCGAGCGCAGAAAGTCCACACGGGTGCTGTCGCCGATCTGCGCGTTGGTGACAAAGGACATACACTCGTTGACGCGCTCCTCGTCTTTGTCCACTGCCATCACCTGATGGCCCAGCTCGTTGAGCTGCATGGCAAGATGCCGCCCGAAGCGGCCCAGTCCGATCAATAATACCGTTTTCATCGAGTGCTCCTTTCAGCCTACGGTAATTTTCTCCTGCGGATAGCGGGCGTAAGTCAGATCATGCCCGGAGAATGCGGCGTAGATCAAGGTCAATCCGCCGACGCGCCCGAAATACATCAGCAGGATGAGAATGCTCTGCGACAGGACTCCCAGCTGCGGCGTCAGCCCCAGCGTCAGGCCCACCGTACCGGCGGCGGACGCTGTTTCATAGAGACAGGCACCGAGGGGAAGCTCCTCCGCTGTGCTGATGACCGCCGCCCCCGCAAAGGTCAGCCCCAGATACAGCAGCAGAATGGCGGCGGCGTTGCGGACAGTGGATGTCTCCAATCTGCGGTGGAAGAGCTGCAGATCCTCTCGCCTGCGGAAAGCGGCAATGGCGTTGGCAATGAGAACTGCCAGCGTCGTGACCTTCATGCCGCCCGCCGTGGAGCCGGGTGCTCCGCCGGTGAGCATCAGCAAAATGGTGACCGCCTGAGAGGCATCCGTCATCTCCGTCAGATCCACTGTGTTATAGCCGGCTGTCCGCGGCGTGACCGACTGAAAAAGAGAGGCCAATATCCGCTCTCCCACGGGGAGGTCCGCAAAGTCTGTCAGATAAAAGAGAAACGCCGGAATCGTGATCAAAAGCGCCGTCGCGCTCAGGATGACCTTGCTCTGCATCCGGTAACGCCGCAGGTGCAGACCGTGCGTACAGACATCGTCCCACGTTAGAAAGCCGATGCCGCCCACGATGATCAGCAGCATGATCACAATGTTGACCAGCGGGTCGGCGGCATACGCCGTCAGCGAGGGGTAGAGGGAATCCGTCCGCCCCAGAATATCGAAGCCCGCATTGCAGAAGGCGGAAACGGAATGGAAAACGGACATCCATACGCCCCGCAGTCCATAGTCCCGGCAAAACACCGGCAGCAGCGCCAGCGCGCCCAGCAGCTCGACCAGAAAGGTCCCCTTGAGGATAAATCTCGTCAGGCGCACGATGCCGCCCACCGCAGGGGCGGAGATGGCGTCCTGCATGGCGCTGCGCTCCTTGAGCGTGATGTTCCGCCCGGCGAGCATCAGGAAGGTCACCGCACCAGTGATCACCCCCAGCCCGCCGATCTGGATCAGCAACAATATGACCGTCTGGCCGAAGGCGGACCAGTAGCTGCCGGTATCCTGCACCACCAGCCCCGTCACGCAGACAGCGGAAGTGGAGGTAAACAGTGCCTCATGAAACGGCGTCCAGACCCGCTGTACTGTGGCGATAGGCAGCATCAGCACCAACGCCCCCAATAGGATCACGCCCGCAAAGCCGAGGATCATGATTTGAAAAGAAGTCAAATGCCGCTTTAAGCGAAACAAAGTCTCCGTCACATCACACACCTCCTTGAAACAATGGTACTCGCAATTTGCCGTACAGTATAGCACAGCTTTTGCAATGTGTCTGTATGTATCTTGTACAATTTTCGGGTGCAGAGTCCTTATTTGCAGCCCGGAGGCGGGCTGCAAAGCTGCGGTTGACAGACTTTGGTGCATAGAATTCTCCGCGTGACCTGTAAATCTTTCCTGATTTTTTTACAGAAACCGTTGCCTTTTTTCAATATTTGTTCTAAGATAAGCTCTCTGTCTGTCATATTCAGCTGAAATTCTACAAAGCTTTTTAAAAAAGCCCCAACGGGAGAACCAATATGCTCAAAGAAAAAACATCCGATGTATCCATGACAAATACAAATCAAGGCTCTGGCACTGCTGCTGAAGCGGCAGTGCCCATGAGCCATGGCCTTTGGAATACGTGGCGCAAAAATCTCCTGCTGTTCTGCCTGACCGGCGTTTATGTGGAGCTGTGCCTGCATCTGTGCGTATTCGGCTCGATGGACCGGTACGCGGGATATCCTGTCCTGTTTGGCCTGCTGGGCGGCGCACTCTGCACGCTGGTAGTCTCAAGCCTGCCAAAGGTCCTGCGCCAGATCACAGGGGTTTCCTGGTCGCGGCACAGGTGCTGCTGGCCGAGGTGCAGCTGGTCTATCACTGCATCTTCGGAGATTTCATGCCCGTCAGCCAGATCGGCATGGGCGGAAATGTGGTCGTCAATTTCAACTCGCAGCTTCTCTATGGGATCCGCCAAAATCTGCTGAAGATCCTGCTCCTCCTGCTGCCGCTGATTGCCGTGATCCTCTGCCTTGCCCTGCGAAGGGGGCAGGCTCTGAAGCTGCGGCTGCGCTGGAAACAGACTATGGCCTCCTTTGCCGTGCTCCTCGCACTGCTGCTGACGGTCACGGGACTCATGTATGTTGGACGGGACAACGCCTTTTCCGTCTATCGTACCTTCACCAATGTGAACACCTCCACCGACAGCAGTTATAAAAAAATCGGTATGCTGGCCACCACGGCGCAGGAGATTCGATACATGCTCTTCAGCGGCAGCGGCGGCATTATGATCACGCCGTCGTCCTTGAATATAAGCGATGTTCCGCGGACATACAGCAGCAACTCCTATAACGTGATCGAAAGCATCGATTTTACGGCTCTTGCAGACAGTACCGACAGCGATATTCTCAAGGCCACAGACGAGTATCTGGCAAATGCAGCACCCACCCGCAAAAACAACTACACAGGACTTCTCAAGGACTATAACCTCATCACCATCTGCGCCGAGAGCTTCTGCCCGTGGTTTATCAGCGAGGAGCTGACGCCGACGCTCTACAAGCTGAGCCATACGGGTATTCTCTTTGAAAATTACTACGGCACGTTCCAGTCCGTCACTACCAACGGCGAATACACCATGTGCATGGGGCTTTATCCGGATATGTCCCGCACGAAGACGGATTCCAGCTTCAATGTGGCGGGCACCAACTATCTGCCGTTCTGCCTGGGCAATGCGCTCAAGGGCATGGGCTATCAAGCCTGGGGCTATCACGACTACATCGGGGATTTCTACAACCGGAACATCACCCACGCCAACATGGGCTACACGTTCAAGGCGGCGGATTCCGGTCTGGCCATGAAGATCGACTGGCCCTCCTCCGATCTGGAGATGATGGAGGCCTCCGTGGACGACTACATCAACAGCGGAGAACCCTTCCACGCCTATTACATGACCTTCAGCGGTCACTACCAGTACAACTGGGACAACGCCATGAGCGCCAAAAACCGCGACGCGGTGAAAGATCTGCCCTATTCCGAGCCGGTGAAGGCGTACATTGCCTGCAATCTGGAGCTGGAATACGCACTGGAGTACCTGATGCAGCGGCTGGAGGAAGCTGGCGTTGCCGACAAGACCTGCATCGTCCTGACCAACGACCACTACCCCTACGGCCTGACCGAAGACGAGTACAACGAGCTGGCAGGGCAGACGCTGGACACCACCTTTGAGAAGTACCGCAACAGCTTCATCTGCTATGTTCCCGGCCTTTCAGAGAACATCGTGGTGGATGAATACTGCTCCACGGCGGACATCTTGCCGACACTGCTGAATCTCTTCGGCGTGGACTACGATTCCCGCCTGCTGGCGGGCACCGATGTGCTCTCCAGCGGCCTCCATGCAGCGGTGCTGTCGGATAAGTCCTTTCTGACGAAGACCTTCCGCTATGACGCCGGTACGGAAGCCGTGATCCCCGCCGATGAAAGCATCACTGTCTCCGACGGGCTGGTGAAAACCTACCGGCTCTATGTGGACAGCAGGTTCCAGCTCTCCGGCAACATCCTCAACAGCGATTACTACGCCCACGTCTTTGCCAGGGAGTCCAGCGGCGGAAGTCTTGCGGACACGGTGGTATTCACGGACATCAAGAGCATTTTCAATCAGGCCAGCGTCCTCTATATGTACCGCAAGGGCTATGTGGAGCCGGAAGCGCCGGACACCTTCGGCGGCAAGGCCACGGCAAGGCTGGGCGAGTTCATCGATGTGCTTTACCGCATCGCGGGCCGGCCGGAAACGGACAACACCGCCCTTCCGGCTGACTACGAGAACGAGGAATTCAACGCGGCCCATCCCTATTATCATGCCGTGTGCTGGGCCTATCAGACAAGGCTGCTCCGGCAAAATGATCCCAATACCGAATACGATGACAAGGTGGACTATCAGACGGCGTGCGTACTAATCCGCCGCTACGCGATCATGGCAGGCGTCGATACCGGCGTGAATCAGACGCAGCTCAGGCAGCTTCTTCGGGATGCCCCCGATCTTGGCAGAGAGGCAGCCAAAGCGATGCTCTGGTGCGATGAGAGGGACATCACCACCCGGGACAGCAGCCTTGACGAGCTGCTGGCGTCCGCTGGCACCCGCATCAGCCGCTACCAGATGACGTCGTTCCTGTTCTACCTCTGCACCTACGAGCTGGATATTGGCAGCTGAGCATGCGGCGCAGATCCTGCCGGAGAAGTGTTCCGCGACCGATTCGCAAAAAGAGCCGCCTTTCTCGGCTGTGTACCGGAAGATACCCATTCGATGCCGCACTACGCTTAATGTTGGAATCAGTAAACATACTCACAAGCATTACACTCAGTGTAGACCTAATGTAGATTCAGACCATTCTGTGTTTACGAAAGTTTACATTGAGTGTAATTTTTTCTGCCTTGAATGGGTGGTCAAACAGGGCCGGTTTTCTACATTTATTACGAAGGGATGAGACATCCACCCCCCTATGCTCACACGAAAGAAGGAGCTTGATTTGAGCAAACGAAAACACGGACCTACGATTGTACCGGCCTTATCCGCCAAGGTGGATAACAAAGAAAAACGATTCATTCAGGTTGGAAACTCACTGCTCCTCTCCA
>OGXE01000667.1_pt1 | contig 31866 bp, 44 predicted proteins | sample 1576181 | NCBI WGS metagenome assembly OGXE01 (sample SAMEA3541478, study PRJEB24748) | human gut metagenome | biome: human gut; feature: human-associated habitat; material: faeces | place: China | collected 2012 | reverse complement strand
CTACTAAAAAAATTTAATGGCTGTAAGGATATTTTGGGGATTATGGGGTAGGATTAACGACATTATTCCCCCGCTGTGTTTTATCTTCCAATCCTGGGGTGGTTTGTTTGTTAGCACATGGGGAATAATAGCTTTGATTAAAAAAAGAAAACCCGCTGTTATGCGGGTCTGGTTAGGTAGACATTATTTTTTATTCCATTCTTCTTTAAAGAAATTCTCATTCAATTTATATATTTCATAGCAACTTTCGAAACATGGCTGACTTAAATGTATGTTTGGGTATATGTTTGATGCCCATGCGACGAATGAATCCAAAACACCATCACTTTTTAACTCTTCAAATATTTCTTTGCAATTATATTTACTATTTATCATATTATACCTCTCTATATTCTTCTCATTTTCTTATTGCCTGTAACTGGGATTAATATCTCTAATATCTGCTGTTCTTTTGAAGCGATCCTTTTTTCAAATTTATCACTGCTTAAATGTTCACTTTCCCATGCATCAGTAGTTAAATCCTTTGTAATGCCGCCATTAAAATTAATAATATTGATAATGTCATGGATTTCAATGTTAATATTGCGATAGTATACTGGTGTTATATTATATGAACGAATATTAGTATCTTCATATATGTATTTTGGTAAAAAGCTGATTTTTGTTTCAACAGTATTTAAAAAATCATTAAATTCCTTACTTCTGGACACAATATCGCCATTTTGTTTGGAATGGTAATGTTTATTATTATAGAAGTTCATTTCCTCTAACTCTTCTTCACATATATTGTATTTATCTTCATTGTCCATTATGAAAGAAATGAATTTCTCACAAACTGAATCTGTGTTATTTGCTGAGAGATTTAAAAAATCTTTATCTGTACACCTAATATCATCTATATAATTCTCTTCATTGGAATATATCTGAATAACACCACCGTAAACACCTATATCAATTACCTCTAAAATAGTGCCATTCTTTAAAACATATACACCTTCGATTAAATCTTTTATCTCCATAGTTAACTCCTTAGTTATTTACCCTCTTATATATTTATAAAAGATACAGTGAAGCTGTCAATAAGCTGGGGTAAGGCTCCATTAATTCTACACAGTTTATATTGTTGGCGATCATACGATACTGGATATGAAAAGAAGCCCTCCACGAACGGGAAGGCTTAAAGGTTATTACAATCGGGCTTTCTTCTTAATGGTAACTGGCTTTTCATTCATTACCTGCTCAATTTCTTGCTGTTCTATTTTGGCTATTACAGGAGCGAAATAGTCAGACTCTAAATGTTTAATTAATTTTTTACGATCTTCACCTTCAACGAAGTGTTGCCATGAAAGCTTATCATTCATATAGAAGAGTTCATTTTCTTTTAATAATGTGCTGTCATGAGTGTTTCTCATATCTACATAGCAATAAACAGGACTATCTTCAAATGGGTATCGTATAGGTATAATCAATCTTTTATTTAAAAAATCGCTATCTACTAAAACATTTTCACCAATACCTTTATCCTCAAATATTTGTTTAGCAGTTTGACTAATAATGTCATCTTCAAGCATAACATCATTTATATAATCTGTGGCTGTATAGTTATAAGGAACAAGGTCATTGGTTTCTCTATAATTAAGATAGGCATCATAATATATGTCTGTTAACTCTTCTGGTGTGGCTGTAACTAAATTAATTCTTTTTCTTTTATCCATAATGGTATCCCCTTATAATCTATTTCTTTTTGGGCTGTATTCTTTTACTGAAAAAATTTCGGCTATTTCTCTTTTTTCTTCTTTGGCTATCTTCATAGGTTTTAGATAGTTATTATAATAGCCCTTAGCTTCTTCAACTGAATTTAGTATCAGGAAACCTTTTTTCAAAAGTTCATTCCTTTCTTTTTTGTTTAATGAAACATTAGCAGCCAATAAAAATTGATTATTTGCTTTTGCTCTTTCTATTATAGAATCAGTGTAATTATTATAATTATCGTCCATGTTAAAAAATAAATCTGGATGCTCGCTTGTTATCTGGTTCAAAAAAGTAGTTTTCCCTGAATGGTAATGATCTAATATTATCATTCCTGAGTATTGTGTGTTAAAAGTAATATTGCTCATATTTGTACCCCTTATAGTCTGTTTCTTTTACGGGTGATTCTTTCACCCGTCATTATTTGTTTAATGGCTTGCTGTTCTTTTCTTGCGATTGATTCAGGGCTTAAATGTTCTGAATAGTAAAACATCGCCTGAGTAATTGAATGGAACACCAGATAGCCTTTATTTACCAGTTCACTCTTTTCTGTATCACCAATATAGCTACCAGACATAATAATAAACTTTCCTTTCTCTTCTGCTTCATTGATTGCTGACAAGTAGGAAGATTTACCAGCAAAATAAAAATCACTGTCTAAGTTTAAAATTGAGTCTGGATGGTCTTTAACAATACGATTTAGAAAATTTGTTTTCCCGGTCGCTACTTTATCAATAATTACCATTCCTTTATATAGTGTGTATCGTCTGAAATTTGTCATATTTAATATTATCCGTTAGTAAGTTGTATATGTTATTTAGTTCTTCTCTGATAGAATCGAGTTCAAATGGAATGGATTTTGTTTCCCTGTACAGCTTTTTCTTTTTGAGAGAATTAAAGGCGGTGAGTTCCATTGCGGCTAATGCTGAGTCAGGAATTTTAATTTTTCTGTCCTTCATGATAAAAATAAGACATTCATAACTATCTATCTCGTCAGTAGTGATCTCTAACTCTATTAATTCCTTCCAGATACTGTTAAAGGTTTTGATTCTGTTGAAACGGCTAATGATTTTATCCCTTCCGTTTAATAGTCTATTTCTTTCCAGTTCGTTTTTATCATGAATTTGCTTTAATGCCATAAATACCGTCTTCATTTTTTCTTCTACTGACTTGTAAAAGAATTTCTTGTGTAATGAGCATCTATTTACTTTCTGGCTTCTCATTTGCCCTCTTGTCGATAGAATTATAAATTCATGCTTAGAGAATTTAAAACCTCTACCAGCCATTACTAATAATAGCATTTCAAAAGTTTCTGTCTCATTCACAGTGCAAGTATAGCTTTTTACTTCTTTCCATATACTGACGAATGATTTGCTTTCTATATTTCTTCCCATAATTAACTCCTTAGTTATAATTATTTATTGTTTTAATACTACTATTTCAATTTAATGGATACAGTGAAACTGTCAATAAGCTGGGGAAATTCTCCACCCTTTCTCCATAATTAGAAATTTATCATTATTGTGCTGCACTGTTTTTCATATACCATGCTTTTTGAAACCACATGGAATTTTTTATCCGATAACCCATACTCTTTTGCTTCGCTGTAAATTTTGTCCAGATCTTCTTTTATAAAGTTTAGTGTCTCGCCATTATGGTTTATCCAGTAGTACCCTTCTCCGTTCTGGTTAGCCATAAAGAGATAACTCTCCTGGCTTCCGGTAATTGCATAGTTATTTATCAAATCAGCTTCATATAGTCTCTGTGTTAGTTCTGTCTTGTTCATAAGTCACCCCATTTATATTATCTACCTTGTAATATAAATATAAATACCCCAGCGAAATCGTCAATAAGCTGGGGTTAGAGTTCACTATTTTTCCACATTTAAAGTCTTTTCTTTTTTACTGGTAGCTCATTATTATTTTCTTCGAATACTAATCTGATATTTAAACTATCTTTGTTAATTTCGTGCATTTTATATTTTGAATTAACTAAACTATGAATATCCAAACCGTTAATCTCTGTTCGATAATCCGTGTGTTGATAAATATAATCTTCGTCCTCCTTACGGTTAATAAAGTAATCCCAGATATCTAAATTTAATTCGTACCCTGTACTTTCTTCTTTTAACAGAAATGAATATACTATAACTCTAAAGCCTTCATTGTTTAAATGATCATTAACTCTATATTGCATACATGTGTAGCCTTTTGTACTCGCAATATCAATAATTATATCTTTCCTTATAGTCTTTATATCATAACAAAAATAGACTGTTTTTAATCTTCCAGAACTAACATTTGTGAAATTAAAAGGATGTATTGTTTGGTAATTGGCTTTGTAATTTAATTCAGACATGGCTAATTTAAAATAAGTCTCATTATCTTGAATATCCTTGTAATTACTGATAAATTCAAGGCCTTTCTTTTTATAACCTGGTGGTAATTTACATATACATTGTTCCAAATCCCTTTGAGATTGTTTTTTGAATGCCTGTTCTATTTTATTAAGGTTACTGGTGCTCTTTGCCGAACTATAAGAAACACTGTCTGTATATTCTTCAACTCTTCTTCTTATACTCATATTTAGTCCATAAATATGAGCCAATGTCCTGACGAACCCGTTTAAACATATACCAGCAAATCTGTATAGTCCATAATAGACAAGGAAGAATAAGATTCTGATAGTGCTGTCTGGCTTTTTATTATCTTCTTCCTCTGTCAGAGTTATAGAATCAATATATGTTTCGCCCTCATCGTATTCGTCCCAATCAGTGTCGTCGATATCATCTAATGAAGTTTCTCGTTCTCTTTTTTTTATCATTTTATTTTCCTTTTTTGTTTTTATGGATCAAATCATAAACCACTTCATAAATTAAACTATATATTCCATAAGTTAACTCCTTTGTGGTTTTTTAATTATAATTCATTAGTTAAATAATTTCGCCCAAACAGATAAACTTTCCCTCAAAGACATTATATGTTTACTTTCTTCAATATGGTTATAGTACATAAGTGCAAATGCTATTAATAAAACCAGGATTGAACCAACAATAAAAGTAGTTACTCTTACAATAGGATTTTCACATGATTTATTTGCCTTTTCTACTAAGCTGGCAACTCTTCCTTTTGTCTTTATTTGTTCTTCATCGGTTGATGAATGTTCTTCTTCAAAAATGCTCAATAATAAATTTACTTTTCGTGTAGATGCAATATATTGATTTGTTAATAGTAAACTCATTACAATTAAACCGTAAGTAAAGAAAACACTTTCAAATTTGGATGATGGCTTGGCAATTTCCTCGCACTCATATGGTTTTTTTTCAATTCCTGCTTGTTTTTCGTTTTCGCACATTGAAATAGTTAGTTTCTTTATCGAAGAGTCATTACTTAATACATGACCAAAAGGCAATGATAAAAGCACAAACATTATCGCTGCAATGATACTTTCATACTTATCCGCTACAATCCCAATAATAAAAAACATAGTAAGCACTACGATTGTTAAGGAAATCTTAATAATTCCAATATGAGCGGCAATTTCTGTATTTTCTATATTTATTGGAATCAACACTAATATACTAAAAACAGCCAATGTTATATATGTTACTATTTTACTTAAATTCATATTCCACCCCGTTATTTATATTTGTTATTTTCTACCCTCTTATATATGTATAAATGCCCCAGTGAAATTGTCAATAAGCTGGGGCATTTATAAAATAATTAAAAGTATTAGTGGTTCACCTGATTATATAAACGGTAGATTTATATCTGTTTATAAAAGTTAGTCTTAATGGAAAATATCACATCATCAACACTATCACTCTTGATAAAAGTTCCTGCCATATAAACGGCATACAGATAGTTATCGTAAATATCATATTTATTGTTGGTTGCTGCATATCTTACACACTGGTTAACTGTTTCCTTTTTTACACCAGTATATTTTTTATCGAATACAGTTAAGTTCATTGTTTCTATGAACATGCGATCTGGCTGTAATTGCTGCATACAGTTTTCAAAGTTCATTAACCATAGTCCATTTTGTTCTGAGCTTACTCTGTTCCTGTTCTTGTCTGCTGCACAGAAATCATTAACGGCTGAATCCACGACAACACCGTTAATCTGTACCGGTGAAAGGTATTGTTTCCTGTTTATGCTGTTGCTCCTGTTCCATGACATACAGTTTTCGTAATCCTGGTTAACCTGTGGGATCACTGTTTGCTGTTCCTTCGGTTTAAACAAGCTGTATGCCGTCAGAACGGCAAGAACGGCGATACCACAGTAAAATGCTTTCCTGTTGCTGCCTATGCTGTTCCTGATTTTCCTTTCTGTATTCAGATAGGTTTTCTTCAATTCTTTTTTTTGTTTTTTAGATAAAATGTTTTCCATAGTAATTACCCCTCTTATAGTTATTTTTTATACATCTAATGGTTACAGTGAAATTGTCAATAAGCTGGGGTAAAAAAAAGACAACTGGTTAAGCTGTCTTTTATGTGAGTAGGTTCATTACATTCTTCTTCTGGTGCTGGGTTTAGGTGTTGAGGATTGAGAAAGTATCGAATGAAGTTCTTCTCTTTCCTCTTTGATATACTTATTTATCATTTCAATAGTTGGTTTGTTTGTTTTTTCATGTAAACATTCACCTCCACTGTTTTCAAATATTCGATAGATATTACTAATGGCAACATCTTTATTCTTACTTGTATCTAAATATCTTTTCAGTAAGTGAGCCTTCAACTCTCCGGTAGTATCTATTGAATCTATTTCGAAAAGTCCTTTTTCATTTAATTCTATTACTTCATAGGCATCAACAAGTTTTTTAAATGTATCATCAAGGCAAAGCATAAGTAATTCACAGTTATAATATAGTCGCTCAATCTCCCCCTCTAAATCAGACAAGGTGTTATTATTAAGCAATCCATTATCTATCAGTAAATCGAGTTTATTGATATCTATAAACTTAGGGTTTTCTTTGTCTCTTATAAAATTAGATATACGATAGTTTTTCTTTAAATATTCGCCATTATCGTCACATTCGATAAATTCTAAAAAATGGTTTTTCTTATTGAACTTATTTAAATCAAGACCTTTTTTAATACACTCTTTTAAAACCCCATAACCACATTCGGTAATAACTGGGATATTGTCTTCTCCAAGTTTATACATATCATATCCTTGTTTGATTAGTTCAATGCCTCCGTACTCCTTATACTGTTCAATTGGTAGTTGGTTAATATCAAAATTGATTGATTTTAGAAACCTGACAGAGTTAATAAACTCATTCATAGTGAAGCCATTATCAAAAAGTTTGACATGGATTTTATCTACTCCCCCGGCTTTTACTATGGCATTTATGATACTGTCAGTATCTAAATTACCATTACTTCTTTTATTGTATATCTCTTGATCTTCTGAGTTTTTTATTATCATAGTTCCTCCTACATTCGTCTTCTGGTAATGGTTTTTGGTTGTGATTGTTTGAATACATTCTGTATTTCATTATCTTCTATTGTCGTAACTGTATTAGGATAGTTCCCACTGTTCAAATCGTGAGATTCTGATTTCTGGAACAGGTCTTTTATGAAGTTAACAGCTTCAATTTTATCTGGACTCACTTCTATATATCGTTTAAACAAATGATCTAAATGTTTATCATTGTCTGTTAATATAAATACTGCCGGGTTAGTTCTGGTTTCCCCTGAAAATATACTATATGAACTCATCATTTCGGTGTTTAATGATATGGTGTCATAGCATTTAAAAAGCAGTTCGAATCCCTTATCAGTTAGATTTAAATCAGGTTTGTTATAAAGTTTGTGATGTTCAAAACATTCATAGTCTTTTATGGTGTCAGGTGTTATTAATCCAGACTGAAGAAAGACTTCAAGTTTTTCACTTGTATTTATAAAACGAGAGAATCTATGGTTATGATTAAAATCAAAATGATCATCTCTTGTAAATTGACTCATATCTAATCCGTTCTTTATCACTTCTGATAGTGCTTCCTTACCGAAGTTAGCAATATGGGGTATGCCAAAATCATCAACCTGTGTCATATCATAGCCCCATTTTATAAGAGCTATACAGATTGTGTCGTTCGGTGTATGTCCAATAATCACATTGTTTATATCTTGATAAATTTCTTTTAAAAATGTTAATGTGTTTAATGTCTCTATATCTTCATTATTTATGGTTATATCACAAGGGTTGTTTTGACGATAATCAACTTTAATTTTAACTTTTTCGGTACCCCCTGCCTTAACGATTGTATCTATAATGGCTTCTCTATCTAAATTTCCAGCCTCATATAGCTTGTTATATTCACTATCATTTATAGTTATAATCATAGTTCCTCCTACATTCTTCTTCTGGTGCTGGGCTTTGGTGCTGTATGTGTGAAAACTTCCTGAATCTCGTTCTGTTCTTGTTTAGTGTGTTTTTTAATCATGTTTATAAATGGTAAGTTATCCTTACTGTTTATATTTTCACCTCTTTTCTCCAATGACTGATATATTTCATTAATAGCAGAATCTTTGTTTGCACTCGTTTCTAAAAACCTATCAATTAATTGAATTTTAAAATTACCAGAACCATTAAAATAACACAGATCCATGTCATGAATTTCTTGAATCTTATCAATATTTAACTCTATTTTATCGTAAGCATTAAGAACTTTTTTAAAGGTTTCTTTATTCATGGCTGATTGATATTTATAATAAAGCGGTCCAAAGTCTCCCTCTAAGTCTTTTAATGTTTTTTCGTTTAACAATCCATTGTCAGCAAGCAAGCTAAATTTGTCGTAGTCTATGCTCTCTTTATATCTTATAAAATTAGATATATCAGAATAATGAACCTTTCTACTATTACCTCTTTCATCATAGTCAATTTCAGATCTAAAATGATTGTCAACATTGAATTTATTCAGATCTAAACCTTGTTTAATACACTCTTTTAAAACCCCATAACCACATTCTGTAATGACCGGGATATTATGCCTACCTGTTTTGTACATATCATAGCCTTGCTTGATAAGTTCAATAGCTACAACTTCTTCGTATTGGTCTATCGGAAGCTTGTTAATGTCGTAGTTGATATTTTTCAAAAAACTTATTGCTTTAATAGCTTCGTCATCATAGAAATCACTGGCATGAAAAGTCAGGTCAATATTTTCTATGCCACCTGCTTTTACTATGGCATCAATGATTCTGTCTGGTTCGAAATCGTTTCTGTTTCTGTATAAATTATTACCTTCTAAATCTCTTATTATCATAATCAACTCCTTATTTATTGTTAGCTGCTAATTCTATTTTATCTAATAAGTTTATTTTGTCTATTCTATTTTTCCTGAAAAGATTTTCAGCATGATAAATGTCTGCGAGTAATTTAGGTTTTTTCTTTTCTGGAATAAATTCTTTCACCCTGTCGCCATACATTACCTTTTCCATTTCTTCCGCTTTTATTATCATAAGTCACCGCCTTTTTTATAATTATGTGATTAGTGTATTTAAATTAAATATTGCATAAAACATTCCCACACCCGATATGGCTAAAACAGTCATACCAGCAATAAATTTTATTGAAACGATTTGCTGTCTTGCTTTGTTAATGATGTTGTTTATTATGCTTTCTGATGTTCTGTTAAACCCATCAATTACCTTTATTCCCTCCTTATAATTTTTTCCTTTAACCCTGATTTTGTAGTAAACGGATAGAGAGCCTGGCGAGTAGCTGAATCTGAACCCTACCAGTATGTCTCTTGCTACCTTAATGGTTACTACATTCCCCTTTCTTGTTATGTCTTTAAACTTCTTCTTGTAGTGATCTTCCACCAGGATAGCGAACATATGCCCTGTATCAGCTATCCCCCCGTATCTGTCGTCCAGCTTCAACTGTGTGTGGCTATCGGTTAACAGGAAGTCCATAGCTGTCGTTCCCTTTCTTTTGCTGTGCTTCAAAGCTGATTTAACAGACCTGATTATCATATCGTCCATACCCTTTCCCCCGTTTACAGTCTTCTCTTCTTCGTCGTTCCTGTCGTCGCTGCTATGACTTCCTTCAGCTCCGCTTGCTCATTACCTGCCGCTTTCGCTTTGAGAGCCTCATAGAGCCTTACAGACGGCAAATCGGCTATAACCCCCATGTAATACTCTTCCACCTTCGCTATAAGCTTCTCGTAGCTGTCCAGGTACTGTAATCGCTTATGTGTGCCGGTGGCCAACATGGCATCGAGAAAACAGACAATGTTTGCTGTTAAGTGGTCTATCCTTTCTTCATCACTTGCAAGCCTGGTATAACTACCCATGTATCTTGCAATGACCAGTTCCGGGATAGTGTAAGATCTGCGGGACAAGTGGAATTTGACCGTTTGACGGTGTGTGTCCATGAACAGAGAGAAGAACTCCTTACGGCAAAAAATCATCATGTCTTCCATGAAAAACATGCCATTGGTTTTTGTCTTGTTTATCGTGAATCCTGGTTCAAGAGATAACTGCATAGCTTCCTGATATCTTTCTTCTTCCCCTGCATTAACGATTGTCCAGAAAGTAAGATATTTTTTCGCTTGTTCGGGATTTTTACCAATGAGATTAAATTTCGCCATAAACACCCCCTAACTGTTCTTTTCTCATTTCTATTTCTTTAAGAATTTCCATTCTTTTAGCTTCATTATCTTTCCACCAATCCATTTTGATTAACTGCTTCATAACTTCATGGTGAGTGATAAGTATTAAAGTCTGGTCGTCAGCTTTAACCTTATTAAAAACCTTATCAGTGATTTCAATCGAAACGGATTTTAATTCTTCTTTTATGCTATCAGTTCTGTTTGTCTGACTTATAAAATACTGAATCATTATTTTGCAAATTTCTCTGGTGTTATTAAATATAGATAACATTCTGTCCAGATTTTCCTGTGCATCTACACTTAACTTGTACTCACCCGTCTTTTTATTGCGATACTGTTTACAAGTCACCTCTTCATATATAAAAGTATTACTTGATACGATTCTCTTAACAACTTTATCAGATTCAACAATGCAAAGTTTATAATTCACTAAGCTTGATGATATAGTATTCTGATTTAATATGAGTCTAAAACCTACCAAGTCTCTTTCTTTTAAGATCATACTTTTCTCCTTCTCTTTTCTTTTTGCTCTTGTCTTACTTGCTTGTAAGTTTTAATGTCGAAATTTATATCTCTGTATGTATAAAACAAAACACTTAAACCAACACTGATAAAGGCACATAGAATATATGCGGTTATATCTAACGTGAATGTTTTATCTCTGAATACAAACACCATTATTGAAAACAGTAATGTCATACTGAAAAAATAAACACCGACAAGATAATTTATCTTTCCTTTAAGCCACTTCAATAAATGGAATATGTTTTTCCAGAATCCTGTATCATCGAGCTTATTATATTTGGTTAGGAACTGGTTTTTGAACACATTAAAAAGAACGGTGAGAAATATTAACCCCATGATAATTGTAATTGGAACAGTTAAAACAGGATGTGTTATATTAAATAAGTCGAATAGTTGCATAATTAACTCCTTTCTTTATAATTATATTTGCCCTCTTATATACTTATAAATGCCCCAGTGAAATTGTCAATAAGCTGGGGCAAAATAAATATAAAAATATTTGATATTTGAAAATAAATAGAATATATTAAAGTCGTTACCATAAGTAACTCCGTAAATATTGTTGATTAATTAGTTTCTATATTGAAACAAAAAGCCCCTAAATTCAGGGGCTTTATTTTATTTAACCTTTTGTTTTTGGCTTGTTGCCTGGTGATTCACTTGCTTTTGTTTTGTTGCCTGCACCACTTCCCGGTTCGTCGCCTGCACTGGCATTAGTCATATTACCTTTAAGTGATTCTTTCCTTTCAGCACCAACTCTTTTTATTTTATCAGTTCCTGCATTGGTTACTGCCTGATTAACCTGGCTCATACCTTGACCAAATCTTTCAGTGTTTTGTGTAGAACCTGCTTCAATACCATTTGCATAATCACCCATAGAGCGAGATAAGCCACCACCGATCCATTGCAAGATACTATCTGGAATAGAGTGAATTAATCCGAATAGTTTGTTCATTACTTCTTCAACTACTTTAAGGTAGATGCTTATCATTACAATCTTACCGATTAAAGCCGCCGCACCTACACCAATTGCATTACCGTTAAAAGCGATAAAAGCATTTATGAACATAAGACATGGTGTCATAAGTGATAATGCCGCAACGAATCCTATAACCATTAGAACGGGACGAAGGAACAATGAAAGAACTAACATATATCCCTGCCCCATTTTACCCACAACACCATCCTGATCAGGGGCAAGGTGAGCAACCATCCATAATGGACCAGCAAAAAGAGATTCTACGACAAGAATTAACCAACCAATAACCGCTCCACACCATATTATGAATGGCTTCCAGACAAGGACATATGCCATCTTAACCCCGTTCCACAAAAGAGTTCCAAGAAGACTTGCCAATAAAGGTGTTGCAAAAGTTACCCCTGCAATTACACCACCACTTGCCACTAATGAAGTAGTACCTACAACCACGATACCCGCTACTATTGCTGAGGCTGTTACTATTACAAAATTGATTAATTTAGAACCAATGCTGACAATTGCAATAACAGGGTTAGAAGTCATAGACTGAGAATCAAACAATGCACCTAATTCAGAAGGGGAAATATAAGCCAGTAATTTATCTAAAAGATTAATTTCACCATCAGCACCTACACCTGCACCACTGGCACTGTTATTATTTATCATATTTGCTTTACCAAAATATGCTTTTGTTTTTTTGATAACTTTCTCAACAGATGGGTAATTTGTTTTCCCGGAAGTGTCGAACCACCATCCAGTTGACTCTTCTAAATAGCTTCCTGGACCCGTACCCATTGGAACATTATTAGCGAGAGCATTTACTGCATCCTGTGCCGAAGCTATTCTGATAAACCATGCTCCTGCTGATACAAACCCGTCTTTTTTCATTGCTTCAACCGCATCTTTACTGATTGCATCCTGGTAAGCTGTGTTAGCTGCAAGAGCAATAGCGACCTTATAAGCATCAGTAGCTGTATTCATATCGGAAGCAAGGCTTTCAGGTGTTATTTCATCGGAATTAACAAGCTTATTACCTATTTGACTTGATCTTGCCAGCAATGCACTTAATGCCGTTACATGCACAGGAACAAGAGCATGTTGAATCTTATCTAAATCAACTAAATCTAATGCCGCTGCCGGAGCCGATGATACTGATTGAGTTGCAGATAAAGACATATCATATGTGATAGAACCACAAACATTTCTGTATACTTCATTATTTTTATTACCGAACTCAATAGTAAGTCTTTGACTATTATTAGCTCCTTTAGAAGTGGTTGTAGTGATACCCGGATTCCAGGCATCTCTTGAAGGTTTCAATAATTTATCAATGATTCCTGCTGATTTTGCATCAGCTTCATTTTCATCCTGGTCTTTTTGTATCGCTGCAAGACAGGCATAACCCATAACCCCAGCTTTATAGAGTTCTTTGACTTGTTTATCAATGTAAGGTTGTGGAACGACTGAACCCTTCAAGGGGTTTTCCGCAAAAGCACTCCAGGTCTGATCTGCAAGCCCTATACCCTGCACTGCAATCCAGATGAGAACTAACTGAATGGCACAGAACCCGCCCTTGATAGGTAAAATCATAGACACACCCAGGGTTGTCCTGATAGGTATCCAGAGAGAAGACCATTTCTTACCTAACATCTCTCCATCGTTCGCCGTGTGTAGTGTGCCGGCAAGCATGGTATACCCTGCAAGGATTCCCCCAAAAGCAAGAATACCCGCAAGGAAAACTTCTGAAATGGGACCAAGTGGCGATACATCAGGATAGAATAATTGTAGGAATATATGTTTAATTAGCCAATTATCATCACTGGGTTTAAAGAGATCAAAACCTTCTGCATAAGCATTTTGTGTTATTGTTAGTGAAAGAAGTAAGAATATACTTCCTAAATACCTCATTATATTTTTTGTACTCATAAGCACTCTCCATATTTATTTTGTTTTTCTTATATCTATTTCCTCATTTTTAAATTAAGGCTATTGACATATGTTTAGTTTTAAATATATTAAATTATATATAAGATAATATATGAAATAATATATTTAAATATATAAGAGAAAAAAATAATATAGTCAACACCTGGAGAGTTAAATATGATAAATAAAATAAAATCAGTAGAATTAATTGAGGAGAATATGTTGCAGCAAATAAGCAAAGACATATTTTTAGTAAATGCAATACCACCTAATACATTTGCAAATGGGAAAGGTATTTTAATATCAAATCCTCAATGGCTTACAGAAAAACTACTATCTGTATCAGCGGGAGTTAGTAAGGGAAAATATACAATGCTGTATGTGGCTTTACTTGTTGAAATGGTGGAAAAAATCAAATCTATGAGCTCCGATGAGAAAGATAGAACTTTTAAAATTTTAAAGCAAAAAGAAAACGATCTTAAATTTTCGGTTACATGCGGAATGGAAAAAAAGAAAATACAATTATTAGTTCCTGAAAAAACACTTGATGATATTAATGGGTTAATGCCTGATAGCTTTAAGTATTATATGATTCCAGCATTAATTGACCATGCTATTAATTTAAAAGAACAAAGCGGAAATGTGTTTTTGTTTGAAAGCAACCATGAAGGAGAGCATTATGAAAACTAAATTCTCACAGAAACTAAGGCAGTATCATTATAATGAAAAAAAACTAAGAAGAAGATATATAGAATTTTGTATCCTTTGTTATGTTTCATATACTGTCTTGATCGCAACGGTTGTTTTTGGATTTTTAGCGGAAGATATATTCCAGTTATACTCTGCTGTTATTTTTGGTTTAATAATGTCTACTCTGACATTCAGATTTAGTCTAATGGCATATGGAGTAAAGTATCAAACTACTTACACTCATGGTTTTTTCAGAACCCCAGGAGAATGGCTTCCTGATTTTTCTTACAATACGGTCTGGAAGGAAGAATGGAATGAAGAACCCGTTGATATGTTAGCAATAGAAGAAACTAAATCTTTACCTTACAAAAAACCTAATAGCTTCAATGACATTATGTAAGATGATGAAAAACATCGAAAAAAAACTTGAGATACAAAAAAGAGTACGCTAAATTAATAATGAACAAACGGTTTACAGGAGAAATAAAATGATGACTACATATAGCTTAACTGAAATTTTCATGCAATGGGCAGTATTTGCTCTTTGTGTTGTAATTGTAAAACAATTCACTCGCTTTGAAGCATGTGAAGCTATCTTTTCTGAACATAAAACGGTTTTACAGGGATTTGCTTTCCTTGCATATCGTGTAGTTTTATACACTCTCATGCTCATTAGCTTGATTGCAATGATGGTTGCTATTGGCTACTCACTCGGATATTTAGGTGTGTATCGTATGTAATTCAACACTCTCCTATAAGCCGTTAAAAAGCCCCTTTTTAGGGGCTTTGTTATTTCTGGTTCTTCTCTAACAGCTTCGATAGTTCCTCTGCCGTTCTGGGTCTTCCTAACTTAAAACCCGCCGATACCTTTTGCTGGTTAGCCGTTCGGTTAAGCAGCCTTGCCAGTTGTTCTGGGCTTCGCTCCTTAAACATGCCTGTTGGAGTCTTGCACACATAAACATTGTTGGTGAAAAAAATCCTGACTGGCTGATCTGCTTCACTGTCTATAAGGGCATTTCTGCCCTGGTTAAGGGTGTATCTGTCTTTCATAATCACTCTCCTTTGTTGGTCTTATTTTGTATAGAAGCACCTATGTTATCCCAATCCGTAAAGCCGAATTTGTCATAGTCTTCCATGATTTTGTCTAACTGTTGTTCAATTTCAGGGGAAAGTTGCCCGTTCTCGTTCTCTGAAAGGTGCTCTGTCGTGAAATCTGGCTCTTTCGCGGGTACAACTTCCTTCAATTTTTCTTCTGGTGCAACTTCATCATGTTCTTCTACGGTCAAAATCTGGTTAATGTCTTTAAGTTCAATTTTAAAAGCACGACTAACACCAGAAAGCATTGTTTTATATTTTTCACTAAGTTTATAAGTGCTCTTTCCACCCTGCTCTCTCAACACATTCAGGTTTTTAGTGGCGGTTATCAACTTATCCTTTGATATGCTGTAATGACGAGAAAGGCTATCGAAAGCACTTGGATTGAGTAAAACATAGCCGTTGTAGTCCAGGTCATGATCCATAATCTCATTAAGAACGACTACTCCTAATGCACCAGTGTTTGATTTAGTTGCATTATTAGAATATTCAATAGCCTGTTCAATTTGAGACTTTTTCATATCAAGACGATTACCCTGAGCATAAGCATAGGTTTCCCAGCGAAATCTTTGAGCATTATCCGTAATGAAGCTTTTTAACAATTCATAAGTGTTCGCATCTTCATTTTGCTTTCTGGATATCAGTTCGTCTTCCGATCTCTTAAATCGTTCAATGATGATGTCAACCGCTGCCTGGCAAGCTGCACCTTCTTTTTCACCTAATACATCACCGACAAGTTCAGCACCAACCTGAGCAAGAGCCAGCATTTCCAGTGAACGAGGTTCGTTCTGCAAGTCAACAAGCTTAATGTCAGTAGTCAGTTCTTTTAACAGTTCGTTAAGCCTTGCTTTATATTCCTTACCTTTAACTTTGATTTGTTCAATAGCTTTCGGATAAAAATGTCCGTAGTTCTCACTCATGATCTGACTGAGTTGTTCAAGTCTGTATTGACCACCTTTATAATTATGTAAAATAGGGTCATCAACATCGATTTGCATCAAACGAGTGAACAAAGCTTGTTCTTTCATTGTTCCACCTGCCACATCTTCAATGCGGAGGTTAGTTGAAGCAATAACAGAGTTGTTCCAGCTTTCGCCTTGGTAAGTATTCCTGTACTGGTCAGAGTAACCGCGACCACCACCATTCGAAATATCCATAATAAGTGTTGCACCTGCAACATTATTTTTAAGCAAAAGGTTATCTAATTCGTCAACAACTAAAACACCGTGGTTATTGTTTGCAAGAAACTTATGAAAACCAACCATAGTAGTGTTGTAATCAATATTATTGCCTTTTCCTTTCATCGGGTTTCCCTGTAAGCTGGCGATAAGCTGACAGGTTTTTGATTTACCCTTGTGAGGACTACCATATAAGATATAAAATGGTGTAAGTGCTGTTACAGTAATATAACCACGCATATATCCCATAGCAGCAAAAGCAAGCCCAAAAGCCATCTGAGGACAATTAAGAATAAATTCAGAAAGCATTGAAAAATATAAATCAGCACTTCCCTTTACTTCTGTAACTTTAACTTTCTTACCCACATACAGATCGTTATCTGGTCTGATATGGTGCATTAAATCACTTGTCCAGCCACATTGTGAATAGCCCGTTTTTTTGGTTAACGAGCCATTGGAAATAACATCATTAATAAGAGACAATACTTTTGAATGGTTTAATGGGGAAGGAGCAAGGAATCCCGCCTTTTTAACTTCTTTAAAATCGTTAGCAGCACCAGAAGGAATAATAACCTCTTTAAATTCGCCGTCGATGCTCTTGAAAACAAATTTAATATAGGTTACTGATTCGTCAGTTGTGCCATCAAGAGCCGTAATAATTTCTACTGGAATAATAGGGAAGTTATGAACAAGAATATCTTTAACTACAACTTTCCCTTTTACTGATTTTCTGGAGGTATGATACATGCCATGTGTAGTAATTTTCCCCACAAAACTTTCATAGAGAGTTATTTCTTTTTCTTTTTTCTTTCTGCGAATAGGAGAAGGTAACCCGTCCAGTTTGTTGGACGGATCTAATAAATCCGCTTCCTGGGCTTCCCCAACTACTGTTGAAGCCTGGTGTTCGTCGTTCTGCTCGTCTTCTTCTTCCGTGTACTCGTCGTCTTCCTGATACTCTTCTTCATTTTCAGATTCGTTATCAAGATTGTTTTCTTCGATTTGAAGCTGTTCTTCTTCCTGTTCCTGTTCAATTTCCTCTGATACAGCATCAGGATCGTAAAGCTCTATCTCTTTATCTCCAATAAGATAAATATCATTTTTATTTGTTGTCATAAGCACCCCGTTTTATATTATTTTATATATTATTCCGTATATTATAAACTATGTTCGATTTTTATTAAAGTGTCAATAACCTGATGATAATAAATAACTTTTATTTTTACTCATAGACTCATAATAATTTTTACCACAAATATAGTGTGTCGTTCTTACTTCTTTTGTCATCTCTGGATGGTAAACCATTTTGTATTCATGCTTAATGTCGATAAATAATCTTCTTAAAATTCTTCCTTGCTGTTCATTCATTAAATCAGGATAGACAGGCATATTTCTTAATACGGCTTCTGTTAAAACTGCTTTTGTGAATATAACACTACTATCTACCGATGGTGTAGCCATACCCCATTCGTAAATCGTATCACCGAATAAATCAAACAACTCTGAAATGTTTTCGTAAAAAGTATATTCAGTTTCTTCCATATAAGTTTGAAACTTTTTATCAACTCTTGCCAGTTTTTCTAAATTCTTTTTAGGTATAGCCTGTAAATGCTCATTATAATCACGAGTGTAAAGCTCTATATAAAAATCATTATAATAACATTCAAGTAAATCTAAACCGTCTTCATTAGGTTTAAAAGTAATATGCTTTCTTTCCTTCATTTTTTTAGCATAACCTGGCTTATCTTTCATAATGAGAGGGTTAACCAGCTTGCCGACGAACAAGGGATCGGGAAGAGAACACTCTTCTTCCCTTAACTCATTAATCGCACCCACAATGCCATCAGGTGGGGTAAGGGGAGTTTCCTCCCCGCTTACACCAAGACTCTCTATTTCTTTTATTCTGTCCTTATTGTTGTTTATGTTCATAAGTCACCCCTTACTTCTTATCGTTTTTAGGCTTTTTTGGTGAGTTATCACCATCAGGGTTTATTCCATTGCTTTTAAGAATTTCTTTAAGACGAGCAATTTCATTATTCATTTCCGTTGCTTTTTCTTTGCTGGCATTGAACAATTCGTCAAAATCTTTCTGCAATGTATCTTTATCAGCCGTTAAGGTTTCTACATTAGTCTTTAATATAGAAACATCGTTGGTTAATGCTTTAATTTCATTCGCTGATTTTGTAGCTTCTTCTTCTCTTATCTTTCTAATTTTTCCAGGTAATTCTTTTAATTTATATTCACTTACTGCTTTGGTTGTTGCATCTTTAAGCAATGATGGCAATTGATTATCTTTAAATGCCTGAATTGCATGTTCAACAGCCGTTGCCACTTTGTTTCTGACACGAGCCACAAAGTTTTTACGGTATTTAACCAGTTTCTGAGCGAACTCACTACGAAGAGTAGCGATCTCAACTTTATGCTTCTCTTTAAGTTCTGCATTTTCGGCTGTCAGTTCTGCTGTTTTCTCTTGCTCAACTTCCAGATTAGCCGCTAAAACAGCATTCTTATCGGTAAGAGTTGTAATAAGCTCGGAGTTTTCCGCATTTATATTTTTTTCGAGTTCAAGATCTGCTTCTAACTGATTGAGTTGTAACTCTTGTTCTTCGTTATATTTTCTTTCTCTTGCTAATTCGTCATTTAGGTTAGAGATGGTATTTGTATTTTCAATGATTTTTTCATTGAATTCGTCATTCAGCTTATTAGACTCTTCAAGCTCTTTATTTACAGCTTCAAGTTTTCTTGTGGTTTCATTCAAAAGATTTTTAGCATGAATGTATTTAGCTTCATAAAGGATACCTTTATTGATAGCTTGTAATTCTTGTTCTCTTTCGACAAGTTCAGCCATTAGCTCTTTTATCTGAGCCTGTTTTCTTCTAACTTGTTCGTTGCTGTCAAAGGCTGTTTTATTAACGATACCTTCAAGTTTATCAATCGTTTCTTCTGATAGGTTGCCGTATTGTCTTACAGAGTCTGAAATCTCTTCTTCGTCGAGGGATTCGTCATTGATATGTTCTTGTGCAACATCAGCAAGAGGCTTATTATTTTCTTCCGCTTCTTTATTAAGTTTCTCAGATTTAATATCTTCGGCTGCACCGATTTTATCTTGTAAAGTTCCAAGTTCAATAGTGGCTTCAATACCAGCCGCTTTTAAGGCTTCATTGATTTGAGCCTGAACATTTGCCCTGATATCATGTCTTGCTAATGACATAGCAGCATTAACAAATCTTTTATCAGGATCACGAGCATCTACATAAGGAATAGGTTTAGTGTCGTCTTTATCAAATCTGACACCGTAATTTTTATCAGTTATGCAATGGATAGAACGGAATACATGGAAGTGATCTGGAATCACATTTCCTAAATGGTTGGTCTGATTACGATGAATACCCCATGCCAGCACACTTTGCAAACCTTTATGAACAGTCCATTTAGCGGCACGATTACCGCCCTGATCCTTTTTAGTAATATAATCAGGGTGAGATAATACTCTTATGATTATTTCTCTTGCTTTTGGTTGTAAGTGTTGAGGAACACCGTCAAGGTAAAACACAAAATGTTCACCTTCGGTTTGACCTGCTAATTTATCTAAATCCTTTGTTTGCTTCTGACCACCTGCAAGATTTTTTAATTTTAAATCATTCAGAAAAGTTTTAGTCGGAAAGGTAACATTGTTGTATATACCTTCTTCAATATCTTTAACCAGTTTCGCAGGGTTGGGATCGGTAACTTCCACACCTGACCAGGCATCGATATAGTAAGCATCTTCTTGTGAAGGATAGAGTGGGCTATCACTGCTGTTCGCCCCAGAGTTCGAAGTAAGAAATCCCTGGTGATTGTAATCTTTTAAGCCTTTTGCACTAACTTTTGCCATATGTAACTCCTTAGTTATTTATTTTTTTTAAGTAGAAAAGTAGGTTTTATATCTACTTTAATTTACTATATTCTACTTTTCAAAAATAAAAAGTGTCACCTGTTATATTTCCGACGAAATGACGACTTAACCTATAATTACCTGACATAAGGGTTACTCCCCTTTGTTCGATATTTTTACGGCTTTATTTTCTTTAACAAGTTCACTGGCTTTTAAATCTGCCAACACTAATATAGCCGTAGCAATAGGAACACCTGGGGCGATCTGTGCAAGAACAGCTTCCAGTTGTGCTGGAATACGGATATTAGTTAAACGGGTTTCGTCTTCTTTTGCTCTTATTTTTACATTAGTGACGACATGAGCAGCATTATCGCTATGTGCAAAGTATTCGTGCGACCAGTAAGAGTCACCGGCATTAAAAGCAGTTTCAACTGCAATCTTTTCAAAAGACTGCATATCGTCCAGCCATGAGTTTTTTTTCTTGCTCATAAGTTATGCCTTCTCTTTTGCTTTCATATCGGAGATATGCTTTTCGATTCGTTTATGAATGTATTTAGCTACCCCGTCGAACTCCTGGCGAGTGATCCCCAGGTTCGGTAAGCCCGTACCTTCTGAGTAGATAGTTACACCCATACCATAAGCACGAGAGTAAGAGACTCGCTTCTTCATGTAGGGAACATTTTCAAACTGCATATCAAGCAGGTCTTTATGTTCTTTGTTTTGAAGTTCTACACGGTTAGGAATGACGATACAGAGCTTATCCGTTCCGTCCAGTTCGTGAACACTCTTAATGGTCACGGAATGGCTTGCGGCATCGAGGATAGTCGGAACGATAACGATCGGGGCAAGCTGGCCACCTGGATTGATACCAGGGGAATGGTCGAAGACAACAGCATCTATCTCGTCGCGGTTTACTTCACTAAGGCTCTTAACGACCTGGAAGGGTAAAGGGTTGCCATTTGCTTTGGCAATGTCAGAACAAATTGTAGCCCCGTTCTGTGGGTCATAATCAACCAGAACCACCCGCTTACCTTGCTGTGCAAGATACCCGGAGAGAGTCAGCGAAAGCGTGCTTTTGCCTACACCTCCTTTTCTAGACCACACGGAATATGGAATCATAAAACCCCCTAACATGATGTTTATAAAGAAATTTCATGGAATCACCCATGAACATTTTTTAGCCGTCAGCTATTGCCAACATGCTATAATATACTATACTACATTGTAGAAGGTTTTTGCAAAAAAATCATCTAAATTAAAAACATAACTATAACTAAGGAGTTGCCTATGGGATTCGGAACTAACGAAGCTTTAAATGCAGAAAAAGAACAAAACACAGAACACTTCAACACCCAACAGCTTGAAAAAACTTATGCTGATGCCGTTAACAATGTCATTAAGCTAAGAAGGGATCTGAAAGGATATGAAGAGACAAACAACCAAGAAGCGATTGACCAGACTAACGAACAAATAGCAGAGCTTAAAGGCATACAGAACACGACTTATAATGCTCTCGGCTATGTTCCACAGTTTGATGACCTGGAAAACGAAGAAGAAGCAATCCCTGACGAACTGAAAGTGTTTGCTCAACAGAAAGACAATAAAAGTTTAACCGCTGCCGTTGTATCACCGGCAAATGACGAACCCGCCACACCCGCACCAGTGCAACAACCTACCAGTGCAGAACCAACAGAAGAAGAACTGTTCCCCGTAGAGCCGAAGGACAACGGTTTTACTGATAAAGCACCAGTTGCAGCTATGACCGTGGCGAACGACGATCCAGAGCCTGCCGTTAAGGATACTACTGAACAGGATATTCTTGAACTGGAAGAACTTCACAATGCAAACAAGGGTCAGTCTTTCAATTCAAAAACCCGCTTCCTGGACGACGAAGATTATCACAGGCTTTTCGATAATATAGGTCGAATTGGTAGATCACTTGATGGGCAAAAAAGAATTGTTTACTTCAAAGACAATACTCAATTGCTTGAAAAAACCGATTCTATTGTTGTCATGGCAAGAAATCAGATCGACAGTGCAAGAAGACTCGTTCTTGTCGCTAAGGAAAAAGGCTGGAATACGGTTACTTTCCAGGGAAATTCTTCTTTTCTTGAAAATGCTTACTTACAGGCTGTTCAGAACGGTGTCGGGGTTAAGCCATTAAGTGAAGAACAAAGACAGTTTTATAAAGAAGTTCACGACAGGTTTAAACTTGATGAATTAAATATTCCGTTTTTAGGAAAAAAATCTCTTAAAGAACTTGAAGACGAAAAAAAGGAGAGGGAGTTAGCGAAAGTCAGTAATGCCGAACCCGAAAAAAAGCCTGACATTAAACAACAGCAAAAAGAACCTGAAACACCTAAACCAGAAAACAAACCCGATGAAATCAAGAAAAAAAGAAGTTTTGGTCGTAGTAGATAAAATATTATAAAGAGGGCTTAAATAGCTCTCTTTTTTCATATATAACCCCGTAATATAATTGCTTTTCTGTATATTTAGTATATAGTAATATATATCGGTATATACTATGAGAGAGGTGTATTATGAATACTGAAAAATATCAAACCATTGAAGAAAAGATCCTGGCTATCTATTCTGGAAAAGCTGAAAAATTAGCTCAAAGAAAAAGTGCTGTTCTTAAAGAACTGATTACGGCTAACAGTGCGAAAGCTATTGAAGAACTTACCAGAGAAAGAATGGTTATCGACAAAAGGCTTTTTGTCTGTAAAAACATACTCAACAGTATTCGTAATGCTTCATCTAAGAAGAATGAAAACTTTTCTAATTATGTTGTCGTTCTTTCTACCGAAGCAGCAAGATTAAATATGCTGACACCGTACACCGTTTAACGGAAACATCTCTCTCATCAAGCCCCTTTTTTGGGGCTTTTTTGTTTTCTGGTAAACCATATATCCGAAATATTTATATTATTTCATATATTATATTGTATATTATTTTATATATTATATATTAGAATCATAAAGAAATAAAAAACAACTAACAAATAACAAACGGGGTGACTTATGGAAATATTAAGAGAAAAAAGAAAAGCATTTTCAACTAACAGATATATGTTAGTGATTGAAGATTTTAACGGTGGCTTATCAGATTCAGTGTACAGAATAATTGAAACAACAAAAGATTTTAGACCAGAAGACAGATTTAACTCTTCAAAACCAACTTACACGACTTTAAGCCATATTGATTTTTCGGACGACGAAGAAGTTAATAATAAAAGTCTTATCACATTAAAAAACAAATTCTTTGACCTAATATAATAATAACAGGGGGTGAAAGCCCCCACAGGAGAACAATATGGAGTATACAATAAATTTCTTTCATAACCTTGACGATATATTAAAAGGTACTCATTTAAGGCTTATCTTTGTGGCTATCATTGGATTTGCTATTTTTATGAAAGGTATCAGACATGTTATTAATGATTTTCCAGTGCTGGTAAGCTATTACAAACGAGCAAAACGAGAAGGATATACAGATTTCCAGTTTTTTATTAATAATGCTCACAACATAGGAATGTATCTTTTAGTTTTGTTTGCCACTCTTTTAAGTGCCTATGCAATTTATTTCAGTGCAGAAAGAATAAACACAATTCAGGAATTGCAGGAAAACACTGTTATTACCACACCTAAAAATAAATAATTTAATTTGAATAATTAAAAATCTCCGGGTATTGTTATTTTACCCGGTTGTTTTATTATATATATAGCCATTAATAATTATTATAAAAAAGGAGGTATTTATGGCATTTTACAAAAAAAGAACTTCAAGCAATCCAGGAATGAGTAAAGAAGATAAAATGAACTTATTCATGGAGACACGAAAAGCAGAAATTATAGAATCCCTTAACCAATTACCCGACGATAAACCAATCTGGCAATCCCCCGTTTTTACAACTAAATATATAAATCCTGTCAGCGGTGCAAAATATAATATTGAAAACTCTGTTTTGCTTTTAGGTCAAATGAGAGAGCGAGCTTTAAAAAATCCAGACGAAAAAGAAAAACTCCCCTTTTTCATGACTTTTAACCAGGCTAAAAATTCGGGTCTAATCGTTCCGAAAGGAACAAAGTCTTTTGCGATATTAAAAAGATTCGGGAAGAAGTACGAAGTAACTAAGCTGGACGAAGCGACAGGACAGGAAGAGATAGAAGAAAGATTCAGGAGAGCAGCTTCAATAGATTTCGTCTTCAACATTTCAGATCTGGAAGGAGAGCTATCAGCGAAGCTACAACGAAACATGAGTATGGGGTTTAGTAAAGCCACCAATGAAGAGGCAAAAGTCATTCTGGAAGCACTGGAAGCGACCTCACCGGTGAAGATCACCAGGGTAACCGACTTTAACAGTTCGTCAGGCTCTTACTATGTGCCGTCAGCAGAGTTTATCAACCTTCCCCCGTCTTCCCTGTTCAGGAATGTCATAGAAGAGATCTCCACCCTGGCACACGAGATAGCCCACTCCTGGGGGCATAGCAGCCGTTTGAACAGGGAAACCCTGAATACATACAGCCAGGACAACAAAGCACGAGCTGAGGAAGAACTGGTAGCGAATGTGGCAAGCCAGGCAGTCGTTAATCATTTTGGTCTGGAACTGGACGACAAGAGACAGTTTGAGTCCTATGAAAAGAACCATGACACCTACGATTTTGGCTGGGCGAAGCTTCTTAAAGACAACCCGGACAGCATAACAACGGCTATCCAGAATGCAGATAAAACAGCGGGTAAAATGATTGCCGAAGTTGAATTATGGTTATCGAATAAATTGAAAGATAATCCAGATCTTGCGGTATCAGAATTTATTAAAGACAGAATAAATAAAAAACAGGAAAAGGAAGAAACACCAGAAGAAAACCCCACTCCTGAAATCTCCACCAGGAGAAAACCTTCTATCTGATTAATTTAATTAAAAGGAGGTTTTACCCTCCTTTATTTATTCTTTTTCGTATTTCGGTCTTATCACTTCTGGATTGTTTAAATCTATTTTAAAGACGGGTACTTTCCCTTGATGATACTTTAATGAGTATTCAAAAAGAGTGAGTAGTTTATAAAATTCTTGTTCTATTTGTTCGTCGTTTAAAGTTTTATCAATCGCCAGGTGATAGGTGGCAATGCCTACGGGTTCTCTTGAACCATTCCAGTGATAAGGAACACGGAAAGTAACAGCATGAGATACATGATACTTTTCCCTTATTCTTGCCTTTTTTGCCATTGTTCCACAAATAAAAGACACTTTTAACTCTTTACTTTCAAAAAGCATTTTATATCCAGTGAATAAAGCTGGTATTTTATCTTTCCAGTGATGAGGGGCATCATAGATTTCATTGTAATTTTTACAGAAAAGCTTTAAGGCATAGTAAAAATTCATTGTAAGCACATCAGGCTGATTAAATGGGGTTCGTGGTTTTACTTCATAAGTGCAATCAAAGTATTCCAGGAATAAATTTACTCTTTCTTTGTTGTCTCGGATTCTTAATACCATATTTATCTCCTTTTTAATTGTTATCACTCATTCATTATCAGGAAATAAATTAATATCAATATGTACCAGTTATGTTTCTGGATATACGGCTTACCCACTTAAAAGAACGGTTAACTTATCATCAAAAAGGGCTTGCAACTCTTACACAGTACCACTAAGATAGACTCATACAGTGTGCGAGTGAGATAGAGCTAAGGGAATGAATTTACTACACTTCATTGAAACCAAAGTCTTTCAGAGAGTAATCGATGGATTGCTCTCACCCGACGAACTCCGGGAGTTTCAGGAAGTGTTAAGGCAAGATCCTACCGCTGGCGATACCATATCAGGTACGGGCGGTTGCCGTAAGATTCGCTGGGCTTTGCCTGGTATGGGTAAGAGTGGTGGTATCAGGGTCATATACTACTATCTGACAGCAGATAACGAAGTATTCCTTCTTATCGCTTATCCTAAGAACGAGAAAGACAATCTCACCAATGCTGAAAAGAACCAGTTGAAGAAAGCCGTAGAAGGTATCGAGCAAGCCTCCCAGGAGGCAAGGGGGAAGAAATGAGAAAAGAACTCTTTGACGACCTGATCGAGAGTGTTAACGAAGCCGTAGCCATCAAACGGGGTCTTGTTGCCCCAGCTCGTGTTACGACCTTTGAGATGCCCGATGTGAAAGCTATCCGCACGAAAGCGAAGCTCAAACAGAATGAGTTTGCCCAGGTGGTGGGTGTCTCCCCTTCTCTGGTGCAAGCCTGGGAACAGCAAAAGAGAACTCCCACCGGCAGCAGTCTTAAACTGTTGCGGGTCATTGAAAAGCATCCTGACATGCTTAACCTGTTCAGAACAGCATAAGCCCCTTTACTGGGGCTTTATTGTTTAATCTGTATTACCCAGGGAACAGCAATGATAAAGAGATACAGTGAAAGACTTGCAGAACTGGAACTATTACAAAACAGGCTGTTGCTGTCGTTCCGAACAGATGACGACGATTATATTTTATCTGTATGCCGTCAAATCAGCGATACAGGGCTAAATCTCAAATACAGTAATACAGATTATATTTTCCATTACATAAACTGTTGCTCTTACCACAGAGAACCCAGTTTTATTGTGATCGGTTTACTGTTGTCATTACAGGCTAAAAAAACAGTTATGGCATACAGATTATTTAAGAAGCTGTATATAGATAAAAAAGATAGCCACAGCTTAACTGACAACATTCAAAGAACGGCTGGTAGTTTACTGACTGTTATGAACAGAAAGGATAGTGCAGCTTGAAAAATTTAATCCGTAGAATTGAAAAATATTTTAATCAGGAAATGGATTTCAATGATATTTCATCGACTACTATTGACGGAAACGAAAATCTTTTATCTGGTGCTATTACTTTCTTAATGCACAAAAACATTGATAGTGAAGTCTCATTATCTTTACTTCGATATTTAATCGATCATGGTGTTAATGTTAATCATAAAATTGAAGAGTCTAACAGCCCATTAATAAAAGTTTTTCTTTATCAATGGAAGAACAGCGAGTTTAAAGCAAAGGTCATTGAAATACTTTTATCAGGTGGAGCAGACCAGAACATACCAGGTCACAACCTTCTTGAATATGCAACGGCGAAAGAATGTAAGCTCTTACTGGCTTATGGTGCAGATCTGGAAAGAATCGCTGATAATCGCTCACAGACGGCTATCTTTGATTGCTATTGTCTCGATAAGCTGTCTGTACTGATAGATTCAGGGGCAAACATTAATCACTCAAACAAAAAGGGTAAAACCTGCCTGGCTTGCTATTACAAGAAAAGCGAATATGTCAGATTTTTACTGGATAATGGCATTAATACAGAAAGCTTTTTAAATGATAGTGATTACACGGAAGAACAAAAGAAAACGGTTAATGCAATGATTGCTCAAAAAGATAATGAGCAGTTAAAAACTGTATTCGGGAATAAACTTGAATCCAAAGGAATAATTAGGATATGAAAAAAGCCACTAACCGGGTAGAAGTGGCTTTTTAAGGGTACTTACTAACAAATTTCAGAGTTACATAGGAAATCCTTATCCTGTATTTATATTTCTATCAGGTTTTTAAAGTCTGTCAACAACCCCCGCTTATAAAGTTATCCCTTTATTAAAAAATAGCACTTTTTGTATTTTATTATTTATTCATTAATATCATCCACTTATATTTTAAAAATAAAAAGAAAACGCTTGCTTTATTTTCTGGAATAAAAATATCTCTGTACTTATTTTTTTATTTATTATATATTAGTTCTATTCTAATAATAAAGGAGAATAAAAATGAAAAAACAAAACACTCAATACTCTACATTCACTTCATATCTTTCTAAAACTAATAAGAATGTGGATATGTATAGAATTTATAATCCACTAAATGAAATTTTGCGTTTCAATTCACACGATAAAAATTTTTATGATTTATATTTTAAAAGGCATTTTATCACAAGAAGAAATATTTTAACTGTCTTTTCTATTCATTGTTATCTAACAAAAAATGAAAGATTTATAGATGATAGAATATCCTTCGTGAAATGTTCAATAAAGTTATTTAGAATAATATTTAAATCATTAGCTAATGATATTGATTTTAACATTTCTTTCCGTGGTGGAAATTTTATTTTCATTTCACAGTTCGGGAAGAAAGAAGAAATTTCTTGGTTTACACTTTCAAAAATCGCGGCTGATATTTTTGATATTAAAGACTTCTCAATGAACAATAAAGAATTAGTTGCCGCATAAAATAAGGAGAATAGCATGATATTAAATGTAGTCAGCATTCAAAAAACCAAAAAAAATGAAGCCGCTTTAATGGAGTGGGTAAACAACTGCGAAAATCTGGAATGTGCTCTTAGTGATAATTATGTTGTTTCAATAGACAATGATTTTGATTCTGAAAAATTCTACACCGAAAATTCACGATATAGAAAACAATGGATTGATATTTACTATAAAAGTGAGAATATGAACTTAAGCCTTTTATTAGAACTTTGTAGAAAGTTTGATAGCTATGTTTCAATAGTATTAATTAGTGAATGGGCTGGGGATCTAAGAAGTTGTGGAACTCTTTGCCTTTCCCCGGACGGTGAAGAATACTTTAAAGCGCAACAATCAGGAATGACTTTGTATTCAAGTTGGCCCCAGTATGTGAAAAAAGTTTTCCCAAATTGGGTTAATTTAGATTCAATCTAATCAGGAGATATATATATGAACAACCAGATCAATAAAGTGCCTTACAGCAGCGGTGATAAACCAGAACTTCCTAAAAATAAAAAAGTTAAGTTCTATCACGAAGACGAGTATGCTTTTGCTCATTTTATGTATGACGATACAGCAGCCGAACAAGACAATGCAGAAACTAAAATCGAGAATAACAACGACTAATAAAGATAAGGGGTTACTATGGAAAAACAATTCAAAAAAACACTGGCAAGCATTCAAACCCGTTCCAACCGCTCAAGCTCTAATACAGTCAGAGAGTTCTTTAATTGTGTGTCTTACACCATGATAATGAACAGTCTTTTCCAGTTAGAACGAAGAGAATTATTTTATTCAGGAAAAAGTATATACGGTTTTAATCAGTTTGCTATAAGGTCTGGTTTTATTGAAAAATCAATAATTTTAACTGACAGGCATAAATTCAATATCGAAGAAAAATTTTATAATCAGTTTGATAATGAAATTATAGACACAGCTAACTTAATCTCACTTGAAATACAAAAACAACCTTTAACAGATGTTTTCAATAACATATTTCAAGAGTTGTATTTAACAGGTAAAAAAGGTGAAAATTTGGGGCAGTTCTTAACACCTAACAGACTTTCAGAAGCAATATGTAGATTTGTAGGCTGGGAAAAAAATATTAAATATAATATTGGTGATATTTGTGCTGGCACAGGCTCTTTACTATTTCCGTTGCTTAGAGAAATTTACAGTAAAGAAGGGTTCGAAGGTGTCCAGAAAATAAAGCTTATCTATAATGATATTGATTCGCTCATGGCTCAATTATTTATGGCTCAAATTCTTACTAATATGGCATATCATAATTTAGATTTTAAATCTCTCCATGTGTACATAGGTAATGCAATTACTGAATATGATACTGTAAGCACTCTTTTTTTGAGATTTAAGCAAAATAAATTAGTAGCTCAACGGGTATTAGAAATTGATAAAGAAAAGAAAGCAGCATAATTCTTATAAGGATAAACAAAATGAAAAAACAATTTTATAAAGCAATGGAAAATATTTTAACACGATCTAATCGCTCTCATTCTGATACAGTCAGAGAGTTCTTTAATTGTGTGTCTTACACCATGATAATGAATAGTCTTTATCAGTTAGAAAAAAGAGAACAGTTTTACTCAGGTGAAACAACATATCGGTTTTCAACAATTCTCAATGAATTGCATGTGGCAGAGAGAAATATAATCATAACAAATAGACATAAATTCAAAGTTGATAGTGTGTTTTATAAAAGATTCGCAAATGAAATAACATATATTTCAGGAGTATTATCTAATGAAATTGGGAAAAACCCACTAACTGATATATTCAATGAGTTGTTTGAAGATTTATTTTTAACAGGTAAAAAAGGTGACAGCTTTGGTCAATTTCTTACACCTACTGATATATCTGAACTTTTGACAGATATAGTTTATACTACCAGTAAAGATAAATATAAAATCGCTGATAGCTGTGCTGGTACTGGTTCTTTAATATTCCCATTAATTAAAAGGATATTTTTTAAAGAAGGGTTTGAAGGTATTCAAAAAGTAGAGTTGTTTTATAATGATAAAGATTCATTTGTATCTCAGTTGTTCATGGCTCAAATACTGACTAATATGATTTATCATAATTTAGATTTTAAAGATCTTCGTGTTTATATTGGTGATGCTATAACTGAATACGACACTATAAACACTTTATTTTTAAGAGTTAAGCAAAATAAATTAGTAGCTAAAAGAGTATTGGAAATTGATAGAGAAAAGAAAGCGGCATAATAAAAAGAATTACGACAAAGCGCCAACTTTGTCGTAATATAAGAAGTATTGGGTGTAGCACTTATGTGTTACTTTATATTAATAAAAAAAGGAAATAAAAATGAGTGTAACATCTTTAATCTATATACAGATTTATCAGATATAGATTACTTGTCAATCATCATCAATTGAATAATTTATATTGAATAAGCCATTTTTATCACGGAGCCGTTTTCTTTTATAAGTTTAAAGTAAAGCTGTTCTATTGTTGGAGTAGGACATTTAGGATTACCAGAACGATACCGCTTGCTACGGTCGTTACCCAGGATCTGACTATCATAGACATTGCACGAGTAAACTCTAAACTCCCCTTCCCTGCCGTTCGTGCTTCTCTCTCTTAACATGAACTCTTTTGTTCGTAGCTCATTAAAAATATCATGTGGGTCGTCCAGGATATCCATTTTATAGACTTCAACCAGATTGTTTTTAATGCAGAACGATTCCAGACGGCGATAAGCTTGCTCGGTCAGACCAAGAGCATAGACAATAAATTTCCCCGACAGGGAAGCTTTACGGGCATCTTCTTTTGACTGGTAAATTACTGGTTCTATATATCGTAGTTTGCCAATACTGATCCGTTCCACCGACAGCCCCGTTCTATTAATGATTTCATGTAGCTCTTTTATTCCAATCCTACCCCATAATCCCCAAAATATCCTTACAGCCATTAAATTTTTTTAGTAG
>OGXE01000637.1_pt1 | contig 32607 bp, 30 predicted proteins | sample 1576181 | NCBI WGS metagenome assembly OGXE01 (sample SAMEA3541478, study PRJEB24748) | human gut metagenome | biome: human gut; feature: human-associated habitat; material: faeces | place: China | collected 2012 | reverse complement strand
CAATATTTTCGGCAACTCAAAGGCCTCCAATGAAAAAACTAGCATTACTCATTCCGTTTATCATATCAAGTTGTGCACTTTTCGGACCAACTTATACGGGAGAAACAACGGCAAGTTCTTTACTAAAATCAGATACTGAACGTAATATCAATCTGGCTTTTAGAGCAATCCATAATTGTACGCCAAAACAAATTCATACTCAGATCAATGATGCAAAAATCAACCCTAAAACATCTACTGTTGATTCAGCATATGAAACTTGGACAGTAAAAGGCTGTAATCAAACTGAAGTATTTAAAATTAAATATATCAGCGATGGTCAAGGTGGAACCTACATCAATATGACCACGTCAAACTAACATAAGGTAAAAAATGACAAACATCCACAATCATAAAATCCTGATCCTCGACTTTGGTTCACAATATACTCAACTGATTGCGCGTCGCGTGCGTGAAATCGGTGTGTACTGCGAACTTTGGGCGTGGGATGTGACTGAAGAACAAATCCGTGAATTTAATCCAGACGGTATCATTCTTTCTGGTGGTCCTGAAAGTACCACTGAAGAAAACAGCCCGCGTGCACCTGAATATGTATTTAATGCCGGCGTGCCTGTATTGGGTATTTGCTACGGCATGCAAACCATGGCAATGCAACTTGGTGGTTTAACTGAGACCTCTGATCATCGTGAATTCGGCTATGCTTCTGTTTTAATGGATAATCCAACCGCACTTTTCGCTCATTTAAATGATGGCGATAGCAAATTAGATGTATGGATGAGCCATGGCGATAAAGTAACGCGTTTACCTGAAAACTTCCAAGTTACCGGTACGACTCCAACCTGCCCAATTGCGGCAATGTCTGACGAAGGCCGTCGTTTCTACGGTGTACAATTCCACCCTGAAGTAACCCATACCAAAAAAGGTTTGGAATTATTGATGAATTTCGTGGTGAACATTTGTGGTTGCGAAACCAAATGGACAGCAGAAAACATTATCGAAGATGCCGTTGCTCGCATTAAAGAGCAAGTGGGCGATGATGAAGTGATTTTAGGTTTATCTGGTGGTGTGGACTCTTCTGTGGTTGCATTACTTTTACACCGTGCTATCGGCAAAAACTTACACTGTGTATTCGTGGATAACGGTTTACTCCGCTTACACGAAGGCGATCAAGTCATGGAAATGTTCGGTGACAAATTCGGTTTAAATATTACCCGCGTTGATGCTGAAAGCCGTTTCTTAGGCGAACTTGCAGGCGTATCTGATCCTGAAGCGAAACGTAAAATTATCGGTAAAGTATTCGTTGATGTATTCGATGATGAATCGAAAAAACTCACTAATGTGAAATGGTTGGCACAAGGTACGATTTACCCTGACGTAATCGAATCTGCAGCAAGCAAAACCGGTAAAGCACATGTGATTAAATCACACCACAACGTAGGTGGCTTACCAGACTATATGAAACTTGGCTTAGTTGAACCTTTACGTGAATTATTTAAAGATGAAGTACGTAAAATCGGTTTAGCATTAGGCTTACCGGCTGAAATGATCAACCGCCACCCATTCCCGGGCCCAGGCTTAGGCGTCCGTGTATTAGGCGAAGTGAAAAAAGAATACTGCGATTTATTACGCCGTGCGGATGCGATCTTTATCGAAGAATTACGCAACAGCGGTTGGTATGAAAAAACCAGCCAAGCCTTCAGCGTGTTCTTACCAGTGAAATCTGTAGGTGTGATGGGTGATGGCCGTAAATATGATTGGGTTATCTCACTACGTGCAGTAGAAACCATCGACTTTATGACCGCACATTGGGCGCATTTGCCTTATGATTTATTAGGTAAAGTATCTAACCGCATCATCAACGAAGTGAACGGCATTTCTCGCGTTGTGTACGACATTAGCGGAAAACCCCCAGCAACTATCGAGTGGGAATAAAAAATCACTTTTTCAGATACTTTCTAATTATTTCAATACATCAAATAAAGCCTTGTATATCAAGGCTTTATTTATTTCATCTCATTTCTAATCTTCTCTATCTATTTCTTAATTATGACGGTATTTTAGACGGTGCTGTTTGACAAAAAATTTTTCAAGATCAAGAATACCGTCAGTTTAACGACGGTATTGGAGAATAATATGCTCACCGATAGTAAAATTAAGGCGTTAAAAGCCAAAGAAAAATTGTATAAGGTACAAGATCGTGATGGGCTATATGTAGCCGTATCTACAACTGGCACTATTATGTTTCGATATGATTATCGAATAAATGGCCGTAGAGAAACTCTGTCTATTGGCAAATATGGTGATGACGGTTTAACACTATCCGAGGCTAGGGAGAAATTATTAGAAGCTAGAAAACTAGTTAATAGTGGAATATCCCCCGCTGCTGAAAAACGAAAACTAAAAAATGCTATTAGAAATGCAGATCGTTTTGAAGATTTTGCAATACGCTATATTGCAGAAGCAGAATTTGCTGAAAGTACTAGAAGCCTAAGGACAGGAACTTATCAAAGAGAGATTGCCCCCTACTTCGCCAAAAAATTGATGATAGAAATTTCTTCTGAAGATATACGCAACCATTGCCAGATTATAAAAGAACGGGGCTCTCCCTCTACAGCAATTTTTGTTCGGGATCTGTTCAATGCTGTCTATAAATATGCAATTTCTAAAGGGCATAATTTTAAAAATCCAGCAGAACGGATTTCTAATTCATCAATAGCTACTTTTCGACCTAGAGAACGCTCATTAACCCCGAGAGAAATTCATTTATTTTTCAATGAATTAAATCAAACCGAACGATATTTTACTCTAAGAAAGGGCGTTTTATTCATCCTTTATACAATGGTTCGGAAAAGTGAATTTGTTAACGCCACATGGGATGAATTTGACTTTCAACGCAATATTTGGACTATTCCAAGTGAAAGAATGAAAGCTCGAAGAGCTCATAATGTTTATTTATCTACTCAATCACTTGAGATTTTGACAGCCTTTAAAATTTATTGTGAGAACTCTGAATTTATTATTCCATCTCGAACAAGTCGTTTAAAGCCTGTCTCATTATCTTCACTAAACCGAGTGATCACTGAAACAGTTGAATTGATGAATAAAAAAGGTATTCATATAGATCCTTTTACCATTCATGATCTACGCCGTACAGCATCAACATTACTAAATGAAAAAGGCTTTAATACTGATTGGATTGAAAAAGCACTCGCACATGAACAGCAAGGTGTTCGAGCTGTTTATAATAAAGCCGAATATGCAGAACAACGTCGAGATATGATGCAGAAATGGGCTGATATGGTCGATACCTGGATTAGAGGTGAAGATTTATAATTTAGGTGGGGAAACCCACCTATTTTTTTGCTTTCTTATTCTTAAGATTTATTTTCTCATTAACTATTCACCTTATTCACTTTTTAGTAATAACACATCATTTATTCAACATAACCCTTCAATAGACCATTCATAATCTTCACTAACATTTTTCCATTTCTAATTATCGCTAGTCATTTCAACTTGTTTACCATTTAAAATCATATAGTTAACCTTATTTTCTTTTAGAAAGAGATAGCTATAATAAATAAAAAAGTTAGTCTAATTCTATGATTGAACAGCATAAACGAACCAAGCAAATCATTATTCGAGTAAGCGAAGATGAATATCATCAACTGTTAGAAAATTGTCTTTACCCTCGACTGGCTACTTGGATCCGTGAAACATGTCTTGGGAAAAAAATTAGTAAAAAACCTATTCACTACACAGATAAAAACTTACTTACTTGGCTTGGACGTTTGAATGGAAATCTTAATCAAATTGCTAAATACATTAACGTTCAGAATAAAGCCCAAAATCAGATCGATGTGCTAAAAATCATAGCTGAATTAGCTCTTATTCGTGCTAGCTTAGATCAGTTATTAGAAATTCAATATGCTGATAAAAATATTCAAAAATAAAGGGAAAGGCAGTGCAAAAGCAAGTATTGATTATTTGCTAGATAAAGATAGAAATCGGGAGTTAGCAACAGTACTAAAGGGTAACCCTGAACTATCTTTGGAATTAGCTCAAAGTTTAGCATTTTCAAATAAATATACAGTAGGTTGCCTATCTTTTGAAGAAGCCGACTTACCTAAGAAAAGTAAATTAGAGTTAATGGAAAAATTTGAAGAAATGGTCTTTGCAGGGCTTACTAGCGAACAATTTAACATCAGCTGGATTGAGCATAGAGATAAAGGGCGTTTAGAACTCAATTTCTTTATTCCCAATGTTGAATTAACTACTGGCAAACGCTACCAACCCTATTTTCATCGTAATGATAAACACTTATTTGATAGTTGGATGCAGTTACAAAATTACCAATATCAGCTTAGCGATCCACACGATCCAACAAAAAGGCAACTTTGTAAGTTTGAATTTAGTACAGATATGCAACAATCCAAAATTAAGGAGAATCTAACCGTACTTATTGCCGATGGCATTGCTCAACAACATATTTCATCTCGAGAAGATATTATTGAATTACTAAAACAAAGTGGCTTTAAGATTGAACGAACAACAGAAAAATCTATTTCAATAAATCATCCAGCCCTAAAGAAAAATATCCGTTTGTCAGGAGCGATCTATGAACATAGAGAATTTAACGGCGAATTTGCAGAAGAATTTAGGCGAGAAACAGCGATATATAAATCAAGAACTGGAGAACGAATTAAACAAGCACAAGCAACATTTGAGCAATTATTTCAACGAAGAGCTGAATTTAATCAGCAAAAATATACAGAAATTAAACCGCTTGTTAATTCGCCCAATCCTGATTATCAGCATAGTTTGTCTAATGCTACCGAGTATCTTAATCGTTACACTATTTTATCTGAACAACAAGATAGACAAGGCTCAAACAGATTTGCAGAACCACAGTCTGATATACAGCCGATTACAAGCCAAAGATCTTGCAAAATTGAATTTATTCGAGAACAAATCAATTCTGCAGCTGAAAATTCCACAAGAACAAGGGAGAATCTTTCAAAGTCAAAATGGCAATTACATCTTAGAGATCTACAAAGAATAGGAATTGAATATGCTCAACGAATTCAGCATCACATTGAGCGATTATTTAATAGAGTTAGAACAGAATTTGCATATTTTACTGACCGAAAACGAGCAATTACGATTTCTGAACAACGAATTAAACAATCAGAACGAACAATTAGTGCAGCTCAACAGCTCATTACAAACACAAATAAAACAATTGCACGAACTTTTGCACAACGACAAATAGTACAAAAGCCGAACTGCAAAATCAGAATATAGGAGTACAAAATGAGTAATTTTATTGAATTTATCGAAGGTAAAGAAGGCGTCGATATTGGTGATGAACGTGTTATAGATTACGAAGAAGCCGTAGATTGGGGGTTAGAGCCTGAAAGCTATAAAAGAAATATCCCTGTTGGCTTTCATACTGTTAAGCTCATTTTTAAAACTTGGGGAAAAAAATGTGCTTTAAATTGCTTTTTTAAAGATATAAAAACAGAAAAGAAATATCGAATAACCTTATTCACATCGCCGAAAAATCCTTACCGCTACACGGCAAGGGACAATTTGATAGATTTTTCTGAAAGTGGAAACCTTGAAAACATCTATCAAATTGAAGTAAAGCATAGCCCAAAAGGTTATCCAATTATGTTATCGGCAAGTTTATTAAAGGCAGAACCTTGCATTACATACCCACGTAAAACCGTTCAATAAAACTACGAGTTTTAGCAACTAAGCTATTAAATAGGCTTTCACGCTGGAATAAACCGACTTTAAAGTTTGGTAGCTCTTTCATTTCGTCTTGGCGAGGTAAACGTTTAGTATGTTGGTAATTTTCTAATAAAGCTCTAACATTAGTTTTATTTAAGTTTTCTGCTTCACAAAATTCATTGTAAGCTCGTTCACGCTCCGCATCCCAATAAGTTGGAAATGCTTCATTCACATTTGTTTTTTTATCAAAATGCGGCATGTTTTGCTCAATAAATTTGGCAATTAGATCTTGCTTATTTTGTAGCGTGATTTCAGTTGCTAATAAATCGTAAACTTGAGCCTCATATTGTTTACGTTGCTCAAAATTTTTGTTTTTTGTAGCTCGTTGTAATAAACCTAAAATATAACCCACATTGATTTTATCCAAATGCAGTAATTCCAGCTGGAAATCCACATCATTTAGCACTGATACTTTTTGCTTTTTGACGTATTTATCCACTTTTCGGCGTAAATCAATGTATTTTGATGCAAAATTCGCATAATCTAACTTATTTAGAAAAGTTTCATCCTGATTATACTCACTAAATGTTAAAAGTTGAGTATTCAAACGCATAACTAAACGAAATGCCTTGATAAACTCAAGTTCATCTTCTTCGGTCAATAATTCATCTACACTTTCATACGTTGGCGTAATCTTGAGTAATGCTTCTACCGCTTGATTATATTCAGTTTTAATTTCATCAAACTCTGGTACAAGTACTATTGACTTAGCATCTTTATTAGAAAATAGCGATAATGCATCATCAGTCGCTTATTTTCAGTTACGGAAGCAAACTATATTACCAAATAGTTGTCGTTATACAAGCGATTAGTGCGTGAAAATGCTTGAATTAAGCCATGATATTTTAAATTTTTATCTACAAATAACGTGTTAAGTGCAGGAGCATCAAACCCCGTTAGAAACATATTCACTACGAGTAATAAATCAATCTCTTTATTTTTAACTCTCTGCCCAATATCTCGGTAATAATCATAAAAACGATCGCCTGAGTTAAAATTAGTGTTAAAAGTGCGGTTATATTTTTCAATATAATTATCGAGATGATCACGACTAGAAACATTAATTTGAGCCGGCAAATCCGTACTTTCTTCACCGATTAAACCACTACCATATGAAACCGCTTTATTTGCAGCATAACTAAAAATCGTAGCAATTTTCAAATCTGCAAAATGTTCGCCATTTTGAGTGGCCTGTTCTATTTTTTCAGCAAGAATTTTCTCAAAAACTGCATAATAATGTGTTAGCATTTTTACACTGCTAACGCAAAACATTGCCGTAAATTCTCGATTACGAGTTTTAATATTAAAATTCTCTATAATAAAACGTGCAATTTTTTCAATGCGAGGTTTATTATCAAACAACTCTTGGGTATCAATCGCTTCGACTTCTACGTTGCTGTCTATCAATCTTTTTTGAACAAATTTCCCAACATAGTCAATCTGAAAACGAAGTACATTGTCATCTCGAATCGCATCCATAATGACATATTGATGCAAACAGTTATGGAAAAGATAATCTGTTGTCAGCCTTAAGCCCGTCTGGCTTTGGCTATTGTAGGCTTCAATTTGATATAGATAGATCCATTAAACAATCCAATAATTAGGATGATTTTCTAAATAGAATGGCTACCCTTGATTATGAAATCAAGTATGGAAGACATATTGCGTTTAAGCACAAGGACAAAGAAAGATTTACAAGAGCTAAGACTATCGGAGAAGATTATACTGAAGATAGATTAAAAAAGCGTATCTTAGATAATACTAATCAAAGAACCTATACTGTTAAAAAACGTGTAGGCTATATTATAGATATTTCAAATAATGAAAAGATAAAATCAAGCAAAGGCTATAAGTATTGGGCTACAAAACATAATTTAAGAACTGCAGCCGACACTGTATTTTTGATGCGTGAAAAAGGATTTAAGTCTATGTCTCAGCTTGATGAACACATTAAAGAAAGTGCATTAAAAAAACAAAATTTACAGGATAAAATCAAAGTTATAGATAACAAAATTTCAACTCTATCAAATACTATGGAACAAATTCATATCATAAAATTGTATCGTCAAATCTATCTGGAATATAAGAAAGATCCATCTGATAAGGCTTTTTTTGAAGAACATAAATTAGAAATAACACTATATCAAAATGCTCTTTCAGACCTAAAAGAATCTTACTCAAAACCTCCAAACTCCAAGGATATTATAAAAGAGCTTGATTTATTGCATAAAAAAAAGAATACCCTAATGCAAGAGTATTCTTCTGCAAAATCCGATATGAAAGAAATGTATAAAATCAGAAAAAATTATGAGAAATATATGGGTAGGGATATGGAAAGATAGCTCTATACTTTTGAAACTTCATTCCAGTTGGTATATATCAATTTACGTTTCTCAAAAGCTTCTTTCCCACCTTCCATTATATCAACAATTTTTTTATGAGTATTTTTGCAATCAATATTTCCAATATCAGCATTTATTTTTTCATCATACTGAGTAGAAATAACACATTCTGCATCCCCTAGTACAGGTATATTCGCATTATGCGTAGCAAAAATAAACTGTATAGATTTTTTCTTTTTATTAATTGTGCTAATCACTTCATCATAAATGATTTGATTATCTAAATCATCTTCTGGCTGGTCAATAATAATTAAATCATTATCTTCTTGTGTTAAAACAAATAATATTAATGCTGATGCTCTCTGTCCTATCGAATGTTGTTCGAGCAACTTATCATGATAGTAAATTTCTACTAAATCTGGACATACTTCTTTTATTAGGTCGGAATAATTATCTTTTATTTTATCATATACTTTAACGCTTTCATTATCTGTAAGTATAGAATGTAATTTTTTTGCATCATCTAAAATGCAATCACTTATAATTGATACAAAATCAGAAAACTCATTGGCTATAGTCACAGCCTTTACTTCTGATATTCCAGTGCCACGAAACTTGGCTTTAATATCATTTTTGAATTTATCTTTATTTCCTTTGAATTTGATTTCAATTTTAAGTTCACTTTGGCTATCGTTAATTTTTTTAATTTCTTCTTTATATTTATTAAAAATATTACTAAGGACTTCATTTCTTTCTCGTATAGATTTCTTGATATCCAAAATTAGTGATTCTCTAGAATTATTTTTCTTATTTAATTCTTCGATATTTTGTTTTACTTTATCTAATTCAGATGTGTATTTTACAAAACTATCTGGATCAAGAGTATCATCTTGTATTTCACGCTTAATAGATGCAAACTCTTCTTTTAATGATTTCATGTCTTTATCAAATTCATCTTTAATTGTTCGTAGAGAATTTTCATTTTTCGCAATAGTTTCGATTTCAGATGAGATATTATTAATAGCAGTTAAAATATTTTTTAATATATCATTTATATTTCCAAATAGTTCTCCATTAAATTCACTGGTATAATCTGATAAGATAAATTGATTTTTATCAATTTCGCTGTATACTTTTTTAACTTTCGAATATGTTGCATTAACTTGTTTAACTAGATATTCAATTTTATTGTAGTCTTTATTATATGAAGTTTGCTTATTTAGTTTTTCTGATATACCTTTCTCATGAAAAATTTTAAGTTTATATTCCAAGTCTTGCTTTATCGCATTCAGCTCCTCTATCTTAGTTGGAATTGACGAGAGTTGAAGTAGATTCCTTATAGAATTATCCAATTTCAGAACATAATTATCTACAGAACCTAGTTGCATTTTTATTTTATTGCCAACTAATTTTTGCAACAAATCAAATGCATATCCGCTTTGAGTAAAAGATAAATCCTTTTGACCAAAATACAGTGGATTATTTATTACAGAATTGATAGAAATTCCAACCTCATTCCCATTTTCATCTAAAATAGATGGTTGTTCACCCATTAATCTTCTGACTTCATAATGTTTACCATACTTATCAATAATATCTAAAGAAATTTCTCCACCTGATCCTAAAGTATTCTTAACTAGATTTTCCTTATAATCTTTATCAATATTAGCATTTAGATCCAAAGCGTACCTTATTGATTCTAAAATCGAAGATTTTCCACTTCCCCTTATACCAATTAAAGTGTTCAATTCATTTGAAAAAGGTATTTTTATTGAGTCCAGTTTTCCCCCTTTAAATGCTATAGATTGTATAAAACCATGATTAATTTTTGGCTCTTCATTAGAAATTCTATTTTCATAATCTTGAAGAGAAAACTTCAATGCACTAAAAGAATATTCTCCAATCTTTACATAACATAATTCCCCTTTTCCAATTTCATCAAGTTTTTTAGGATCCGATCCTTCTACAAATGCAATCTCATAACCAAACCAATTTTTTATTTTGGATTTATTGTCAAAAGTTCTAAGTTTCTGTAATCCAAGCACTCTTTTTTTAAATTCATGATTTTGTGCTAAAGAACTTAATCTACTACCACCACATTCTTCAATAAGTCCACTTCTCTGCTCAATATGTGCAAATACAATAAAATAGTCTTTGTTAAGCTTTTCCAGTTCTACTAGTAGGGTATTTATATCAAAGTTACAGCATGTGTTTTCATTTTCTCGATTACTTATTCCTTGGAAAGCGGCAGTCAAAAAACTATCAATATGGTTTTCGCCATTTTTTATCCAGTCTTCTGGGTTAAATACTATAAGTGTATGAACGCCATTTTTACCATCTTTAACTGATAACTCCACTCCTGGCAAAATGAAAATATCTTTTTTATTTGCCGCTTTTTTCAAAGCTTTATATTCTTGCAAGTCAAATTTATTATGATTAGTTATTACTCCAATCTTTATCTTTTCACTTTCCAGTTTATTTACATAATCGCTAATAAATGAGTTATCTTCCCCTGTATATTTGAATTCTTTGTCTTTCCTTGTATGTAGATGAAAATCACATCTTATCCATTCACAACCATTATCAAACATAATTCTAAAATCACCCCTTTTTCAAAAATAATAAATTCTAAATTTTAGGCACAATAGAATGATTATCTATCCCATCTTTAGTTATATCCCATCTGGCAACCTTAATTTTTTTAATTCTTTTTCCACTTCCATAATCAAGAAGGTCTTCCCTATTTAAATTATTTAAAACTTTTTTCAAACCACCTAAACCGCCAGAGGATAATAAATACGCTTCCTCAGGATTGCAAAGTTTACAATATATCAATAATTGCCCTAAGTTTTGAAGATTTAAAGCTGTCTTTTTTGCTTCAACCAGATAGATTTCAGCTCTATCTTTCCATCTTACAATTCCTAAAACATCAATTTCAATTTTCAATCCAACAACTTGTGGATAATATTGTATTACATCGTATTTATCTAAAATTGAATCCAAATATACAGAATGACAATCTAACACAAACACTTCGCATCTTTTATTTTTAAACTTGTCTTTAAGGTATGTATCTAACCATCTGCACATGCCAGGATATAGATCAAATTCACTTCTTACATTATTCGCCATATCCCAACTCCTTTGCTAATTGAGTCCATGAGTCAAAATGCTTGCCTCTTATTTTTTCAGGCAAGCTATCATCATTTTCCATAGGATGAATAGGCTTATTCCTTAATCTAATAGATTTTTCCCAGTAGAATTGATGTGTTTTTTCTTCATCTAAATAGTCAAGCAGTTCTTCAGCATATCTTTCTAACGCCCTTTGCTTATGAACAATGTTAAATCCTATAGGCAAAAATTCATTTGCCCATATCTTTACTTGATGTTCCTTTTTCCAATAATTAGGTTTCCCTTCGTTGTATTTTTTTAAATTAGAATCTCTAAAATTCGGATGTCCAAAATCTATTGTTTGCACTGGTATATCTAATGTTTTCAACATATTAGCTATATCTATAACAAATTGCCAATTACCTGGAACCTCAATATATACTCTATGACAACCATCTTGTCCAAATGCAATATTACTTTTCCTAATGTATCCTGTTACATCTGCCACTCCTCTAAGTAACTCTTTCTTTTCGTCAGTAGACATATTAAATAGTTCATCATTCATTATCATTGTTGAGTGATGAATTCCATTTCCAATAAATCTTAAAATTTCCCTCATTGTATAATCTTCATTAGGCTTTGTAAAAGACACCCTTGTTACACTTTTTGTTTGTGAAATAGGCAAGGAATGTCCTAAAAGTGGTTCGATAACGCTTCTAATATCAGCTAAACTACTTTTTACATATACCGAAACTTCTAGCCCTTCATCATCTCTTAAATTCTTGTGTGGTATTTCTATCGTAATCGTAGTGCTATTCACATCTCTTTGCACTTCTCCGTTTCCTAATATCATACCTACTAAATAAGCCATTTGATTATTCATTTTCAATTACCTCACTCTCATTATTGACTAAATTTTCATATATATGATCAGCAATAGCCTTTGCCATAAGTGGTGGCACCGCATTACCAATTTGTGTTCTAATATCAACTTTATTACCATAGAAAATAAATCTATCATCAAATGACTGAATTCGAGCAGCTTCTCTAGGTGTAATAGAGCGATTCAAAAACGGATGATTATTTGTACCATTTGATGCAGCATCAAATCTTGTGTCTATAGTTGGAGATGGCTCATCCCACTTCAATCTCCCCCATGTTGAATTAAATTTTTGCTTTCCTAAAAGATTTTCGGGCAAATATTCTTTACCTTTTTCTGGTGGTATCATGCTAAGCTTAAGAATTGCAATTTCAGAATGATTAGAAGCTTTATGATTATATAACCTAGCACTATCTTTTCTCATGAGCTTTTGATACTCTGTTTTTGCTTCAGTAATATAACTTTGTTCAAAATCACCTTCATTTGAATTTAAATATGCTAAATCTTCGATAGCATCTCTAACTGTTGTAGTTTTTTTAACTGTTGGCTCTGGCAAAGAAATTGCTTTATTTTTACTGCACAGAAATATAACTCTCTCCCTATTTTGTGGAACACCATAGTCACTTGCTCTAACTATACCTACACTAACTTCATAACCTAATTTTTTTATCTCACTTATAATTTGATTTTTAAACCATCCATTAGATGTAGACATTAAACTCTTTACATTTTCTATTACAAAAACTAGAGGCTTAAGTTCCTGAACCAAATGCAGATATTCTATAAACAAAAAATTTCTAGGATCTTCTAAGCCTAATTTTTTGCCCTTTAAGGAAAATCCCTGGCATGGAGGTCCGCCAATGATCATATTTACTTTATTCTTCTTAGAGAGTTTTATTATCTTTTCCTTAATTTCCTTATCTTGTATATCTCCAATAATCAATTCTGACTCAGGAATATTCTCCTTAAATGTCTGTGCCAATTTTTCATTAATATCTAAAGCAACTTTTGTTACAAAGTGGTTATTCTTATGCATTCCATAAGACATTCCTCCTGCACCACAAAATAAATCAAGTATTCTAAATTCCATTCTTTTGTCTCGCTTTCGTCTTTGAATCAATATTCGTTTAAATGTTTCTTTTCCATTTATTTGTGGTTTAAAAAGATCATATTCATTATCAGAACCATGATTTGCCTCCCCAACAATTTCAAACATCTTGTCATTGTGATATTTCAAATATGTAAGAGGTACGCCCATTATTCCATAATAATCCATTGGTATTTCTGAAACTCTATATACATGAACTGCATCAAAATTATCATACTTTGGATAGTTTTCTTCTTTGAAGCTATGAGTTAAAACTAGTTTTTTACCACTATCATTGGAAACCTCTAAATTCGTCAGCCACATTGCATTTCCTAAGCTTCGCCATTTTTGTCCAAATTCATCTACCCAAAATCTTGTTTTCCTAGGTTCTGTATCATCTGGTACCCTAAATGCCATATCTCCAAAATGATATCCCACACGAGCCTTATTATTCTTTATATAAGGAAAAATTTCTTTATATGTTATTGCATTCTGATTACTAATCAATAAATATTGTTTGTCATATTTTGTAATTAATGAAAATAATTCTGTAAACTTAGAAAAAGGTGGATTGGTTACAACGATATCAGAATCGATTAAATAATTTATACATTCTTGACTTCTAAAATCACCATCCCCAATTAACTTTTTAATATTCCCATTACTATTTAAAGCTTCAAATATCTTGTCATTATTTAAATCGCCATCAGTAAAATATGGCATTTTATCAACTACAAGTAGAAGCCCTCTGCCATCTTCACTAGAATGCATCGCCGACTTTGCATATGATATGCATACAAGTTTTTTAAGCTTGAAACGATTGAAGTTTTTAAGGAAATATTTTGCAAAAGCAGATTCGTAAGGATCATCACAATTACACAAAACTTTTTTTCCATTGAATTGAGATTCATAATGGTTAACTTCATTTTCTATTGTTTTATAATCTGTATACCACTCATCTGTATTATTGCTACTATATCTAGCTTTATTTAATATTGAGTTTCCCATTATTAAATCTCCTTCCCATTTTTTCATATATCTTTATTTTCATTTATCTTCAATTTCTACACATTCCACAATCTCCGAAATATCACATTCCAATACATCACATATCCTTAGCAATACATCAGTAGTAACATTTTCGCCATTTTTTATTTTGTAGAATGTACTTTTACTTACTTTTGCTTTTTCCATAAGCTCAGTATTCTTCATTTCTATATCTATTAATTTCTTAAATAATTTTTTATAGCTGAGTTTCGACATGATTATCCTCCAGTCTTATCCATCTTAATATCATATCGTTTCTATTATAACACAATAATAGAACTTTTAGTGGTATTATATTCTCTTTTCTCGAACTAATTTTAAAATAAAAAATAATCGGTGCAGCCAGAATACCACACCGACATATTCTATCTCTCCGTTTCCTTTGAAGATTCTTTCTTCTCCATAGGTTTTGCTTTTTCTTCAGTCTTATATTTCTTTATTGCTCCAAGCACAGATTCTTTCTTTTCTTCTTGATTTTTCATCTGTTCCTTTGCTTTTAAAAGCTTAGACGATAGGATTCTAATATTAGTATGTTCCTTTCCGTTATCGTCAATGGATGTTCTTACTTGACCAAAAAGCTTTACAAAGTTACCTTGCTTAAAATCCTTTGGAATATCTCCCTTATCTCCATAAGCCGAACAATTTGTATAAGTCTTATTTCCCTCATCGTCTTTTGACACAACTGAGAAATTAACTACTTTAAAGTCTTCTCCATTCTTATTTTCTCTTTCAATTGTTTCAATCTCACCTACTATATTTCCAACAATATTCACCAAATCATTATCTTCTTTTTCAATTGCTACACTTTCTTTAATCTGTCCATGTTCTCTGAGTTCGTCAATCAAGTAATCAATTCATCATTAAGTAGATTGTACTTCATACTCTTTTTAAAGTTGATGGTATTTAAGATTTGGGGCTGTACTAGATAACGACTAAATCTTTCATTTAGATTAGAATGCTCAAATGAGAAAAAGTCGCTTAAGTCAGCATAAACAAAATAAACTCATTGAACTGTTTGTCGCAGGTGTTACAGCTAGAACAGCAAGTGAGTTGGTAAATGTAAATAAAAATACAGCCGCTTATTACTTTCACCGATTACGTTTACTCATTTATCAAACAAGCCTGCATTTGGAAATGTTTGAAGGAGAAATTGAAGCTGATGAAAGCTATTTCGGCGGTATTCGCAAAGGTAAGCGTGGTCGTGGCGCAGCAGGCAAAGTCGCGGTATTCGGACTTCTCAAGAGAAATGGTAAAGTTTATACCGTAGTTGTACCAAATGCTCAATCAGCAACACTATTGCCAATTATTCGTGAGAAAGTTAAGCCTGACAGCATTGTTTACACTGACACAAGCCTGACAGCATTGTTTACACTGACACTTACCGTAGTTATGATGTGCTTGATATCTGCGAATTTAGTCATTTCCGCATCAATCACAGTACGCATTTTGCTGAAAATCATAACCATATAAATGGAATTGAGAATTTTTGGAATCAAGCAAAACGTCATTTGCACAAGTTTAATGGCATTCCCAAAGCACATTTTGAGCTGTATTTGAAGGAATGCGAATGGCGCTTTAACTTTAACAATAGTGAAATAAAATCTAAAATTTCCATTCTAAAACAATTAGTTAAAGAGATTCTGGTCTAGTTATCTAGTACAGCCCCTAAAGTTATATGGAATTATAATCTGCGTAGCACTGAAATAAAAAGGTCAAGGGATATTCTCTTGCAAGTCCACAGCGATATCGCTGTGTGTACTTGCCCTTTATTTGTAAAAAGTAAATTTGAGGAGAAAAATACATGAGTATCAAAGCTAACATTACAATCTTAAATGATGAAAAATATGAGAAGATTGCTAAAAAGCCGATTACACTACTTTTTCAAAATAAATTAACACTTAAACAAAAAAGAGAATTCTTTTACTTTCTTCTTGGTTATTTTATTTTAGTTCCTACAGTGGTTATTCAACTACTCACTCAAGAAAACTCTATATTAGGCACCATTTTAGCCTTTACTTGTGCTTGCCTCCTCAGTTCATTTGCAGTAATGGCACTAACTACATTCGTAAATAATCTATTGAAAGAATATCGAATAGCTTTGTACAAAGACTCTTATGATGAGCAGGAAATTGAAGAAGTATTTAGCTTATTTGGTGCTGTACTGACCAAAATACGTAAATTTGAAAAGCATAAACACACTCAAGAGAGTTTAACAACTTATATTGTGGAAGAATTAAAACTAATGGGTGAACGAAAAGTGCAAGGTATTTTTGCAGAAATAAATAAGTTCACAAATAATAAAATTAATAAAAATCAATAATTTAATTTTGCAATCAAAACTATTTTTCTTGTTGCAATGACTTTGAAGCACATTTTCTATAACTTTCCTGCTGTAACAAGTCGTTACAAGTTAGTTCAACTTACTGCAGGTAATCATTATGGAACAAATCATTCAACCTACTGATAAATTTATTCGTAAATCTGAAGTATCAAAGCTGACAGGTTTATCTAGTACTTCTATTTGGCGACTATCTAAAACAGGAGATTTTCCTCAATCCATTAAGATTGGGGGATATTCTGTTCGATACTCTTTAAATGAAGTTCTAGCCTGGATTGAATCAAAAAAATCTACAAGGGGGTAATATGAGTATTCAAAAAGCCCCTTTTTATGAATACCAACTGAAAGATCCCTTTGATGAAACCTTTATTTTAGCAGGTACGCTGGCATGGAATAAGCTCTACCATGAAATGCTTTCTGATTGTCTATCTTTAGATAAAACCAAAAAATTTATCATCTTAGGTGATGAGCAACTAGAAAAACTGCCAAATTTACGGATTGTGCGGCAAGAAAAACGAGCAGCCAAAGTGATCCAACTTGGTGAGTTAAGCAATATACACATTTCATTGATTTGCCAAAGTATTGCGACCCTTTCTGACGTTTCTACGTTGGTTCTATTAGATGATACTCTATCTATCAAAGAAAATTTAAGCGATTATCTTAAACGTATTCGTGATGGTCAGGCTGTTCAATTCGCAGAAATGGAGGCCACAGTAAAATTTAATGAAGCTGATGTTCCAAAACTCTTTCTAGAACATTCAAAGGAGCACTACTCTTATAACAAGGAAACCAAACAATTTTATTGTTATGAACAAGCTATTTGGAAACCTATTGACGAATATCAATTAACCTCTAGGTTAATTTCCTTTCTTAAAATGGTTAAAGCCAAATACACTAAAAAACAGCTAGATAATTATCTTAGCTTATTAAGATACGATGTTCCTCTTATGCAAACATCCAAGCGTGATTTAATCTGTTTTTCGGATATAGTCATTGACCGAGTAACTGGTGATATATTGGAGCATAGCCCTGATAATTGGCTTTTTTCTGTTCTTCCCTTTCCTTATCAAAATAAAAAGCAAGAAAGCCCCAACTTTAACAAATGGCTAAACTTTACCTGTGATAACAATGAGAATAAAAAATCTGTTTTACTCGCCTTGTTGTATATGGTTCTGAGTAATCGCTACGACTGGCAGCTCTTTATTGAAATTACAGGGGAAGGTGCAACAGGGAAATCAGTATTAACCGATATTTGCATGCAGATGGTTGGCTTAGATAATGTCATTTCTCTGAATCTTAACAATCTTGATAATCCCAAAGAACGTTACCCTATAAAAGATAAATTACTTATTATTTGTCCTGATCAACCTAGTTACAAAATAATAGGTTCTGGGCTAAAAGCTATTACAGGGGGAGATCTTATTCGAGTCGAACCCAAATACAAAGATCCAATAAGTATTATTTGCCGAGCTGTTGTCCTTATTGTTAATAATGAACCCACTAAATTTATTGATAGAAGTGGAGGAATTGAACGTAGGCGTGTGATTATTCATCTTTCTCGTGTTGTACCTGACAACGAACGAGATTTACAAATAAGCCAAAAGATTAAGGCTGAAATGCCAAGTATAATACAGCATTTACTTAGCCTATTTTCAGATAATCCATTGAAAGCAAGAGAGATTTTACTAGAGCATAAACGAAGTAATGAGGCTCTAGAGATCAAGCAACTTTCAGATCCTATTACTGAATTTTGCAGTTATTTTCAAACGACAGCTGATACCAATGGGCTTTTTGTGGGGAATGCAAATAGTAAAAATTGGAAGAATACGCTTTATTCTGCATACTTAACTTTTTTAAGAGCTAATAATTTAGCCTATAAAGTTACATTACCATTTTTTGCTAAAGCGATGCAGCAAGGGCTAAAACAAAATAAGTGTACATTCGAGTATAAAAGAACCAAGCGGAAACAGGGCTTTCAGACAAATGTACACTTTAAAGATATAGAAGAATTTAAGGTGCTTTTTATGAAATAAAAACTAATTCACTCCACCTTGTTCTTGCTTAATATTCTCGATTAACTCGGTAAGAGTAATCATTGGAAACGGTTCAAAACGCTCACCTTTTAATCGAGAATATATTCCTCTCGCCAATTCAAGTTGTTCGTAATAGCTGCCATACTCACTATATTTTATTAGCAAAGTTGCTTGATTTTCTTCACTCAAATTTCTAGCAAGTTCTATTGCCTCTTTTAGAACAGTATTCATTTCATTCCCAATACTAGGAATCAATTCTTCAAGGAATGTGATTGTGTCTATTGCATTGGTAAGCAATTTATTGCTTTCATCAAACATGTTCAATATTCTCCGTCAGATTTACAACTACTAAATACTTACATCTAAAACACAATACTATTTAACGAATGATTATAAAAGCAGTTTTTGCTTTTTATTCAGATAAAAATTAAAGATGAATAAGGTGCATATTTTTTAGAAAAAAATGTTTTCCAAAATTTCCCCCAATGACAATCTGTTCATTTTTTCGGCAATCAAACTTAATTTTTTAAATTGACGGTACTTTTGACGGTATAATAGATTTAAAGCCTGATTTATTTAGCTATAAATCAATAACTTAACTTAAAAGAAGATAATTGAGTGGGAATAATCTAAATCAATTTAAAGGGCAAATTATTTTGCCCTTTTCTTTTATCTATTGTTTAATATCTACAACTTTTCTTATCAAGATTCACTATGGACATCGCTTTTTTACTCGGCACCAAAATTATTGAACTGACACTCATTGTGCTTATTGGCTATGGGTTGGTTAAATCAAAATTATTAAAATCAGAAGATAGCAAACCACTTTCCATTATTGGGCTTTATGTCATCAGCCCATCAGTGATGATTGAAGCCTTTCAAATTGATTACACACCTGAAATCCTGCAAAGTTTGCGACTTTCACTACTTATGGCTGTTTTTCTTCACATTATTCTGATTATTATTGGCAGTCTGTTAAAGCGTCTATTAAACCTTGATCCCATTGAGCACGCCACCTCCATTTATTCCAATTCTGGCAACTTAATTATTCCGATTGTGATGTCATTATTCGGTAAAGAATGGGTCATTTACGCCAGCTGTTTTATTGTGGTACAAACCTTTCTATTTTGGACGCATTGCCGTTTGATTATTGTAGGAAAAGGAAATTTATCCTTGAAAATGATTGCCAAAAACATCAATATTTGGTCAATTCTCGTCGGCGCATTTTTGTTTGCTTTTCAAATTAAGTTGCCAAACATTATCAATGGCACACTCTCTTCTATTGGCTTATTTATTGGCCCGAATGCCATGCTTGTTGCAGGTATGCTGATTGCTGCCATTCCTTTACGGAGCATCGTAGCATCCAAACGCATTTATTTAGTTACGCTATTGCGCTTGTTGATTATTCCGCTTGTATTGTTGGTATTAATAAAGCTCGTTGGCTTTGTACATTGGGTTGAAAAAGGTGAGATTATCGTGTTGATTAGCTTTTTAGCGACCACTAGCCCTTCAGCTTCGACAGTGACACAAATGGCGGTGATTTATAACAACAACCCACAAAAAGCCAGCGCCATTTATGGAATAACGACGCTGCTTTGTATGTTTACTATGCCACTGGTGATTGCGTTATATCAAATGTGGGGGTAAATAGAAGAAAAGTGCGGTTAATTATTTAAGCACTTTTGATGCTGGTTGCTCTTTTCTCAAACGATAAAGTTGATATAAGTTAACGAAAAATAAGAATGCATTTAGAAGCGCAACTGGATAAGATTTGATGATCAAACTGTAAATGACAAAGAGTATTGCCCCAATAGCATTGACAACTCTCAAGTGAACAATCGATTTAAATAAAAAAGACACGGCCACAAAGAATGTTGCCAAATAACCTAATAATTCGATGAAATTAAATTCCATAAATCTCTCCGTCAACAATGATTGAAGCGGCATCATAAAAGATTTTGGAATTGAGGAAAAGAGGCGAAATAAAGGCAACCGATTGCAATATCAAGAAATTTTTATTTCGCTCAACATTCGCTTAAATAAAGATTTTTTGCACTAAAAACATATAAAAAATCGTACCTGCTGAAATGGAAAGAAACATGTTCTTTTTCCAGAAATGCAATCCCAATACCAAAGCTCCCGCAATAAAATCAGGCAAGCCATGATACCCACTCAGCACATCCACATTTTTATAGCAATACACCACTAGCATCCCAAACATCGCTGCGGGTAATACTTTGCCGAGGTAACGGATATACTCTGGAATCGGACGATTTGCAGGAAAGATCCAGAAAGGCAATAATCGGGTAAATTGCACGCACAAAATACAAATCACAATGGTGATAATCTGTTCCATCAATGTCATTTTAGTGCCTCCAATTTAGATGAAAGTTTAGGACGTCGTATCGTCAATAGAATCCAGATACTGATTAGCGTTGGCACTAAAAAGTGTTCTTTCCCAACAATTAACAGCGATACAAAAGCTACGCCTAAACCTAATAATGAGCTTTCATGAGATTTTTCTTTTAGCCAGTTTTCAGCAAAGATTACGAGGAAAAGTGCTGTCATCCCAAACTCTACCCCTTTTAAATCAAAAGGAATGATTGAACCAAATAAGTTACCTAATCCGGCTCCAACGACCCAATAGAGGTGGAGATAAAAACTGACAAAGAACATATACCAGCCTTTATCTAAATGATCGGGGATCTTTGCCATATAGTTTAGGGAAAAACTTTCATCTACTAGCGTACTAATTAAATACCAACGTTTTTTCCCAATTTGAGCACCATATTTTTCTAACATGGAAATGGCATAAAAAATCTGACGACCACTCACCATCAGCGTAACTAATGCAACACTTAAAGGCGAAAAAGGCATAACTAATGCGGCGGCAGCAATAAACTCCACGGAACCCGCATAAATGAGTGCGGCCATTGCAACGGGGAACCAAACACCGAATCCAAGTGCTTTCATGTAAATGCCATATGCAATGCCTAAAAATAAAAAGCCGGCAAGCATTGGCATGCTGTAAGGAAATGCCGCTTTTGCCGCGGCTTTGATGGGATTTTCTGTCACAACTTCTGACATATTGACCTACTACAACTCTAAAACAGACAAACCAGGTAAGGTCGAAAAACTTTGTGCTTTTACTGTTTGATGGAAATCTTCGGTATAAGCTAAATTAGCATCTTCTTTACGAATTGCCGCATAAAGGTTACTGTATAACCCTTCTTCTGTAATTTTACGTGCCACTACATACCCTTTTTCTAAATAAGGCAAGGCAGCCCAATAAGGCACGGTAGCAATGCCACGACGACTCGCCACTAACTGGATCAAGGCGATCGTTAGCTCTGTTGTACGACGAGGCGGATTAATGCCTTTCGGTTTCAGCACTTGACGATATAAATCTAGCATATCATCAGGCACGGGATAAGTTACCCAAGTTTCCTCAGCAAAATCTTCCGCCTGCCAAACGTCTTTATTGGCTAATGGATGATCTTTAGAACAGATCCCCACCATTTCATAAGAAAACAGCGGTTTAAACAAAACATCATCATTTTGTTCAACGTCGGAAACGATCGCCCAATCTGCACGATGAGATAATAACAATCCAACCGGATCAGTGTGGAAGCCTGAGACGATATCCAATTCTACCAAGCCCCAATGCTGACGAAACTCATCCATTGCCGGCATTAACCAGTCGAAGCAAGTATGACACTCTACTGCAATTCGTAATTGCCCTGCATCACCGTGTTTTACACGAGCGAGCTCACGTTCTGCATCAACCACTTTTGGAAGAATTTCATTGGCAAGACGAATCAAACGATCGCCAGCCGCCGTGAAACGCAATGGATTACTTTTACGCTCAAACAGAGGTAAACCGAATTGCTCTTCCATTAATTTAATTTGATGAGAAAGTGCTGATTGCGTTAAATAAACACGTTTTGCTGCCATTGAAACGCTGCCCGTTTCCTTTAAAGCAAGCAAGGTTCTTAGGTGACGAAGTTCAAGAAATGTGGGTTTCATTAGAATAATTCATAAAGTTATAGCATTAGATGAGCAACATAATAACGCAAATTAAATTTGCCGAAAAGAAAGTGCGGTCAAAAACGTTGATATTTTTGACCGCACTTAAGAGGGTTATTTATCTAATTGAACAGGGAAAAATAAGCTTAATGGACGTTTTCTCACAATTTGACAAACTTCATGCCAAATTGCCCACCAGCTGTCAATTTCCGTATTTAAAGAGCGCAGTGCGACCCAAAGTGTCAATGAAAAACTGACCATTAAATTCACTAAACCAATCAGCAACACAAAAGCAATGCATTGTAAAAAGAATGGATAGGCAAATTGTCCACTGACTGCACTATATCCTAAATTCGCTGATGAAAATGCAACATGACGAATATCTAACGGGAGATGAGTTAAATATCCCACTAAACCGGTAAGCCCAAGTAACATACCAAAACAGAAGTTACCAATAAGCGAGCCATAATTCTCATGCATATAATTAGCAAATTTAACGCGAGACTTCTCAGACATCAATTTTTTTAATAACGGATGTTGTGCTAAACGCATGCGCATATTCAAATAATTGCTACGATTATCAAAATAGCCAGAAATAATTCCGGAGCAGAATAACCATACACCTGCAATAGCTGCGAACCATAAAGAACCATCTAAAGGATCAATACGGTGTAATTGATAGGCTATGTTCTCTGAATTCATCAATGGCTCACCTGTTTGATGTTGATAAACAAAAGCAATTAATGCCGCTAATCCCATAGCAACTACTACATTGCCTAAAACGGCCACGCTTTGGGAACGAAATACATCCACTAATAACTGGGCTAATTTCATATTTAATGTTTTGCCTTGTGGATTTTTCTCTACTGCCTCAGCAAAACGAGCAGCTGTCATGGCTGGCTGTTTGGTTGCAACCGTGAAATGCAACATAAAGATCACCATAAAACCGAAGCCGTAATTTAAACCTTCGGCAAGACCTTTCCAGACTTTATCATCAATAATGCTGCCTAAATAGGTTTTAAATAACGCCATTAGTGCAATCAATACACCACCACCTGCCGCAGAGTAAAACATTGCCCAATACTCTTTTTTATCTCGAGTAATGTAATGCTCACCGTGGTCCCCAGCATTCTGCGTAACACTACGAGCAATTAATCCTGAGCTTTGTTTCCATAGTCGGGAAATACTATGTCGCTCTGCAGCTGCACGGGCAAAACAACCCGTTAATAACAATATTCGACGCGGTAAATAGCGATTTGAAACAAAAATTGCCATCAACGTTTCTAATCGTTCTAAAGTTTGGGAAAGACGTTCTAATAAATACGCTGTATTTAAGGAAGACCCCACTACTGCCCCACGTTTCTGTAAGCCAATAATCAATGCCTTACATTGATCAAACATTACCTGTAAATGGCTATCATCAAAATCTATTGATTGGCGACGCGCCTGTAACCAATTCACCACTTCATGGTGCAATGCCACAAAAGGGGAATCTGCATTCAACAAAGAGGGCTCCATTCGCATCAGCTCAGGATCCATATCTTCAGCCGCAATCCAAATTGAAAGCATTTCAATAGCAAATAACCCTTCACTTTCAATATGATTTTTTAAGCGTTCACGATCTTTGGGCTCAGTATAACGGGCCAAAACGCCAAATACGCCTCGCCACGTTTTTAAAGGAACGGCATCAATCCAGCGTGCATCATTTTTATCGCTAAACAATAAATAAAAAATATCACGTAAATCATTAATATCTTTAAACGAGGGGTTAAAACGCTCATAAATACGCGTTTTCATTTCTTGCCCAAAACCGCCACGCGTAAGAATACCGCTACTAATAAACAAGGGATAAAGGCGTAAACCACATAACCAACCACATAATAATTTCGAAACAGAACAGCCTAATTCTTTATCGTTCTTTAAGATAAACTTAAACAAATGCAAGGTTGGAGAAATTTTTTCTGTGGGGCTATTACGTAATAATTGGCACAGCCCTTCCACAAGACCAAAGGCATCATTTTCCTCGACTTTATTACGCAAAAATTGCGGTAAAGTATCAGGTTTTATCATGCTTTCCCCCCATATCGTTTATATTCAAAAGCGAGACATTATACAGCTCTGTTGGATAAAGTAAAAGTGAGCGGAAAAGTGTGGTTAATTTTGAAAGAGTTTTAAAAGAAAAGGCGTATGCTTCCATACGCCTTTAAATTGATATTATTTCTCTTTCTTCAGCAAGAAAATGCCTTGTTCAGAGAAATTCACATAAGCTTGTTTGAGATCAGCATTAAAGTCTTCTGGTTTAGTATTAATGAGCAATTCTTTGCCTGCCCAAATTGCCACCACTTCCCAGTGGTTACCCATATAGACCGCACTCTTAATTTCACATTGTTGTGCCGCCTCGCCTTCTGCTTTTAAGTAAATCGCTTCAGGACGTACACCCACTAAACATTCGCCATCCGATAAATTAAATTGTGCCGCATTGCTTAATGGCAATTTGTAGCCATTCACGTCAATGGTATTATTTTCCAATTTACCTTCAAAGATGCTCGATTCGCCCATGAAGTTTGCAAGGAATAAAGAGTTTGGACGCAAATAAAGCTCTTTTGCTGGCGCTTTTTGCATGATTTTACCTTTATTCATGACGATAACTTCATCAGACACCGCAAATGCTTCGGTTTGGTCGTGAGTCACATAAAGTGAGGTAATACCTAAACTTTGTTGTAGTTCACGGATTTTTTCACGCATAGAACGACGTAAGTTTGCATCTAAGTTACTTAATGGTTCATCAAAAAGTAATACTTTTGGTTTTAACACTAACGCACGTGCTAATGCCACACGTTGTTGTTGACCACCTGAAATTTGATCCACAAAACGATCTTCAAAACCCGCTAAGTCAACCAACTCTAAGGCTTCTTTTACACGTTTAGCGCGTTCCTCTTTGCCCACGCCTTGCATGCGTAAACCATAGCCTACGTTATCACCGATACTCATATGCGGGAACAATGCGTAGGACTGGAATACGATACAAATATCACGATTTTGAATAGACGATTTAGTTACGTCTTCACCATCAATGAAAATTTGACCTGAAGTTGGATTTTCTAAGCCTGCTACTAAACGTAACACGGTGGTTTTACCGCAACCAGATGGCCCTAATAAGGTCACCATGGTGCCACGTTTAATGGTTAAATCTAAATTATCAATGACTGTGGATTTACCAAAAGATTTGGTGATATTTTTTAATACTAAGAAATCATTATTACTCATAATATTTACCTACAACTTAACGAGTTAATTCATTTTTTTCGCTTTAGAACGGGAAATTCGGGTATCACCCACAATCCAGTCAAAGAATAAAATAATGGCCATCATCACGATGATTAAAATCGAACCGTATGCGATAGCAACACCATATTCACCATCTTCTACACGGTTTAAAATATAGGCTGTTGCCACACGTGTATCAGCGGTTACTAAGAAGATAATCGCACTCACGGTAGTCATCGCACGAACGAAGCTGGTGACCAATGCAGAAAGTAAAGCTGGTTTTAACAATGGTAAAACAATAAACCACAAGGTTTTCCATGAGCTACCTTTTAAAGAAAGAGACGCTTCATCGAGTGATTTATCCAATTGACCAAGACCTGCAATGGCTGCACGCATACCGATTGGTAAATCACGCATGACCATTGAGATGATCACGATGATGCTAGTACCCGTAATGTAAAGCGGCGCATTGTTAAAGGCTAAAATATAAGATACCCCTGCAACGGTTCCTGGTACCGCAAAACAAAGCATAGTTAAAAACTCAAGGGATTTTTTACCTTGGAAATCTTTACGCACCACAATATACGCAATTAATAAACCGAAAAGTGCGGTCAATGGTGCGGCAATTCCTGCGTAGATTAAAGTATTAATCAATGATGGCCATGCCCCATCGCTTAAGCCTTGTCCGAATAACATCGCATAGTTTTTCAAGGTTAAGGTGTAATCAACACCCCAGTTTACGGTGAAACTACCGTAGAAAATACTGCCGTATAACGCTAAGTTAAAGAGTACCCAGAAACCAAGCATACCAATGATGGTATATTTCAAGCCGGTTGGTAAATCTTGTACATCACCACGATAGGATTTACCTGAAACAGTCACATAAGAGCGATTACCAATCCAAATATATTGGATAATAAATACTGCTAATGAGAAGATTAAAAGCATAGAACCTAACGTACTTGCTGAAGCATAATCTAATTGTGAGCCTGCGATATAGAAGTAGATTTGTGTCGCGATTACGTCAAAGCTACCGCCCAATACTAACGGGTTACTAAAGTCCGCTAAGGATTGGATAAACACGATTAAGAACGAGTTTGCCAATGCTGGACGTAGTAATGGGAAAATAATATTGAAAAACGTTTGGTAACGATTTGCACGTAAGGTGTAAGACGCTTCTTCAATTGATGGATGAACAGATTTTAATGCCCCATCTAAAATCATGAATGAAATCGGCGCAAAAGCAAGAATCTGTGCAATGGCAATCCCGTTGAAACCGTATAACCAGTTATGGTTCTCAAATCCAAATGTTGTGGATAAGAACTCAGTCACATAACCAGAACGGCCAAGCATTAATGTTACCCCTAAGCCCACAACGAACGGTGGTGTAACGATTGGTAAAATAGAGAAAATTTTACCAATGAATGCCGTTCTACGTGCAATACGGGTGGTATAAAGCGCAAAAGCTAAACCGAAAATCGTTGATACGATACCCACAAAGCCTGACAAGAATAACGAGTTACTAATAACACGTACAATATAGCTTTGGGTCAGAATTCGCATCACTTGTTGTGGTGCAAAGGTATCACCGTCATAGAACATTGAAACAAAGATGGCCAATGTCGGGTAAACGATGAAGAAGAAAATTAATAAGATAATGCAAAGTAAAGAGGCGATAATAAATTTATCCCCTTGCATCACTTTTAATTTCGCGAAGGAAAATGTCGCCAATGCGGTTAAACTCGCGATTAATACAATCACAGAATAACCCATGCTGACTTTATAAATTGTCGCACTGATAAAGATAAACAACGTCGCCACAGCAATAAGATAAAGCTCAGCTTTCGCTTGCGTATCCTTCGGTAATTTAAGAAGTGGCATCAATCCGTATAAAATAACCGGTAAAAACCATAATGCCGTAATATTTAACGAAGACCAACCCATTGCACCTAAGTATTCATCGCTTGTGCTTTCAAACAAGCCATAATCTAAAGCGTGAGAAGGTAGAAGAAGAAATGCAATAACAGCAAGAATTATCCAAAAGTTAGCAGATTGGATAATAGGAAATTTATTTGCGTTCATACAACCTCGCATAAAAGAAAAAAGCGAAATAATATAATAGCTATTATTTCGCTATGTATACATCATTATTTTGCTAATTTAACATCATCAACCCATTTTGTGATCAAACGTTTACGTAAATCACTTGAGCCGTATTTGTCAAAATCATAATTAATTAAATTGATGGATTTAAAATCGAGTGCATAAGGCGATTGTTCAGCGGTACTATTGGTTAAAATAGAATACGCTTCCCCTTTTTTCCAGGTTAACTCTTGCGCTTCTTTTGATAACGCCCAATCCACAAATAATTTCGCATTTTCAAGGTTTCTTGCACCTTTAATAATGCTCACGCCACCAATTTCATAGCCTGTACCTTCGCAAGGTACAACTAATTCTACTGGTGCGCCTTTTGCTTTCTCTAAAGAATATTCATGTAAAAAACCAATTCCGATTGCGGTTTCACCACGTGCCGTATTACGGGTCGCTGTATTACCTGATTTGGTATATTGGGAAACATTTTTATTGAGTTCTTTGAGATATTTGAACGCTTCATCCTCACCCCAAAGTTGGATATAGGTGGCTAATTGTGTATAACCCGTACCTGAACTTTGAGGATCTGCTGCTTGGATCTCATTACGATACGCAGGATCGGCTAGATCTTTCCAACATTTTGGTGTTGGTAAATTGAGTTTTTTCAAACGTTCTGGGTTAATCCCAAAACCTAATACACCGAGATAAATCGCTGAAGAATAGTTGCCTTTAATTTTAGCAGGATCTCTAAACTGTTCAGGAATTTGTGCAAGATTTGGTGACTTATACGCTTCAAGTAAGCCCATTTCTCCCGCTTGAGAATGAGGATCAAGCGTACCGCCATACCATACATCTCCTTGAGGGTTATCTTTTTCTGCATCAATTTTGGCTAAAATTGTGCCTGTGCCACCACGGATAAAACTGGTTTTAATACCGTATTTTTTCTCAAAAGCCATGGTTTCTTGCTCGCACATCGTATTTTGTGCACTACAATAAACAACTAAACGGCCTTCTGCTGCTGATGCGTGAGAGCTAAGTAACACGCCACCAAATACAACACCAGAAAGTGCTAAAGCAACGTTAGACATTTTCATTGGTTCACTCCTGTGTTTATAAAATAAGATGAGCCTAGACGCTCATCGTAGAAACCCACGTAAAAAACTATTTAGTGGGGCTAAAATGGCAAAAGTGCGGTCAAAAATCTCATGGTTTTCAACCGCACTTTAAACACTATTTCGCTAATTTAACGTCTTGAACCCATTTTTCAATTAAGGCTTTGCGTTGTTCGGTTGCACCGTATTTTTCAAAGTCATAATTGATCAGGTTAAGTTTATTTGGATCAAACGCAGTTGGCGATTGTTCTGCTGTGGTGTTAGTTAAGATTTGTAAAGAATCCCCTTGTTTCCACGCTAACTCTTGACCTTCTTTAGATAATGCCCAATCCACGAATAATTTTGCGTTATCGATGTTACGCGCACCTTTTAAGATACTCACGCCACCTAACTCATAGCCAGTACCTTCACAAGGCACCACTAATTCCAATGGTGCACCTTGACGTTTTTCAAGTGCATAATCGTGTAAGAAACCGATACCTACCGCCGTTTCACCACGGGCTGCATTACGAGATGGGGTGACACCTGATTTGGTGTATTGAGATACGTTTGGATGTAATGCTTTTAAGAAATCAAAGGCTTTCTCTTCGCCCCAAAGTTGAACGAAAGTTGCCAATGCGGTGTAAGCTGTACCCGCACTTTGTGGGTCAGCAATTTGCACTTCGCCTTTTAAGCGAGGATCGGTTAAATCTTTCCAGCATTTTGGTACTTCTTTAATGCCTAATTTAGCTAAACGCTCGGTATTCACACCAAAACCTAAGATACCCATGTAAATAGCAGATACATAATGTCCTTTGGTTTTCGCTGGATCACGGAAACGCTCAACAATTTCATCAATGTGTTTAGATTTATAAGGTTCGATTAAACCCAACTCTGCCGCTTGTGCTTGAGGGTCGAATGTACCACCAAACCAAACGTCTGCTTGTGGGTTATTTTTTTCCGCTTCAACTTTTGCAAAAGTACTGCCTGAACCGTTGCGAATAAATGAGGTTTTCACATCATATTTTTCGCCAAACGCTTTTGTTGTCGTTTCACAAAGAATGTTAGTTGCACTACAATACACCACTAAACGCCCTTGAGCATTAACAGCTGATGATGTCATGAAGCCTGCAGCTAAAAGTGCGGTTGAAATGGAGAGAGAAATTTTATTCATTTTCATCGTACACTCCTCATAAATAACACTGATGAAATAATAAAAACGAGCACATCGTAAGCGAAAACGAAAAAAAATTCCGTGAACTACTTCACAAATTTAAAAAATTTAAATAAAAAAGAAAGATGAATTTAAACTGATTTTTCTTTATAATCCCATTAATTTTTACCTTCCGTTTTTGAGGCCGTTCTATGTCAGACTCATCTTGTATTATCATCGCTATCACGGGGGCATCCGCTTCAGGCAAAAGCTCCATTGCGTCTACCGTTCATAAAGAACTTTGCAACGACTTAGGTTGTGAAGAAATTGGTATTATTGCTGAAGACAGCTACTATAAAGATCAAAGCCATTTAGAGATGAGTGAGCGAGTGAAAACCAACTATGACCACCCAAGTTCAATGGATAGAGATTTACTCATTCAACATTTAAAAGACTTAAAAAACGGAACCGCCGTAGATATTCCTGTCTATAGTTATGTTGATCATACTAGAACAGGTGAAACCAAACACTTCACCCCGAAAAAAATTGTGATTTTAGAAGGGATCTTGTTGCTTACTGATGAGCGAGTTCGCCAATTAGCCGATATTTCTGTCTTCGTGGATACCCCATCAGACATTTGTTTTATCCGCCGCTTACAACGTGATATGGAAGAACGTGGTCGTTCATTACAATCAGTCATTGACCAATATCGTGCAACTGTTCGTCCAATGTTCTTACAATTTATCGAGCCATCAAAACAATATGCAGATATCGTGATTCCTCGCGGTGGTAAAAACCGTATTGCGATCAATATGTTAAAAGCTCAAATTCTCCATTTATTAAACCAAAAATAGGAAAAATCATGCGTCTTTGCGATACCGATATCGAACGCTATCTAGATGATGGCATTATTTCTTTAACGCCTCGTCCTGACAACGACAAAATCAATGGGGCAACCATTGATGTGCGTTTAGGCAATTCATTTCGCGTATTTCGTGAACATTCCGCGCCTTATATTGATTTAAGTGGCCCGAAAGAAGAAGTCTCTGCTCAACTTGAATCAGTGATGAGTGACGAAATTATTATCAGTGATGATGAAGCCTTCTTCCTACATCCAGGTATGTTGGCGTTAGCGACCACATTGGAGTCAGTGAAACTCCCTGCCAATATTATCGGTTGGTTAGATGGTCGTTCCTCTCTTGCCCGTTTAGGCTTAATGGTGCATGTAACTGCTCATCGTATCGATCCAGGTTGGGAAGGTAAAATTGTGTTGGAATTCTACAACTCTGGCAAATTACCTTTAGCATTACGTCCCAATATGGTGATTGGTGCTTTAAGTTTCGAAGTGTTAAGCGGCCCGGCAGCGCGCCCTTACACCAGCCGTAAAGATGCCAAATATAAACATCAGCAAAATGCAGTAGCTAGCCGAATTAATGAGGATTAATCAATGAAAAAGATCGCAATTAGCCTTTTGATCGTGCTGTTTGCGATCTTTGCTTTTTTCTATATTCAACTCAATCAACTGAAAAACAACATTGCCGATCATTTAGTGCAATATGACATTCAAGTGAATGATTTTTCGGTAAACCTTCTACCTCAGCCAACGGTGAATTTATCTGGGTTGAAATACCATCAACTTTCGGCTGAAAACCTTGAAGCTAAATTTGCACTTTTCCCTCTGCTTTCAGGTAACCCTATTTTAGAAGAAGTACAAATCACTCATTTTAAACTCAGTGAGCAAGCCTTAAACCATACCAATATTCGTGGTCGCTTTACAGATTTTTCACTTAAAAATATTTTTAACCAAAACATTGCGTTTAAAGGTGAAAGTGCTATTACTCTTTCTCTTGATAAACCGCTTTATGGCACAAACACGCAATATCAATTTGCGTTCAGCAAGGGAAATATTGACCTAAACCATCAAGGAAAGAATCTAATTCAATTTGTCAACGCCCGTTTAAATCAACAACCGCTAGGCTATATTGAAACCTACGTGGATTTTTCAAAACCAGTTAAAACTATCAATGCCTATTTGCAACCTGATTGCCAGAATTGTTTAGCCTCCTTTAAATTTAGTCATAAAGAGCTGCAAAGTGCGGTCAACTTTTCCGGTAAAAATTTCCCAATGGCGCAACTTATCGCCTTGCTAAATTTCCCTAATACATTAACAGGCAATGCTGATTTTAATATCCAACTCGCGCTAACCAATTCAGAACTCACTAAAGGAGAATTCTATTTCGATGCTCAAAATGGTGAAATTTTGGGATTGAACTTATTGGATATGGCGGCGCAGTATTTACCAATTAATTACAACAGTGATTTAACTGCGAGCAGAAATATGAATA
>OGXE01000632.1_pt1 | contig 32727 bp, 38 predicted proteins | sample 1576181 | NCBI WGS metagenome assembly OGXE01 (sample SAMEA3541478, study PRJEB24748) | human gut metagenome | biome: human gut; feature: human-associated habitat; material: faeces | place: China | collected 2012 | reverse complement strand
AAATGTTCGCATAATGGCGTATGTACTTTTTATACAAATAATTATCGTGTTCGTCTAATAGTACAACTTTAACCGTTGTAGAGCCCACGTCAATACCCATGCGTAGCATGTGTTGCATAAATACCTCTCTTTTCAAAAACCGTATGACCACACAAGATCATACTCATATTGTGAAAGTAGTACATTTACTATGAATCTCACATAAAATATACTAAGCATCTAATTAAATTAGACGAGGATAGGCTTTCACAAAAATATCTAATTTTTTAAATATCCTATACATATTATACAACAAATGTAGATAAAATCTATGTTATTCTATATTCCAATGAGTTATATGGAATATGACTAAATTTGAATAACACCTCTACATCGAGATAGGATGTAAAAATTATTATATCATTCTAAGATGAAAAAAGGTGTACCTAATAGCACATAACTTAAGCAATAAATAGGTAAATATTATTTCTATTTCTATTTCAATTAACAAGAATAAGGGCATACAAAAAGAGGCTTCCATGAAATCATTAAAGCCTCTTGTATTTGTATTGTTCATTATATACTTTTGAGTTTTATTATTCACTCTATATAGGTTACAAAATTTTTTTATATAATCCGATAAGATCATCATGGTTAGCTGGGTATGGATTAAATCTATAACACATATCCTCTAGTGCTCTATCTGCCATGAGGTTAAGTTTTGGTTCAGATGTAGCCTTATCTACACCAAATTCAGTCAGTGTCATTGGACATTCTAAAGTTCGTTGTAGTTTTACAATCGCCTCTAGTAATGCACCTAGTTTATCTCCATCGGATGCTTTATGCGATGCAAAGCCCAACTTAGCAGATAGATGGGCATATTTCTTGGCCACCTCTTGGTTACGAGAGCAGTTAAATCCAATCACATAAAGCAAAAGCATACTGTTAGCTAGTCCATGAGGTACATGAAATTGCCCACCCAACTGATGTGCCATGGCATGAACGAGACCCACGCCGGCCTTGTTAAAGGAAAGTCCTGCAAGGCATGATGCTTCGTGCATTGACATGCGATCTCGGTCTGTGGCTGTTGGCTTATAACATTTTGGTAGGTATTCAAAGACAAGCTCTATCGCTTGTTGTGCCAATGCGTCAGTAAAATTATTTGCCGCCGTTGCTACATAGGCTTCAAGCGCATGAACAAGAACATCCATACCACTAAAAGCAGTAACATTTGGAGGCGATGTTTTTACAAATAATGGCGTTAATAATGCTTCATCTGGTGATACCGCATCATCCATAAGAGGATATTTAATTTGTGTTTCGCTATCTGTAAGAACAGCAAAAGAGGTCACTTCTGATCCAGTTCCACTAGTAGTAGGAACAGCAATAAAGGATTTGATATCCATATGCTTTAACTTACGACCAAAGTAAGCAATGCCCTTACTCATATCGATACAGGAGCCCCCACCTATGGCAATGATTACAGTTGGTTTAATGCCTTCCATAAACTCAATACCCTTTACTACATGCGTAATCGGTGGATCAGGTACCACATCAGTGTAGATGGTTACCTTATTTTTACTGTCCATTAACCCCATCACATACGTAAGGCTTGGAGAATCTTTTAAAAATGGATCGCATATGATAAGGATAGATTCATTAGAAAATGCTGTAAGACGATTTAACGAATCTGTCCCTGCATAAATCTGGGTTGGAAAAGTCCATTTATTCATATGCTCACCACCTATCGAATATTAAATCCTGTTGTTAAGCAACATCTACGACGTCGTGCAAAGCAACGAGCCGATGTAGTCGATTCCCCAGTAGGTGTAGCAATTGTAAAGGTTGTCGTACCCTCACCACTAAATCCAAGCCCTGCATAGGACGGACCATTCTTAACAAAAATGGAAGTTTTCATTTTACGAGCCATCCGGTTGAGGCGTTCCATATTCAAGGAATGCATTGTGGCCGTATGATGTAAGCCTGCTTCTAACATCAAGCATACATCAAGACCTTCGTCAAAGCTATCTACTGTAACAACAGGTAAAATAGGCATTAACATCTCAATTACTGCAAAGGGATGATTTTTTGGAGCCCGCATGATAATTAACCGTGGATCACCATTGTACGGAATATGTGCTGCATCAAGAATAACGCTTGCATTTTTACCGACAAATTTTTTATTTGGTGTCCCATTCGGCAACACTGTTAAATCGACTAGGCGTTGAATATCCTGTTGATTTTCAACGAGAATACAACCTGCTTTTACCATTTCTTGAACTAGCTGTGGCTCAATTTGACGCATGGCTACAACGCTCTTTTCAGCGATACATAGAATATTATTATCTAGACTAGCGCCAAGAACAATATCTTGAGCGGCCTTTTTAATATCTGCCGTTTCATCTACAAAGGCCGGTGGATTGCCTGCACCAGCACCGATAACCTTTTTACCACTTTGAAGCGCTTGTTTTACTACGCCAGGACCTCCAGTAACAACTAATAGGCTCACATCTGGATGTAGCATCATCTCTTGAGCAGACTCAATAGATGGCTCTCGAAGTGTAACAATAAGGTTTTCAATGCCAATCGATTTAGCAATAACTTGATTGAGCTCACTAACAAGCTCTCGACTCAAATTCTTGGCGCCTGGATGAACGCTAAAGAATATAGCATTTCCGGCCGCCAGCATACCGATGGAATTACATATTAATGTTTCTGCTGGATTCGTACTTGGCGTTATAGCACCGATGACACCATAGGCTGATAATTCATATAATGTCATACCATTATCACCAGTTTCACACTCTGTAACAAGGTCTTCTACGCCCGGTGTTTTATTTAGTGTAAGGTTTAATTTTAGTACTTTATCCGCAACGCGACCCATCCCCGTTTCGTCAACGGTTTTTTGAGCCAACTCTTGCACTCGTGGACGCATAGCAGCACGGATGTCTGCTATTACCTTTTCACGGGTTGCCAATGTACAATCTTCAAAGCGTGCTTGCGCTGCTTTTGCAGCTTGAATTGCTTCATCAACCGTATCAAACACACCTGGCTCAACTTGACCTCTAGACGCTTGTTTAATAGGTTGTGATGAGGCCATTTCTTGCTTTTGCCCCTGTAATATATCTATAACCATGGAGCGGATCATTTCTTTCAACTGTGTATTGTTTTCCATCATGAACCTCCATATAGGTTGCATTGCTGATGCAATGACCATGTCAACTAACGGTGTCCACAATCAAGGATACATTCATGATGTGACACAATAACTAGGTTTAACTCTGGCACCAGCTATTTCCTATACAATTATTTTTCAAAACTATCAATAATACCCACAATAGCGCAATCTACTGCGGTGCCTTTATCATCTTCGAAAATATGCCGTGCCGATGAGCCTCGAGTTAGAAGCACATATTCACCTTCACCAGCACATACTGTATCGACGGCGATTTCTATGCGCCCCGTCAACTCTTGTTCTCCATCGAGAATATCTACCATCATCAGTTTCATTCCCTTTAGAGATTCATGCTTTTGAGTAGATACGATACTACCCACAACTTTACCGACTTGCATACTTCTCGTTCCCTTCAATTATTGTGATACCTAAGCGCTCGATTTCATCTCGAGCAGCCATGGTGAACCGTTGTCCCCTATATATGACGATAATAGACTGACTTTCACAAGATCTAACAAAAGAGGTCGTTATCCACGCTTGATGACTGGCATATATAGGACGACCAAATTTATCTAGAAATTTGATAGGCCAATCTAGAATGACTGATGGATTCATCAACGAGGTTACAGGAACTGCTAGGTGTATCGTCACCTCACAGTCATACGCTAATGCACGATGTAAATAGGCAACCCAAGGCACCAATGTATCGCACATTAACTCTCGTAAATGACCATAATCTATACCAGCGAAAGAAATGAGTTGGTTCTGCAACAATATATGCTCATCATAGCTATTGCACTCTGTGACCATAAAAGTAGCAGTGGATGTCATGCGCTTTTCTAGGCGTTCTAGCACCAGTTTAACTAATGCATCCATATTAATGCTCACTTCCCATGGCAATCCCTAAGGGCGTTACAAACTCTGGGTATAATGGCTTATCTACGGGTAATCCTATATATTGGCTGAAAGTTTTTGTAAACTCCTCAAAATTAGAAGCACCACCTACAACAACAATAGGAGTCCCTTTTTCATAACCACCCTCTTGTAACGCACGCTTAGAAATAGCTGCCATTTTTTCAACAACAGGCCGTATGGTTGCATATACATCGCGTTTATTAGCTTCATTGCGCTTATAAGCCTCCGCTTCAGGGATAGAGATTCCATAGGCCCCACTAATAACAAGGTTCATATGGGTACCCCCTGTCGGCTCATCTACGGTATATACAACTCGGCCATCCTTCAAAATGCTTATGCCTGTAGTACCACCACCGACGTCGATAACAGCGCCATCGGTAATGCCTAGCACATTAGCAGCAGCGGTAGGCTCGTCTAAAATACAGGTTACTTCAAAACCGGCACTTTCAAGAACATGACCTACTACATCTTTATTCTTGCCTATCGTTCCAGGTGGAATAGCTGCTGCAGCATATACAAGTTCTGTGCCTAAGGCTGCTTCCGCCTGAGCCTTTAGCGCTCGCGTAATCGTAACAGCTCCCACATAGTCAACTACAAGGCCATCTCGAATAGATTCGTTGTATTCAAAGGCACCATATATAGGTTTACCTTTATCGTTTACTACGGATAGGACAATAGATGATGTACCAAGGTCAATGCCTACGCGCAAATTCTTTTGATTATGAGAGCTCACTTGTTTAGACTCTACAAGATCAGAGAACTCTTGCAAGGTATTATTTGCCTTTTTCAAACCTTTCATCATATCACCTACTTTACTGTACAATTCTCGCCATCACTGTACCTTGTACATTGGCAGCATTTGCCTCATCTGTATCAATATGGAGTTCTAGAATAAATCCCGGTACGGCTCGAACGATGACATCACCAAATACAGTGGTACGTTCTGGCGTTTGAAGTTCAACATTTACGCTGTCGCCATCGTTTACATTAAGCCGTTTTGCATCATCAGGCGACATATGAATATGTCGTTTTGCAACGATGCAAATAGGTTTTGTAATTTCCCCATTTTCAGTACATAGAGTAATCTCTACGGCTGATTCTAAATGACCAGATAGTACAATAGGAGGTTTTATACCCAATGTACGTGCATCGGTCAAAGATACCTCCACTTGTGACTGTTTTCTAAGAGGACCTAAAACACGGACATTTTGAATGACCCCTTTAGGCCCCACTAAAGTAACTGTTTGTTCTGAAGCAAACTCTCCAGTTTGCTTCAAATCACTTTTCTTAGTAATAGCCTGATTAGGGAATAATATATCCCAGTCCTCCTGACATAGATGAACATGTCTATTGCTCACACCTACGGGAATGGACGATTCGAACATGGCTTCGATCACTTCTCGTACAATAGTACGAATCTGTTCCCGATCCATAAGCTATTATCCTTTCTTAGGTAAAATTAATTCTACATCGCTATGAGGGCGTGGAATTACATGAGTAGATACTACTTCTCCTACTTTTTGTGCTGCAGCACAACCTGCATCAACAGCCGCTTTTACAGCACCTACATCACCACGAACCATTACAGTTACAAGACCGGAACCGATTTTTTCAGTGCCTTCTAATGTAACGTTAGCTGCTTTTACCATTGCGTCAGCCGCTTCAATTGCGCCTACTAAACCTTTTGTTTCTACCATGCCCAATGCGTTATTCATGATAATCTCCTTTATTGCTTACTACTTTATTTCTTTTTAGGGTTTTTCTTTGGTGTTGGTTTCTTTGTACCTGTTGATTTAGAACTTTTTGGTTCTATGATCGTAGATACGATTTCATCTAACGCCGCAACAACCTTTTCATCTAATTTGGGTTTCTCTGTTTTAGAAGTTGTAACTTCAGCTTTGACTGGTTCGATTTCTATAATTTCCTCAGTTTCTTGAACACTAGCACTCGCCTTAGTTAACTGTGTATCATCAGATACCTTAGCAGGCTTATCTGTAAAGTCATCATTAAAGGATTCTACTAAGCCTTCTGCAGGCCGTGGAATTACCTTATGAGCTACATACAGGTTCATTCCTTTTGTAAGAGCTACACCAGTCTGAACAGCCGCTTCCACAGCTGCTACATCACCGGCAACCTTTACTGTCATCCAGCCAAGGCCTCTCGCCTTTTCTATGCCTATCAACCGTACATTTGCAGCTTTAACCATTGCATCTGATGCGGTGATAGCCCCCAGTAAACCAGCTACTTCTAGTAACCCGAGTGAATCTTTCACCATGCCACCTCCCGACGTCTATTTTTTGATGATTCGCACGTAGGATTCATGCATTCCTATGACGTTAGCTACGTTGCATATCTACTAACATTTGACGAATCAAATCTTTTAACTCTGGTTCTTGAGTCAAAATATCATTCATTAGATGATGTAAGCATTACCTTTGTTTTTAGGTCTTTCTCCCATAGTTTCTAGTAACGCTAACCCCACATCACGTGCTGCTTTTACAGCTTGTTTAACAGCGCCAGAATCACCACTGATTTGTAAAATAACTTCATTACTCATAGCTGAACTCGATGGAGAACGATAGCCTACTACATCTACATTCGCTGATTTAACTGCTGTATCTGCCATAACTACACCAATAGCTGCTGGGGCCCCAACGATCAAGCCAAAGGCTTTACCTTCTGGTGTCCCAAGGGCAGTCACTAATGCTTCTCCTGCGCGAGCTGTATATTGAACCTCCACATGACCAGCTTCGTTCATATATACCTCGCCGAAGGTACGTTCTAATTCACGCAATGCTACCTCTACAGAACGTCTTACATCAGATACGTCATCGCCACCAAATATGATAAGGGAACCAGCACCAGCTCCACCTTTCATGTCTCTAGCAAGTTCAATGCTTACAATCTCTGTATTTGTTGCTTTTACAGCTTCATCAGCGGCCATGATTTGCGGCCCTGCACCAGTACGTGAGCCTAAGATACCGATAGACCGATATGACTTAGTGAGCTTCATAGCTTCCAATACTTGACTATCAACATTGGCAATTACTAGACCAATTGTATCGCCTGTTGTAGTGCTACCTACGTGTTCAGTAATCATAGATGTTTGTAGTTGAGTTACACTAGAGGTACTTACAGCTGACGAGCTACTAGTAGAAGATACTTTACTTGTTGCACCAACAGTTGTATTTCCTAAATTAGCGCTGTCAATACGCATCAATACGCGCTTTAAAATCTCATCTACCATACTTTTAGTATCGGCCATAATTATTCACCCTTTGTTGGTAAAATACCTTCTACATCTTTATGTGGTCTTGGAATTACATGAGTAGAGATAACAACACCTACGCGTTCCGCAGCAGCTGCACCTGCATCTACGGCAGCTTTTACAGCACCTACATCACCGCGAACCATAACAGTAACGAGACCAGAGCCAATTTTTTCATTGCCCACTAGTTCCACATTAGCTGCTTTAAGCATTGCATCAGCTGCTTCAATAGCGCCTACTAAGCCCTTAGTTTCCACCATACCTAATGCTTCTTGTGTCATCTGTTTTCTCTCCTTTTACAAAACATAATACAAAGAATACCAATTTATTTTTCTAATAGTTCCACCATAGTGCCTATGTTCATAAAGGCAAAATGTGCAGTTTTAAGTAGTTGTACCATCAGTACAGCTCCTGTACCTTCACCCAATGCCATTTGACCATGGATGGGAACCTCATCAAGACGTATATTTGCATACGCTAATGCTGCGGACATTCCTACTTCACGAGAGTAGTGAGATGGAATACCATACAATGGCGCTTCACCATTCATTTGAGTGGCACAAGCCATTGCCACCGCTGTAATATACCCATCGATAACGAATGGGATATGTAAATCTGTACAAGCTACCATCGCACCTGTAATTGCGGCTATATCAAAACCACCAACGCGACTAATAACATCCTTTGGCGTATTGAGATGCCCTTTATGATGCGCTAAGGCAGTCCGTACAAACTCACGTTTTTGATTCATATACGCTTCGTCATCGGGACCAGAGCCAGGTCCTACAGTTATCCGTGGGTCTAATTTTGTAAGCCCGCTTAACACGGCTGCCGATGTGGTAGTATTACCAACGCCCATTTCACCGAAGGAAAATAGATTAATTCCCGATTCCGCATAGTATATAACGCGGTTGTAACCAGCTTGGTATGCTAAATCAAATTCTTCGCCGCTCATAGCGGCACCATGTAAAATATTTTTCGTACCTTGACTAACTTTTCGATCTATCCCGATACCTTTAGGGCACGCAATACCAACGTCTACTACTTCGTAAGGAATATGGTTAAAAATACAGTAATTGGCAACTGCGCTTTTACCATCAATCATATTCTGAGATTGTTTACGAGTAATTTCGTAGTTATAACCGATCAGTCCGTCTACGGAGATTCCGTTATCTGCAGAAAAGATAATATGTTGTGCATGAATCTCAGGCCGAATTTCTTGCCAAGCAAGACACATCTTTTTGAAATATCGTTCCCATAGACCTAAGCTTTTTGGAATGATCGCCTTATTTAAAATAAATTGATTAAGTTGTTCTTCAAAACCTCTGTCCATGGAAAAACCTTCTTTCAACTAACTGTATATGTAGTCACATAAACGATCTAGCGATTCTTGATCGTGAACGGATATTTCAAAAATCTTAGTAGCTCCCGCTAGCTTGAGATTGCGGCGAGGCGCCTCCACATCTTTTCCCGTATCAACTTTTGACACAATACCGATAACTTCTCGATTTAAAGAGTTCCCAAAACTAGGTGGGAAAATTGTTGTTTCATCACCTGCAGGAATCATAAAAATCACTATATCCGCATCATAGGCATGCAAGATAATTCCTCGATAGTAATTAGGATTTTCCATATATTCCCCAGGGGTATCAATAAAATTACCCACTCGAGTTATGGCTTGTGTTTTGTGATACGTTGCAGAGCCATGAGTAATCGTATCTGCCAATGTGGTCTTACCACATCCGCTGCGCCCTACGAGAAGGATGCGTTTTTCTTTCTTTTCGGTACTCATAATTACCCTTTCATTAGGATCTTGTTAAATCCGTTGGGAAGAATCCTAATATGCGTTGCAAGCCTTCAATAACGCTCTGCAATGCGGATTCAACAGCAGATACATCTCCCGTTATGAGAAGTGCTCCCGAAAATCTGTCGATGAAACCAATTTCAATGTCACCAGACTTACTTGCTATATCGGCTGCAATAATGGTCCCTTCGCCAGGTGTGATTGTAAGAATTCCAATGGCATTGCGTCCTTTTTCTTCAAGCCCCATTTTTCTAAACAAATCGGGCTTAGGATTAGCAATAACATGGGCTATAGTAACCTGCTTTCCGGGTACAAATTCTTGGATGATGCGTTGTTTAGCATCAATTACCTCTTGAAAGGCCATATAATCTCCTCCTAATACAAAATGTATAGTTCATATAGTGACACGGACCATACATACGAGTCTTTCAATATAGATTTCTCTTAAGGTGCCACTAATTTAAAAAATACTACTGCTAAACCAGCCCCAATCAATGGACCAATAAATGGAACCCATGCATATTGCCAATTCGCCGTTCCCTTATTAGGAATAGGCAAAATAGTATATGCCAGGCGAGCACCGAAGTCACGAGCTGGATTTAACGCATAACCTGTAGTTGCACCAAAGGACATACCGATGGATGCAATGAGGATACCGCTAACCACTGGAGCTAAGCCATCTGCCATCTTGCCCAAGCAAAGGGTTGCTAGAATGAGCATAAAGGTAGCAATGATTTCAGACATCAAATTGCAAGGTTTATGGTCAATAGCTGGACCAGTCGCGAAGATACCTACGCAGTTACCTTCATCAGGGCCTGTTTCCTTGAAGTGCGGATAATAGAATACTGCTGCAATAGTAGCACCTACAAAAGCGCCGGCAATTTGAGCGATAGACATCGGAATTACTTGTTCCCATGGAAAGATACCTGCTACTGCAAGAGCAAAGGTAACGGCAGGGTTCAAATGACCAGGTCCACCTAGTGTAATTCCTATATACACAGCGAAGGTTACTGCAAAGGCCCATCCAAAAATAATGTGTAACCAGTTAGTACCATAGATACCAACGATGGTTTTCTTTAACAAAATCGATGCATTTGTACTATTACCAAATGCGAGTAAAACGGCAGTACCAACAAACTCACTAATATACATTTGCGTTACGTCCATTATCTTCACCTCATTGAGTTAACAAAGATTGTAATGCATGAGATGCAATGTCCATATCTTCTGCCACGGTACCACCGCTAATACCAAACCCACCGACAATTTCGCCGTCGATGATGATTGGGTAACCTCCACCAAAAGTACAGATTTTACGATTTACCATGGATTCAATGTTGAATAGATCGCCATCAGGCTGTGCACTCTGATGTACTTCATGAGTTGCCGCTTTGAGAGCCACTGCTGTGTACGCCTTTGCCTGTGCGATATCGTTGCTGATGAGCAATGCATCTGACATACGATGGAAATACATTAATACACCTTTTGCATCCACAATAGATACAACAATAGGTACGCCTATGGACTGAGCATAGTCCAAGGCGGTTTGTGAAAGTTTCGTCATAATTTGTTCTAGCTTTGTTCTAGTTGCCATATAACTAACTCCATTTTCAGTAGTATGCTCCATATCCCATAGGCTCCGATTCGTTTCTACCAGTACTTCTGCATGATTGTTCTTAACACGTTCTGCTACGCGTTCTACAATTGTTTCTACAAATTGTACGTAGTCTTCCATGCGAGCCATGATATAAAGAGCATCAGATAATCGATTAATAAATTTTCGAACCTCATCGCGAATTGGTTCTACCTCACCTAAACTAATGAGTAATCGTTCCCCTCGACGACATATAGTGCGCGCTACATGAAGCTCTGCGGCAGATAAATAATTACCGCTTAATATAAAGCTATGTTGCTGTGGCAAACGCTTCGTATAGTCATCGATCATGTATTCCAATTCACTTATATCTTGTTGTGAAATCAAATTACTACTTTCACTAAGATGTTCAACATGAGGTGTTGCTACCTCCGCACATAAGCGGAATAGCTGATGTTGTAATGTGTGAAGCACATGTTTATTGTCCTGTGAGACGACTAATTTCTCACATACACTAACCTGTGCATTTAATTCATCAAAGGTTCCATATGTGTCCACACGAAGTGAATTCTTAGGTACTCTAGTGCCATCAAAGAGGGCTGTTGTACCTGCATCACCGGTTTTCGTATAAATAGCCATATGCACCACCTCTCAATTTCATTGTGTTTAAAAGGCCACTTCCAATCGTTCATCAGAAGCGAATGGATTACCTTTTACAAGGCGAGCTGCATTTACACCTAATGTGCGCAAGCTATCTGGATATTGAGCATAGCCCGTAAGGCGATAGATAAACTGATGAGCTGGTATATTTTTATAGGTCAATACAATAGCCTGCTCATCAACACCAATGCCTACTGACAAAGCTGAGTTTCGAGATGCTAAATCAGCCAAATCCATGTGAGTACCACTATGGGCCTCGATTACCACGGGCAGTCCTTCCTCCTCAATGCCATATAAAACAGGCTTTAATACATCCTCACCGATATACGGTGTAGTATAGAGCAAGATGGTTGGCTTACTGATGATGCTTTGATCCATCATAGGCCTCCCTTCCGTGAATAGGAAAGGACAAGTCCTGTTGCAACAGCATTACGTGCCCCTTCAACACCTCGAATATTGCCTCGCCCCGCTACTAATGCATATTGTGAAAGTGCATCGGTTACGAGTTGAGGAATTTCAAAGTCTAATGCAGAGCCACCTACAATAACTACGAATGGTATATCTCGCACATTATGAGTAGGACTGACAGATGCTAAGGCACGGAGTGAATTTGTGACAAATACTCGTTTCTTTGCAGTTTGGCGGACACGTTTAATCGTTTCTAAAGGAATATCTCGTTCTACTGGAACAAGTCCATCAGAAGTGACGATAACAACGCGGCCAAACAATGTAGCCGACAGCGGTTCATTAAAGAACTGTACGGTTCCATCTTCATGACGAATGTGATATACGCTAAGTACCTGAGCTAATGGATCTCTCTTAATGGCCTCAGCAATATGCATATCCTCTAAACCAAGTTCGGAGTTGATAAGCATTGTTACCATGTTTCCCGCTCCAGCAAGATGAATCGCCTTAATCTTTCCTTCTTGGTTGATGATAGATGCATCGGTAGAGCCTGCCCCTAGATCGAGTATAGCCATTGGTTTCGCCGTCCCTGGCGTTGTCAATGCGCCTAAGATTGCCGATTCAGCCTCTTCACCACCGATTTCAACAGGTATACCTAATTCCTTTTCCACCTGTTTAGCGATGATTTCCATTTGTAGATGGTCCGATTTAACCATAGATGCAATACCTACTGCTTGTTCCATTGAGAACTCACCTGCAAGGCCGCCCTTTACATTGATTGGAACCGATACATCTACAGCTAGTAAATCTTGGATGAATACATCTTGTGGCGATTTATTTGTCAATTGCGCCATAGTGAGGCGAACCTTTTCAAGCATGCCCCCTACGTTCGTTCCAGCTTCACCACTAACATCATCGATAGGATGAACAGATCCAAGAGTTTCCATAATTCTCTCTGCCCCAGCAGATACATCGACGGATACAGTTCGATCATTCCCCATAACAATGATGGATCCTGCCGGTATTACCCGCTCCTTAACGTCCCCTGCCGGTGTTTTGATGACTACAGCTGAGCGATTTCCGATAAGAGCTCTAGCGATAGGCACAATATTCTTTGTTTCCTCTGGTGAAAGCTCAAATACAGTGGCGATTCCATAAGGATTCGATAATTGTGATACCACTTGCCCTGGTTCTACAACCTCTACGGCAGAAAGCATGCCCATTGGGATTTTGTCGATATACGCAACCTCATCTACGATAGGAATTTTATAATCTAATCGATTGTTAACGAGTACGCCGTCATCGGCTTGAAGGATGGCAGCTCGAATATCATAACCTCGCTTACAGTACGCATTAATAAGCTGTGCTACCAATTCAAAATCGATAATCTTTGGAGCTACCACGATGTATGGCTGACCTTGTGGCTTATCAATTAGTTGCTCAATGGGAACGGTATACCCTACACCAAGACCTAAGCCACCTGGTGTTTTAGGGTTGTGCCCTATCATGGTAGATTCCGTAATTATGGTTTCTGTAATCGTTTCCATGGCCACATCGCCGATAACTGGTGTAGCCTCATTAATGCGAACTAAGTCAATGTCTCGTAGTGTAAGATTAGCAGACCTAATTAGCGACTTGAGGGCATCCATGAGACCTACGATATTTTCGCGTGTTCCTTTAATACCAGTGGTACTAGCGATGGCAGAAGATAAGAACTTTACCTCTCCATTACTATGAATTTCGGCCAAGGCCGCTTCTGTTGTAGAGTTTCCGATATCGATGCCAACAATTCGTTTCATAATGACATCTCCTATAGGTTAATTATCACCTTTAAGTTTTTTACGACGTTCGTAATTTTCTGCAGCTTCTCGTACAAAGTTTGCACAAATCGGAGCCCCTAAACCATCAAGTTCGCTAGCAATATCTAACAGTTCTTGTTTGGAAGAACGATATGGACGAAGTGCATTGTACATTTCAAGTAAACGTTTATCACTTACCTTCGTCATTTCTGCAGCGCGAGAGAAGTTGAGTTCAATTTGATCTCGGCCCCCAGCCTTAGCAATTTGACCTTGAGCTTTCAGAATAGATGGAGAAATTTTTAAATCGTCCATTGTGATATGACCGGCCATTACATTATCCATCGTAATATGGCTTAAGTCTCGACCTTGACCAAGATCAATCCATTCTGGATGTTTTTTAGCAATCGGATAATCCTCGATGGTAACCATCCTATCTACAACTGTTGTATTAGGTGTAGATGATGTATGAGGCGCAGAGTATTGTGTTGTACTGCCTTTCGCCCCTTCTATTTCAGATACGATCTGCCGAATTAAGGCTTCTAATTCGTTAGCCATAGTAAACCTCCTTATACAGTGACACGAACTTCATCAGCTGGCTTACCTTTTACTACATGCTTAGTTTCCTTGATATGAAGCAATGCAGATAATGCTTGGTATTTTGGACGAGCCATTTGATCGTTCAATGTTGGTACTGGTGTTGGGGATTCGCCCTTAGCATATTTAGCAGCATTTTTACCGATAGCACGGTATGTTTCAGCTGTTAATAGAGGTGCTTGAGGGAATAATTCCAAATTTGAAAGTGGTTGTAAATCGCGTTGGTGAATCAAGGTTGTACCTTTAGATTGAATACCGATGCATACACCAGATCCAGAAATAGAATCGCCTTCAACGGCTACGGCCGCTACGTCAGAGGAACGGTATACGCGAATTACACGAGCTTTTAAACCTTCTTCTTCGATACCAGCTACTAATTGGCGAATTACTTCTTGATGCGGTACACCAACGATAGTTTGTCGTTGACTACGGCCAAAGGCTGGGCCAACAGCAATAACCACTTCATCTGCGCTTGTACCAGGTTGTGCAGGACCACCAGTTTGGAGCCAGCTATCGTCACCAGTTGGATCTTCATGTCTAGGAGCCGCACTTGGTGTTGTGCTTTTACCAGCACTAGCCTTGAATTGTGGTGCTTCATGAACACCACCCATTTCTTGTAAAACGTCTAGGATAATAGAACGTAATACATCTCTGTTAATTTCAGCCATCATGACACCTCCTTATATATCCCGTGGATCAATGGCGTTTGGAATATCTTTAATGCGTTCCCAATCTTCACCTTCCACACGATAACCTGTGCCAACACCTTGATAGTCATTTCTATTGTTAATCGCGGAGATAACATTGAAATCACGGTCAAAGATGGCCGATGTTTGTAAGTAATCGCCGGAGATTTTTTGTTTTAATAAATTCAAAATACTTTGTGCTACATCAGGATGACCTTCTTTAGCTAAGCCTTTTACAAAATCAACGCCTGTAACACCGCGGTTCAACAAATCTTGAGCCGCTTTAATATCTGCAACCTTGTCGCGAGGAGGCATATCTTTAGAGCCATTCGCATAAGTAGCAGCCTCTACCTCTTGATCTGTAATCGGAGGCAAACCTAATGCTTTGAACAAAGCTTGTAGTGCACGAGCCGCTTTATTACGAACTGCTACTACTTCTTCTTCGCGAGCAGGGATAAGTCCACCATTTACCTTAAGGTCACGTTGGATAACTGTCCAGTCATCATAGTCCTCTGCATCCCAGTTGGAACCAGCAAACATGTTGTCATAGTTTGGTGTAGAGCTATAACCAGAGCAGATAAAGTCAGTACCTGGTGCAAATTGCATCAATGTACGAGCTGTTCTACGCAAATCAGAATGACTGAAAGTTTGGTCATTACTAGATGCACATTCAAGGTCGAGCATAGCTGCTACAAGGTTTTCTGCTAATACAGCGCGGATACCAGAAGGTACGGCTGCTGGAATACCGATACAGCTTACAGAACCATTTTGGATACCTTGTACGCCAGCGCCTTTTGTGATGTATAGGCAACGGATTTCAAGGTACAACATAGATTTACCTTCTGCTTGGCCCATTTGTACTTCAGAACCTGTACCAGAGGTGAAGCGCATTTTAAGACCACGAGATGCATAAGCAGATGCGAGGAATCCTTTAGACCAAGGTGTGTCATCACCATCGGTAAATACGTCTTCTGTACCATATACGGAAATAGTTTCTGCATAAGCTGTGAAGCCACGCATACCAAGTTCCAACTCTGTCGCTTCTTCCAAGGAACATTGAGTCAATACGCCTGGTCGACCACATTGAGAGCCTACGAGTAAGCTAATCGCATTGAGTGGTGCGTAACGAGCAACGGCTACTGTTGTTTCTTCTTCTGCGAACCCACGAAGTGCACCTTCCGCAGCATCCGCTGCGATTTGCACTGGATTATCGTTTACGTTCGTTACATGGGCTTGGTTAGCCATTGTACGACGAGCACGCATTTTTTGCATACATTGCATCATTTCAACAACGTTCATAGAAGAAACAACTTCCAACATTTTCGCTGGAGTAATAGATTTACAAATCTTAACGATTTCTTCACGAGGTACTGATGGTGTAAGCATCATATTAGCAATCTCTTTTGAATCCTTTGCCATTGCTTCTTGAGCACCATCGAGAACGATACCGTAATTTGCAATAAATGTATCGATAAGATCAAAGTCTTCGCGACGTTTGCCATCAAGTTCAACGATGCGACCGCCTTCGATTTTAAGGCTAGGCTTTGGATCTTGAGGAGATTCCATGGCTATAAAACCTTCCTCTACCCATTCCTTTACATAACCATCCTGATTGACAGGACGTTGACTTAAGACTTCGAAACGTTTTGATTTCATAGGGCATACCATCCTTTCAGATTAGATATAGGAAGGGGCTCCGTTCACTGGTTCGTCACCCATAGTACCTAGCAATTTTTTACCTACTTCACGAGCAGAGATAACTGCTTGTCGTACAGCCCCTGAATCACCAGAAATCTGTAAAATAACTTCGTTAGAATTGCTTGTGCCTGCAGAAGGAGATGCATAACCAATTACATCTACGTTAGCAGATTTAACAGCTACATCGGCCATGACTACACCAATAGCTGCTGGAGCACCTACAATAAGGCCAAAGGCTTTACCTTCAGGAGCACCAAATGCTGCATTTACTGCATGGCTAGCGCGTGCGGTATATTGTAATTCAAGATGACCAGCATCGTTTGCGTATACATCGCCAAAGGTGCGTTCCACTTCAGCTAATGCCACTTCAATAGCGCGTTTAACATCGGATACATCATCACCACCAAAGATGATAAGAGAACCGTGACCTGCGCCACCTTTAGTATCGCGAGGTAATTCAATGCTAACGATTTCAGTATTTGTCGCTTTTACTGCTTCATCAGCTGCCATAATATGAGGACCTGCACCAGTACGAGCCCCTAAAATACCGATAGAACGATATTTTTTCTTCAATTGCATTGCATCTAATACTTGTTGATCTACATTAGCAATTACGAGACCTATAGTATCACCAGTTTTACTAGTCCCTACAAATTCAGTTAATCCACATGTTGTTACCATAATACCCTCCATACGTGTAATGAAAGTATCTTTGTACAGGAATGTATGTTGCTGTATGTTATGCCATTCTCCTGTTATTGTTTTAATTCGCCTTATATCGCTTTTTATCGTTTCATTTATTTTTCATATATATACAGCAATATCCCCTGTACACCATATAATTTTATAGAGCATGCCTCGCTATTCAATCACTGTCCATTGGGCTCAATCCTTTCTAAATATATGTAATATAAGGGTTTTTCTATCTTTATTATAAAAATTCTGTCATACAACTTTTTTATGTGTATTCGTAAAATGCGATTTTTCTATTACAAAAATGCCACAATCCTGTTATACTAATACATATATAGGAGAATATGTATTAGTAATAACGCAGAGTTATAAGTATATGAATTTCAAGTGGTATATCACTTTTTTCTTTTCTTAGGTTTATGAGCAAGCCCACAAAATAGAGAGCAATTAATGCGATTATAGCGGTGAGCTTACTAGACCTCTTAGCACATTTGTGATTGGAGGTTTCACTATGATTTGTACTCGGGAAGATACAAAACTTATCAACGAAATCATGCGAGATTTCACAAACATAACAAAAATTGCGGCTATCTTCGTCAATAATCGCGGTAAAGTGTTATCTCAAGAATATAACTTTTCCCCCTTCTGTAAGGTAGTAAGGCGTAATCCAGCTTATGCCAAGCGATGTAATCAATGTGATTTATATGGCGGACTCGATGCTACAAAAGAACTATCATCGTGTCCTTATCGTTGTCACATGGGACTCATAGATTTCTCTGTTCCCGTTATGAAAGAGGGAGCTATTTTAGGCTTTATCATGGCAGGGCAAACTAAAACAGAGGATACTACAATCAAGCCGATTTTACCTACTCAGACAGATTGGCACGAAGACACTAAGCTTCGTGCACTATATCAGGCATTACCAGTTCTTACAGCAGAACAAATTTACAGTGCTACAAAGGTGTTACGGATCTTGGTAGAGCATTTCTTCCCATTCAATGATTCAGTAGCAGAAGAACTACCATATGAGCAATTACCAGACTTTGTCGAGTCTGAGCAGCCTATTAGTCGTCCTGAAATCAGAAAAGCTATCTTGTACATAGAAAAAAACCTGAGCAAACGAGTGTCGCTCAGGCGGATTTCGGAACATATTCATTTAAGCGAGTCCTATTTCTCCAAGATTTTTAAAGATGATACAGGACTTTCAGTAGTGCAATATATAACACTACTCCGTATACAGGAAGCAAAAAAATTGTTGGTCTATTCCCAATTAACAGTTAATCAGATTAGCAAAACATTAGGCTATAACAGAACAAGCTACTTCTGTAAAATATTCAAGCTAGCTACCACCGAAACACCACATTCGTATCGGAAGAAATATGCTAAGCCAATAGATATGTAATATACTTAATATTAGCTGTTTCACTATGTAATAAAAAATAGAGTGATGAGATCCTAAATATAGGATTTCACCACTCTATTTTTATTTAGAAATACTAAATTTGAGAGGAGGAGTGCAGACAACTAAAAAATACAAATGCTACATAATAGACTTATAAATATTAATTATATCTTCTAGTGTTGGATCTTTTGGATTACCTGGTGTACAAGCATCCGCCATTGCTGACTCAGCTAAAAATTCTAAATCTTCTTCTTTTACACCAACATCCTTAAGATGTTTAGGAATATTAACATCATCAGCTAATTGTTGAATTGCCGCAATAGCAGCACTATCAGCTTCCGCTTTACCCATTTGCTCTAGATTTTGAACACCAAAAGCTCTAGCAATCTCTTTATACTTATTACCGGTAGCACTAGCATTATACTTTAATACAGCAGTCAACATCATTGCACACGCTTTTCCATGTGGAACATCATAAAGTGCACTAAGTGGATGAGCCATTGAATGCACAATCCCTAATCCAACATTAGAGAACCCCATACCTGCAATATACTGTGCCAAAGACATTTCTTCCCTAGCGTCATAATCACCATCTACAGATTTACGCAAAGACTTTGCAATTAATTCTATGGCTTTGATGTGAAGCATATCGGTTAATTCCCATGCGCCTTTAGTAATATATCCTTCTATTGCATGAACTAAGGCATCCATACCTGTTGATGCACAAAGACCTTTTGGCATAGAAGCAGACATATCTGGATCAACAATCGCAACTACAGGAATATCATGTGGGTCAACACAAACAAATTTACGCTTTTTCTCAACATCAGTAATAACGTAGTTAATAGTAACTTCAGCAGCTGTACCCGCTGTAGTACTAACTGCAATAATAGGTAATGACTTATTTTTAGTTTCAGCTAAACCCTCTAGACTCCTAACATCAGAGAATTCTGGATTTGTCATTATAATACCAATAGCTTTACTAGCATCAATGATACTACCTCCGCCAATAGCTACAATAGCTTGAGCACCGAATCTTTTACATACATCAACACCATTTTTAATATTTTCAATAGTTGGGTTTGGCTTAATATTTGTATATATTTCGAAATTAACGCCCGCATCACGAAGCAAATCTGTAACCTTCGTAGCAACACCGAATTCAAGAAGATCTTTATCAGTCGTGACTAAAATCTTTTGAAAATGTCGTGCTTGAAGTTCATTTATAATCTCTTTAATAGCACCTTTTCCAAAATATGAAGTTTCATTGAGAATTATACGTTTGCTCATATTATCATCTCCTAGGAATCATTTTCTCCAAAGTCTTTTGGCAACCATATCTAGATCAGATTTTACAGAATCTGTTAGTTTTGAAATAGGAACTCTACAATTTTCTTTGATTGAGCATCCCATCTCACGCAAAGCCCATTTCATGAGTGGGTTAAACGGAGTATACGCTTCATAGAATAAAGCATATGTGTCAATCTTTTGCTGAATTTCTACAATTTTATTAAAATTACCTTCATTCAAAGCAACAACTAAATCATGACACAATTTAGGATATACATTAGATAACGCACCAATACATCCGGCACCACCGGAGATAACTACAGGAACACAGTTAGTGTCATAACCAGTATATACTGCAAAGCTTGGATATAGAGGTAAAATTTCATTAATATATTTCTGACTATGACGAGAAACTGGATGTGTATCTTTAATACCAATTAAATTTTTATGTTTTTCCAATAATCGCAATACAGTATTAACAGAGATATCATATCCTGTGCGATCTTGATAATTATAGAGATAAACATTACCAGAAATATGGCCTAAGATATCATCAAAATAATTGTATACATCCTCTTGGCTGCATGCACTATAATATGGTCCAACAATAATAACTGCATCAGCGCCTTTTTTTAGAGCAAAATTAGATAGATTTATAGTTTCTAATCTATTCATACGGCCTGTACCAGCTATTACAATTCCGCGATGATTAATATATTGAACTGCATCTGATATTAATTGTTCAGCTTCATTATAATCTAAGGCATAAAATTCGCCTGCACTTCCACCTACTAAAATTCCATCAATACCATTTTCAAGTACCTGATCATACAATGAATGCATATCATCATAATTAATAGTACTATCATCATTAAAAGATGTTAATATTGGACAAAAATATTTGCTATTCATATATAATACTCCCCTCTATTTATTTAAATCATAAACTAAATCCATATCTGCCCACCATTCACTTTTTAATGCACCATCAATACGTTTTTGGCATGGGTCTGTTTCTTTCCACCAACGATTTGTTTCAGGATCTTGTGCCATTTTTGCCATATCATACTCAAAATCATCACCACAATATTCCATTACAGAAAATAGTAAGTCATCACGATTCCAAATCTTATATTTAGTAATACCACATTCTCTAATCATTTTATTAACACTCGAGAATGGATTCGCATGTAACTTTTTATAATATTCTGCTTTTTCTGGACGTAGTTTAATAACCGATGCAAAAAGTTGTGGACGATTAATTTTATATAATTTTTTAGCATTTTTACTAAAGATATCTAGATCATCATTAAAATACTCACGCACACAATTTAAATGATCCTCAAAAGATGAATATAAATTAACTACAGGATAGTTAGATGCATACATTAGTTTTGAGTGATCAAAGGTTCCAGAAATAAAGTCTAAAAGATTTTTTACAAATAACTTATTATCCGTAGGGAAGCCTGAAATCTTACAGTATACATTAGGCAGTGATGCTAATTTTGTCATTGCCTTTTTATAACTTTCATCTAATGTGCTCACATTACCACAATGATTAATTACTACTTTAGCCTCTGGGACTTGCTTAATCGAATTATATAAGTCTTCTAATTCATCTACTCGATTACAACTTTCAAATAATAAATCTTGTTTAGCTAGTACTTCCAAACCTTGAATAAAACTTCGTTCTAAACATCTCCCTCGAGGAGAGCTATCTATATGAAGTGGTTCTCTTACACCAACAATACCAATTGGTAATCGCATATGCTCACATAAATGTCTAGCTCTCATTACACGAGCTAGAATATATGGGCTTTTCAATTTAAAGATATAATCATCTTCTTGAATTGCGTTATCACAATCTACCTCTACATACACACCACCTTTAAAATTGAAATCATACTGCCCATAATCCTTTGCAATATCATCCATTGAAAAGCTTCGTTTTATAATCCCTGCGCAAGAATTTAGCCAAGGAAGATTTAATATATTTAAATCCCAAATGTGAAAATGACTATCTACAATTTCAAGCATCATGTGTCTCCTTTAACGTGACTATCCGTCGAATAGGATAAACATTTAATTATCCAATAAAGTAATTTAGTCTCGTTTCATTACTTTTGGGCAACTCCCAAAAAATCCATACCAAGCAACGAACAAGAAACATGGTATTAATAATAAAAATGAAGTTTCAATATTATGATAATCTGCAACTAATCCCATAAAATATGGCATGATTGCACCACCAACAATAGTCATAATTAGTACACTAGAGGCGGTCTTAACCAATGCATCTGGTATATCTGTAATAGAAAGTGCAAAAATAGTTGGAAAACTAATTGACATAAAGAAGAAAGATGCAATAAGCGTGAATACAGAAACGCTACCAGTCAAGATATTTAGTAATATCATAATGCATACATTAATAAGAGAATAAACACCTAAGATATAACCTGGTCTAAACTTCTTTAATAAAGGAGTGGTAACAACACGACCAACCATAAATGCAACTAAAGCAATACTAAAGAAGAATGCTGCTTGAGAATCAGTTACTTCTGACCACTGATCTACACTATAATTAATGAAAAAGGCACCTGCACCAACCTGTGCGGCAACGTATAAAAATTGAGATAACGCACCTAATCTAAAATGACGGTAACTAAACAGTTTCGCATAACTTACTTCATTATCTAATGATGACTCTGTAGAACCAGAAACCTCAGAACCTTCTGGTAATTTGTTAAAAACAAAAAGTAATAACATAATAATAATAATCGCAGCAATTCCAACATATACCATTTGTACACTACGCATATTATCAGCTACATCACCCCCATGAGTGACTGATAAAAATAATGCACCACCAATAATTGGTCCTAAAAATTGACCTACACCATTAAAAATCTGTGCAATATTAATACGGAATGCAGCATCCTTGTCACTACCTAATTTTGTGATATAAGGATTAGCATTTGTTTCTAAGCTACCTAGTCCACAAGCAAGAATGAAAAATGCGCCAAGGAACATATTGAAACTATGAGCATTACTAGCCGGAATTATTAATAGTGCCCCAATAGCATAGAGTGCCAACCCCATGATAATACCACCCTTAAAGCCAAATTTTCTTGCTACTAAAGCAGCTGGTGTAGCTATTACAAAGTATCCTCCAAAATATGCAGCTTGTAATAAACCAGAAGTTGCTTTTGTAATGCCTAATTGATTTTGAAAGTTTTTATTCATTACATCAATTAAGCCATAACTAACACCCCACATGAAGAATAAAATAGTAACTAACCAAAATGCTAATTTAATATTACTAGCACTTACTTTTATAGTTTTATCGGTATCCATAATACACCTCCTGTAGCCAAGTCATTTAACTCAATGCTCGATCCAAATGCACATAACCACCATCAACATAAATCCATTGACCTGTAGTATGTGAAGATAGGGAGGAAATTACAAAAACTGCAGTATTTGCAATCTCTTCAATTGTAGTAAAACGTCTTTCAAATGGAATTTTATCAGTAATAACTTTTTTTCTTTCTTCTGGATTATCAAAAGTCTTAATCCAGTTTGCATATAATGGTGTCCAACATTCACTTACAACAATCGCATTACTCCGAACACCATAAGGCAAAAAGGCTGCAGCCCATTCACGTGTCAAACCTAAAATAGCACCTTTTGCTGCAGCGTAAGCACTAGTTTTACCTTGTCCAGTCAACGCTGTTTTAGAGCCTATATTCAAAACACAACCTTTTGCTTCTTTTAAATATGGTAAAGCACAACGGACTAATTCATAGTAATGTGTCAGATTTCCATGTAAACTCTTTTCAAAGTCTTGCCAAGTCGTATCTTCGATGGATTTATTGTCATTGGCACCAGCATTATTAACTACAGCATAAATACCACCATATTTTTCTGCTACGGAGTCAACAATTGATTTAATCTTATCTGCTTCATTTAAATCAATTTGAATGAAATCATATTTATCTGTAATCTTCTCCATCTCAGTTATAAATTCATTTGTCAAAGGAGATCTTGCTAAAATAACAGGTATTGCTCCCTCTGCAGCTAAACTAAGAGATATTCCACTACCAATACCACTGCCACCACCTGTAACTAAAACAACTTTACCTTTTAATTGCAAATCCATGATACTTACCTCCTAAAGATAATTAATGTAATAAATTTATACTGTTGTTGCTAATCGCCAAATAGAAAAATCATTTTGTTCATTTATTTCTGCTTTTGTTTCTCTTCCATTTCCTACCTCTACAATAAAATCTATTATTTCTTCGCCCATTTCTTGTATTGTTTTTTGTCCACTAACAACAACGCCGGCATCCAAGTCAATTGAATCATTCATATTTATATAAGTATCGGTATTAGAAGATACTTTTATTGTCGGAACTATTGGACTTCCTGTTGGTGTTCCTCTACCTGTAGTAAAAACGACTATATTACAACCACCAGCTGCCATACCACTTAATTGTTCTATATCGTTTCCCGGTGTATTCATGAAAGTCAAGCCTGTAGCAGTAATTGGTTTTGCATAGTCAATTACTGAATTTACAGATGTATTCCCAGCCTTATAAATACAACCTAGAGATTTTTCTTCTATACTACTTAATCCACCTTCGATATTTCCTGGGCTAGGATTGGCGCCCCTAATATCCGCATGTGAATCAATAACAGTTTGTTCGAATCCTTTTATAGTATCTAAAATTTGTTTTTTTACTTCAGCATTAATAGCTCGTTCTGCTAATATATGTTCAGCTCCAATTAATTCAGTAGTTTCTGCCAAGACAACCTTTCCACCATGGCCAACAACGATATCGGAAGCAGCACCTAAACTTGGATTAGCACTCAGTCCGGAAAAACTATCACTACCTCCACACTCTGTGCCTAATACAATATCTGCAAGACAACCTTCACTCCTTTCCACGAGCAAAGCTTCATCTAACATATTTTTTACAATTGTTACACCTTTTTTTACACTCTCATTAACGCCACCACATTCTTGTATATTAAAGTATTCAACCTTTTTATAAGGAGTATACTTTTTTATTTGTTCTGTTATAGATTTAGCTTGAACAACTTCACAACCTAATCCGACTACTAATACACTATAAACATTCGGATTTGTACCTGAACCAACTAATACATCTTGAGTTTGGCTCGCATCATAACTTAATTCACTACAACCATGTTGATGATTAAAAAAAACTACTTTTGAATCAGGTTTCATTGCAACAGAACCATATTTAATCTCATTTGCAATGCGTTCAACCACTTTATTGGCACAATGTACGCTTGGAATAATCAAAACATGATTTCTTAAACCAAAACTACCATCAGGTCGTCTAAATCCCGATAAAGTATAATTTTTTTTATTATTTAGTATTACATGATCTCTAATCCCATTTTGGCTAATTTCTTTTGTTTTTGAGTCTAAATCACCTCTACCTCTTTCTCCATCTATATTGTGAATATGTACCCATTCTCCAGATTTAATATTTCGATTTGCAACGCCTATATGCGCACCATATTTTATAATTGGCTGCCCTTTTAAAATATCTTCGGTAGCAAATTTATGCCCTTTAGAAACATTTTCTTTTATAACTACACCTAAAGCTTTATCACCTTTATTCAGTGTAGTTAGTGCTGTTCCTACATTATCAGAGTTATTCACATGAATTGCATTCATATTAACGTCTCCTTAAAATAATTAAACTTACATAATTCATTAAGAATTTATCATCTTTATTAATCTCATAGTATCTCTATTGTTCGTAAATGTCAATATTATTCGTATATACGAACAGATAATTATGAATAAAAAAATAACACTTCAAAACTAACTATATTTGAAATGCTATCTAGTCTAATAAACCCCCTACTATTTAATTTTATTCTGTACTCAGATAATGTTATCTATTCAAATTTTAAGTAAAAAAAGATATTATAAATATTAAGAAGCAGATCATTTATCAAAAGGAATACTCAATAATATGAATATGAAATTACATAATCCAACGCTACGAGTTATAGAAGTAATTGAAACTGTTGCGGAAAATCAGTCTGGCCTTAGTTTATCTCAAATATCAAGCAAAATAAATTGTCCAAAAAGCACATTAATGCCAATATTAAAAACATTATGTGAAAAAAATTATCTCTTATTTTCTGAAGAAACATTACTTTATACTATGGGAAAAGAGATTTTATTTATTAGTAGTATGTATGAATCAACTAATACTAGTTTAGATCTAATACAAGAACAGATGAAACGATTATCTACAGAATGTAATGAAACTTGTCATTTAGGCATTCTAACTGGTAATGAAATTATGTATTTACTAAAAATCTCTACTACCAATCCAATCCAATTAATCTCTTCTGTCGGTAAAAGATTACCAGCTTATGCTACAGCACTCGGTAAAGCTTTATTATTAGATAAAAGTATAAATGAGCTAGAAGAACTATTTCCTAATCCATTTAAAGCATTTACAGCACAAACTATAAAATCTCCTATAGATCTATATAATGATATTCATAATAATAATAATAGCTTTACTTATGAAAACGAAGAAATTACTAATCATGCATGCTGTATAGCACTACCAATCCGAGAAGATGGAAAAATAGTCGCAGCCCTTAGCGTTAGCTTTTTAACATTCACAACATCATCTGAAAAAGTACTAAAAATAAAAAAGGAATTATTAAAATCAGCATCAATTATAGAAAGAATAATTAAAAACAAAGGGTTTTCATATTAATTTAAACTAAAAAAGGCGTAACACCGATGGTGTACGCCTTTTTCGTATCTATAGAGTTTGTCATGAGAAGGTATTTCAGATACATATGTTATTAACAATCAATCGATTAGAACGCTGGAATAATTGCACCTTTGTAGTGTTCTTCAATGAATTTCTTAACTTCTGGAGATTGTAATGCTTTAGCTAATTTTTGGATAGCTGGTTTGTTTTCATCACCAGGGTTAACGGATAGAAGATTTGCATATGGAGAGTCAGCTTTTTCTACGAATAAGCCATCTTTTGTAGGGTTAAGGCCGGCTGGCAATGCATAGTTGGCATTGATTACAGCTGCGTCTAAGTCTTCGATGGAACGAGGAATTTGAGCCGCTTCTAACTCAGTAATTTGGATATTTTTAGGGTTGGTAGTCACATCAAATGGTGTGTTTGTCAAACCAGTTGGATCTTTCAAAGTTACAAGACCTGCACTTTGCAACAAGAGAAGTGCACGAGCACTGTTTGTTGGATCAGATGGAATTGCTACTTTTGCGCCATTAGGCAAATCTTTTAAATCTTTAATTTTTTTAGAGTAAATCGCCAATGGTTCAATGTGAACTGGTGCAAAGCTTACGAAGTTTGTACCATGATCTTTATTGAAGTTATTTTGGTAAGGCACGTTAGCGAAGAAGTTTGCATCTACTTCTTTACTAGACAACGCCATGTTTGGTTGGATATAATCTGTAAACTCAACGACTTGAAGATCTACGCCTTCTTTAGCCAATAAAGGCTTAATTTGATTCAAAATTTCCGCATGAGGTACAGGGTTTGCTGCTACTTTCAATACCTCTGCTTTAGAACTGCTAGCCCCACTGGAGCTTGCGTTATTTGTGGAAGAACCACAACCACTAATCAATAAGGACGCACCCAGTACGGCCGTCGCTGCTAATGCTAACCATTTTTTCATGTAATCCCCCTATCTACGATGAAAACCTACATCTCTGACGAGGACTCATACGTATACAACATTCGTAGACATTATAATAAATCTATTTTTCTTATCTTGTATCTACATTTAATTATTTAATAATTTCGATGTAGTAAGTATAGCAATTTAATTCCTACTCGTATAATAGATTTTATATATGTAATAATATAACTTTAATCTATAGCAAGATAAGAGTAATTACATTTAGCTATGCCAAGTACATAAAAACGGTACTAAGATGATTCCCCGTACTACTAGGTAATATACCTAATAGGTACAATCAAACTTAGTACCGTTATAAATATCGCTCTATATAATAAACAATCTAATCAAAATCAAAAGATTCAATTATAAAGTTGACGTTGTTTGCTCCACAGAAATAGTTACAGGTGCTGATAATTTAGCCTCTAACCAAGCTTTTATTCGTGCCAAATCTGCATCAGATACAGTGGATGTAGTATGGATAATCACCATATAGCGACTCGCTTTAGGCTGTTCTAGATTATCTATCAAAGGCATGCCTTCTACTTTGCTTACAAACGGGAATAACGCCTTTGCTTCAGCATCTGTCGTTTTCATAGTATTTATAGTTTCACTTACTAATTGATAAGTCGGCTGGTATAGATTATTCAAGTTTTTATATGTTTCAAGATTCTCTGAAGATTTATTCAAGTTCGTCTTATCCATAGTAGATTTTTTCTCATCTACGCTATTAACAAATCGTAATGTATAATTCTGCAAGTACTCATCCTTCTGTAACTTGTCATCCAACTGGGCTCGCTCCTCTGAAGTCACAGGAGCTCCTATAACTACTATGTCTACTAGCTTATTCGTTTGATCCAATGAATAATCAATCACTTGTCGACGTCCCTCTTGATTAATATCATTCTTAATAAACTGCTCCATATGATTTGACTCAGAATACTTGATGGTCATATCATAGCCTGCATAAATACTTGGTATAGCCATAATAAGACCAATCACGAGAAATATTAGCTGGTTACGACGATTAACCTCTTCTGCTTGTTTATGGAATGGCAAACTATATACACCTTTTAAAACAATAAAAGCTGCAAAGAAGATGAAAAATGCATTTATAAAAAATAGATAGCCAGCCCCAATGAAATATTGCCAATTTCCATTAGCCAGTCCATATCCTGCCGTACATAGTGGTGGCATAAGTGCAGTTGCAATCGCAACCCCTGGTATAACATTATCTAAGGTCTTACGCGTTTGCCCAATAATCCCAGCTAACCCACCAAATATAGCAATGAATACATCAAAAATATTCGGTTCTGTACGTGCTAATAGTTCAGATGTAGCCGCCTGAACGGGAGAAATATAAAAATATAAAGCAGATGCCAAAACAGCAATCGTAACCTGTAAGGACAATCTTAAAATACCGCTTTTTACAACTGTAAAATTAAGCGTAGCAAAGCCAAAACCAGTTGCTAAAATAGGTCCCATCAACGGTGATATAAGCATAGCACCAATAACAACTGCCGTACTATTCATATTCAACCCAATAGAGGCGATAAATATGGAGAGAATCAGGGTAACCAACGCAGGTCCCTTAATCTTAGCCCCACCTATCAACCTTTTAGCGATAGTTGCATCATCAGCTCGCTCAAAATGTATATCAAAGTATTTATTTATTTTCATTCTTTCTCCTTATAATTTCATCAAATCTGCAAAGGTCCCTACGTTTACAAACATATGCTGTGTCGTTTTCAACATTTGAACCATTAAAATAGCTCCTGTCCCTTCCCCCATCGACATGTGGGCTTGAATAGGAACCATGTCTTGTGTAATATCTACCTCTGCTAAAGCTAGCTCTGTGCCTTTTTCGCGGGAATGATGTGACGGCAATGCATAGTCTGTAATGCGCTCGTTCATATGTACTGCACAAGCTGCCGCTACAGCTGTAATAAAGCCATCAATGACAAAAGGCTTTTTAAACTCAACACAAGCCAGCATAGCCCCAAGAATAGCTGCAATATCAAAGCCCCCTACATGGGCTACAATTTTACGAACTCTTTCAGCTTCACTGTCAGAAACAATACTAGCCTTATGCTTATCTAATACAGCGCGCACAAAATCAATTTTACGCTTCATCAAATCTGGTTTATTCGGCCAAGAACCGGGTCCTACTGTTTCAGTGGGATCCGCTCCAGTTAAGGCGGACAACACACAGGCAGAAGTCGTCGTATTACCGAGTCCCATTTCACCAAAGGAAAAAAGATTTATCCCTTGCTTTACATAATGTTCAACTCGTTCATAGCCAGCTTGAAAGGCACGATTAAATTCATCCTCAGTCATAGCAGGGTGGTTTAAAATATTCTTTGTCCCCTTTGCGACCTTGCGATCCACTCCGATGCCATCATCTGAGGCAATTCCTACATCCACAACTTCATAAGGAATGTTGTTAAAGTTACAAAATTGTGTGGCCGACGAACGATCCAAGAGCATATTACGCGACTGCTTTTGTGTCACCTCATAGTTATAGCCTACATAACCTTCCATATTACAACCATTATCGGCGGAAAATATAATATGCTGTGGTCGAATTTCGCCACTAATCTCGCCCCAAGCTGTACAAATCTTACGGAAATATATTTCCCACAAGCCTAGTCCACCAGGGACGCCCTTAATCAACAGATTCGATCCGGTGATAATGGCCGGCGAATTCGGCGTGATCTGCTGGTTGACAAGCTTGGAGGCAGAGTCGGTAAAATCATTCACCACCGGACCGGTCGTAGCCACGCGGAAGTTGGCCGTCAATTGTTTCAATAATTTCAGCAAGCCACGCCCGGGAGTAAACGTGACACCGAACTTATGCTTCGTAGCGTCGAAGGCAGGCTTTTCGCCTTCCAGCGGCCCGCTGAAGTTGAGCAGCCACTGGCCTACGCCGTCCACCACACTTTTGCCCTCTGCAATAGCCGCCACTTTGATCTCGTCGGACATGCCGAGGATGGTCACGATCGTTTCGGGACGGTATTCGGTACGTGCTTTCACGATGCGGTCGGCAATATCGGTGTTGTGGATGGTGCCGGTGATGGACACTTTGCCTGTGTAGTCGTTAGACTTTTCTGTCAGTACGTTATCGTACAGGTCGACAGTTAGAAATGTTTTTTCTGCCATGGTATGACGTATTTGTAGTTAATAATGAAGTTGCAACGAGCAGGTCCCAAACGACGGAAAACAGAGGTAGAAACGGGGTAATGATAACGGCTGGTTTCGCAGCTTTCAGGGCTCGGATTTGTGTATTTGCCCGACTGTCCGGCCTAAGGATAACAGAGGTCTCGACAGACGATAACACCTGCGCAAACAAGCTGTCTTCCAGCAGGTTTACCGGGATAAATTTTACTAATACTAGTGATATCGGTTGTTTGTTATCCATATGTATTATAAAATGAATAGTTCAGCATAGACTATGGTAATAAAGACAACCATTAGATATCAAAAGAAGTATACTGCTAAAACACTGGCACTTACGAGTAAAGTTGTTTCTCTGAAAGGATATAAAATTCCCTTTTTCATGCTGTAATAGTATAAACAGAGGCTGATAATTTTGGAATAATTTGATACTTTAATTGCTTCACCCAATGAAATAATTGCTGTAAGGTTTTGCTTTCTACGATATTTACATACCTTTGTAAACGTTATTACCATAGTCTATGCTGGACTCATGCTTTTTAATAGAGGTGTATCTAAGTCTTCCTGACTAGATTCAAGATCGCAGACTACGTTGAAAAACAAAAGGGAAGTACCAGCATTACCTGATACTCCCCCTTCTTACAGAGATATCTAATATATTTTCTTACTTCAAATCAGCCGCTTCCAGAATCTGTTCTACGGCCTGGGCTAAACCGTCGGAGTTCTTACCGCCGGCAGTTGCAAAGTGGGCCTGTCCGCCACCGCCACCCTGAATCAGTTTGGCTGCATCTTTTACCAGTTTTCCTGCATTCAGTCCTTCGGCAACAAGCGGTTCGCTCAGCATCACCATCAAAGCACATTTTGCACCATCCTTGATACCGGCCACGAAGAACACTTTCTCATCGCTATTGCTTTCACCCTTGATCTGGAAGGCCAGGTCTTTGATGGCATCTACATTCGCCTCACCGCGGAAGACAATCACCTTCACTCCGTGGCGTTCAACAGCCTTGGCGATCATATCTAAAATCAAAGGGTTTCCGAAAAATTATATATTAGATATAGGGGAATTTTTAAAAGATGAAAAGTTAGTGCCAGATGTAGTGGAGCTGAATCCAATTACTCCTGCAATGTGCTATGTGAATAACAGTATATTTACAGAACGGTTACCGGAGGTAATGCATATATATAGAGAACTGGGAATGGGGGCGGAGTATTGTCTGGATGCGATGGAACATAGAGAGCGCTATGCAAAGATAAAAAAAGTTGGGGAAACTTATACATATATAAGTGACAATACATTTTGCTTTCTGTAAGAAAATCAACTGCTTTGAAAAAAGGCGGTTGATTTTTTTGCATATAAATGGGTCATTTTTGCAGGTTGGATTAGTTGTATCAAACTATTTGTTATAATTAATTTAATCTGATTGTTTGAATTGAATGCATGATTTGCCTGAGATAGACAAAATTATCAGTGAAAATGGAGGGATGGCTATGAAGATAACAAATAAGGTTAAGACCTGCGGCTGCTGCGGAAAGTGCTTTGAAGGTTTGATAGTAAATTCCTGTTATAGGGGAGATTATGGGCTGGATAATAAACCAATGCAGAAAGATGGCTATCCATTGGTGGAACAGTGTCCAGATTGCGGATATTGCGGTTTTTCGATTGAAAAACAGGTTTCTGAGGAAATAAGAGAAACGGTTAAATCGGAGGAATATAAGAAGATTCTGGAAGCAGGAGGAGAAAATCAGGACATTTACCGTTTACAGGCGATGCTTCTGCTGACGGATGATTTAGAGCAGGAAAGTTATATCCATCTGCTTTTATAGCGGTCGTAGCGCAGCCGGTCCGTATCAAGCTCCTCTATT
>OGXE01000623.1_pt1 | contig 32860 bp, 40 predicted proteins | sample 1576181 | NCBI WGS metagenome assembly OGXE01 (sample SAMEA3541478, study PRJEB24748) | human gut metagenome | biome: human gut; feature: human-associated habitat; material: faeces | place: China | collected 2012 | reverse complement strand
ATTGTGCTATCTCCTGTTAATATATCCTTAATACGATTTATGCTTTCATGAGGCACTATTGATTCGAACACATTTACGAAAAAGCCTAGTCCCGTTGGAGAAAAATCGGCATCAGGATAGATCCGTCTTATATTGTACAATAATGTCAGCCAAGGTATAGCACTGTGGATACCATCTTTAAATAATGTTTCTCTTTCCTTTCTTAAGAAATCTAACAGTATATCTGGCAGGCCATCTGTGTGGTCGGCAATAAGTGATGAATAATAAGCATGAGCCAATATGTTTTTTTCGTAATCACTAAGATTTAGATTATGTTGAAGTTTTTGATATAATGGCAAAATAAACTTTACTAGCCCTACATTTCTGAATAACCGAATTACTTGTCTACCTATTTCTAAAACGAACTCGTGATGATACGGCGGCTTTTTTATAAGACTCGCAACTAGACTTAAATTGACGAACATTAATGATGCATGAATGCTATTAGCATTTGAATATGCCTTAAACGCATTCACAAAACCTAATTCAGGAACTTTATCCTTATAGGACGCCATGATGATTTCTTCAACAAAATCTCGGTTTATTTGATAAAACTCGGACGTCGACAGTCTTTCGACTACACTTCCGGCAAGGAAGTAAAATAACTCTGGCATCTTAAAGTATAAAAGAAGTTGCCTTAGTGGAATTACATACATAAGTGCTGTTTCTACATCTTCATTATTCCAATTGATTTTTATCTTGAATCTTCAGGATTTAGATAGCTTTGCTGCAAGAAATTGTAGGCATGTTGTTTTACACAATCCACTATTGATTTGTATTGATTTGCGTTATCTGGATTTTCATCAATGGCTGCATGACCGAATAAATTATGATATTCAAGCGCATACTGACTAAGTCCTAGACCACTCTCATTTAGGGCAAGCGCATACATCATAGATGCGTTGATTGCGTATTTAACTTGTATATTAAAAAATACATCGGCTTGATTATAGAGTGCGGATTCATCATTGACATACGTATTATAAATCGCATTAGTCAAATACGACGTGGTTCTGTGCGGAACATATTGATAATAGTTATAGTATGGATTTTTATTGACCTTTTTATCATCAACTAAGTTTTTATAGCTTGTATAAAAATAGTGACCATCATATGAATAATAGGCAGTATCTTCTTTTAAAAATTTTGGAGCAGGACCAATCGCAATAGAATTCGCATTTCCTTGAACAAGATCAGTAGAAATCGTATGAATGAGGGAACCGTTATAAACATAATATGTGGATAAAGTATAAGAATCGTCATATAAGTACAATTCAACATTGTTGATGTCTGTCCATGCTTGCACGCCGCTTATTTTAAAGTGAACTTTCTTTCCGTTAAAGCTGGTTCCTAAATATTGAGCATCTGCACCATAACTTCCATTCACATATCCAGTTTCATCTGTATCTGCTGTGTATTCTGTATTTTCAGTTATGTCTTTCGTCTTTAAATTAACAATGCCAGATTGAAGTCGTAATATTTTTCCGTTTTCATCTTTTATACACGCATACTTAGAATCGATTGTATCCATCTTAAAAGATGCGAAGATGTAATGCTTATAGGAAGCTTGTACTTCACTTGTATTTAAATCTTCTACGTAGTATTGTCCGTCTTCAGTGATTTTTAAAATGGTGAGGGGAATAACTATAAATACGAAAATGAGTAAGGTAAGAATAAACACAATTGGTATTTTTTTAACTTTTCTTTTCTGTTTCATACTTCATATTATACTCTTATCTTCAAAAATTGCGTAATAGGACAATTTCCATCGACAATACTGGTTGTTTATATTAAAATAGATGGGGTATATCGCTAAAATAAAGCGTTTTTTAAGTGGTAAAACACTCAAGATATAAAAATTGTAGAGAAAGGATGTATATTTATGGCAAAAATGGATGAGCGTTTAGAAAAAATGGTTGAGCGTTATCGTGAAATCAATGATTTGATGATGCAAAGTGATGTTGTATCAGATCGTAAGACAATGGCAAAATTGGGGCGTGAGCAAAATGAGTTGACACCTATTGTAGAAACATACGAAGAATATAAAAAGGCAGTTGAGGAATTAGAAGAGGCTAAAGTTCTTTCAAAAGAGGAAGATAAAGAAATTCGTGAAATGGCACAAATGGAATTGGAAGAATTAGAACCAAAAATCCAAAATTATTTAGACCGATTAGAATTGCTTCTAGTGCCAAAAGATCCTAACGATTCTCATAATGCAATCTTAGAAATTCGTGGAGCAGCTGGTGGAGACGAAGGAAATATCTTTGCCGGAGACTTATTTAGAATGTATTCAAAATATGCAGAGGCAAAAGGTTGGAGAACAGAAGTCATTGAAATGGAAGATAGTGAAGCTGGAGGATTCTCATTAGTTTCATTTAAAGTCAATGGAGAAGGGGCTTATGGAACTTTAAAATTTGAATCTGGATCTCACCGTGTACAACGTGTGCCAAAGACAGAATCACAAGGCCGTATCCATACTTCTACCGCAACAGTATTGTGTATGCCAGAAGTAGAAGCTGAAGATTTTGATATTGATATGAACGACTTGGAAATTGAAACAATGCGTTCAAGTGGAGCTGGAGGACAGCACATCAATAAAACCGATTCAGCTGTACGTATCGTCCACAAACCAACAGGTATTGTAGTTAAGTGTCAGGATGGTCGTAGTCAGCATGAAAACCGTGCAACTGCCTTAATGACAATTCGTGCTCGTGTATATGAAGAAAGACAGCGTGAATTGGATCAAAAGAACGAAAAAGAACGTCGTACAAAGATTGGTACTGGAGATCGTGCAGAAAAAATTCGTACATACAACTATCCTCAAAACCGTGTAACCGATCACCGTATTGGATATACAGTCAATCAGTTAGATCGTATTATGGATGGTCGTCTAGATGATTTAATGGCTGCATTACAGCTTGCAGATCAACAGGCTAAAATTGCTGGAGAAAAAGAATAATGAGTACATATCATTCATTGATCAATGAAGGTAAAGAACGTCTTTATAAGGCTGGTCAAGGCGAACAGGCAGCGCAACTTTTCATGGTAGAGTTATGTCGTCAAAAAAATGTAAATCTATATATTTCCATGGATGAAGAGGCGGATGAACAAATTCAAACGGATTATTTAGAAGGAATTCATTTAATGGAAAATGGAGAACCATTAGGCTATGTATTAGGGTATGAATGTTTCTATGGCTATGACTTTATTGTGAATGAAGATGTTTTAATTCCTAGACCCGAAACAGAAGAACTTGTAGGACTTGTATTATCTAAGTTTGATGATTATTTTGCCGATAAAGATCATGTCAATGTATTTGATGTGGCAACAGGATCTGGAGCCATTGGAATTACTTTAAATCTAGAAGAACCTAGAATGGATGTGATCGCATCGGATATTTCAAAAGAAGCTTTGGTGGTTGCACAAAAGAATAATGAAAAGCTGGATGCGCATGTAAACTTTATTTGTGGAAGCATGTTAGATCCATTTGTAGATCGCGATTTACATTGCGATATTCTAGTTTGTAACCCTCCATATATTCCAAGTGAAGAAAAGATGGAACGAAGTGTTGTGGACTATGAACCGCACGTAGCTCTATTTGGTGGAGAAGACGGATTAAAATTCTATCGTGATGTATTTGAAAAAGCACATCTAGTATTGAATGAAAAAGCTTTCCTTGCCTTTGAAATGGGATGGGACCAAGGTGAATCTTTATCGAATCTGGCTCGTGAATATTTTGAATCTGCAACGATTACTGTACATAAAGATATGTCAGGAAAAGATCGTATGTTGACGATTGAATTATAATTTTAAAAATTGTTGAGCAATACTTTTGAAATATTGAAATGAATATGCGATAGTATATACGTAAGAGGAAATAATATATTTCAAGAGGAGGATTATTTATGAAATATAGATGCTTAATTTGTGGACACATTTATGACGAGGAAAAAGAAGGCGTAAAATTCGCTGATCTTCCTGCAGATTGGAAATGTCCAACTTGTAAACAACCAAAAGAAAAATTTGTTCCAGTAGAAGACGAAATGACTTGGGCTGCTGAACACGTGGTAGGAGTCGCAAAAGATGTTGCTGAAGACATTAAAAACGATTTACGTGCTAACTTCGAAGGTGAATGCTCAGAAGTAGGTATGTACTTGGCAATGGCTAGAGTAGCTCACAGAGAAGGATATCCAGAAGTTGGATTGTATTATGAAAAGGCAGCTTGGGAAGAAGCAGAACATGCTGCAAAATTTGCTGAATTATTAGGCGAAGTTGTTACAGATTCAACTAAGAGAAATCTTGAAATGCGTGTAGAAGCTGAAAATGGTGCGACTGCAGGTAAAGTTGATTTAGCTACTCGTGCTAAAAAGGCAAACTTAGATGCAATTCATGATACAGTACACGAAATGGCTCGTGATGAAGCTCGTCATGGTAAGGCATTTGCTGGATTATTAAAACGTTATTTTGGTGAATAAAAACAGACATTATAAAACAAAAACTAGCTGGGGCTTAAATGCCCTGGCTTTTTTTTGTTTTCTGCGATCTCATAATCCAGGTTGTCATTTTCTTTGTCATTTTATAAAATTGTGCCCGATTGTTTCCCTTGTATTGTCACTGACAAAGTTGTCACTTTGATTATAACACCGCTATTTATGCGTGTATAGGGCTAGTAATGTATACGTATCATTTTTCCAAGTCGGGTATTTATGCCTCAGCAACATATATATAAATACAAGGCTGAAAGGTCGAGATTCTTTGTATCGGTCGAAAAAACGACAAGCGGATAACATTGTCTCCCCGTTTACGAAAAACACCGCTTTAAAAAAGTCTGTTATGTTTTTGTGACTCCGATTCTGTATCTCCTATATAAAGGAGACTCTACTTTTTCGTATCTCCTTTTTAAAGGAGACTAATCTCCTTTTTAAAGGCGACCACACATATAGAATATATAATATAGGTAGCTGGGATGTCGCACGTGGATTTTGCACATCGGAAGAACGAAAACTTATACCACCCAGCGTTTTTTTGATTCGCGTAAAGTATACCGCACAGTGTTTTTTGATTCGCATAAAATCGATAGCTATCCCCACTTTGACAATCAATCGAACAACGTTTGCTGTTTATGTCGCTAACGCGACTCATAAAGGTAAAAAAAGCAGGGGCTTGTTGCGGTGTGCATTTATTGGTAAAAAGACGTAGATTTTGCAGTTTTTGTCTATTTAAGCCCGGATTTTGCGAATTTCTTGCAAAAAACCTGTTTAAAATGCGATATTATGCGATATTTCGGCTATTTATAACAGTTTTCACGATAAAAAGGCATATAGTGCCGCGGTGCGGCGCTTTCAGGAAAGGGTAAAAAGCTGTTTCCTTTCCTATATATAATGTGGAATAAGCCTGCTTACGTTTTTCACCTTAATGAAGCAAAACAGCTTAAGCATAAAAAAAGCCCCGGCATAACGCCAGGGTCTTCTTATTTAAGCGTATCAATGATTTTTAGCACTGCTGTTAACTGTTCGTCTGTAACTTCACCAGCAACCACTTTTTCAACTAATTCTTTAAGGATAGGGCTTTTTGCAACTTCTCTACCAATAGCGAATATCGTTTGATCCTCTTCTGTTCCTATAAGTTCGTATTGAGTAACGCCAAGCACATCGGCCATTTTTAAAAGAGTAGCCGTACCCATAACGTGACGGCCGTTTACGTAGGCCCCGATTTGCTGTTTTGTCGTTCCTATTGCTTCCGCCAGTTCTACTTGTGTATACGGTACTCCATTTTTTCTGGTTGCTTTATTATTAGCAAGAATGCGACGGATATTATCGCCAATAAGGTTTTTAGTCATGCTTATGCACCTCCTTTATACACTTATTATACACCCAAAGAGTGTAAAAGTAAATGTGTAACACACTATTAATTTAAAAAAACAAAAAAAGTTGCAGAAATACATTGACATTATGAACAACAGGCATTATAATATAGTTACAAGGTAAGGGGAAGCAAATTACTTACCTTAACAATTGAATAAGAGAATACGTAAAAAGCAAAATTATTAAAAAATCGGAACAAAGAAGTTTATATACGAAACAATGTAACGTGCGTTTAATTAGGGGGTAGACGTTGGCACCGGAAAAAGCGGTGTAGGTCCAGCGTCGTAAAAGTTAATTTAAAACATAAGCGTGGCACGAATAATCGAAACAGCAAGGCAAAGATCCTTGTATGACTGATTATCGTGTCGCGCTTTTTTGTATTCTCTCAGCCAAAAGGAGGACAAAATCATGGCAAACGAATTTTTAAAAAGTTTTGAGGAACTTGACAGGATCGAGGGTCAATATTTATCGCAGATCTTCGCAGACGATGAAGAAATCGAAAATATTCAAGCGCTGGCAGCTGAAAGAAGCGCTGAGATGTTTGAGAATTGCAAAACCAAAGAAGAATTTGAAGCACTTGTAGGGGAGGCGTAAGAACATGAAAAAAAGAATGATCTATTACACATCAACTGAAAAGAACAGCGCAGTGATGGCGATTGAAAGCGGTGCAATGCTTAGTAACACGTATAACATTGTCATTTTTGCGAAGCAGCGCGAAGCGGAAGCATATGCCGCTAAACGTGATGGGGGTAAAAAAACTAACCGCAGATTATGGTAGCTGTACGATGCAGTTACCAGAAAAATTCTGACATATATAAAATAGGACAAGAAAAAAAGGAGAACGGAATTATGGAAAACAATACAACATTCGAAATTTTGAACAGTATCAACGTCAACAGCATGACTGAAAAAAAGCAAACTGGCGGTACTACATTAACTTATCTCAATTGGGCTTCGGCTTGGGCACTCGCGAAGGCAAATTTTTCAGATATCGAGTACGAAATTGAACGCAACCCGGAAACGGGCCTCCCTTATTGGTACGACCCACTCACTGGATACATGGTTTTTACTAAAGTAACTATCGGGGGTCAGACTCATGAGATGTGGTTACCAGTGTTAGATGGGGCTAACAGGGCTATGAAAGCTGAACCATACGAAGTACAGACTAAATATAAAAAAACAATTGTACAGGCCGCAACCATGGCCGACATCAATAAAACGATCATGCGTTGTCTCGTCAAGTGCCTCAGTATGTTTGGATTAGGGCTTTATATCTATCGGGGAAAAGATGTGCCATCAACGGATACAGAACAAGTACAACCGGTACAACCTGCTAAACCTGTAGAGAAAGTAGTACAACTACAAACGACGGCACAAAAGCCAGTGAAAGATATAAGACCCGCTACAGCAGAAATGGTTGACATCATTAGAAAGACAGTTGGAGAACACGGTGTAACAGAGGATTTTATTTGTGAATCCTACAAAATTTGTAAATTGGAGGATTTAAGAATTTATCAATTTAACCATATTAAGCAAAATATTGAAAAATTAAAAACCATGTTTGACGAAGAAAGAAAAAAGCGCCTTGCAGACGTCGTAAAAAACGCAAAGCCAGCAAAGATGAAAACAACATTCGGCGACGCTATCTGCCAACCACAACAACAGCAACAAGAAAAAAATGAAAGCGAAGAAGTCACGCTTGAAAGCCTCGGCTTAACGGAAGCAGACTTAAACATTCTTGCTGAGGCGGGCAATATCTTTAGTTAGTAGGAGGCAACAAATTATGACAAAGAGTAGAACCGAAATCGGACGCAGTAGTAGACGTAAAGGCAAAGTTGGTGAGAGAGAGATTGTGAACGCGCTGAAGGCGGCTGGATTTGAAGCCGCCCACCGCAGCGCACAATATTGTGGCAATACAGGAGACGCCCCAGATGTTGAGGGCCTCCCTGGTATCCATATTGAGGTTAAGCGCGTCGAACGTTTGAATTTAAGAAAAGCCTATGAACAGGCGGTAAATGATTCAAAAAAAAGCGGAGATATCGCGGCGGTATTCCACAGGGGGTCTTATCAACCGTGGATGGTTACACTTAGTCTCGAGGACTTCTTAAAGCTTTATAAAAAAGGGATGTTAACAAATGAGTAGAACTAAAAGGGAAAACCATATCGGTGACCATACAATGAAAAATAATAACGCAACAGGTATCAAGCATAGTCTCTCTGTAGACTTATGTATTGACCTTGGTAATAATGTTGTTGCAGCATTAATCTTTCACCACATCCAAATTAACGTTAGGAGTAGATTAGCGGATAACGTTTTAGATGAAAACGGAACGCCTTGGTTTGAATGTAGTTACTCTGGTATTTGTAATTACATGATTGAACTAACGCCAAAGCAAGTGGAATGTGGGATCAAAAGGCTAAAAGAAGCTAAATTGATCAAGGTTATCACTAGTAACAAAAAGAACAAATACACACTCACTGAGTGTGGCTGGGATTACTATCCTTTGACAGAAGAGGAAAAGAAAAAAATTAATATCCCAGTTGCAGAGGCGGAAGAAGCTGATAAAACCGCAGTAGCAAAAACAAGCGATGACGCAATCAACAAAAGAGTAATTAACGTAAGCGACGATGTCAAAGAAGTTATTGATTACGTAAGCCAGAAAGTTGGTAAACATTACGACTATGCCAACTCTTATATTAAAAACATTAACTCTCTATTTGCGGCTGGGTATACAAAAGCAGACATGATTGCTGTAGTTGATCAGCGATATGAGGATTTACAAGACACCAAAGAATTTAACGTAATGATGAATCCTTCAAAACTGTTTTTTATCAAAACGTTTCCGAATTATCTTAAAGATGCAAAAGGTAATGATGTCAGTATGACCCCTGAACAGTTAGTGCAAGACGTCAAAGAAAAGCAAAAGTATCACTTGCGGGAAGCTAAAAAATGCCAGGTTGAGAGACTTGTGTTGGAAACAGGGGCATGCGATGATAACTTGCCTTTCGATCTTATTACAACCATGACGCCCGAGGAAATGGCTAAAGATAGACGTAAGAAAGAAGTTTATCATTTACGGCAAGCGGATAAGTTTGCTAATATGGCTAAACTTATGAAAAATTCACAATCAGTTAAATAACAAAAAACCAAAAATATAAACATGGACGGTATTATAGTCCGGAACAAAGTAAAATGCCCCAGGCATTAAAATAGAAATTAATTATTAGTAACAAAACAAATAGAAAAAATCGCAACATATAGAAAAATACACTCGAATAATGAGTGATAGATATATACCGTCCTTCATTAAGGAGGACAGAATAAATGATACGTAATAGGAAGATGCAGGCACAGTTCATTTCCTATGATAGCCTTGCTTTTAATAAGGAGTTTGAGAACGATCCGGGGAAAGGGGTATATCATCCGGCCGATATAGACGGAATTTTGCAATTCAGTGCTAAAACCCACCCAATGAGTGAAAAATATAATCAAGCGGTGTTAATTTACGAGTTCAAAAATCAGCATGCGTTCATGCCAATTGGGCAAAAGATCCTTCTGGAGAGTCTAATTAATGCAATTCAACAAAGTGGTGGTTTTTGTGTTGGTTGCATCGTTAGGCACAATGTCCAAAATCCAGACATTGATGTTGATGGTGGCAGGGACGGGATTGTGTCCGAGTATTTCTATGATGGGGCCTGGCGAACATGCAATCCAATGACCGCTGTCGCATTCACCGATCTTTTTATGATCGGGGCCGGGTTAAAGAAGGGAGTGAAAGAGTAATGGATACGACTATGAGTATTGACAAATTGGAACAATATAGAGGCTTGACTACCGAAATGAAGGCGTTATCACAGCAAATTACCTCACTATACGACACTTACAGAAGCCCGCAACTTACGAGTGATGGGGGAAGCCATTCAATGAATGTAAGCAGTCCAACGGAAAGCGCAGTAGTTAAAATCCTCAAGCTAAAGGAAACATATCAGCAGAAGTATGATGAAGCTGCAGATCTTTTGTTACAGGTTGAAAATTGGCTTTCACAAGTTGAGGACCCAGAGATCAGGAGTATTATTAGATTTCATTACATTTTAAATAGGTCATGGCAGCAAACCTCGACTGAAATTTACGGCTACCCCTAGCTACTATAACAGTAGGAAAAAAATTATGCGTTATTTCGGTAGGGAAAAATAAAGCACTCATTGAGTGACAAGGTAACGGGTACAGGCTGAATTGATTACTTCATGAAAGCCTACCCACGCTTTGGCGTATGGAGGCTATATGAATCGAAAAATAAATGTATTAGGGGCTACCTACAAAATAGAAGAAATAAAAGAACAAGACAAGTTTATGATAGATAATAACTTATGTGGCTATTGTGAGTTTTACGAAAAAAAATTGTAGTACTTGCTAGTGATACAACAAGCGAAAAAGAATTGCATGAGATTGAACGGCACGAACTAATACATGCGTTTCTCTATGAGTGCGGGTTGAATGACTCTAGCGACTGGGCGCGCAATGAAGAATTGATCGACTGGTTAGCAATACAGTTACCAAAAATCAACGTACTATTCGAAAAAGCAGGCGTAACTTCATAAATATATAATTGTGTTGAATCGTGTAGACGGTTCAGCACTTTTTATTTGCCACGGCATTGTATACGAAATTATGATAAAATGGTATAATTTTACAGTAAAAAGGCGGAATGGAATATGAAAACAAAACAAATATTAATAGTAGGGGCATTAGCCCTTAGTATGGTTTTATCTGGTGGCATGTTGACTGGATGTTCTAATTCTTCAAACACAAAAGACACAAAGACAACAGAAACTGCCTAGAAAAATGAAGCAAAGACACTTGGTAAAAAAACCAAGGATTCAAAATCTTTGAAACTCACAAACAATACTGGAAAAAAGATCACAGTATTCGAAACGAAATCAAGTTCTGAAGAAAGTTTCAGTGATAACTTATTGGACGATGGAGATGCTGTGAAAAACAAAGAACAACGCACTTTATACTATGATGTAAAAGAAAACGATAAGTTAGATGTAAAGATTGGTTTACAGGATCAGGACAAAACATTCGTATTCAAAGATGTAGATACTACGGATACAAAGAAAGTGGATGTTTCTTTAAAAGATGATAAAGTCAATTTAGACGTAACAAAAAAAGATGGCAGTACTGCCACTTTGACACCATCTGAAGATTCTGCAAAGACAGAGGATGAGAAAAAAGATGAATCAGAAGTAAAACAGGAAGAAAAGAAAGAGGAGAAGAAAGAAGAAACAGCAAAAGCGGATACTTCAAATAAATCAAACACTTCAGAATCAAAGAAGAATAACACAGCTTCAACTTCGAACTCAAGTTCAAACAAGAACAACTCAAGCTCTAGCAGTTCCAAACCAACTGAACATACACACAACTGGGTTGCACAGTATAAGACTGTAAACGTGCCAGAAAAAGGGCACAACGAACAGGTTTTGGTGCAGGCTGCCTATGATGAACAGGTTCCAATTACTGAGATGAAAGAACATTCGATCTGTAACCAGTGTGGAGCAGATATTACTGCTGATCCGTGGGGACATTTAGAGCAAAGTGCAGTTAATGGTGGAAACTGTGGCGGATATCACTCTGAATGGCGTGAAACAGTTGTAGGATACAAGACCGTGCATCACGAAGCAGTGTATGAAACAAGATATGTGGTCGATTCACCAGCAACCACAAAGCAGGAATTGACAGGCTACAAGTGCAGTAGCTGTGGAAAAACAAAAGCTAACTAAATATAGATCAAAAGACAGAATATAGGAACTCAGATTGAGTACCTTTTCTGTTTTTCACACGCAATAAAACGGGGAATACCCGTACTATTGCACCAAAAGAAAGCGTATATAAGAAAGGGTGGCGAAATACTCAGCACTTCAAACAATGAAAACATTATGCAAGGAATATTATAATTCTGAAATCGTACCGACATTATTTGAGTATGAATTTATAAAATAACCACTACTACCCCGGCTTATATAGTCGGGGTTATTTTTTTAAACTCGTCCAAACAGTCAATATTATACGTAGTATAATGATAATGTGAAAAAAGACAAGGAACAGAATCCATGTCTTTTTTTATTTATAGGGCGGCTAAATTCCATTTTTCCTCCTTTCCCTACCAGGTGTAGGTTTTTTATTTTTTGGGCCGTCCTATTTTTTTATACCAGGAGGAATTACAAAAAACAGACAACACACGAAGGGAGGTATTTGTCATGTCAAGAAAAGGCTTTGATATAAATGAATGGCTTACCCCCGAGAATAAGACAAGAATTCGCGGATGGTGTTTAGATGGCCTTATTGATAAACAGATTTATAAAAACATGGGGATCTCCCGCACTACTTTCTACAAGTGGAAAAGTGAGAACAGTGAATTCGCGGACCTCTTAAAAAGGGGTAAAGAGATTGCGGATCGTGAAGTAGAAAATGCCCTATTCAAAAGCGCTACTGGTTTTATTGGACCGGATGATAAATACTATCCACCTAATACCACAGCACAGATATTCTGGTTGAAAAATCGTAAAAAGGACGACTGGAAAGATAAACGTGAACAGGATGTTAGTATTACTACCCCAATCAGTGATACAGCTATGAAAGTAGAAGCTATTTTAAAAGGCGATGATTAACAGTAGATAAAACGGACTAAACGGGAGGGATGATAACGATGAACGATAAACTCGTTAAGTCGTTAAAAGAGAATCCCGTTAAATATGCGAGACTGCTAGGGTTTAATCTTTTAACCGACTTGCATAATGAATGGATTAAGGACATGGTATGGCAGCAAGAAGATGACGAAACACTACTGGCCCACCGTGGGTCATACAAAACAACATGCGTATCTTTTGCACTTGCATTAATCATTGTCTTAAAACCAAACAAAACAACAATATTCATAAGAAAAACAGATACAGACGTAGTAGAGATTGCTAAGCAAACAGACAAGATTTTGCATAGTGATCTTTTTTCTTACATAGTAAAAGAGATATACGGCGTGGACCTAGTTGTTACATCTAACAGCTATCAGATAGACACGAACTTAAACACCGGAACAAAAGGAACACCGCAGCTTATATGCCTCGGTATTCATACATCACTAACAGGTAAGCACAGCGACTATATATTCACAGATGATATTGTCAATGTGCAAGACAGAATTTCACAGGCAGAACGAAACAGAACAAAGTTACAGTATCAAGAGTTACAGAACATTAAAAACAGGGGCGGACGTATTTTTAATACGTGCACACCTTGGCATAAACAAGACGCTATCAGCGAATTAATGCCGAATAAGAAATTCTATGACTGTTATTCTACTGGGCTTATTACGGCGGAAAAATTAAGGGATCTACGCGAAAGCATGGACCCGTCTTTATTTGCTGCTAACTACGAATTGAAACATATAGCTTCTGATAAGGCGTTGTTCGGCAAGCCTAATTATATCGCCGATGAAGCTTTGCTTTATGAAGGCGTATCTCACATAGACGCCAGTTATGGTGGGGCCGACTGGACCGCATATACAATCATGAAAAAGGAACCAAACGGAACAATTTACGCATTGGGCAAGACGTGGCAGAAGCATGTTGACGATTGCCTAGCAGAGATCCAGGTATTACAGGAACGCTTTAAAGCCGGGACTGTATGGAACGAAAAGAACGCTGACAAGGGCTATCTTGCTAAAGAGTTACAGAAACGCGGTATGTTACCAAAGCTTTACCAGGAGAAACAAAACAAATATGTAAAGATTTCCACTTATCTTCGTAGAGAGTGGAAACATATTTATTGGCTAGAAGAAACAGATCCTGATTATATGAATCAGATCTTAGATTATACAGAGAACGCCGAACACGACGACTGCCCGGACAGTGCAGCGTCGCTTATTAGACAGATGGAAAAAGGAACAACTCACAGGAATAGAATTCGGGAGGGATTATAAAGATGAAAAGAAAAAACTATTTTAAAAAAATCATCAAGGCAGAAGATAAGATCTTCCGAATTGCCGACGATGAAATTATGACGCCAGCACTACTTGCGGAATACATCCGCCAGCATGAATTGCTGGTACAGTTGCATTATAAATATTTGGATGATGCATACCAAACAGACTATGCAATCTTTCACCAGGCTAAGAAAAAGGCGTATAAGCCGGACAACCGCCTGGCAACTAATTTCGCTAAGTATATTGTGGATACAATGAACGGATTCTTCTGCGGAATCCCGATTAAAGTTACATCGGGCGATGAACGAATTAATGAATTTTTACAAAGATACGACAGATACAATTCTATGGACGACCAGAACGCGGAAATCGCTAAGACATGCGATATCTTCGGGAGTGCCTATGAAATGTATTACGTGGACGAAATGGGAGAAGTTGCTTCTACGGTACTCTCTCCTATGAATGCCTTTATTATCTATAATGAAAGCATTATTCCACAGCCTCGATATTTCGTAAGGCTTTATACAGACAACCACAACATTAAACGAGGATCAATTTCCGACAGTGAAACAGTCCGTTATTTTAAAAATGATGGCGGTATTAAGTTCGATGAGTACGAAAAAATGCACGGTTTCGATGGAGTACCAGCTACAGAATTCTTAGAGAATGCGGAACGCACAGGATTATTTGAACCGGTTATATCATTGATTAATGCATACAACAAGGCAATTAGTGAAAAGGCAAACGACGTTGATTATTTCGCGGACGCATACTTGAAGATCTTAGGGGCTAAGTTAGAACGTGAAGACCTACAGACAATCAGAGATGACCGTATTATCAACTTTGACGGTATCGAGGATGGAAAGCTTGTTGTTGAGTTCATGGACAAGCCAAACGGCGACGAGACACAAGAAAATCTCATTGACCGATTAAGAACAGACATTTTTCAAATTTCAATGGTTGCAAATATCAGTGATGAAAACTTCGGGGCTTCTTCTGGTATTGCTTTAAAGTACAAACTTTTAGCAATGTCGAACTTAGCTAAGATGAAACAGAACAAATTCATCGGGGCTATGAACCGCCGTTATAGATTGATCTGTAGTAATCCAGTAACGGAAGCTAAAGCGGACGACTGGTTATTCGTTGATTATCAGTTTACACAAAACATCCCAGCTAATCAGTTAGAAGAAGCACAGATTGCGGCACAGCTTTCTGGAGTGGTAAGCAAGGAAACACAGCTTAAATCATTGTCTATTGTGGACGACGTCAAGGACGAGATCAAAAAGATTGACGCAGAAGCCGACAAGGTAAGCTACAGCACCGATTACCCGACAGACAGGACGGGCGGTGGTCTGAATGAGTAAATACACAGATACACTCAATGAGTTACAAAAAGACTTAGAAAAAGGCGAGGAGGCTTTAAAGAAAAAGCTTTCTCGTCTTTATGATAGTGAATCAAAGAAATTAGAAAAAGAGATTGCTTATTACTATCAGACATACGGCAAAGATGGCGTGTTAGAGTACCGCGAAATGATGAAACGGCTAACTAAAGAAGAAGCGACTATGCTTTATGAGGACATGGACGAATTTTTTAGGCTACATCCGGAACATGCAGCATTAAAGCCTGTCCGTGAGTCGATTTATAAGCTGAATCGTTTAGAGGGGTTACAGCTTTCGATTATGAAGCAGCAGTTAAGGCTTTCGTCAGAGGAAACCGCATTGATAGGTGGTCATCTTCTCTCCTACACAATTTCCACTTATGAAGGCGTACACGGACTAATCCCCTTTAATCAGTTTGACGGTAGGGCCGCTAAACAGGTTGGTGAAAAGTTGATTAAAGATACAGACTTCGGAAAACGACTTCAAGCGAACAGACAGAAGCTTGCTGATTATCTCAACAACGATATCGCAAAAGGTATTGCCAGAGGCGACAGTTACGACAAGTTAAACAAACAAATTAGAGAACGTTTCGATGGCGTATCTCGTAGGAGTGCTTACAGGCTTCTTTATACAGAGGGAACGCGAATGTTTAACCGTGCAAATAGCGAGGCTTTCGCGGAGGTAGGCATTAACCAATACAGATATTGCACCGCAGGCGATGAACGCGTATGTAGTGATTGCGATGCGCTGGAGGGCAATGTATACGACCTATCAGAAGCAAGCGAGGGGACAAATTACCCGCCGATGCACCCGTGGTGCAGATGTCACACAGAACCAGCCGTTGATTGGGACAAGTGGTTGAACGACAGAATCGCAAGCAGAGAATACACAGCGGAACAAAGAGAAGAAGCCGCTGAAATCATTAAGAATTTTAAGGAGGATTAAAAAAGGATGGCAAAAAGAAAAGTAAAAAGAGAAAGAAAGCTTTTGTATTTCATGGCCAGTTGGTGCGGACCATGTAAACACTTAAAAGAATATTATTTCGATGACCTAGCCGCCGCTTTTCCTGGGCAGGTTGATTTTATCGACGCACAGAGAGAACCAGCGATGGCTAGACTTTACAAAGTCTCAAGAATCCCGTTGATTGTTTTCTTAGAAGACGGGAAAGAAGTAAAACGCTATGACGGATCGCAGAGATTCGGATTTGAAGAATTTGACAAATTTCTTATGGGGGATAAAGCAGATGATAACAGTAACAAAGACACCGGAAAAATTAACAGTTAGCGGACACGCTGGATATGCGGAACGCGGAAAAGATATTGTATGTGAGGCGGTAACGTCGCAAGTGCAAACATTAACCGCAGCAATTGGACAGCTTGCCCATGAGAAGCCCGTATTTTCTATTTCTAGCGGTTTTTTTGAGTTAGACCTAGAAGAACTAGGGGATAAGAGTTTATTCCTTGTATCAGCCTTTATGGTGGGTATGAGGCTATTACAGGATGGATATCCCGAACACGTAAAAGTTATTTAAAGAAGCTTTTTAGCTTCTTTTTATATTTCCTTTTTTTGATTTCCTGGCGGAAGTCATAAAAAGCGACCTAGCATTGAAGTCGTTAAAAGCTATGGAAAACTAAAGTAAGTCAAGCATTAAGACTATAAATTATGGAGGACAGAACTATGAAATTTAAAGATTACTTAAAACAGATTTTCGCAGAAGGTGGAGACCCAGGGGTCGACGACAAAGGCGCTAAAGGCGGAGAACCAGGGGCCGACGACAAGGGCGGAAAAGGTGGCAATGCGGAACCAGACAACAAAGACACTAAGAAATATACCGACGCTGACGTAGACGAGATTATCAACAAAAAGTTTGCGAAGTGGCAGAAAGAACAGGAAAAAAAGATTTCTGAGGCTGAAAAGTTGGCTGGGATGAACGCACAGGAAAAAGCAGAACACGAACGCGACACATTACAGAAAGAACTAGATGAATTAAAGCGTGCAAATAGCATTGCTGAAATGGAAAAGACAGCGAGAACTATGTTACGCGACGACGGCGTGAACGTACCTGACGAGGTAGTATCAAGCTTAATCGCAGAAGACGCTGATAACACTAAAGCCAAAGTTGAGGCATTCTCAAAGGCATTTAAAGAAGCGGTACAAGATGCCGTTAAAGAAGCTTTAAAGGGAAAAGCCCCTTCTACTGGTAAAGGCGGAAGCACACTGACAAAAGCGGACATTTTAAAGATTGCGAACCGCGCAGAACGTCAAAAAGCTATCGCCGAACACATTGATTTATTCCAGTAATCGCATTTTTGACTCGCCGATTAATAAGTGACTGAAACACCTAATGAGTGTATGAGTCGCCGGTTAATCAGCGACAGTCACCGATTAATCGGTAACCATCACATATTAAATATATTAAATATATAATGTTTTGTTTCCGGGCTTTTGGGCCCTCAAAAACATTGCGTTATTTTTCTTTATCGGAAGACGTTTTCTGACATATATATTGTGATGTTACAGACTACTCATAGGCTTTCATAAGAGAAGAACGCTTAAGCTTTTCTCACTTCATGAAGGCTGCGCGCAAGCGCAAGAACATATAACGGAGGTATAAAAACTATGAATAAATATTTTAGACAGTTGTTTACTGTAGAAGCGGGCACAATCGTAACTACAGACATTGAACCAGCTATCTCTATCGATCACAACGAGAGATTAGTTGCTGGGGTTGAATCATTACAGACTATCTTAGGTGTTACAGAACTTACACCAATGCCAACAGGTAGCCTTGTAAAACAGTACAAGTACACAAAAAAGAACACACCGGATCAGGTCGCTGAAGGTGAAACAATCGGGCTTACAAAGTACGATAGAACTTTAGCAAATTCTTTTGAGATTACTCTCAAAAAGTACCGTAAACAGACTACAGCTGAAGCAATTCAGAGATCAGGTAAAGACAAGGCAGTAAATAAAACTGACGACTTACTTGTAAAAGACGTGCAAAAAGACGTTAAGAAAGCTTTCTATGGAATGCTTGCAACTGGTACAGGAAAAGCCACAGCGAAGGTTGCTACTTTACAGGGTGCACTTGCTGCTGCATGGGGCGCTGTATCTACTCACTTTGCAGATATGGACGTTGAACCTATTTTCTTTGTAAATACTACAGATGTTGCTGATTACTTAGCAACTGCACAGATTACAACACAAAACGCTTTCGGGTTTAAGTACGTTGAGGACTTCTTAGGCCTTGGAACAGTTGTTATCGATCCATCTGTTACAGCTGGTACAGTTGTTGCTACAGCAAAAGAAAACATCAACGGTGCTTACGTTTCTGCTGATGGTGATGTTGCTGAAACATTCGGACTTACTTCTGACGAAACAGGCTTAGTTGGTATGACTCACTATGTAAAAGGTGACAACGCTTGTATCGACACATTAGTTATGTCTGGGGTTGTTTTCTATCCAGAAGATGCAACTGGTGTTGTAAAGGCTGCTATTGCTGTTGCTGCTAAATAGTCGGAACAAGGAGGCATGATATATGATTTCTGAAATTGCAAAGCGTATTGAGTGCCGCATGACAGGCGAATTATGCGACAAGGCGGTTATGGGAGAAATCTCTCAAACCGTCCTTGATCGTATTTGTATCCGCCTTGGTATTTCAAACGAACAAGAATTTCCTGCTTTATTTTTTGGTATTTGTGCGGAGGCTTCTATTAAAGCATACCGCAGACGTTACTACGAGGGAATCCAATCTGAAAGTGCTACTGGGGTTTTCTCTGATACATTCGTTGAGGATATTCTCTTAGAATATGAAAGTGAATTCACGGCATACCGCAATAGCGATAATGTCGGAAGTTCGAAAAGGGTCCATTTTCTATGATGTATAAAAAATGCCTATTGTTAACACCAAAAGAGATAGAGGACGAGTTAGGGAACGTTACACCCAATGGGTGGGATATTAAAGCAACTTGCCCAGCAAGGTTTTCACCATGGACAGCGGAAGAAATTTCTTTATATGGATCAGATGTAACACGCAACACTTCAAAATATGCCTTATTGATTCCGCGCAAGGTATTACGCGGGGTTGATTCGGTTCTGATCGACGGCGTGAAATATTCAATTGAAACGATCCTGGAATTATCAGAACGCTGGGTTGTAATTCATGCGAGGGCACATAGAGATGAAAATTAAGTATTCTATAGATATTACGAAACACTTAGCTACTAAATTAAAGGCGCTTTCACAAGCAAGCTTTGAGGACGTAGTAACGAAACAAATAGGACAAATGGTACAGCGCGCACAGCGAAAAGGCAAAGGCGGAACTCCAGTTTCTACAGAGGCCACTAGACCAGGTGGTCCGCATGGAGAATTAAAATCTTCTGTCAGATTTGAAAAAAACACAATGGGTTATACAAAAGAATATGCCCCACACGTTGAATATGGGCATAGAACAAAGTCTGGGGGATTCGTACCTGGACAACACTTTTTAAATAGTAACGTAGATATACAAGCACCAAAGTATAAAAAGGATTTAATAGACGCAATAAGAAAAATAGCGAAGGGGTGATACAGCATGTTGAAACAATTTCCACTTACAGAACTTGTGAAGGCGGTAAAAGCAAAGATTGAGGCGAACACAGACATGAAATGTTACGATGTTGTGCCAGCTGATGCGGTATCCCCTTTTTCATATGCGCAGGTTGTTAGTGTGGAACCTGCAGACACAAAGACAATGTTTTGTAAAAACTACACCATTTGGGTTCATGTTATAGCTGACGCAGTAAAGTCTTCTGTCCCGCTTTATAAGCTTATTGAAGACATTGAAGAGGCTATGACAGAGGACATCACTATCCCTGCCCCATATGTCCTAGTAATGCAATCTGACGAAGGATTGCAAACTATCCAGGATGAAGAGACAGGGGAAAAGCACGGAGTTGTAAGTTTTGTATTTAAAATTTCTTACGGCTTTAAGATTAAATAACTAACAGGAGGTATCGAAAATGAAATATATTTCACAGATTTTTGAAAGTGAATTTGACGGCGGTGTATATTGTGACTTCTCTAGTGAAGCAGCAAGCGCTACAGCCGGTAAAGATATTGTATTAGCAATTTGGGATGCTACAGGCGCTAATTTGCTTGCTATTGAAGGTCAGCAGTCATTAACAATCAATCGTTCTGCGGACACAATCGAAGTCACTTCCAAAGATACAGAGGGCGGATGGAAATCTTCTATCGCTGGTATGAAGGAATGGTCTATCGATAATGGCGGTGTGTATGTAAAAGACGGTAACGCACACAAAGCACTTACTGCTGCTTTCGAAAAGTCTACACCAGTATGTATCAAAGTATACGATCAGAAAGCAGGAAAAGGTCTTTTTGGTGGTCTTGCTTGCATTACAGAGTATACATTGGAAGCACCATACGACGACGCTATGACTTACAGCGTTTCACTTCAGGGAATGGGTGCACTTGTAGATCTTACAGTTAACGCCCCTTCTGCTGACACAAAGCCACAGTAAGCTAAACGGCGGGGATAACACTAAAGTAGTTGTCTCCGCTTTCTTTATATAAACATGTAATAAGCAAAGGAGAACAGAAATATGTTTGAACACAACGGAAAAAATTATGTACTTAAATTCAATATCGGAAGATTAAGAATGATCGAAAACGCAGCTGGTGGAAAATCTAGCATGTCTATGATGCTTGCGGATAACAGCGGCATGATGTCTATTAACGCTACAGAAACGTTTTTCGCTTACGGATTAAAAGAAGATGGTGCCGACGCTTTCACCGCCCCTAATAAGGCAAAAGAAATTTGCGACGAACTTATCGAAGAAAAAGGATATGTTGCTGTCGTTAGAATGATCCAGAAACAGTTACAGGTGGACTGCCCTTTTTTATTCCGCGTAGGCTAATCGAATATCAATATTTTCAGACTGATAAACGTTCAGCCGACGAAATAAAAGAAATCGAACCATACGCGGATGAAATGGATTTCGCGTGGTTCGTCGTGCACTTTAACTATTCACGAAAGCAATATGACGAACTAACGCCTACGGAAAAGGCCTTCATTAGAAAAGCATACGAAGACAAAACCGTATCTGATACTACTCTTATTCGTAATGCGATATTAAATGCCGTTGTAAATGCGAATAGAAAAAAAGGAAAACGTTTCCGTGAATTATGGCGTAAGAAAATGCCAGTAGTGAATAAAAATGATAAAAAGAAAAAATTCTCTTCTATTGAGGAGATTGAAAAACGCGAGGTCGGATGGATTAAAAAGATTTATGCGGCGAACGCTGGAAAAATCACAAGGGAAAAATAAACCAGGAAGGGGGTTAATGTATGGCGTCAAATTATACACTTTCTGTAAAAATCGAAGGCGATGAATCGGATTTTAACGATGCGATGAAAAGAGTACAAGATTCATTAGAAAAAACAGACGACGACTTAAAAAAGGGAAGTAACAATGCCAGCATATTTGGTAGTGTCTTGAGGGCTAATTTAGTGTCTAGTGCTATCACTGGCGGACTCAACTTATTAAAGTCAGGTATTCAGAATGTTGTTAGCGCTATTGCTAGTTTATCTGGCGATCTTTCAGAGTCTTCTAAAGCATGGCAGACGTTCGAGGCAAATGCCAGCACAAATCACAGCCAAAGCGAAATTAAAGCAGTTAAAAAAGAATTGCAAGATTTTGCAACGGCGACAATTTATAGTTCGTCTGATATGGCTTCTACATATGCACAGCTAGACGCGGTAGGCGTTGCTAGCGCCCAAAACCTCGTAAAGGCTTTTGGTGGTCTTGCCGCTGCTTCTGCTGATCCAGCACAGGCTATGCAAACATTGTCACAGCAAGCCACACAGATGGCGGCAAAACCTAAAGTCGCATGGGAAGATTTCAAGCTTATGTTGGAACAATCCCCTGCTGGTATGGCTGCCGTTGCCTCTGAAATGGGAATGAGTGTCCAAGAACTTATCACTAACATTCAGGCTGGGACCGTATCTACTACAGATTTCTTTAATGCTATTGAAAAAGCCGGAACGTCTGACAAGTTCACAAAAATGGCGACAGAATACAAAACTGTTGATCAAGCAATGGACGGGTTAAGAGAAACAGTTGTAAATAAATTACAGCCTGCTTTCGACTCTGTTTCACAGGTTGGTATTGATGCTATTTCGGGTATTGCTGATAGCTTAGATGGAGTTAATATTGATGGGCTTGTAACAGCAATGCTTCCAGCCTTTCAGGCGTTGGGAGATGCTTTTGTACAAATTACACAGCAAGCGATTACCTGGGCACAAAGTGTTGACTGGGCTTCAGTAGGACAAAGCGTCGCAGATACAATTGTTGGAATTGTAAACGGCCTTTTATCGTTCGACTGGGGAGGCTTCTTCTCTACTGTTGCATCGGGAATTACAGGGTTAACTGGGGCTATTTCGTGGATTATTAACAACTGGGGGGCAATACTTACAGGGCTTGAGGCTTTTGGGGCACTTATCGCTGCTATTCAGATAGTCGGATTTGTTAACGGCATTATGGAAATGGCCACTAATATTGGTGGGCTGATAGCAAGCTTTGGAGGGCTTTCGGGAGTATTAACCGGTGTTGTTTTACCAATTGCGGGGGTTGCTGCTGCTATCGTTGCGATTATTGCAATTATTCAAAACTGGGACACAATCACAGAAACAATTGCCACAGTATGGGAAACGGTAAAAAATGCCGTAGTAAATACATGGAACAATTTATATTCGAAGTTCGTTGAGATTTTCACCGCAATCTTAAATAATCCGGTTGTGCAGTTAATCGTAGATTACGTAACAACAAGATTCAACATCATGAAAGATTTAATCACAGGAATTTGGGACGGAATCAAAGATATTGCTTCTGGTGCTTGGGAGTTGATAAAAAATATCGTTCTAGGTCCCGTACTCTTATTATGTGATCTTGTGACTGGAAACTTTACAAAGCTAAAAGAAGATGCTTCAAAAATCTTCTCAAATCTTGGAAATGCGCTTTCCTCAATTTGGAATGGTATTAAAGGAATCGCGTCCTCAATTTGGACCGCAATTAAAGAAAATATTGCGAATACAGTTGGCCGTATGGTTGACGGGGTAAAATTCGCAATTCAAAAAATCCCTGGTATTTTTTCTGATATTTTCGGAAGAGTGAGAAACTTTGTTACAAGTTTACCCGGCGAAGCTTTACGTTGGGGTCGTGATATCGTCGATGGTATCGCGGACGGTATTAGAGGTGCTATAGGTAAAGTAACTAGCGCTGTTAGCGGAGTTGCTAATAAAATCAGAAGCTTCTTACATTTCTCCGAACCAGATGTTGGACCACTTAGCGACTTCCACACATACATGCCGGACATGATGTCAGGACTTGCTGGCGGTATTAAAGCCGGTATCCCTATGTTACAGAAAGCAGCCGGACTTGCAGCGGGTGCAATTTCAGGAGGCTTAAACGGTACAATTTCAACCGATGGAATTGTCGGTGCTTCAAACGGATCTTATTATAGCGAAGGATCAGGAAATACAACGAATTATGGTGCTACTACTGTTAATGTATATGGCGCACCTGGACAAGATACGGAAACACTTGCGGACAAGGTGGCAGAAGTCATTTTCGACCGCGTAAGAAGGGAGGCCTATGCATAATGGTATACGATAATATGGAACAATTCCCATTCAAAGATGGGTATAGCTTTTTAGAATTCGACGGCGTCGATATTGGCGCCGTATGTGAAATGTTTATTCTTGGGAAGGGGACTTACGGCGCCCCTTCACGAGATATCGACCAGATCCACGTACCAGGTCGAAACGGTGATATCTTAGTAGATAACGGCGGTTGGAACAATATTACGGTAAAATATCCGGACTGCACTATTCTCAGTAATTTCGATGAAAACGTTGAAAAGTTACGCGATTATTTATTTAGTAAGCCTGGATATCATACGCTGGTTGACCAATACCACCCGGACGAAGTGAGATATGCTGAATTTAGGGGTCCTTTTAACCCAGAAGCACACACGGGAACAGGCAACGACTCAGGATCTTTCGATCTCGAATTCAATTGCAAGCCTCAGCGTTTCCTTCGTGAAAGCTTTCGTGATAGAAGTTATTATTTATGTCCGGAAAGAGTGACCAGCACAGTTAATAGCAATCATTACGCATATAACGTTGAAGCAAAGGACTATGGGTCAGAGGGTGGATTGATTGAGTTTACATTTACAACTAAAGAGGATATCACCATTTCAAATGGTTTTTTTATAAAATACAACGGCACAAAAGTTGCATATGATGGAAAAACAGTATTTAAAAACGGTGTTGTTTCTATCGAACTTGTTGATAAAAAAGGGACAAAATATGAAGGGTTCAAAGGTGAAATTCACGCAAATAAAATGGCTAATTTTAGAATGGAATCTTCTAAAGTTGGAAATTCCCGTAGCAAATATTATTACTACAAAGATAGAAACGATTTTTGTTTCCCATTTACTAATCCAACCCAATATGACGCATATCCGATAATCGAAGGAAATTATACGCCGTCTGGTTCCGATGATACAAAATTTATTTGCGGCGGAAAAATACTTTCTGTTAGTAATTCTGATCTTGGATATTCTACATCTACGACTGTAAAAGTTGAATTTGACGGGACGAATAAGATTTCAAAAACATACGACTCTCCATACAGTAATACCGCTAATTATACTGGTATTACAGCTGATTTCCCAGTTATTGAAGGCGGAGGATCTAGCGTTCTTGTAATAAGAAATGCGGCTTCTATTGGTGATTCCTTCAGTATCCGCCCGATGTATTACAGAATCTAGCGAGGCGTGGAAAATGGCAAAAAAGATAATTGATTTATATAAAAGCACTGGGGCAAAATGGAAGACTGAAATACTCCAACCGCCAGAACAGATTATCAGCGCAGAGGTTACAGAAAAAATAAACTATAGTTTAGCCTTGTCTATGGTGTGCGTATGTACTGATTACAACGCAAAATATCTGACTGTTGGTAACATGCTGGTATGTAACAAGGACACATTATACAGTGGGTCATCGTTCACTTTTGAAATCTACGACGTCAAATACTCTATCGATGGAAGAATTACGATTAAAGCGGAACATATTTCATCAAGGTTGCGATACATTTATGTGCAACCAATTACAAAAGCATTCTCAGCTTACCAGTTATCTTGCATATTGTCTGGGTATATGGGAGGAAATCCTCCATATATGCTGATAAATAGAACAGGTTTTTCTCCGATTAGAATTCAAATTCCGTATGAAATGGATGATGTAATCAATGGAAAAGTAATGACAGATAGTATTAAATCTATCTCTGATATTATGGCTGGAAGTTCCGGCAGTATTCTCGATGTATGCGGAAGTGGCTTCTGGGAGTATACGGGCGATTGTGAAATGACATTTAGAGAAAAGAATTATTATTCTCAAAATGGCAAAAACCAGCTTGCACCAATTGTATATTCTTACAATATGTCAGATTTCAAGCGTGAAATTGACATGGACAACGCAAAATCTAATCAGGTGTTATTTTGGAAAAAAGAAATTGACGGCGTAGTCGAACAAGTCTGGGCATGTAATAGAAAATTTGACGACGAGTATTATATGCAGGCCTCACAGCTTGTCGACTTGTCATCAAAATTTGATACAAAGCCTACAGAGGCGCAGTTAATTGCTGCTGCTCCTACGGTTTCTACAAGCCCAGAAGTAACAACTACCTGTTCCGTTGTAAATTACGAAGATAAAAGTGCTGTATGTGGAAAAAATGTACGTGTTATTTTTCCTAAATTAAATGTCAACGAAGAAATGCAAATAGTAGAAACGGTTTATAACGTATTAACAGACGCTTACAATTCAATCAAGCTAGGAACTTCAAAAAAGACGCTTTCAAGAACAATTGCAGAGATTGCAGGCAAGACAGGAACTAATGTTTACTAAGGAGGTATTCTAAATGGCTAAAATTTATATGAATGATTTTCGTGTAACAACATCTGTTGTACCGGTTCTTAGATATTTAGATGGTAATAAAACAGATGAACTTGTTATCTTTACAGACGATAAGATGACAGACTTTGATACGCATATCGCTTTGATTGACAATAATGTTGTTAAGCTTTTTGCTAATGAAAGCGGTTTTGCTGCCATCATTGATAAAGATATCTTTAATGAAAAAGATGTTTGTCCTATTAGACTTGTATTCAGTAATAGCGAGACAGAAAAAACAAAAGGCACAAATACTTTCTATATCTGTAACGATAGAACTGGATATGTCTAGGGTGACTATATCGAAGTCCCAGACGATATTATCACGTACAGAGAAGCGTGCCGCGCATATGCAGAAGAATGCGGACGCATTGTTGACGCTGTAAAATTTGATGTTGGCGCTAAGGTTACACAGGACGAAGACGGGGCAACGATTACAGTAACAGACACACACGGAACAACACAGGCGAAAATTCTCAATGGGAAACGAGGCCCAGTAGGTGAACGAGGCCCAATCGGTGAGACGGGGCCAGAACCAGAGATCACAGCGCGAGTAGTTGGAGACAATACAGAGATCTTATCTAATGGTGTTGTTATTGCGACCCTTGCTAGTGGTAAGAATGGTGTTGATGGACATACACCGGAAATTACAGCAACAAAAGAAAACGCCACTGTTACAATTTACGTCGACGGTGTAAAGGTCATTGACATTCACGACGGAGTAGACGGGGCGACAGGTCCACAAGGTGAAAAAGGTGATCCAGGGCCTCAAGGATTAAAAGGCGACACTGGAGAAACAGGCCCTAGAGGTGAAACAGGCCCTAGAGGTGAAACAGGACCGCAAGGAATCCAGGGAATCAAGGGCGATACAGGATTACAGGGACCAGCAGGAGAAACAGGACCGCAGGGGCCTATTGGAAAGACAGGACCTCAAGGACCAGCGGGAAATGACGGTCACTCCCCTATCGTTACAGCAACAAAAACGGGAACAGTAACAACGCTTTCAATAGATGGCAAAATAGCAGCAACAATCAATGACGGGGCGACAGGTCCGCAAGGTCCCCAGGGTTTAAAAGGAGAAACAGGGGCAACTGGCGAAACAGGCCCACGAGGCCCTCAAGGTTTAAAAGGTGACCCTGGAGAAATGGGACCTCAAGGTCCAATCGGTGAGACAGGGGCTACAGGTCCAACGGGACAAGCTGGCCACTCTCCTATTGTAAAAGCCTCTAAAACAGGAACTGTTACAACTATTTCTATTGACGGAGTAAACGTTGTTTCTATTAATGATGGCGAACAAGGCCCTCAGGGTATTCAGGGTGTAAAAGGTGATCCTGGTATTCAAGGCCCAGTCGGTGAACCGGGCGCTGCAGGACATTCCCCAAATGTAACAGCAACAAAGGCTGGGACTGTAACAACTGTAAAAGTTGACGGTGTAGCAATTGCAACAATCAATGACGGGGCAAAAGGCGACACAGGAGAAACGGGGGCACAGGGAATTCAAGGCCCTATTGGCGAAACTGGACCGCAAGGACTCAGGGGAGAAACTGGCGCAGCCGGTAAAGATGGACACTCACCGAGTGTAACAGCTACAAAATCTGGGACTGTAACAACTGTTTCAGTTGATGGAAAAGCTATTGCAACTATTAACGACGGAGTAGACGGGGCCACAGGTCCTCAGGGTATCCCAGGCCCAGCTTATACACTCACTGAGAGTGATAAAAATACAATTGCTAACGCTGTATTGGCTTTAATGGTCAATGCAGAATCTACGGGAATGTAAGGAGGCGGGAACATGGCAGACTTAATTTATATGACTAAAGCGGCATGGATCGCTATTACTGACACAGTGAGAAGCAAGGCTGGGTTAACTGGTCTTCTCAAAGCTGGGGAAATTCCTAATGCACTTAATGGGCTATTTGGGATAAGCGCATTACTTGACGGGTCCGGGGTTACAAGGATTTCAAGTCCAACTGTCGCTTCTATCCGTCCTAATTGTTGTGGTTATTTTAAAAGCTTGAAAGAAGTAGACATTCCCGCGGCAAAAACAATAAACCCAAGCGCTTTTGAGGGGTGTACTTCATTAACACGCTTAAACGCCCCAAAAGCGACTTATATATATCAGGCGGCTTTTGCTAATGGTCCAGCGATTAAAAATCTGACACTGCCAAAAGCTGAATCAATCCAGCAATATGCTTTTGAGTTACAGCCATCGTATCAAACAGCCCCAGCAACACTACAGGACCTTGGAAAATTAACGCTGGGCAATATTAGATATATTGGCACAATGGCCTTTGACCTTTGCGGATATTCAGAAGTTGACATTACAGTGAACGCAAATGGTGGAAGTATTGCAATACAAGCTTTCAATAGATGCTTAAACTTAAAGAAAGTCACTATTAGAGGAAAAACAATGCTTAAGAATGAAGAAGGCTTTGTTTTCTACGATTCCCCTATTGAAAGTTTAAACGGCGAAATCTTTGTTGATGCTTCTTTAGTTGAATCATATAAAACGGCGACAAACTGGAGTAAGTACGCTTCTATTATTAAGGCAATTTCCTGACATATATATAAATGGGGTGTAAAACTATGATTAAGACAGAAACACTAGAAAATGGATATATAAAAACATATTCTGACGCGGGCTTCTATATTCACGGTGGCTTCCCGGAGGGCGATTATGTCCAGGCTATAGATCCGCCAGAATTCAATAGAACATATACAGAAACAGATAAATGTATCAGTGAGGCGCAGACAGTGAAAGAAAAGGCTGCTGCCTATGATGTACTTATGGGAGGTGTTGGCGATGAATAAAACAAATTACTTTTTGGAGAAAGCTAAACGCCTACGCCCAATCATTGAAAAGGCGGCGGCAAGCCTTCCCGAAGCTGAAGCATTACAGGCCCCGGAAATTTTCCCACTATGGAAAACGGGGGCAGGCTACGCTGTAAATGATAGAGTTCAATATAACGGCGTGTTATACAAAGTACTACAGGCGCACACTAGCCAGGCAACGTGGACGCCTGACACTGCAGTGTCGTTGTTTGCAAAAGTTCTTATTCCTGACGAAAACAAAACGCCTGAATGGGAACAGCCAGAAAGCACTAACCCATATATGAAAGGCGACCGTGTAACGTATAACGGGAAAACATACGAATCTACTATAGATAATAACGTATGGGCCCCTGGTGTTTACGGTTGGAAGGAGGTGTAGCCTTTGACACAGGATGTAATTATAGCGGTGATCAGTTCCGGGGCGTTCTTTACATTCATCCAGTATTTAATTACAAGGCATGATAAAAAGGATGATGAAAGTGACACACGCTACAAAGAATTAAAAGGCGGGCTAGAAAATCATGACGAAACGATTAAGAAGTTGAGTGAAATCCTGGTCGAGACTCGGAAAGAGAACGACGGGATTAAACAACTTCTGATCGGTATAGGTCACGACAAGCTGGTGTATATGACAGATAAAATTGCAAGACGTGAGGCGATCACGCTAAAAGAAAAGGCCACGCTTAACGCTATCTTTAAGCCTTATAGTTTGCTTGGTGGAAATGGCGACGGTGAGGCCGGATATAAATATTGTGTTACATTGCCCGTGGTTACAGATGAAAGCGCAAGAGAAAAAGACAATTCGCTTTTACGTGAAGACATGGGAATTAATAATAAATAAGAAGGAGGTTCTATTATGAACAATATGAACAATAAAATTTATGACATTTTGAAATGGGTTGCTATTATCGTGCTTCCCGCTGCTGCTACTTTCGTAGCTTCTATTTTTCCGTTATGGAATTTACCATATGCGGATGCAATCGCACAGACTATTACAGCAGTAGGCACTTTCCTTGGTGCGGTACTTATGGTCTCTAATTTTAAATACAAAAGCGGAGACAACGCAGGGGATGAAAACGGGAACGAGTAAATATCCCTTTTCGAAACTAAAAAAGGGGGCAAAATTAGGGATAATTTTATTCCTGGTTTTGTCCCTTACTTTATATACATTTTTATATACGATATCAGACTATAAAAATATGCCCTATTTCGTATACAAATTTATATATGTTATTACGCAAAGAGAAAGAAGGAATGAAATCATGCTATTAGATACAGACAAACAGAAATTCGTTGACGATATCGCAAAGTATGTACAAAAATATGCTGGTTCATACGGAATTAGTGTGCACAGTCCTATTATCGCCCAGGCGATTTTAGAGAGTGGATGGGGCAAGAGTAGACTTGCTGCCGATTATCACAATTATTTTGGTATGAAGTGTGGCACAAAGTGGACAGGCCCCAGCGTTAATATGACGACGCAGGAAGAGTATACGGCGGGCACTCTTGCGACTATTAAAGATAACTTTCGTGTATATGACAACATGGAAAACGGGGTTAAGGGCTATTTTGAGTTTATCCAGCTTTCAAGATATGAAAATCTGAAAGGAATTACAGACCCTCAAAAATACATTGAGACTATTAAAAATGATGGATATGCCACAAGTTCTACATACGTTAATAGTCTTATGCAAATTATTAAGCTTTACAATCTTACATCATACGACAGCGCAGAAAGCGTAGAAGGAGAGGACATTATGGGAAGTAGACAAGCAATGGTTGCGAAAATGAAATCCTGGATCGGAAAGAATGAGGCAGACGGATCATTCAGAGAGATCATCGACATTTACAATTCACACACACCAAGGGCAAGAGGTTACAAACTGAAGTATTCCGATGAGTGGTGCGCTGGTACTGTTAGCGCTGCTGCAATTGCAACTGGTAATACAAACGCGGTTCCGCTTGAGGTATCATGCCATTATATGATCGAAGGCGCAAAAGCTAAAGGAATCTGGGTTGAAAACGATGCTTATGTTCCACAGGGTGGGGATATTATTCTTTACGACTGGCAGGATTCCGGCGCTGGAGATAATACCGGAAATCCAGACCATGTTGGCATTGTTGAGTACACATCCGGCGGTGTTATTCATGTTATTGAAGGCAATAATGGAGAAAAGGTTGCAAGACGTGAGTTATCTGTAAACGGCAGATATATTAGAGGGTTCATTGTTCCAAAGTATAGCAACAATACAGCGTCTAGCGGTGGTGTAACTCCTACTGTATCGGGAACAATCGACGAATTAGCAAGACGTGTTATTGCTGGAGAGTTCGGATCAGGTAACGCACGTAAGAACGCGCTTGGTTCAAATTATGACGCAGTACAGAAACGTGTAAATGAAATCTTAAGCGGTACAGCTTCTACACCTAGCAAATCAGTTTCAGAGGTTGCTAAAGAAGTGTTAGCTGGTTCATGGGGCAACGGTGCGGACCGTAAAGCAAAATTAGAGGCCGCAGGCTATAACTACGACGAAGTACAAAAAGCCGTTAATGTTTTATGTAATAAGCCTACTCTTAAATCAGTGAGTGAAATTGCAAAAGAGGTGCTTGCTGGTAAATGGGGAAATGGTGAGGATCGTAAAAACAAATTGACTGCTGCTGGATACAACTACAACGAAGTGCAGGCGGCCGTTAATTCCTTGAACAAGAAAAGCGTGACAACTATCGCTAAAGAAGTCATCGCTGGTAAGTGGGGCAATGGTTCCGACCGTAAGAAAAAGCTTGAATCAGCGGGATATAACTACAACGAAGTACAAAAAGAAGTAAATAGACTGCTTTAAAATAAGAAGCCCGGGGATAAATCTAAAATGGTACCCATAAGGAGGACAACAACGTGACAGTTGTGATACTCACTTGTGGGTATCTTTTTTTCGTTGTTTCAAAATGTGTATGTCGAATAATAAGAGATTTTCAAAGGAAGAAATAGATGCATTGTCTAAATCACCTTATGTAAAAAACATTCGAGAAGACAGGCTTACATTTACCTATGAGTTTCGGTGCATAGTATATGATAGGTGGATCGTAAATCCCAGCTTATCTGAACTTAGAAAAATATTGGAGTCATTTGGATTTAGTCGTTCTTTACTAGGTAGTACATTTAGTAAAAAGATGCATTATAGATTTATTAGTAATGGAAGACCATCCGGAGGGAAAAACAAAATTTTTAAGGTTAATGCACAAAATATAGACAAGTACGATGACTCATTTTTAATTAATTCAGGTGTTTTTATTAAATCTAGAAGAGGTGTTCGATTTACTTCTGAATTTATTGACCAAGTCTATAAAGAATATCCTGAAGTCTCCATCGAATCTCAGCTGGAATCTTATGGCTTGGACCCGAGAAGAGTTGGTTATCAAAGAATCTACAATTTAATAAAGCTTCTTGAAAATGAAAATCCAGTTGATGAAAACTTTGATTCAGATATAGTAACTAAATATATTCATCATCCATATGTTCAGAGGTGTACATCTAAACAATTTGTTCTTAACAATAATTTTTATAATGAAGCTTCTAGATTCAAAGAACTTCCTATTGATGAGGTTCTTGGTATATTTGAAATCAATGGATCTGATCTGCCTGTTGGTGTGCGTAACAGAATTAAATATAAATTATACAACTGGAATATTGAGTCTTTGGATACCATAGATGAAGTTGATTTGTATTTTAAGCTTCGTGTTCAATACAACAAGATGAGAGCT
>OGXE01000622.1_pt1 | contig 32862 bp, 27 predicted proteins | sample 1576181 | NCBI WGS metagenome assembly OGXE01 (sample SAMEA3541478, study PRJEB24748) | human gut metagenome | biome: human gut; feature: human-associated habitat; material: faeces | place: China | collected 2012 | reverse complement strand
AAAGAACCGGGCTCCGCTCGGAGCCCGGTTACAAATATCTTCCGGAAATGCATCCCGCTTATTTTGCAGGTGCCGGTGCAGGAGCCGTCGCGGTCGAATCGGCCGGTGCGGGCTCCTCGTAAGGGATTACTTCGATCACTTCCACATCGAACTGGAGCGCCTCGTTGGGGCCGATGTCACGGCCTGCACCACGCGTACCGTAAGCCAGGTCGCTCGGAATCCAGAGCGTGATCTTACCGCCCTCGCCCACGAGCTGGAGACCTTCCGTCCAACCCTTGATGACACGGTTCAGCGGGAACTTGGCGGGTTCGTCAGCCTCCTTGGGAGCGCCCTTTTCATCGAACGAATCGGGGCTCTGCTTGCGCATCATCTCCTGCTGCTCTTTCGAGCGGTTCTTGAAGATCGAGGTGTCGAACACCTTGCCTTCACGCGTATATCCGGTATAGTGTACCCGAACCACATCGCGGGGATCCTTCGCCATCTTGGCAGCGTCGCCCTCCTTGGTAACCTTGTAGAGCAGGCCCGACTCGGTCTTCTTGACGCCCGACTTCTTCTCGGTCTTCTCCAGCCATGCCTTCGATGCGGCGGCATTCTCGGCAGGGCGCTTCACCATGAAATAATATTGCAGGTACTGGTTTACCTCGTCCTCGGTCATCTTGGCCTTGCCGTCACGTACGTCCTGCATGGCCTGACCGATCCAAACCAGCTGTATGGGCATACCGCTCTGGCTGATGTTGTAACCGATGTCGTTACCGAAAGCATACGAAATCTCGGCGCGCTCCTCCTCGTTCTCGAACATGGCAGGGTCGGCCGTGGGATATTCGACCTTCGTGCTGTCGCCTCCGGCCAGACGGATGCTGTCCTGCTCGGCACGTTTGGCGGCGATTGCCTGGGCGCGCTCGCCGCGCTTGGTCATGAAGTACTCGCGCAGCATTTCGAGCGATTTGTCGTGCTCCTGCGTAGCCTTACCCATCGCACTTTCCTTGATACCCTTGTCGATGGCCTTGAAATCGAAGGGGATGTCCCTCATTTCAAAATTTATACCGTTACCAATGTTCGCACCCAGCACATACGACAGCGAGTCGAATTCGGAAAGGCTGCCCATACGGACACCGCCGCCCTTGTCTCCGCAGGCGGTCAGGATTGCGGCACCCGCAAGCGCCGCGGCAAAAAGAATCTTTTTCATCGTTTTTTGAATATGTTTAGTCTAATCGTTTGAGCCTGTTCGGGGTTCACCCGCGCAAAGTTATAAAATAATTACGATATCGCCCCAAATTACCGGCGTAAATTATTGCGCCGCGACCAATTCGTATATTTGTCGAGATCGACAAGCTCGATTTCGTAATAAAGCGTGGCATTGGGCCGGATCCCGAGCTCTTTGTCCCCCGCAGAGCCATAGGCAACCGCAGAAGGCATCCATGCATTGATCTTCCCGCCCTTGCCGATCAGCTTCACGCTCTCCTTCATCCCTTTGTTCAGGCTGCCGAGCGACGTGCGCAGCGTGTCGCGGCGCTCGTAGGAGGAGTAGACGTCGGCCCCGTCGGCCGTGCGGATGATGTAGCGCAGCGCGACGCTGTCCCGGTCGGAAACCGGAATCTGCTCCTGATCGCCCAGCACCTCCACGGCGTAGGTCACGCCCGACGGCGTGCGGGCATAGCTGCGGTTCGATTTGGCGAAGTCCGCGAGGAACTGCTCCTCGTAGGCACGCGCCTTTTCGGGCAGCACATAGTTCATGTAACGCAGGTAATAGACCTCGGCATCGTCCGCCGAGAGTTTCGCCCCGGCACGGAACACGTCGCGGATACCCTCGCATACGGCATTGACGTTGAGCGTCGAATCCATTTTGAGCAGGTTCATGCCCACGTTCATACCGATGATATAAGCTACCGAATCGGTGTCGGCCTTGAGTTTCACGCCCCCGCCCGACTTCCTGGAGCAGGCTCCGGCCAGCAACGCCATGGCTGTCAGGGCAAAAAATGTTTTACGCATATTATTTATTTCCGTTTCTTCGAAAAAACCAAAATCAGCAGACATCCCAGGACGGCCGCGGCCATCGAACCCATCAGAATCGCTATCTTGCCCCGGTCGACAAGGTCGGGTTCGGTGTAGGCCAGCGCATCGACGAACAACGACATCGTGAAACCTATGCCGCCCAGGCAGGCCACGGCCAGCAACAGGCGCCATGTAGCCCCCTCGGGCATCACGGCAAGGCCGGATTTCACGGCACCCCAGCTCGCAAGAAATATGCCCAAAGGCTTACCGACCACGAGCCCGAAGAAAATACCCATCCCGATCGACCCGATCTCGGACGAATAGTGAAAAATATTCAGGTACTCGGGCGAGGTGATCTCGACACCGGCGTTCGCCAGTGCGAAAATCGGCATCACCAGGAACGTGACATAGGGCGCCAGCGAATGCTCCAGGCGGTAGCTCATACCCACCGAGTCGGCCGCCAGCAAACGCATGCGGCGCATGTAGAACCGGTGGTGCTCGTTGGGAAAATCATCGCCCGACGTTCTCGCAGCCAACATCAACTCCTTCAGGTGGCGCATCTTATGGGCGAAATACTCCTTGCTGTAACGGGGCGTCATCGGGATCAGCATGGCCATCGCCACGCCCGAAATGGCCGAATGCACGCCCGAATAGTAGAACAACCCCCAGATCACCACGGCGGGCACCAGGTAAAAGAACATGCGTTTTTCGCCCATCTCCTTCATGAAGTAGACCGCGAGCATGATGACCAACGCCGCCAGCAGGCAGCTTATCTGCACCTGCCCCCCGTAGAAGAGCGCGATGACCAGGATGGCCCCCAGGTCGTCGGCGATGGCCAGTGCCGTGAGGAATATTTTGAGCGAAACCGGCACGCGGTCGCCCAGCATCGAAAGGATGCCGATGGCAAAGGCGATGTCGGTGGCCGTGGGTATACCCCATCCGTTGGCCGCTATGGTGCCGTGGTTGAAGAACAGGAAAATGATCGCGGGGGCGAGCATGCCGCCTGCGGCCGCCAATACAGGCAGGATGGCCTGGCGTGCCGACGAAAGCTGCCCGCAAACGATCTCCCGCTTTATTTCGAGTCCGACGGCGAAAAAGAAAATCACCATCAGGCCGTCGTTGATCAGCTTCTCGACGGTCATTCCGCGCGGGAAAACCCAGTCGATCAGCCCGTCGGGGCTGTACACCATCAGCGAAAGATCCGTTTCGAGCAGATGGCGGTAATAGAGCGAAGTCCCGGGCAGGTTGGCCAGCAGCATGGCTACGATCACACAACCGAGCAGTACAACGCCTCCCGCCCAGGGGGCTTCCAGAAAATTGCGGCCGCGTATACCGATCATATGACGCTCACGTACCCAGCGGTACATTGAAAATAGTCGCATTTACCGTCCGTTTGATTTTAATGTCAAATTACACAATTTCCAGAGCATGCGCGCCCCGGTGATGGCATCCACTTTCGCTTCGGGCGCCGGAGCGACCTCCACGACGTCGAACCCGATGATGCGGCGCCCCGAACGCACGAGTGTATCGAGCAGCCACACGGCCTGATTGAACGTAAGCCCCCCGCAGACGGGCGTACCCGTATGGGGACAGTTCTCAAAAGTGAGGCCGTCGATGTCGAAGCTCACGTAAACCTCCTGCGGCAGCGCATCCACGATTCGCCGGCACAGCGCGTCCCAGGTCTCGCCGCGGAACATCGCGGCGGCGAGCGACAGGTCGTCGAAGGTGGCAACACGGGCGGAAGAAGCGGCCAGGGCGGCTTCCGTCCCGCTGAAATCGCGCACTGCGACCTGGGCGATTTTTTTCACCGAAGGCACGTCGCGCAGGACGTTGAACATGATCGAAGCATGCGAGAACTCGAAGCCTTCGTAAGCATCGCGCAGGTCGCAGTGGGCGTCGATATGCAAGATGCCGAACTCCCCGTGGCGGTCACCCAGGGCACGGATCAGTCCGTAGGGCGTCGAATGGTCGCCCCCGACCAGTCCCACGGTCTTCCCTGCGTCGAGCCACCGCGCCGCCTGCGCCCCGATGTTGGCGTTCATGGCGCGGCAGCCTTCGTTGATGCGGCGCACCTTGCGTACCGCATAGTCGTCCTCGGGACTTCCCCCGCCTTCGAGATGGGCAATCACCTTCTCCGCATCGCTGCGCAAGCGTTGCGACTCCTCCAGCAACGCATAGTCCACATCGGCCGTGGCGATACCGCGGCGCCACACGCCGGGAGCCAGCGGCTCATGGAAGTCGAGCTGCGTCGAGGCTTCTATCACGGCATCGGGCGCATGGGCCGTCCCGGCGCCGTACGACACCGTCACGTCCCACGGAGCCGAAACCAGCACCAGTTCTGCCGTTCCCGGCTCGAAAGGAAGCCCGAAATAGGTTCCGTTATCCACACCGACCCCGTCGGGATCGAAGGCGTTTAGTTCCATACGGTTGAATTTCATTCTCCATTTTCCGCGCCCGGCACAGATAGTATGCTTGCAACCTCTGCCCCCGCTTAATGAAAATGTTCATTTTAAATGACAAAGGTACAAAAAATTTAATTTTTCCCTATATTTGTTTCCGGAAAGAAAAGAAATCAGGAAAAAGCAACTATCCATGAAAATCGTCGCAGACAGTGCCATCCCTTTTTTGCAGGGGGTTCTCGAGCCGTGGGCCGAGGTACGCTACCTGCCTGGCAGCCGGATCGCCGCGGAGGACGTGCGCGATGCCGACGCCCTGGTCATCCGCACCCGCACCCGTTGCGACGGGCGCCTGCTCGCCGGTTCGCGCGTCCGTCTGATCGCCACGGCCACCATCGGGTTCGACCACATCGACACGGCGTGGTGCGCGGCGCACGGCATACGGGTCGCCACGGCAGCAGGCTGCAACGCCCGCGGCGTACTGCAATGGGCGGGCGCCGTACTGGCCCACCTCGCCCGTACACAGGGGTGGGAGCCCGCACAGCGGACGCTGGGCATCGTGGGCGTCGGGCATGTGGGTTCCCTCATCCGGGAATACGCCAGCCTGTGGGGCTTCCGCGTCGTCTGCTGCGACCCGCCGCGCGAAGAGCGCGAGCATTGCGGGTTCCTGCCGCTGGAAGAGGTCGCACGCGAAGCCGACCTGCTCACCTTCCACACGCCGCTCGACGCCTCGACGCGGCACATGGCCGGCGAGGGGCTGCTCGCCCGCCTGAAACCGGGCGCCGTAGTGATGAACTCCTCGCGCGGCGAAGTGGTCGACGGCGACGCATTGCTGCGGAGCGGCCATCCCTGTGTGCTCGACGTCTGGGAACACGAACCGCGCCTCGACCCGCAGTTGCTCGACCGCACGCTGCTCGCCACGCCCCACGTCGCCGGCTACTCCGAGCAGGGCAAAGCCACGGCCACGGCCATGTCCGTCGCCACGCTGGCCGGCTTCTTCGGCCTCCCGCTCCGGGGCTGGTACCCCTCCGAAGCCGCCCCCTCCGTCCCGCGGCCGATCCCGTGGCAGGAGCTTTGCACGACCATCGGCGACGCCTATGACATCGAAGCCGAAAGCTGCCGCCTCAAGGCGCGGCCCGCCGATTTCGAGGCTATGCGCGACCACTACCGCTACCGCAGGGAATACTTTTAGCGAAATCAATTCTTTTTTAGTACCTTTGCGGCCACGGACAATGCCCTTAAGAAAATGTACCGGAGAATCATAAAGCCCATCCTTTTCTCGCTTACCATCGAGCGGGCACACCATGTGGCGCTTCTGTTGTTGCGCATCATCGGGCTCATACCCGGCGGCCGGTGGCTCCTGCGCAAATGTTACACCGTACGGCACCCGGCGCTCGAACGCGAGGTCTTCGGTGTAAAATTCGCCAATCCCATCGGCCTGGCCGCGGGCTTCGACCGCAACGGCGAGGCCTACCGTGAACTGGCGGCGCTCGGGTTCGGGTTCATCGAGATAGGCACCGTCACCCCGCGCCCGCAGGCAGGCAACCCGCGCCCGCGCGTGTTCCGGCTGCCCAAAGACCGCGCCATCATCAACCGCATCGGGCTCTCCAACCGCGGCCTGGACAAGACGATCTGCCACCTGCGCCGCCCGCACGAAGGGTTCATCGTGGGCTGCAACATCGGCAAGAACACCGTGACGCCCCCCGAAAATGCGGCCGCGGATTACCTCCGGCTCTTCCGCAACCTCTACCAGTATGCGGACTATTTCACGGTGAACATCAGCTGCGACAACTCCTGCCGCGAAGGTACCACCCATACGCGCACGCACATACTCCAGATACTCGATCCGCTGTTCGACTTCCGCCGCGGGCAAAACCAGTACCGGCCGATCATGCTCAAAGTGTCGCCCGACATGTCGGACGAAGTCATCGACGAAATCAGCGACATCCTGCTCGAAACGCCGCTCGACGGCATCGTGGCCACCAACGGCACCCACCGCCGCGAAGGGCTGCATACGAGCCACATGGCGCTCGACAAGATCGGCAGCGGCCGCCTGAGCGGCGCACCGCTCGCCCAACGGGCCGTAGAGGTCGTGCGGCGCATCCACACCCGTTCGGGCGGCAACTTTCCGATCATCGGTGTGGGCGGCATCATGAGCCCCGCCGATGCCAAGGCGATGCTCGACGCAGGCGCAGACCTCCTGCAACTCTACACCGGTTACATCTACGAAGGGCCGGGGCTGGTCGGCGAAATCTGCCGTTCGCTGATCGCCGATGCCGAAGCGGCCGCAGCCGCCAAGGCAGCCGCGGAAGCGAGAGCCGAAGAAGAGGCCCGGGCTGCTGCTCAGGCCGCTGAGGCAAAAGCCGCAGCAGCGACGGCTTCAGGCGCACAGGCACCGGAAGCCGGGAAGGCCGCACCCGGAACGGAAACCGCCGCGGCAGCCCAAACGCAGGCCGCCGCACCTGCAGAATCGGTGCCGAACCCGTCACCGGAAACACAGAACGGCCCGGCACGACCTGCGGATAACGAACCGGACACCCGCAAGAAACAGCCCGCATCCTGAGCCTCAGATATTGCCATGAAAGCAACGATCATCACCATCGGCGATGAAATCCTCATCGGCCAGATCGTGGATACGAACTCCGTATCCATCGCCAAGCACCTCAACGCCGCCGGCATCGTCGTACACGAGAAAGTTTCGATCGGCGACGACAGCACACAGATCGTCCGGAGCGTGGAACGCGCCCTGGGGGATTCCAACGTCGTCGTCATCACCGGGGGGCTCAAGCGGTATTCTTCGCCGTCAATCCGCATCGTCCCGTAAGCGATGCAACCGGCCACGCGGCCGATGCTTTTGCCGCACAGGGCCGGATCGCCGAAATAACTGCGGAAATCCTTGTAACCCAGCGCCACATCCGCCAAATGTCCGTCACGATCGGGAACCAGAATCGACACGACAGCCGCGCCGACATTGCAAAGCCGCACTTCGGCACCTGCGGCATTGCGCAGCGTATAGAGCACAACGGCCTCGCCCTCCGAAGTGGCGCCCCAGATCTGCTGTTCGATCTCCATCCCTATTCGCCCGGCTTCAGATTACGCAGCAGGTTGTCGATACGACGCAGGGTCTCCTCCTTCCCGATGAAAGAGGTAACGTCGTACATACCGGGACCCTTGCCGGCTCCGACCAGCGCCAGGCGCAGCGTGTTCATCACCTGTCCCAGCGAATAGCCCTTCTGCTCGATCCAGCCGTGCACGATCCGCTCGGTATTTTCGAGCGAAAAATCGTCGATGCCGGCCAGCACCTCGCGCAGTTCGCGCAGCATAGCCGGATTATCGCCCTTCCAATACTTCTTAGCCTGCTTCTCATCGTACTGAGTCGGAGCGACGAAGAAGAACGAGGTCAGATCCCACAGATCGGTGATGAACGTGGCCCGCTCTTTCATAATGCCTGCGGCACGCCCGGCCAACTCGTCCGAAACCTCGATGCCGTGCTCGCGCAGGATCGGCTGATACAGTGCGGCCAGTTCCGCGTCGCTCTTATGGTGCATATACTGGGCGTTGAACCACTTGGCCTTGTCGGGCTGGAAGCGGGCGCCCGATTTCGAAACGCGCTCCAGCGAGAAGTTGTCGATCAGCTCCTGCATCGAGAAGATCTCCTGCTCGGTGCCGGGATTCCACCCCAGCAACGCCAGCATGTTGATAAACGCCTCGGGGAAATAACCGTCCTCGCGGTAACCGCGTGCGGTTTCGCCCGTCGGGGATTTCCAGAAGAGCGGGAACACGGGGAACCCCATCTTGTCGCCGTCGCGCTTCGAGAGTTTGCCACCGCCCGTAGGTTTCAGCAGCAGAGGCAGATGCGCGAAGCGGGGCTGCAGGTCCGTCCAACCAAAGGCCCGGTACAGCAGATAATGCAGCGGCAACGACGGCAGCCACTCCTCGCCACGGATCACGTGCGACACCTCCATCAGACGGTCGTCCACGATATTCGCCAGATGGTACGTAGGCAGCGCATCGGCCGACTTATAGAGCACCTTGTCGTCGAGCGTCGAAGTGTTCACCTCGACATGCCCCCGGATCAGGTCGTCCATTTCGACGATCTCGTTTTCGGGCATCTTGAAGCGAATGACCCACTGGTCGCCCCGCGCGATGCGGGCTGCGACCTCCTCTTTCGAGAGAGAGAGCGACGTAGGCAGTTTCTCGCGGATCGAATAGTTGTATGCGAAAGTTTCGCCGCGCGCCTCGTACTCCTTGCGCAGGGCGTCCAACTCCTCGGCAGTATCAAAAGCGTAGTAGGCCCATCCGGACTCCACGAGCTGTTTCGCGTATTTCAGGTAGATGTCGCGCCGCTCGCTCTGGCGGTACGGCGCATGAGGGCCGCCGACGCCGACACCCTCGTCGATCTCGATGCCGCACCACTTGAGCGACTCGAGGATATACTCCTCGGCACCCGGCACGAAACGCTGCGAGTCGGTATCTTCGATACGAAGAATCATCGTACCGCCGTGCCGACGCGCGAACAGGTAGTTATAAAGCGCCGTACGTACGCCGCCGATATGCAGAGGCCCCGTAGGGCTGGGTGCGAAGCGCACCCGGACAGGTCTTTCCATATTTCGTTACTCTTTGTTGATTTCCTTTTTATCGTCATGTTCGGATTCGGCCGTCTTGCGACCGGCCGCATCCTGCGTCGCCGCACCCCCTCGGGCAGGTTTGCGCAAAGTCGGCGCCACGGCCCACAGCGCACACATCACCCACACTACGAAGGCACCCGATACCACGCGCCAGACCGCATCGTTCCTCAAAGCGACCGCTGCGAGAAGCAGGACGAAAAATATCCGTTCCGTCCATCGGGAGGTAAGCACCCGGGCGATTTTTGCACGATTTCCCATACCGTTTACTTAATGCGGTATTCGACCCGCATGGTGATACGGGCCTTTTTCTGCCGGCTCGAGGTGTTGAACGATCCTCCGGCCGAGAACTCCTCGTTGGTATTGGCACCCGTGATCTGGAACACGCCCATACGGGCCGAAGCCACTCCGCCGAGCTTCGCTCCGGCATTGACCGCGATCTTCTCGGCACGGACACGGGCATCGGCCGATGCTTTCTCGATGAGCGACAACTTCACGTCGTCGAGCTTCGTATAGTAATAATCGGGCTGCATAGCCTCGATCGAAACGCCCTGGGCTATCAGCGAAGAGATTTCACGCGAAACATTCTCGACGGCATCGACACTCTTCGACTCGACGGTGAAGCCCTGCGAAAGCCGGTAACCGGTAAACCGCTGTCCGGCCCAACTGCCATTGGCCGAATAGACCGGCTCGTACTGCTTGGTGACGTTCACGAACTGGAAGACCACGGCTTCGGCAGCGATCCCTTTTGAGAGGAGGTAGTCGTACACCTTCTTCTTGCTGGATTCGATCTGCGCGTATCCCGCTTCGACGTTCTGCGCCTCGGCGGTGATGAAACCGTTCCAGACGATCAGGTCGGACGAGAACTCGGTTTCGCCGAGGCCCGTCACCACGATCGTCTCCTGCGCGTGGTATTTATATGTGTACGCCCTTGCGAGCAACCAGGCGCTGACGACGATCGCCGCACCGATGATGAGGTACTTCCAATACGCTTTCATAACCGTAATATTTTAAGAATTATATTTGCTAACCCGCCGCAATTCATCGGCCGCTTCCGGTCCGGCGTTTTCAACAGGACACGATCACCGCATCCGGCGGCGCCCCGCCCGCTACCGTAAACGGCAGCGCGGCACTACACGTTGAACAGGAAGTGCATGATGTCGCCGTCCTGCACCACGTACTCCTTGCCCTCGACCCCGATCTTGCCCTGGTCGCGGCAGGCCTTTTCGGAACCCAGCGCCACATAGTCGTCGTACTTGATGACTTCGGCACGGATGAAGCCCCGCTCGAAATCGGTGTGGATGATACCGGCGGTCTGGGGCGCTTTCATGCCCCGGCGGAAAGTCCAGGCACGGCTCTCGTCGGCACCGGTCGTGAAAAACGTCTGCAAATCCAGCAATTTATAGGCCGCTTTAATCAGACGCGCCACACCCGACTCCTTCAGGCCGATCTCTTCGAGGAACATCTGGCGCTCCTCGTACTCGTCCAGCTCGGCGATGTCGGCCTCGGTAGCTGCGGCGACGATCAGCATCTCGGCCCGCTCGTCGGCAATGGCGGCCTCGACGGCCCGGGTATGTTCGTTGCCCGTCACGGCGCTCTTCTCATCAACGTTGCAGACGTAGAGCACCGGTTTGTCGGTCAGCAGGTTCAGGTCGGCGACCAGCTTGCGGTCCTCTTTCTCGAGCTCCACGGTCCGGGCGCTCAACCCCTGCTCCAGGACGGCCTTGTACTGCAACAGGATCTCTACGGCACGTTTGGCCTGCTTGTCCCCGCCCACGACAGCCTGCTTCTGGGTCTTGGCAAGGCGGTTCTCGATGGTTTCGAGGTCCTTGAGCTGCAACTCGGTATCGATGATACCCTTGTCGCGCACAGGGTCGATCGAACCATCGACATGGGTAATGTTATCGTTCTCGAAACAACGGAGCACATGAATAATGGCGTTCGTGTTGCGGATGTTGGCCAGAAACTTGTTGCCCAGCCCCTCGCCTTTCGAGGCACCTTTCACCAGTCCGGCGATATCGACGATCTCGATGGTGGTGGGAACCACCCGCTTGGGATTGTCGATCTCCGCGAGCCGAATGAGCCGCTCGTCGGGAACGGTGATGACGCCCACGTTGGGCTCGATCGTACAGAAAGGAAAATTCGCCGCCTGCGCCTTGGCGTTGGACAGGCAGTTGAAAAGGGTCGATTTACCCACGTTGGGCAGCCCCACGATACCGCATTGTAAAGCCATTGAATATCTTTCGTTTTTAATATTATCCGTTCGACAGGCATCGGCAAAATGCAGGTGCCCCCGCGAAGACGGTCGATATACCGTCGTTCGGAAATGCAAAGATACGAATAAGCCGCGTGCAAAAGCAAATTTATTTGCATTTTGCCCAGACGAAGTATTTTAGACGAAGTCAAAGATACGAAAATCTCCCCGATAACTTGCGTTTGACGAAGACTTTATTCATTGATTCCGAACAGACAAGCCCGACACAGGCCCCGGGACTAAAGACCGAACAACAGCTCCGGTATAAATTAAAGAATAAAACGGCAAAAACAGCCGGGTTTCGACAAGACGACAAGCGCGGAGCAAGAGGGTAACCGATTACAATCTTGTCAGGTACGCAACCGATGCGCCGATAAAAAATCATACTCACCCTTTCGCATTCCGAGAAAGAGTTCCGCAGCGCCACAGGAGCCGATAATTTCAGCAAGAGTGCGCAGCAGCACCTACAGCAGGCGCAACAACCGCCCGCCAAAAGCAAACCGCACAACGACGATGGAAGCGGCAAGACCGACGAAGGCCGGAATCCGACGGATTCCGGCCTTCGTCGCATAATACGATCAAATCAGACGATATTGCACGAACACAACGGATAGCTCTCCCGCTTGAGGAACTCCTCCGAAACCACGATCCGAACAGCTCGGTGCAATACGGAAAACTCCAACGGAGACTCCCCCAACAATTCGCCATCGACCTCGACGCTGATCTCCGGCGAAGATTCGATGCGGATACGGCTGCCCCTCTCCTGCAGGATATGCCGAATCCGGTAAATCCCGCCGTTGAACAGATAACGGAAGCGGAACAGGATATGCCAGAAATGGACGGGACGGATCAGCGACACGTCCAGCAGTCCGTCGTCGGCCACCGCCTCGGGCAACTGCTGCATACCGCCGCCGTTGTATTTGCAGACACCGATGGCGATGCTCATCAACAGGTTGTTGTAAACCAGCCGGTCGTCGATCCAAACCTTCACGCCCGTCGATTTGTAGCTGAAGAACGAACGGATCATGCACCACGTATAGAGCCACTTGTTGCGGTGTCCTTTCTTCTTGAGATGGGCGTATTTCTTGACTACCATCGCATCGAACCCCATACCGGCCACATTAGCCATATAACGGTGCTGACGGTAGTGAGCCTCTTCGTAAGAAACGACTCCGACATCCTGTAAAAACGAATGTCCCTCCTTGATAGCGCGGATCGCATCCTGATAGCGATTCGGCACGCCGAACGTGCGGATCCAGTCGTTCCCCGCTCCCACGGCGACAACAGCCAGCAGCACCTCACGGGGATCGACCGTCTGCTGAATAAAAAGACCGTTCACGACCTCGTGCAGCGTACCGTCGCCCCCTACGGCGATAATGCGGCGGAATCCCTGCTTCACGGCCGACACGGTCAGTTCCGTCGCATGGAACTTATGTTCGGTGAAGACCGGTTCGGTCTGGATTCCGGCATCCCGCAGGAGCTTGGAGATCAGGGGAAAATGGTCAAGCCCGCGGCCACCTCCGGCCACGGGATTGACAATGACGAACCAACGCCGGCCGCCGCCGGGCAAGGACATCTCCTCCAAAACGACTTATTTTAGGGGAGCGTTCTTCAGCGTATCGACCAGGAATTCATAGAACTTGCCGACGGAGGCGATGTTCACCTTTTCGTCCGGAGAGTGGGGATAGCAAATGGTCGGGCCGAAAGAAATCATATCGAGCTTGGGGTAATTCGTACCGATGATGCCGCACTCCAGACCGGCGTGAATGGCCGTAACCGCAGGTTCCTTGCCGAAAAGGGCTTTGTAGGAAGCTTTCATCGCGGCCAGAATCGGCGAATCCAGATTGGGTTTCCAACCGTTGTAGGCACCCGTGAGTTCCACCTTGGCGCCGGCCAGCTCGAACACGGCGGAGATCGCCTCGCCCAGCTCCTCCTTCTCGGAGTTCACCGAACTGCGGAGCAGACACTGCAACTTCACCGTCTTGCCGTCGGACACCACGCGGGCCAGGTTGCTCGACGTCTGCACCAGTCCGGGCATCGACACCGACATCTTCTGCACCCCGTTCGGGCAGCCTACGACCGCACGGATCAGATTCTCCGCCACCTCCTTGGCGATCATCGTTTCAGGGGTTTCGGTTTCGGTCAGTTTGATGGAAACAGCGTCCTCGATCCCGGCGAACTCGGCCTTCACGACCTTTTCATACGCTTTCAGCTCTTTGGTCAGCTGCTCGAGATCCTTGGTGCGGACCATCAGCGTAGCGGTCGCCTCGCGCGGAATCGCATTGCGCAGACCGCCGCCGTCCACCGAGCAAAGCAGGATGTCCATCGACTTCTTCTGCTCACGGATGAAACGGAACAGCAATTTGTTGGCATTGGCACGCTGTTCGACAATCTGGATACCGGAGTGCCCACCCTTAAGACCTTTGACAACCAGCTTCACGGCCCGGTAATTCCGTGCCGGAGTCGGCTCCGCCTTATACTTGAACGTGATGTTGGCATCCACGCCGCCGGCGCAGCCTACATACAACTCGCCCTCCTCCTCGGAATCGAGGTTAAGCAGGATGTCACCGTGCAGCACCCCTTTCTTCAGGCCGAACGCACCGTCCATACCCGTCTCCTCGGTCGCTGTGAAAAGCGCTTCGAGAGGACCGTGTTCGAGCGTATCGTCCTCCAGGACGGCAAGAATAGCCGCCGCACCGATACCGTTGTCCGCACCGAGCGTCGTACCGTTGGCCGTCACCCATTCGCCGTCGATATACGCCTCGATCGGGTCCTTGGTAAAGTCGAACTTCTTATCGTTGTTCTTCTGGGGAACCATATCCAGATGCGCCTGCAGAACGATACCCTTGCGGTTCTCCATCCCTTTGGAGGCAGGCTTGCGGACATAGACATTGTGGGCCGCATCCTCCTTGCACTCCAGGCCGAGACTCTTGGCTACGCCGATCACGTACGCACGGATCTTCTCCTCGTGGGAGGAAGGACGGGGTATTTTAGCGATTTCTGCAAAATGCTTCCAAACCAACGCGGGTTTCAAAGCGGTCAAATTCTTATCCATAGTAGTTCTATTTTAATTGGTTATCGTTTCTATTTTCCATTTTCCGGAGCAGGTGCCGCTTCGACGGCAGCGCTGCGGTCGAAAGCCTCAACGATCTGTTTGACGAGCGGATGCCGCACGATGTCGCGGCGGTCGAACTCCACGATGCCGATCCCCTCGACACCGCGCAAAATCTCCATCGCCCGCGTCAATCCGCTGTCGGAACGACGGGGCAGGTCGATCTGCGTCACGTCGCCCGTGACGATGAATTTGGCATTGCGTCCCATGCGCGTAAGGAACATCTTGATCTGCGGCAGGGTCGTATTCTGCGCCTCGTCCAGAATGACGAAAGCGTTGTCGAGCGTACGGCCGCGCATATAAGCCAGCGGCGCGATCTGCACGGTCCCCTCCTCGATGTATTTTTGCAGCTTGGCGGGCGGAATCATATCGTTGAGCGCATCGTACAGAGGTTGCAGATAGGGATCGAGCTTCTCCTTCATGTCGCCCGGCAGGAAACCCAGCTTCTCGCCCGCTTCGACGGCCGGACGCGTCAGGATGATCCGCTTGACGTGTTTTTCTTTCAAAGCCCGCACCGCCAGGGCGATGGCCGTATAGGTCTTGCCCGAACCTGCGGGGCCGATGGCCAGCAGCAGGTCGTTGCGGTCGTAGGACTGCACCAGCTTGAGCTGATTGACCGTGCGGGCCCGGACGATCGTGCCGTTGTTGCCATAGACGATCACGTCCTTATCGACGGGAGCGTCGTGTTCGATCACCCCGGTCGAAAAAGCCTGTTGTACCGACTCTTTGGAGATATAGCCGTATTTGAGGTAGTAAGCGATCAACCCGTCCAGTCGTTTCCGAAACCGTTCGGAATCGCTTCGGGGGCCGAGCACCGTGAGCGCAGATCCGCGAGCGATGATTTTGAGGTTGGGATGCAGCTCCTGCATCTGTTCGAGGTAAATATTCTGGGGGCCGTACAGCTCCCGGGGATCCACCCCCTCGATGTCGATCTTCTTATCTTCGGAATCCATCATAAGCTAAAAAACAAATCCTACGCTCAATGCCAGGGAGTAAGAGCGCATGTTGAACCCGACCGCCTCTTCGGTGGGATAATAACACTTTTTCGAATCGAACTGCCCGTTGTAACGGAAGTCGATCAGTGTATGTCCGAAATTCAACCCCAGGCCCAACATATAGGAAACCGTCGGGCGCATACTGCCGAAGAACATCTCGTTGTTGCCCTCGGCATACTTGCAATCGTTCATCACCGTAAAGACGGGACCGACGTTGATCCGCAGCATCGGAAGCGCCCGAAGCGAGAAGATGAGGGGAATATCGATCGAATTGGTTTTGATTTTCAGAGTTCCGTAGTCGGCATGGCTCAACTTGATCGACTGCCGCACGTAAAGCACCTCGGGACCGATGGTGAAATAGCGGAATTTCAAGCCGATCTGGAGTCCGGCCTGCCAACCGAGCCGGTTATCTATACCGAAATCCGGACCGGAAGTCGAAAAATGGGGAAAGTTGAGTCCGGCCAGTACGCCCCACTCCACTCCCTTGATCGCCGATCCGCTGCGGCTGCTGCGTCCATAATCGTCGTATCTGCGGGACTGACCCGAAGAAGGGAGAGTCAAAATACTCAACAACAACGCTATAATCAGGAATTTACAGTTTTTCATAACTCTATTTCTTGGTATCGGATTTCAATACGGCAGCGGCCCAGAGCAGGTAGCAGACACAAGCCGTCACCCAGATCAAGCCCGCCTGGGGATGACCGAAGCCGCGGATCAGCGCGCCGCAGATCGGGCCCGAAAGGGCGCCGGCGGAAATGGCCAGGATCATCAGTCCGGCGACTTCGTTCGAACGGCCCGGAGCACTCTTGGTCGCCACGGCATAAAACGTGGCGAAAACGCAGGCCATCGTGAAGCCGAGGATGCCAACCAACGCATAAACGACCGCTTCGGAGCGCACCGCGAAAAGGGCGATGCAAAGCGCCAATGCCAGCAGCATATTCCAGCGCAGGTATTTGACATCGACGACACGGATCAACACCCAGGCACCGACGAGCGTACCCACGATGCGCAAAGCGTAAAATCCGGTGGTCGTAAGAATCGAATCGGGATTGTCGATCAACCGCACCGAAACGAAGCCGATACCGACATCCGCAGCGATGAAGCAGGCCACGCCCAGCGTACAGAGCAGCACGGCGCGGTTACGCAACAGACGGAAACACTCGGCCATACCGACCGCACGGGACGATTGCGCCGGTTCTGCGACCGCAGTCACCTGTAACCAGACGGCCCCGACGAGCGTAAGCCCCGCATAAATCGGCAACAACAGACGCCAGTCGCCGAAAAGCGAAACCAGCCCCGTGATGATCGGGGCGAGCAGCAACAGAGCAGTATTGCGGAAGATCTGTCCGACGGTCAGGTAGCTGGTCATCCGCTCCTCGGGCACGATGGTCGCCAGCAGCGGATTGACCGCCACCTGGATAGCGGTATTGCCGATGCCCAGCAGACCGAAGCCGATGAAATACCAACTCAAGGCACTGCCGACGCCCGCAGCATAGGGCACGAGCAACCCGGCGATGGTAAAGGCATAGCCGATCATTGCCGTTCTCTTGCGGCCGATGCGGTTCATCAGCGCCGCGACAGGCGTGGAAAGAAGCAGGAACCAAAGGAAAACCATCGACGGCAGAAAACTCACGGCACTCTGCTGGCTCTCGGCAAATTCACCGCTGATGATGTTGGTCACCGGAGCCACGATATCGCAGAAGCCCATGATAAAGAACCCCATCAGCACAGGTGCCAGCAATCGTTTGTCCACTCTCCTTTCCGTCATAGCACGTCCTTCAACATTCATTATTTGGTCAAAGTTAAGTTTTTTTCTCGGAATACACAGAGAAAACCGTGCATTTTTTTATCCGGAATCCCTGTTTTTCGGCAAAAAAAGCATTGCTATTCCCCATTTTTTGCTATCTTTGACATAGTCTTAGATAGGATGCGCCTCGGGAAACCGGGAACAAGGTCCCGTTTTCTCTCGGCTTTCACTATCTTTGTTTCCGTTAAATTTTCATGCAGCCAGGTCGCTCCCGACAAAACGAATGCCGTCCCGGTCGGAATACGATCAGCCCGCACGAAAACAACTTCAAGCCAATAGCCCGCCGGGCCTTACGGATTTTTCCGACAGGCGGGCACTTTGAGAAATATTACCCGATCGGCCCCCGCTCCGGCGAACACGAACACGTCCCGGTTCGCAGACGGTCCCGATCACTTAACCCTAATTCCGACTCCGCATGATGCTTCTATTCGCCGGCATAACCCTCCCGCTCGAGGATCCGATTCTCAAATTCCTGCTGATTCTGGTCATCATCCTCGCCGCTCCCCTGCTGCTCAACAAGCTGAAAATTCCCTACCTGCTGGGGCTTATCATCGCCGGTGCGGTGATCGGACCGCACGGCCTCAACCTGGTGTTGCGCGACAGCAGCATCATCCTCTCCGGTACGGCCGGACTACTCTACATCATGTTCCTCTCCGGCCTGGATATGGACATGTCGGATTTCCGCAAGAACGGCACCCGAAGCCTCGTATTCGGACTCTATACGTTCTGTGTTCCGCTCCTGCTCGGTATTCTGGCGGGATATTACATCCTGGGATTTTCGATCTACTCCTCGATCCTGCTGGCCGGGCTCTTCGCCTCGCAGACCCTGATCGCCTACCCCATCGTCAGCAAACTGGGCATCGCCCGCGACAAGGCTGTCACGATCGCCGTCGGAGGCACGGTCATTACCGATACGCTGGCCCTGCTGCTGCTGACGGTCATAGTAGGCATGGTCACCGGAAACACGGACGACATGTTCTGGTACCGGCTCGGCATCTCGGTCGTGCTCTGCATCGCATTCATCATGCTGCTCTTCCCGCTGATCGGGCACTGGTTCTTCAAGCATTGCAGCGACAACATCTCCCAATACATTTTCGTGCTGGTCATGGTCTTTCTGGGCGCCTACCTGGCACATCTGGCCGGACTGGAGCCGATCATCGGCGCCTTCCTCGCGGGTCTGGCCCTCAACCGCCTCATCCCGCGCACCTCGCCCCTGATGAACCGCATCGAATTCGTCGGCAACGCCATCTTCATCCCCTTCTTTCTGATCGGCGTAGGCATGCTGATCGACTACCGGGCCTTCTTCCGCGACTGGGAGAGCATCAAGGTCGCTGCCGTGATGATCGTCCTGATCACCGCCGCCAAATACATCGCCGCGCTGCTCACTCAAAAAACGTTCAAACTCTCCAGCGACCAGCGGACGGTCATCTTCGGCCTGAGCAGCGCCCACGTAGCCGCCACGCTCGCAGCCGTGATGGTGGGCTACAACGTCATCGTCGGCCAGACACCCGACGGAGAACCGATCCGTCTGCTGGGCGAGAGCGTGCTGAACGGCACGATCCTGATGATCCTGGCCACCTGCACCATTTCGACCTTCGCCACTCAGCGCGGCGCTCACAACATCGCCATCAAAGGGGTCCGCGAAAACGACGAAAGCACCGAACATCAGGACGAACACATCCTGATCCCGGTGTCGAACGAAGAGAGCGTCAGGGAACTCGTAACTCTGGGCAACGTGCTCAAATCGAAGAAAAACCACAACGGATTCTACGCGCTGCACGCCATAGACAACAAGGTGGAAGACAGCGGGCTGGAAAAACGGGCCCGCAAAATTCTCGAAACGGCGGCGACGGCCGCTGCCGCATCGGACATCTACCTCCACGAGCTGCTGCGCTACGACGTCAATATCTCAAACGCAATCGCAAGCGTCGCCAAAGAACAGAGTATCACGGACATCGTAATGGGACTCCACCGGGACAAATCCCCCGCGATCTTCCTCGGCAAGATCACGGGCGACCTGCTGGGCGAAAGCAACGTCACGACCTACATTTACAAACCGGTACAACCGCTGGCGACCATAAAGCGACATATCGTAATCATTCCCTCCCAAGCCGAAAAAGAGGCCGGATTTCTCATGTGGCTGCATAAAATCGGAAATCTGGCCCGCAATACCGGGACCAAAATCGTCGTCTATGCCCCGGAAACGACGCTCAAGTACATCGAACCGCTGCGGCGCAAGCAGACCGCAACCGTAGAAACGGTACTTTTCAAAGACTGGGAAAAGCTGCCGGCCCTGCTGCGCGAATTGCGCACGGACGACTGTCTGTGGCTGGCAATGAGCCGCCGCGAACGCATCTCCTACCAACCGACGATGAACAAGATCCCGGCTTACCTGGATCAATACCTCGGGCGAAACAGTTTCGTGCTGATCTATCCCGTACAGGCCGGTGATCCGGAAAGCCGCTATTTATAACCCATAATACGTGCCGCATACCTCCTGTACGAACCGTCTCCCTTTTACCGCTGTAACGGAGACATCCGCCGGATGTCGGAACATGGCCTGTCCGCAGACGAAGAGACGCTGCACCCCCGTTGAAAAGGCATCGTGGCTGTTCGGAAAACCTTCGGAAGCCGCATCTCCCGATCGGAAAAGGATAAGATGTGCACACCCGATACCCGCCCCTTATGCCCCGACAATCGGGTAAAATAGACACCGGGTTTGGTTTTACCCGCAACTTGCACTATCTTTGACCTTGTTTTAGACCGGCCGCATCCATCGATGTCCGAATAAATTCGGTTTCGCGTTCGGCCCGCACCGCATAATTCGTTTCGCATAAACATAAACGTAAAATAACATTATGAGTCTTGTAGCGATCGTAGGACGCCCGAACGTGGGCAAAAGCACACTGTTCAACCGCCTGGTCGGACAGCGCAAAGCCATCGTCGATGCGACGGCAGGCACGACACGCGACCGCCATTACGGTAAAACCGACTGGAACGGACGTGAATTTTCGGTGATCGACACCGGCGGCTATTCGGTCAATTCGGACGACATTTTCGAAGACGACATCCGCCGTCAGGTGATGCTCGCCATCGAAGAGGCGGACGTCATCCTGTTCCTGGTCGAAGTCAATACGGGCATCACGGATCTCGATCAGATGATGGCCGACATCCTGAGGCGCACTTCGAAAAAAGTGCTGCTGGTCTGCAACAAGGTCGATAACTACGACCTGATCTACTCCTCGCACGAATTTTATTCGCTGGGACTGGGAGAACCCTACTGCATCAGCTCGATGAGCGGCAGCGGCACGGGCGACCTGATGGACGAAATCGTGCGCGACCTGCCCCCGGAAACCAAGAACGAGGAAGAAGAGCTGCCCCGCATCACCATCGTAGGCCGTCCGAACGTGGGCAAGTCGTCGCTCACCAACGCCCTGCTGGGCGAAGAACGCAACATCGTCACGCCGATCGCCGGCACCACGCGCGACGCCATTCACTCGCGCTACAACAAGTACGGACTCGATTTCTACCTGGTCGATACGGCCGGCATGCGCAAAAAAGGCAAGGTGACCGAAGACCTCGAATTCTACTCCGTGATGCGCTCGATCCGCGCCATCGAGGAGTCCGACGTCTGTATTCTGATGCTCGATGCGCAGCAAGGCCTCGAATCCCAGGACCTGAACATCCATAACCTGATCGTCCGCAACCGCAAAGGGTGCGTGATCGTAGTCAATAAATGGGATCTGGTGGAAAAAGGCAACAACACGATGAAGGAGTGGAAAGAGGCCCTGGCAAAAAAACTGGCGCCCTTCAACGACATTCCGATCATCTTCACCTCGGTACTCAACAAACAGCGCATCCTCGAAGTGCTCCAGACCGCCATCCGGGTTTACGAAAACCGCAAGCGGCGCGTGGCCACCTCGGCGCTGAACGACTACCTGCTGCCGATCATCGAGAACTATCCGCCCCCGGCGACCAAAGGCAAATACATCAAAATCAAATACGTGATGCAGCTGCCGACACCCACGCCCCAGTTCGCCTGCTTCGTCAATCTGCCCCAATATATCAAGGATCCCTACCGCCGCTTCCTGGAGAATAAGATTCGGGAAGAGTGGGATTTCTCGGGAGTACCGATCCAGATCTATTTCCGGCAAAAATAGAGATCACCGGATATCCTCGACACCATATTCAGGGATCCGGCGGCGCACCCATAAAGAATAATTTATCTCATTTACAATCGATAAAACCTTTATTCCAAACCGTTTATCTTTTCGCTATGAAAAAATTCTTACTATTCGCTTTCGCGGCCGTAATGCTGGGATTCGCGGGATGCAACGACGATGAGAACAAGGACAACATACCTCCCACTTTGAGGGAATACGAAGCTCCCGTATTCATGTACGGCAAGACACGGGAGGAAGTGAAAGCTTCGGTGCCCTACGCCTACAGCGGAGCATCGGAAACCTCGCTGTATTTCGAAGGCAAGGGCATCGTTAAAGAGTACATATATATATTCGAAGACGACAAAGTATATTCCTGCGGATCGATACTTTCAGACCTGTACATCGACGACCTGCACACCTACCTCTCGCAGCTGTACATCTACCTCGAATACCGTCCGGGACAAAGAATGTACGTATATGAAAGCGAAGACAAATCGCTGAGCATCGGCCTCTATCCCCTCAACGACGGTCTGGCGGCAGTAGAATACCTGAAAAACTGACCCTCGGGATCAGCCGGGAAAACTTCCGACGGAAGCGTCCGAACTCCGCCCATAAAAGACATACTATCAAACAAGAAACAGCCGCATGAAATCATGCGGCTGTTTCTTGTTTGGTGGAGAATACGAGGCTCGAACTCGTGACCTCTTGCATGCCATGCAAGCGCTCTAGCCAACTGAGCTAATCCCCCGTTAACGGGACAAATATAGTGAAATTTTCCAAATCCTCGAAAAACAGAGTCGATTTCCTGAAAAATTCACTCCGACAGTCCGCTCCTCGCAGAAAAAACATATCCCCAAAGAGGCAACGCCAATCCGTATGGCAATGTTTTTGCTCTGAATTACAACGATATGAAACTCAATCATAAACCGGTCTGGCATTTTCTGCATGCCGACAAAAAACAATAGGATATGGACAAGAAAAGACTGACCTCCGAAAACGGGAAACCCATTGCCGACAACCAAAACATCCAAACCGCCGGCGTGCGCGGCCCCGCCATGCTGCAAGACGTATGGTATCTCGAAAAACTCGCCCATTTCGACCGGGAAGTGATCCCCGAACGCCGCATGCACGCCAAAGGATCGGGAGCTTTCGGGACCTTCACCGTGACGCACGACATCACCAAATACACCCGGGCCTCGATCTTTTCGCAGGTGGGTAAAAAGACCGACTGTCTGGTCCGCTTCTCGACCGTAGCCGGAGAGCGCGGCGCCGCCGATGCCGAGCGCGACATCCGGGGCTTCGCCATGAAATTCTACACCGACACGGGCAACTGGGACCTGGTAGGCAACAACACGCCGGTCTTCTTCCTGCGCGATCCGCTGAAATTCCCCGACCTGAACCACGCCATCAAACGCGATCCGCGCACCGGCATGCGAAGTGCCAACAACAACTGGGATTTTTGGACGCTCCTCCCGGAAGCGCTCCACCAGGTGACGATCACGATGAGTCCGCGCGGCATTCCGGCCTCGTTCCGCCATATGCACGGCTTCGGCAGCCACACCTTCAGCTTCTACGACAAGGACAACAAGCGCACATGGGTCAAATTCCATTTCCGCACCCTGCAAGGCATCAAGAACCTCACGGACGCCGAAGCCGAGGCGGTCATCGCCAAAGACCGGGAGTCGAACCAGCGCGACCTGTTCGAAGCGATCGAACGGGGCGATTATCCCCGCTGGCTGATGCAGGTGCAGCTGATGACCGAAGAGGAGGCCCGAAACTACAAAATCAATCCCTTCGACCTGACCAAAGTGTGGTATCACGGCGATTTCCCGCTGCATGACGTGGGTATTCTCGAACTGAACCGCAACCCGGACAACTTCTTCGCCGAAATCGAACAGGCGGCGTTCAACCCTGCGAACGTCATCGAAGGCATCGGCTTCTCGCCCGACAAGATGTTGCAGGGGCGGCTCTTCTCCTACGGCGACGCACAGCGCTACCGGCTGGGCGTGAACAACAACCTGATTCCCGTGAATAAACCCCGCTGTCCGTTCCACGACTACCACCGCGACGGACAGATGCGCACGGACGGCAATTACGGAGCGACGATCCCCTACCAGCCGAACAGCTACGGCGAATGGCAGGACAGCCCGAACCTGAAAGAACCGCCTTTGGAGGTGAACGGTGCCATCTACAATTACGACGAACGGGAACTCGACAGCGACTATTTCACCCAACCGGGCAAGCTCTGGCGGCTGATGTCGGCCGAAGACCAACGGGCGACGTGCGAGAACACGGCCCGCGCGATGGGCGACAGCGCCCTCTTCATCAAACAGCGGCACGTGCGCAACTGCTCCTACGCCGATCCCGAATACGGCAAAGGCGTGGCGAAGGCATTGGGTATCGACTATGAGGAAGCCCTGAAAGCGGAGGACCCGGCACACCCGACGTGGGATCCCCGCAACAAAAAGTGATTCGCAGCAGACGCACCGAAAGGAGGTTCCTCCATTTCGTTAAGATCGCTACAAAATCCCGGATGAATATGTATTCATCCGGGATTTTACGCAATACGTCCTCTTCACCCTGTCCGAACGCCCCGCAAAACAAGGCCCGTCCGGCACGAACGGCCCGACGCGAAAAGCCTCATACGATGGGATCGATGACGCCTCCGCCTCCGCCACTCTTTCCGGCTCCGCAGGCTTTCTCCCCTCGACAACGATACTTCGAAAAATGCCAGCCGACACCTTGCTCCCGGCGACAACATCGACAGGCCGGTCCGCACAAGCGGATCGGTTTCCTTGCAAGAGGCAATCAAGGACGGTATTCCAGCATCGTTCCGGGACATTGGACATACCTTTACGGGGTCTTGGCCGGCTCCGTAAAATACAATGCCGGACTGCGATCCCGCACTTTCGGGAGCCGCAATCCGGCGCTGCGAATTTCAAAAGGCACTATGCCTGCGGCGTATCGTCGCCGCCTTTATTGCGATTACGGTTGCGATTTCGGTTACGACGACGCCCCCGGTCCCGGCTGCCGCGATTACCCTCGCCACGACCTTCTCCGTGGCGGGACTCCACATTCGCAGCCGCGACGACACCTTCTGCAGGTACCGGACCGGCACTCTTCGCACCGTCGCGTCCACGGCTCCGACCACGTCCCCCGCTGCGTCCGTTTCCGCCACGGCCCGACCCACTGCGTCCCCGGCGGCCGCCATGACCGGAAAAAGCGGCGGGGTTATATTCAGGGCCTGCACCTACGGCTTCCGGCAAGGACAATTTCGGAATCTCCCGCTCGATAAACTCCTCGATACGGTGGAATTTACCCTGCTCCTCCTCGTTCACGAACGTAACGGCCCGCCCCGTAGCGCTGGCCCGCGCCGTGCGGCCGATGCGATGGATATAATCTTCGGGATCGTGCGGCACGTCATAATTGATGACCATGCCGATATCCTCGATGTCGATACCGCGTGCGACGATGTCCGTCGCTACGAGAATCCTCACTTTATTATTCTTAAAATCGAGCATCACCTGCTCGCGTTTCTCCTGATCCAGATCGGAGTGCATGGGAGCCACGTCGAGCTTCATACGCTTGAGCGTATGGGCCAACTCCTTGACCTTTTGTTTGGAAGAGGAGAAAATGATCGTCTTGGACTCCGAAGGCCAGGAGAACATCTCGCGGACGATCCCCAGCTTTTGGCCCTCGTAACAGATATAAGCACCCTGTTCGATCGCCTCGTTGGGCTTCGAAATGGCGATATTGACCTCGGCGGGATCGTTCAGAATCTGCTTGGCCATCTGCCGGATCTTGGGCGGCAGCGTCGCGGAGAACATCAGCGTCTGCCGCGATTTGGGCATATAGGAAACGATCTGCATAATGTCGTCGTAAAAACCCATATCGAGCATACGGTCGGCCTCGTCCAGAATCAGGTAATCCACATGCGAAAGATCGACGCGGCTGTTCATAAGGTGCGAAATCAGGCGTCCGGGCGTGGCGATCACCACATCGGCACCCATTTGCAGGCCGCGCTTCTGCTGGTCCCAGCCGCGGCCGTCGCCGCCGCCGTAAATTACGGCGGTAGAAACGGGCATATAGTAGGAAAAGCCCTGGAACTGCATGTCGATCTGCTGTGCCAACTCGCGCGTGGGTACGATAATGACCGATTTCACGACGTTCTTCTCATTGCCTTCGAGCAGCAGCCGGTTCAGCAGCGGCAGCGTATAGGCAGCCGTCTTGCCCGTACCGGTCTGGGCGCAGGCGATAATATCGCGCCCGTCCAGAATGATCGGAATGGTCTGCTCCTGCACAGGAGTCATCTCCTGAAAATTCATGGCGTCGATGCCGTCCAGCACCTCGTCTTCCAGATCGAGTTCGTCAAATCTCATACTATGCGTTTTCTTTCTTTTCCAATTATTACACTTCAAACGGGCGGGTTCTTTCGACCAACTCTCCCTGCAACGTCGCCGACGAGGAGGCGGTCACCCGCACCCGCACGTAATCCCCGATCCGGCACTCGCCGCGATCGAAGACCACCACCTTATTCTGCGACGTACGTCCGAAAAGCTGCCGGTCGCTGCGCTTGGAAGTACCTTCCACCAGAATTTCGAACTCTTTGCCGACATCGCGGGCGTTGCTTTCGGCCGAAAGCGTATTCTGCAAGGCGATGATTTCGTTCAAACGGGCCGTCTTGACCGAATCCGGCACATCGTCGGGCATGTGACGTTGAGCGAACGTATCGGGCCGCTCGGAATACTTGAACATATAGGCGAATTCATACCCCACCTCCCGCATCAGCGAAAGCGTCTGCCGATGATCCTCGTCCGTTTCGCTGCAGAATCCGGCGATCAGGTCGGTCGTAATCGCGCAATCGGGCATATAGCGGCGGATAGCGGCGATGCGGTCGAGGTACCATTCGCGTGTATATTTGCGGTTCATCTTCTCGAGCATCCGCGACGATCCCGACTGGGCGGGCAGGTGGATGCAGCGGCAGATGTTGGGTTTCGACGCCATCACCTCGAGCAGACGGTCGCTCATGTCCTTGGGATGCGACGTTGCGAACCGCACGCGCAACAGTGGCGAAATTTCGGCCACAAGGCGCATCAACTCCGGAAAATCGACCGCTCCATAGCGATACGAATTGACATTCTGCCCTAACAGCGTTACCTCCCGGTAGCCGTTCTCAAACAGGCTGCGAGCTTCGTTCAGAATGGTCTGCGGATCGCGGCTGCGCTCCACGCCCCGCGTATAAGGCACCACGCAGTACGAACAATAGTTGTTGCACCCGCGCATGATGGCGATATAACCGCTCACGCCGTTGCGGTCGAGCCGCACGGGAGCGATTTCGGCGTAGGTCTCTTCGCGGGAAAGCAGGACATTGACACCCCGGCCGCCTTCGCCCGCTTCGCGCACCAGGCGAGGCAGGTCGCGGTACGCATCCGGACCAGTGACGATATCCACGGGGTTCTCCCCCTCGAGCAGCCGTTCCCGCAAACGTTCGGCCATACAACCGATAATACCGACGAGCACTCCCGGCCGGCGGCGGCGCAGATGAGCCATCTCCCGCAAACGCCCCCAAATGCGCTGTTCGGCATTATCTCGGATCGAACAGGTATTGATCAGAACGACATCCGCCTCCTCGATCTTGTCGGTATAGACATACCCCTCCTGCTGCATGATCGCTACGACGATCTCGGTATCGCCGACATTCATCTGACAACCGTAGGTTTCTACAAAAAGTTTACGGCCCGCCCCCTGCAACGGACGCAAGGTATTTATCTTTTTTTCGTCATTCATATTCACAGTCCGGAACCACCCGGTAAAATTAGGACCGAAAAACGGGAATCGACGATCGCGGTTCCCGTTTCCCCGGTATTTCTGAAAATTACTGTGCCTGAATTGCACCCGCTTCCGGGAAGGGCTTGAAGCCCTCTCCGTAGGTATCGTAGGCATCCGTAACCACGAAGAATGCTTTCGGGTCGATCTCCTGTACCTTACGCTGTACCGCATGCACCTCCTTGCGATCGACCACCAGGAAAATCATATCCTTTTCCTCCTCGGAGTACATACCCCGTGCCTTGATAAAAGTAGCGCTGCGTTCCAGATCCTCCAGAATGAACGTCCGGAGTTTTTCGTTTTCATCGCTGATGATGAACAGCAACTTGTCGTACGACGCACCGTCGATCACCCGGGCTACGACCCGCGAAGCGAGAAAAATCAAAATCAAAGAATAAAAAGTAAGCACCCAGCCCGAACCCGAACTATCGCCCGTACCGAGACCGAAACCGATCACCACCAAGCCTGAAAGGATCACCACGCAATCCGCCAGGAAGATACCCGTGGAAAACTTGATGCCCGCATACTTCTGAAGCAACATGGCGATAATGTCCGTACCGCCCGTGGTAGCCTGTGTCCGCACGACCATACCCTGCCCCACGCCGATAACGACCGCACCGATGATACAGGTCAGCAACAGATCGTTCGACAAGTTGAGCGAACCGCCCAGCAATAGCGCCGGATCGAGATTGATACCGTCGGCCGTAAATGCCGCATCGGAATAGACCAACCGCGTCAGGATATTCATAAAACCGGGCGTGAACAGCGCAGCCACCACCGTCCGGGCGCCGAACTGTCCGCCGAAAACCAATACGGCGGTAATCATCAGCGGCACGTCGAACATATAGCCGAAAGTACCGACCTGGATCGACGGGAAAATATTATGCAATACGATGCCGGCGCCATAGACTCCGCCCGGAACGAAATTGTAAGGATTGATAAAAAAAACGAAACCGGATCCCATAATCGCACAACCGACAAACAACTGAATCCAGGAACGCCACCAGGCCCAAGACCCCATCGGCTCCAATAAAGCTTTCGTATTGATCATAAAGTTAACTGTTTTAGAGCGGTTAATAATCGATTTAATTTTGCAAATATACGAAAAACTCCCGGATTTCCCGTTCGCTTCGGACTATTTTCCCAAAAAGCCGCAGTATTTAAATTTTTTTCGTTTATATTTGCATATACAATCCTGACAAATAAAGGGCATGATACTAACTTACTATTGCATTATCACGATGATAATCATCGCCTACCTGCTCGGCTCGATCCCCAGCGCCGTATGGATAGGCAAAAAATATTACGGCATCGACATCCGGGAACACGGCAGCAAAAACGCCGGTACGACCAACATGCTGCGGGTGCTGGGACGCCGGGCAGCCCTGCCGGTCTTTCTGCTGGATTTCCTCAAGGGATTCGTCGCGGTCACATTGACCGAGATCCTCAAATACGACGCCTACATCAACGATATGTGGCTGATAAATATCAAGATCATCGCCGTATTCGCCGCCGTGCTCGGACACATCTTCCCCATTTTCGCGGGATTCCGGGGCGGCAAGGGCGTGGCAACGCTCGTGGGGGCGATCACGGGAATTTATCCGCCGGTCGTACTGCTCTGTTTCGCCGTATGGGTCGTGATCCTGATGATGACGCATTACGTTTCGCTCGCGTCTATCGTGGCCGGTTGTTGCTTTCCGATCTTCACGATCGTTTCGCCCAAGGTAAACCAATCGGTGCCGTTCATCGTCTTCTCATTCGTCACGGCCGTTCTGCTGCTCTACACCCACCGCAAAAATATCGTTCGGCTGAAAAACGGCACGGAATCCAAAATATACATCTGGAAGCCCTATCGAAAAGCGGACAAATAGCACGGTAAAAACGATTCGCTTGTTTGGCGAATCGTTTTTTATCGAATAAGGTCCGAAACCGGAACCATATCCGAATAGGCACAAAAAAATCCGACTGCTCCATCTCCTGCCCCAACGGTCATTCGGATCGCTTCATCCGCCCGTTTCAGATCGGACATTCAATCCACGGTGAATAGCGAGCCGGAAATCACCATTATTCAACACGCTTGTATTGTCCGATTTCGATCTATTTGTGTCTGTTTCCGCTGCGATCCGATCTGTCGAAACCGGCTGAAACGGCCTTGTAAAACAAAAGCGGAGGCATCCCCGGATTCTTCCGACAAAAAACGGGTATTTTACCGATTGGATAGATTTTCATATATTTGCTCGCAACGAATACCGATTTGTACGAACTGTCAAAAAGCAAAACACACGAAATTTGCTTTGTTCCCGGCATATATTATCTTTGCCGGAAGAGGTTAGGAAGGATAACCCGAATCCGGCCGGACACCAATCCCCCGGGACAGGCGTTTCGCCCTAAAAATTGAATTATCCACTACTTGATACCGAAAATTCTATGTTACGCGAAAACCTGATTAATATTTACGAAACCAGCTTCCGGGAGAACTATGCACTGCCGGCATTGACCGACTATTTCAAGCAGGAGAACTTCACCTACCTGGAAATGGGCGCCGAGATCGCCAAACTGCATCTGCTCTTCGACGAAGCGGGCATCCGGCAGGGCGACCGAATTGCGCTGATCGGCCGCAACAATCCCCGCTGGTGCATCACCTACATCGCCACGATCACTTACGGCGCGGTCATCGTGCCCATTCTGCAGGATTTCCATGCCAACGACGTGATCCACATCATCAACCATTCGGAAAGCCGACTGCTTTTCCTGGGCGACACGTTCTGGGACGCGATCGAAGCCGACCAGATCCGGAAAGTCGAAGCCGTCTTCTCGCTCACGGACCTGAACGCGATCTACGAGCGCCGGGATCCGAAGAAACTGACGGATTTCCAGAAGAACCGCGAAAATCACTTCCGCAAAGCCTATCCGAAAGGGTTCGGACCGGAGCATATCCGCTTTCACAAGATTCCCAACGACCGGATGATCCTGCTCAACTACACCTCGGGAACGACCGGATATTCGAAAGGCGTCATGCTCTCGGTCAATAACCTGACGGGCAACGTGCTCTTCGCCCGAGGAGCCATAAACACCCAAACCGGCACGAACTATTTCCAGCGCGGCGGACGCACGCTCTCGTTCCTGCCTCTGGCACACGCCTACGGCTGTGCATTCGACTTTCTCGCGCCGCTGGCCGTCGGAGGCCACATCACCCTGCTGGGCAAAATTCCCACTCCGAAGATCCTGATCGAAGCCATGCAGGTCGTGCGCCCCACGATCATTTGCTGCGTACCCCTGATTCTCGAGAAAGTCTATCGCAAACAGGTACTGCCGCTGCTCGAAAAGGGGCCGATGAGTATCGCTATGAAGATTCCGCTGCTGAATACCGCCCTGCGCTCGGTAATCCGCAAGAAGATGATGGAATCGTTCGGCGGAGAGGTGAACATCTTCATCGTGGGCGGTGCACCGATGAATATGGAAACCGAAGCATTTCTGATGAGTATCAAATTCCCGATCACGATTGGATACGGCATGACCGAATGCGCTCCGCTCATCAGCTTCACTCCCGACAACGAATTCAAGGCCGGTTCCTGCGGGCGTTTCCTCTCGGAATTTATCCAGGTGAAGATCGACTCGCCCGATCCCGAACACGTCGCGGGCGAGATCCTGGTGCACGGCGAGCACGTCATGATGGGTTACTACAAGAACGAGGAGGAAACCCGGAAGGTCCTGGACGAAAAAGGGTGGCTCCATACGGGCGACATCGCCACGATGGATCCGGACGGCACGCTTTACATCCGCGGCCGCTCGAAAACCATGATACTCACGGGAAGCGGACAGAACATTTACCCCGAAGAGATCGAAGACAAACTCAACAACATGTATATGGTCCAGGAATCGCTGGTTCTGGAGCACAACGGTCGTTTGACGGCATTGGTCGTTCCCGACTTCGAACAGGCGGAGCTCGAAGGGATCGATAAAGAGGAACTGCCCCGAATCATGGAAAACAACCTCAAGGAACTCAACAAACTGTTGGCATCCTACGAACAGGTCGCAAGCATCACGGTCTATCCCACCGAATTTGAAAAGACGCCCAAACGCAGCATCAAGCGCTACCTATACAATACGGCTCTGCTGGAGAAATAGGCCGATTCGATGACGCACGAAAAATCGCTATCATATCCGCCTCCCGGGCAGAAAATAACCGCCGGACGTTTCTTTTCCTGTCTTCGTTCTTTGCAAACAGCGGCAGACGGATACGGTGGAACGGATGCACAGTCATCAAAATGCATAAATGCCTGCTGATCCACATCCGGATTTCCCGTAAACAGCCATACACCCTCTTCGTCATTTTGATCCTCTTTTGGAATCCACCCCTCTTTTTGCGTATGCCAGAGAGGTACAAACAGAAATTTTTGTTTCTCCGCAGTCTCCATCAGCATATTGGCACAGTTTACCAGTGGCTGGGACCAGAATGCTTCGCCCCACTCCATGTGCACCCTATCATGGATCTGTTCCATCGTTTCTTCCTCATGCCCCTGCAGCAGTATGCTCCAACAGGTCGGAAACAGATCTCCCAATGCCGTATCCACCGGTTTTGTTGTTTTTATTTCTTTCCATGTCGATTTCATTGAAAACATATAGTTTCACTCCCTGCCAAAAACCATATCATAAATCACATCCGTAATTTCAGAATTGTCCGGCAAAATACCTGTTATAAAAAGTCACGCAGCATACGTTTTCTGCTCGGTGCACCAAGTTTACGCAGTGCCTTTGCCTCAATCTGACGGATACGCTCTCTTGTCACATGAAACATCTGTCCCACTTCTTCCAGCGTGTGCGGCTGATTTCCATCAAGACCGAACCGCAGTGTGATCACTTCCTGCTCACGATCCGTCAGGTCTTTCATGGCAAGTGAAATCTGCTTATTACGCATCTCCGCAATCGCATTCTCCTCCGGGGATAACGCATTGGAATCCTGCACAAAATCACCCAGATGGGAATCGTCCTCATCCCCTACCGGAGCCTCCATGGAAACCGGATCCTGACTAAAACTCATGATCTCCGTTACACGATCTTCATCTTCGCCAAGCATCTCCGCAATTTCCTTATTGGAAGGTTCTCTTCCCAGCTCCTGTGTCAGGGTACGGCGTGCACGGACAACCTTATTGATTGTCTCCACCATATGTACCGGAACACGGATCGTCTTTGCCTGATCTGCAATTGCACGGGTAATTGCCTGACGGATCCACCATGTCGCATATGTGGAAAACTTAAATCCTTTTTCGTACTCAAACTTATCGACTGCTTTCATCAGGCCGATATTCCCCTCCTGAATCAGATCCAGAAGCGGCAATCCCCTGCCGACATACTTCTTGGCAATACTTACTACCAGTCTGAGATTGGCTTCAATCAGTTCCTTCTTGGCTTCCGGATCACCCTCACTGATCCGCTTGGCAATCTTTTGCTCTTCTTCCATGGTAAGCAGACGCACCTGTCCGATCGTCTTTAAATACTGACGTACCGGATCCGTGATATCCGCCCCCTCCATAACCGACAGATCTTCCTCGATATTTTCCTCGGAATCTTCCTCAATATCATCATCAATATCCAAAAGAATCTTACTTTCTTCCAGTTCTTCGTCATCCACCTCATCCGGTTCTTTCTCCTTTGCAGACAAAGAAACTCGTTGAGCCTCCCTGCAACATTT
>OGXE01000621.1_pt1 | contig 32863 bp, 30 predicted proteins | sample 1576181 | NCBI WGS metagenome assembly OGXE01 (sample SAMEA3541478, study PRJEB24748) | human gut metagenome | biome: human gut; feature: human-associated habitat; material: faeces | place: China | collected 2012 | reverse complement strand
GATTCTTTATTCACTGACATGGAGTCAAATTGATGTTAAAAATTATAAGTTTTGTTAATGTTAAGGACCACAGAAACTTCGTTTCTGTGTCTCAAAAGTAGTAGTCGTTTAGACTCCTCTACTTTTGGAAATTATAGTTTTCAATTATAAAAAACAAAAAGGTGTTGAGCTTTTTCTCAACACCTTCTACAAGCCTATTTTAAACCTCTACTTTTTAAAAGTTCAATCATCTCTAAATTATTTTTTTCTTTAGCAATAGATATAGCCCTATCACCATAGGACATATAATAAGGATTTATTCCCAATTCAAATAGCTTTTTAACTACATTTACATATCCATTTTCTACTGCTCTCAAATATATTTCACCAAATATATTCTCATTTTTTTTATTTCTCATATTTAGATTATAATCTTTTATCTCTAAAAGTTTTAAGAGCATGTCTTCATTATTAGTATAGAAAATAGGAATATTTCCATAAACATCCTCTTTTTTAAAATCTCCACCTCTTTCTAACATAAGTTCTACAAGTTTAATATTACCAGAAACTACTGCATCAAAAATAGGTGTCCATCCTTCATCATTCTCTACATCTAAATTTGCTCCTGCTATAACTAAATATTCACTATACTCAAAAGGTTTATTCTTTATAAAATAGCTAATTACGCTTTCTTTCTTATTATCTAGTTTATTTATATCTGCTCCTGCTATAACAAGCTTATTTAAAGCTTCAGAGCTTCTCACATAGAAAATAGGTGTTCTTCCATCTTCTATCTCCTCTTCAAGATATGCCCCTCTTACAAGAATCATATCTAACACATTATGGCTATCATTTTCAATAGCTATCATAAGTAAGCTCTTTCCATCTTTGCTATATGTTACAGGAAAATCCTCTGAAAAAAAACTATTTAATAAAAAACTATTGTCTGTCTCAACTGCATTTACCACCTCTTCAGGTGCAATAACTACATTTTTTTTATTTTTTAACATTGAACAACTTGTAAATATAATTATTATCATACATAGACATATTAGCTTTCTCATAAATTTAACCTCTCCAGTTAATTAGTCTTCATTTCTTTTTTCAGCTTTTCTTCTTTCTCCCTCTTTTAGAACTTTCTTTCTAAGTCTAATATTTGTAGGAGTTACTTCTACTAGTTCATCTTCAGCAATATAGTCTAGTGCTTGTTCTAGTGAGAATCTTCTTGGAGTTGCTAATTTAACTGCATCGTCACTTCCTGCTGCTCTCATATTTGTAAGTTTTTTAGTTTTACATACATTTACAACAAGGTCATTTTCTCTGCTGTGCTCTCCAACTATCATTCCTTCATATACAGGGATTCCTGGATCTAAGAATAATATTCCTCTATCTTGAATATTATTTAAAGCATATGGAACTGTTACTCCAGGTTCTGTTGCTATTAATACTCCTTTAGTTCTTGTAGGGATCTCTCCTTTGTATGGCTCATAGCTATAGAATGAGTGGTTTAATATTCCTGTTCCTTTAGTATCAGTTAAGAACTCATTTCTAAATCCAATAAGTCCTCTTGCAGGTACTTTAAATTCAAGACGAGTATATCCATCTGTTCCAGGAGTCATTGTTACCATTTCCCCTTTTCTACTTCCCATCTTTTCAATAACTACACCTGTATAACAATCATCAACGTCAATTAGTGCCATTTCGATAGGCTCCATTTTTTGTCCGTTTTCTTCTTTCATAAGAACTCTTGGTTTTGAAACTTGAATTTCAAAACCTTCTCTTCTCATATTTTCAAGAAGTATAGAAAGTTGAAGCTCTCCTCTTCCTTTAACAACAAAGGCATCTGGAGCATCTGTTGCTTCTACTCTCATACTTACGTTTGTTTGTAACTCTTTTTGTAGTCTTTCCCAAATGTGTCTAGAAGTTACAAATTTTCCTTCTTTTCCAGCAAATGGAGAATCGTTTACCATAAATGTCATAGCAAGTGTTGGCTCATCTATATCGATTAATGGTAATGCTACTGGATCATTGATATCTGCAAGAGTTTCTCCAATATCAATATCCTCAATTCCAGCTATACAAACTATATCTCCAGCTTGAGCTTCTTGAATTTCAACTCTTTTTAATCCTTCATAACCATATAAAACAGAGATTTTTCCTTTTACCATTTTTCCATCTCTTTTTATAAGCATAACATCTTGGTTTCTCTTAACTATACCATTGTGGATTCTTCCTACTGCAAGTTTTCCAACATAGTTATCATATGCAATATTAGTAATTAAGAATTGCATAGGTTTTGTAGCATCTCCTTCTGGATCTTCTACATGCTCAAGAATAGTTTCAAATAGTGGTATCATATCTGAACTTTCATCAGTAAGCTCTCTCTTAGCAAATCCACCTTTTCCAGATGCATATATTACTGGGAACTCAAGTTGAAGTTCATTTGCATTTAATTCAATAAATAATTCATAAACCATGTATAATACATCTTCTGGTCTTGCATTTGGTTTATCAACTTTATTTACTACAACTATTGGTCTATGCCCTTGTTCAAGAGCTTTCTTTAATACATATTTTGTTTGTGGCATTGGTCCTTCAAAAGCATCTACAAGTAGTACTACTGAATCAACCATTTTCATAATACGTTGTACCTCTCCTCCAAAGTCAGCATGTCCTGGAGTATCAACTATATTAATTTTATAGTCTTTGTATCTTACAGAGGCATTTTTAGAGAAAATTGTTATTCCTCTTTCTCTTTCAATATCATTTGAGTCCATTACTCTTTCTTCTACTTTTTCAAGTTCATGGCTCCCAAATGCTCCACCTTGTCTTAATAGACAGTCTACTAATGTTGTTTTTCCGTGGTCAACATGGGCAATAATTGCTATGTTTTTGATTTTCATTTTTCAACCTTCCTTACGGGAATTAAAAATATTTATATCCCTTTAATAAATTATTACTTACATTACATAATCCTAAAAACTTACCTTCAATATCATACACTCTATATCTTCCATTTTCTGCAGTAAATCTCACTGTATGTCCATTTCTAAATAAAACTAAGTTTTTATCTCCAGTTAAAGTTATCTTTGGATAATCAAAGAACTCTTCAACACTGCTTATAAAGCTACTATCTCCACTGTTACACATCTCTTCAATAGAATCTAATGAATAGGCTTTTTCAATATTAGAAGTTCCAACTTCCTCTCTAACTAGAGATGTCATTGTTGCAAAAGTTCCTAAAGTCTCTCCTAAATCATTAATAAGTGATCTAATATAAGTTCCCTTTGAAACTTTGCATCTAATCTTTCCTTTTCTCCCATCAAATTCCAGTATCTCAATAAAAGAGATAGTTACTTTTCTTGATTTTCTCTCTATTTCAATTCCTTGTCTTGCAAGTTCATAGAGTTTTTTTCCATCTACTTTTAATGCAGAATACATAGGTGGTACTTGCTCTATCTCTCCAGTAAACTTTTCTAATGCTGCTTTCAAATCATCTGTTGAAACATTAAATTCATCTACTTTGTCAAGAACTTTTCCCTCTACATCATAAGTATCTGTTCTATATCCTAGTTCAAATCCAGCTGTATATATTTTTTCATATCCCTCAATATCTTCTACAAGTCTTGTTGCTCTTCCAACACATACTACAAGCACCCCTGTTGCCAATGGATCAAGTGTTCCAGTATGTCCTATTTTTCTCTCGTGAAGACATCTTCTCAACCTTCTAACTACATCAAAAGATGTTATTCCACTAGGTTTATTTACATTTATTATCCCTTCCAAAACATCAACTCCTGCATAGAACTATCCTTTATTATAACATATATTATTCATCTTTCAAACATTTTTATAAATTTTTTCTATTTACGTTTTTTTACCACTGTTTCTGATTTTTAGAAAAATATAGTTATTCTATTCTATATTTATTTGTTGGACTCCATAATATATAGTCCTCTATTCCTAAATCTCTTAGAGCTTGAACTTGAAGTTCTATCTCTTTAGGTCCATAATTAATATGTCCCTTTACCCATTTTGCTGTAAATGCTTGTATCCATGGTCTAATCATAGCTGGTGTATCAATATTAGCATTTCTATTTATAGAATCTTGCGTACAGTGATAAACTGTCTTATATGGATAAGCATCTGGTACAGGCAGTCCATAAACCCCTCTTCCATAGTGGCTTGGATAGATCATTGGACAGATGTAATCAACTACATTACTTACAGATTCCCAATGTTGTCCCAATGCCATATCATCTGGTAAACTTCCAACTTGCCCATAAACATCTGCTGCTATATATACTCCTAAAGGTTCCAATTCCTTTCTAGCATAAGCTAAATATTTTTGAATTGTCTCTGGCTTAGATTCATTTTTTGTATTTCTATAATTCAGTTCCTTATCTAACTTTCCTCCATTTGATGCTGGGAATCTTACATAGTCAAACTGAATCTCATCAAATCCAGCTTTTGCTGCTTCTTTTGCCACTGCTACATTGTATTCCCATAAATATCTATCGTGAGGAGAAACCCAAATAACACCATCACTATTTGTAAAAGGTTTTCCAGTAGCTTTACTAATTATAGCTTTATCAGGATTTGCCTTAGCATAAGTAGGATCTTTAAAAGATACTATTCTTGCTATTGTGTAGATATTATTCTCTTTTAATCTCTTCATAAATTTTTCAATATCTTTAATTGGAGCACGTCTATTAGCTAAAGGATTATATTTTTCACCAGCCTCCATTTTAAATAAAAGTGTTCCATCATCTTCTTTTACATCAATTACAAAGGCATTTATCTTAGTTCTTTTTGTAAGAGCAATTAATTCATCCATCTTTTTATTTAGAGATGCTGAACTACTTGTTACATAGATTCCTTTTACTTTTACCCTTTTATTATCTGGATACTCTTTTTTCTCAACTGGAGAGAAATCAAGATTTTTCCAGTTTTTTGGTAAAGTCTCTTGCATAGTTACAGCAAGTTGATTTTCTTTTATCCAACCAGTTTTTCTCTTACCATTTTTAGTATATGCAATTTTTTCCCAGTTATCCTTTATAGCGATTTTTTGAACTTCATTTTTTCCATCAGCTTTTTTAACAGTTTTATTTTTTATAATATCAACTGTTTTTTTCTCTAAAACTTCAACCCTAGTACTTATTTTTAAGTTATCTTCAGCTTTAGGAGTAATTTTAGTATCAGCAAATACCCTTATACTTTTATTTGCATATTTATATTTATTCGATGCCTTTTTGTTCTCAATTTTTTCTTCAGTTACACTTTCCACTCCTTTATTTTCAGTTGTAACTTCTGTATTTTTTTCCTCTACCTTAGCTATTGTCTCCTCATTTTTAACTTCTGTCACAGGATTTGCAACCTCTTTTTTCTCTCTAGCTATCTCTTCTTTACCCTCTAACATAGTCAATTCCTTTACTACATTTTCAGTTTTTGTAGTTGTTTCAGGTTTCTCACTTCCCAATGAGATATTTTTTGTCATATCCACAGTTGCTGTGATAACTACAAGATAACAAAAGATAGAAAATAGAATCTTTTTAATAAAGCTATTTTGATTCACGTAACTCCCTCCAAAAATTTTAAATTTTACCTTACTATTTTATACTATTTATTAAAATTTAGCTATATAGAATTTTTCATTTTAGTTATTATTTGAAATATATTTTTTTTAGTGATATTATCTTAATATTAAAGTTAAAATTGGAGGCTTTAAATGAATAATAAATTTTTACAAGAGGAATTAAACTCTCTTAAAGAAACTAACAACTTTAGAGTTTTAAAAGAGTGTGACTCTTCACTTATAAATTTTTCTTCTAATGATTATTTGGGATTAGCAAATGATAGGGAGCTTTTAAATGAGTTTTATTCAAATTACCATTGTAAGCTATCCTCTAGCTCATCTCGTTTAATAGATGGTTCATATCCTGAAGTTATGGAATTAGAAAGAGAGTTAGAAAAAATCTATAATAGAGCTGGAATTGTTTTCAACTCTGGTTTTGATGCTAATTCATCTATAATTGAGACTTTTTATAATAAAGATATACTTATTATCAGTGATAGATTAAACCATGCAAGTATCTATGATGGAATTGTTAACTGTGGAGCAAAACTATTGAGATATAAGCATTTAGATATGGAAAATTTAGAAAATCTTTTAATAAAATATAGAGGTAAATATGAAGATATTCTTGTTGTCAGTGAAACTGTTTATAGCATGGATGGAGATGTAGCAAATATAAAAAAATTAGTTGAATTAAAAAGAAAATACAATTTTGATCTAATGGTTGATGAGGCTCACTCTTATGGGGTTAATGGATACGGAATTGCCTATGAAAATAATCTTGTACAAGATATTGATTTCCTTGTTATCCCTTTAGGAAAAGGTGGTGGATCTGTTGGTTCATATCTTCTTTGCTCTCAACTTTGCAAAGATTATATTATCAATAAAAATAGAAAATTTATCTTTACAACTGCTCTACCTCCTGTAAATAATTGCTGGAATCTATTTATTTTAAAAAAGATGCCTGAGTTTTTAGAAAAAAGAGAAAAATTACAAGAGTTAATAAAATATTTTTTATCTCTATTAAAAGAAAATAGTATTAAAACTTCTTCTACTACACATATTGTTAGTATCATAATTGGAGATAATAAAAAAATTATAAAGATAGCTGAGAATCTAAAAAATAAAGGTTTTTTAGTGTATGGAGTTAAAGAGCCAACAGTGCCAAAGGGAAGTGCCAGATTTAGAATAGGATTAAACCCTAACTTTTCTAAGGAAGATCTGGAAAGATTTGTAAAGGAGTTAAAATATGAAATTAATAGTGTTCTTTAATGGTTGGGGAATGGATAATAAAGCTGTTGAACATTTTACTATCCCTAAAAATTATGAGGTTAAAATAGTGAATTTCCCATATGATTTAGATAGCTCTATCTTTAAAAATTATGAAGAAGTTGTAGCTATTGGTTGGTCTTTTGGAAGTTACTATTTATGTAAATATTTAAACTATAATAATATAAAATTAGATAAAGTTATCTCTATAAATGGAGTTCCTGAAACAATAGGGGAAGTTGGAATCCCTAAAAGAATTTTTGAAGCTACTCTTAAAAATCTTACTCCTGAGACTTTAAAGGAATTTTATCACAATATGGGAGTAGATAGTGAAAATCTATTTTCTAATAGAGATTTTCAAGAGATAAAAGCTGAGCTTCAATATTTTAAAGACAATTACTCTCCTGAAAAAAATGCTTTTACTAAGGCTTTTATTGGTAAAAAAGATAGAGTTATTCCAGCTCTTAGACAAGAAAAATACTATGATAGTCACAACATTGAAGTATCTATTATCCAATGTCCACACTACCCTTTTAATTTTTTTAAAAGTTGGTTAGATATAATAGGAGAAAATTAAAATGAATTTTAATAAAAAATTTGATACTTATGATGAAAATGCAATTGTTCAGAAAAAAGTTGCTTCTCATCTAATTGAACTTATTAAAGAGATAAAAAATGATAAAAGTAGTTTTGAATCTGTTTTAGAAATTGGGTGTGGAACTGGAATATTTACAAGGTATTTTTTTAATATTTACTCTCCAAATAGAATTATTTTAAATGATTTTTTTCAAGTTGAAAGATTTTTAAATAATATTCCTTATAACTCTTTTTTAGTTGGAGATATTTTAAAAATTGAACTTCCAAAAGTTGAAACTATTGTTTCTAGTTCTGTTTTTCAATGGATATCCCCCCTTGAAAAGCTAATAGAAAAACTATCTTTTTGTAAAAATCTATATTTCTCAATCTATATTTCAGGAAATTTAAAAGAGATAGATGAGCATTTTAATATTTCTCTTGATTATCTTGAAGTTGATGAGATTAAAAATATATTAAAAAAATATTTTACTAAAGTTAAGTATAAAAAAGAGAGTATCTCTCTTGAATTTAATACCCCATTAGATGCTTTAAGGCATCTAAAAAATAGCGGAGTTACTGGTTTTAAAAAAAGTTCTATCTCTAAGATAAAATCTTTTTCTTCTAAAACTCTTACTTATGAGATTGGATATTTTCTATGTGAAAAATAATATATTATAAAAATAGGGAGCTATTAATAGCTCCCAAAAATTTTAATTATTTACTTTTCTTTTTAGATTTTGCAGCTTTTTTTTCAACAACAGGGTTCATTTTTTCTAATAAATTTTTACCAGCTTTGAATTTAGCAACTTTTTTAGCTGCTACTTTCATAGTTTTTTTAGTTTGTGGGTTTACACAAGTTCTTGCAGCTCTTTCAGTTGCTTCAAATTTTCCGAATCCTATAAAAGAAACACTTTCACCTTTTACTAATATTTCTTCAAGAGTATCTATAAAAGCCTTTGTTAATTTTTCTGCTTCTACTTTTGTTTTTAGTTCAGCTTTTGCTCCAAATAATTCTACAAATTCCTTTTTAGTCATTTCAATCACTCCCGACTCTTTTATTTGTTTGTAACTGCTCTTATTACTACATTAGCACTTTTTCCCACAAAATTCAATAATATTTTACTTTTTATTTAAAACCCTTTTATTACATCATAATTTAATTCTTTTATAACTTCTATTGCTAATGAAATAGCTGATTTTAGATCATCTATTGAAGCATAAGAGTAGTGAGTATGAATATATCTTGTAGGGATTCCTAATACAAGAACAGGTATTCCTGTTTCAGAAATATGATATTTTCCTCCATTTGTTGATCCTTTTTCTCTAGCTATAACTTGATATTTAATTCCTTTTTTATTAGCTATATCTTTAGCAAACTTTAAAACTCTAGGATTTGAGATCATAGCTCCATCAACTACTCTTAATTGAACACCTTTTTTCAATGCTCCATGAGCTGCTGTTCCCTCTTTAAAGCTATCGTCTGCTGGAGATCCTTCAAATACTATAGCAAAGTCAGGTTTTACTCTATAAGCTGCTACTTGAGCCCCTCTTAATCCAACTTCCTCTTGTGATGCAAATGCTCCAACTACATTTACATTTTCTATTTTTTCATCTCTAACAGCTTTTAAAACCTCTATTGAAGCAGCACATCCCAATCTATTATCAAAAGCCTTAGCTCTCATTATCTCTATTTTTTCATCATATACAAAAGTTACATCTGGAACAATAGGGTTACCTACTTCAATTCCATACATTTCAGTAGTTTCTTCATAGCTACTTGTTCCAATATCAATTGTAAGTTCTGACATTTTAGGAAGTCTATTTCTCTCTTCATCAGTCATAAAGTGAGGTGGTTTAGAAGTAACTATTCCTCTTACATATTCTCCTCTGCTATTTTTAATTAAAACTGCACTAGCTGGAACATTTCCAACATGACAACCACCTAGAGTAAGGAAACTTATTGATCCATTTCTATTTACATTTTCTACAATAAATCCAACTTCATCAGTATGGCAATCAAGAGCTACAGTAGGTCTATTTGTATTTGCTTCCTTTTCATGAAGTCCCATATATAAGTTATTGATTGAATCTCTTTCAGAACTTAAAAAAGGTAATTCTTTTTTTATCACTTCAATTACTTCATCTTCATATCCTGGAGCTCCAAATGTGTTTGTTAATTTTTCGATCATCTTTATTAAATTATCCATTCCCTCTTCTCCTTTATTAAAATTTATATAATTTATCTATTTTTCTTTTTTAAAGCTTAATTCATCAAATCTAATATAACTAGTTGGTTTCATTCCTTCTACTGATTTTACAGCTGCAACTGAATCATTTAAATAGTATATTGGAAGTGCTGGTACATCTTCATATATAATATCTGCAACTTTAGAATATAACTCTTTTCTTCTCTCTACATTTACCTCTTTTTTAGCTTCGTCTAATAATCTATCCATTTCAGGATTTACATATTGAGATCTATTTCCTGCTCCACCTAGTTGTGAACTATGGAAGTTAGGATAGAATCCATAGTCTCCATCATAAGTAGATGGTCCCCATCCTAATGAGAACATATCTAAATCTCCTCTAGCAGTTGCTGCAAGGAAAGTTCCCCACTCTAGTGATTCGATAGATACATCAAGTCCAACCTCTTTTAATTGAGCTTGAATGATTTCACACATTTGCATTCTTACTGGACTATTACTTACACCTAATTTTAATTTAGTTCCAACTAATCCTTTTGCTTCAATTATTTTCTTAGCTTCTTCTGGATTATACTCTAAAACTTTAGAATTTTTATCATAACCAAATACTCCTGGTGCGATGAAACTATTAGCTTTTTCAACTGTTCCCATCATAATACTATCAATAATAGCATCTCTGTCTATTGCCATAGCTATAGCTTTTCTTACATCTTTATCTTTCATTATCTCTCTATTTGTTGCAAATCCAAGATAGTTAACATTTATTCCACTAGATTCTGCATAAGTCATTTTATCTGCATTATCTAAAATTATTTTTCTTGATTCTGGACTTAACTCTGCTGTCATATCAATCTCACCAGTTTCTAGTCCTATTACTCTACTATTTTCTTCTGGTACTGCTCTTACTTCAATAAATTTTATAGCTGGAGATCCTTTAAAATACTCATTAAAAGCTTCAAGAGTTATTCTATCTCCAACTTTCCAAGAACTATATTTATATGGTCCTGTTCCTGCTGGATTTTCAAAATATTTTTCTCCAAGTTCTTTATGAGCTTTTCCATCTATTATTGAAGCTGTTTTGTGACTTAAATGAGCTAATAACGGTGCAAAAGGCTCACTTGTAGTTAATTTAACAGTATTGTCATCTATTACCTCAATGTTAGAAATTAACTTATATAGATGCGCTACCTTTGGAAGAGTTTTTGCTCTTTCAAGAGTATATTTTACATCGTTTGCAGTAAATGCATTTCCATTATGAAATTTTACCCCTTTTCTCAAATGGAATACAATGTTATTTTCATCTAATCTTTCCCAACTTTCTGCTAATCCTGGAACTAGCTCCCCTGTCATTTCATCAATTTCCACTAATCTATCATATACCACTGCCACTATTCTTTGAGAATACTGCTCTGTTGTGTCTTGAGGGTCTAAAGTTTTACACTCTGATATCTGTGCAAACACTAAAGTATCTTTTTCATCTTTAGCTTTTTCTGCCTCTTTTCCACAACTTACAAATAAAACCGATAACAAACATAATAAAATCGCTGCTAATTTTTTCTTCATAATCTTCCTCACTTATGTTTTTTATTAAATAATTAATCAATACTAATTATTTAATATACTTTTAGCATATTTTTAAACAAAAGAAAAATATCATCTGTATATGTCTATCATTTATTTTATTTACACTAAAAATATTCTTCTTTTTTAAGTTCTGAAAAAACAATAATTGTCTATTTTTATCTATCTTTTATCACTTTTTTATGTTAGAATAGTGTTCAGAGGTGAGATTAAATGGAAATATCAGTAACAAATTGGGGCATAACAAAAAACAATGAAAATGTTAAGTGCTATATTTTAAAAAATGAGTTTTTAGAAGTTGAAATTTTAAATTATGGAGGAGTTATTAGAAAAATCTCTTCTCCAGATAAAAATGGAAAGATGGAAAATGTAGTTTTAAATCTTAGTAATATAGCTGACTATGAAGAACGTTCTCCATATTTTGGAGCTATTGTTGGTAGAAATGCTGGAAGAATTGCAAATGGTTGTATCACAATCAATGGCATAAAATATTCTCTAGCTAAAAATAGTGGAGAAAACAATTTACATGGGGGAATAGATAACTTTAGTCATAAAATATGGGACTCTAAAGAGATAAAAGGAGAAAATTTCATTGGAGTTGAACTTTCTCTAAAAAGTCCTCACTTAGAAGAGGGATTCCCTGGTAATATTTGGGCTACTGTTACATATAAATTAATAGATAATGAGCTTGTTATTGAGTATAACGCTACTTCAGATATGGACACTTATTTAAATTTAACTAATCATACTTACTTTAATTTAAGTGGTGATTTTAAAAGAGATGTATCTGATGAGTATCTAACATTAGCTTGTAAAGAGTTTATAGCTGTTGATGAAACAACTTTACCTATAAAAGTTACATCTGTAGAAGGAACTCCTTTTGATTTCCAAAAGAGTAAAGAGCTTGCTCCAGCATTAAATTCAGATCATGAGCAAATAGTTATTGTAAATCACGGATTAGATCATCCTTTTATTTTAGATGAAACTAGAGAGGGAAGTGCTGCAATATTAGAGGATAAAGTTTCAGGTAGAAAACTTGAGGTTTATACTGATCAACCTGCAGTTGTTATATATTCTGGTAACTATTTATATGAGATAGGTAAACTATCTGATGGTTCAGATTGTAAAAAGCATATGGGAATCTGTTTTGAAACTCAAGATTATCCTAATGTATTGAATTTTATGCCTGAAAAAGCTAAAATTTATAATAGTTCAAAAGCATATTCACAAAAAACTGTATTTAAATTTACTACTATATAATTTTTAACTAATGGGAGGGGTTTATGCAAGATATTATACTATATGTTGCCATTATTTTAGTAGGTTATTTTATAACAAAAAAAGGTCTAATTCCTAAATTTATTGATGATAAAGTAGGAATGTTACAGAGCTTTTCTCTATTTTTTCTTCTAGGTATGATGGGGTATAAGATAGGTGCTGATAGAGAGCTACTTTCTAAATTCCATATTCTTGGAATTAACTCTGTTATTATCACTATTTGTGCAATCATTGGAAGTCTACTTTTAGTTCATATTGTATATAGAGGAGGTAAAAAATAATGGTTGGTATAGCTTTATCAGTTATTATTGGAGGACTTTTAGGATACTTTTTCCAAACTCCTTTAATCTTAGATCGTGTGGATAATTTAATTAAACTTGGACTTTGCTTACTTCTTTTCTTTGTAGGAATAGATATTGGAAAAAATAAGGGAGTATTTGATAACTTAAAATCAATGGATAAAAAAGTTATACTACTACCTTTTATAACTATGATTGGATCTCTTTTAGGTGGGGCTGTTGCTTCTTTCTTAACTCCACTTTCTTTAGGTGAAAGTGTTGCTATAAGTTCTGGTATGGGTTGGTATTCTTTCTCAGCTATTGAACTTTCTAAAATAAGTGCAGAACTTGGTGGTACAGCATTTCTATCAAATGTTTCTAGAGAGCTTTTAGCTATATTTACAATTCCTTTTATAGCTACAAAAATAGGTTCATTCCCATCTGTTGCTACTGCTGGAGCTACTGCAATGGACTCTGTTTTACCAGTTATAAACAAGAGTAACCCTGCTAATGTATCTATTATAGCTTTTTATTCTGGATTTGTTATAACTTTAGTTGTTCCAGTTTTAGTACCTGCTATAGTAGCTCTTTTCAATCTTGGATAAATCTTTTAATAATAAAAAAACTTGAGCTGTTATAAATTAATGATTTCTCTTTCATTAATTTATTCAGCTCTTTTTTATTAAATTTTAACTATTTAACCATATCTAGTTTTAGAAATTATCTTTACTATAAAGTTGACATTTTTTGTAAGAAATGTTAATATTTATCTGTTATAAAAATAATAATAAATATTATAAAGAGGTGAAATTAAATGTCAATTATTGAAACTTGGGAAGAGGACCTATATGATGCTACTTTTGATAACATCTATGAGGCTCTTGTAGAGGAATATAAATCTGGAATGTTAACTGTTGAAGAGTTAAAAAGAAATATTGCTGAACAACAACAAGTGTTACTTAATGCTTTCTTTGAAGGAGAAACAAAATCAGCTTATTGTAATGCTGTTGTAGATGCTCATCAATTTGTTCTTTCTATGATTAACAAAGGAAAAATCACTGTAGAAAAATAGTAATCTATCTAATCAGGAGGTTAAAATATGAAAAAAGTTTATGTTTTATTAGCTGAAGGTTTTGAACTTATTGAAGCTCTTACCCCTGTTGATGTATTAAGAAGATGTGGAACTGATGTAAAAACTGTTTCTATTTCTGAAGATAGTTTTGTTACTTCTGCTCAAAAGGTAACTGTAAAAAGTGATTTAATTTTAAAAGAAAGTAACTTACATGATGGAGATATGTTAATTCTACCAGGAGGATACCCAGGATATGAAAATCTTGGAAAAGACTCTAATGTAGGAGAACTTGTTAAATTTTATGCAAAGGAAGGTAAATATATAGGAGCTATATGTGGAGCACCTTCTGTACTAGCTTGCAATGGTATTGGAGAGGGAAAAATGGTAACTTGCCATACTTCTATAAAAGATACTATGTCTAAATATAATTACCAAGATAAAGATGTTGTTCAAGATGAAAAAATTATAACTGGTGTTGGAGCTGGACACTCTTTAGAATTTGCTTTAAAATTAGCAGAAAATCTATTTTCTGAAGAAGTTTTAACTAAAGTAAAAACTGGAATGGAATTATTATAAGTTATTATTAAAAGCCCTGTTAAAAAAATTTAACAGGGCTTTTTTAATTGCTTTTAAACTATAATATATCTAACTAAGCTAAACTATCTAGCACATCGCTAGGTTTTGGCAAAGTACCTTTGTATTTAGCGATTATTAGTCAATTTTAGTTATCTCTATTTTTTTTTAACATCAATTTGACTCCATGTCAGTGAATAAAGAATCCCTATGGCTCATTCCGTTGAAAATGCAAAACTCACTCGCAAGCTCGCTCAAACACGTTGCATTTTCTTAACTGCATTTCGCTGAGGGATTCTAATATTCACCTCCAAATTACGTCAACTTGATGTTAGGGATAATCTATTTTTACTTTAATTAATTAGAACGATAAATTATAGTTTTTATTTTTAAAAGAATATTGCCCTAACTAAAGGAGCTATTGCTATAGTTAAAATTCCAGCTATAACTATTGAAAGAGCACTCATTGCCCCTTCTACCTCTCCCATCTCTATCGCTCTACTTGTTCCAACAGCATGGCTTGATATACCTATTCCTATTCCCTTTGCCACTGGATGTTTTATTCTACAAAGAGAACACACATATGGTGCTGACACATTCCCTATTATTCCTGTAACTATAATAGCAAATACTGTTATTGATGGAATCCCACCTAATAAAGTAGAAAGTTCAATCCCTATAGGAGTTGTTATAGATTTTGGCATAAAAGACAGTAGTAATTTTTGATCTATTCCCATAATTTTACCTAAAACAACTACTGAGATTATAGCAGTTAAAGATCCTGCAACCCCTCCAACCATTATAGGCAGAAAATTCTTTTTCAAAAGATTTAACTGTCTATATAGTGGCACAGCAAGTACAACTGTTGCAGGTGCTAAAAAGAATAGTATCAGATCTCCTCCAACCATATAATTGCTAACTGGTACTTTAAAATAATTTAAAAATCCCATAACTATAATTGTTCCTATAAGTAGTGGATTAAATAGTGCTAATTTAGTTTTATTAAATATATATTTCCCTATTTCAAATGCTACAAGACTTATTACCACTCCAAATAGAGGTGTATTAGTTAAGCTTTCCATATTTTTTCTCCTTTCTCTCAATCATATATTGTACTGTTAAACCTGTAACTATCATTGTCAATATTGTTGTAAATATCAATATAAATATTATCTTAAAGATCCCTGTTTTTAAAAGATATAAAGATTCTATAAGCTTAACAGATGGGGGCATAAAAAATATTGTCATATTTACCAATAGAAAATCACTTGCCTTTTCTATCTTCTCTAGCTTTATAACCTTAAAATAAAGCATTACAAATAAAAGTAACATTCCATTTATAGTTCCAGGCAAAGGGAAGTTTAAAACTTCTGCCATTAGAACACCAATATAATTAATAATAAAAATAATTAGAAATTCTTGTATCATTTTCTCCTCCTGATTATTGATAAAAAATATTTTAGCACTTTTTGTTCAGAATTGCAAAAACTTTCAAATATATTTTTTTCTTTGAACACAAAAAGACTGATTCGTTTAGAATCAGTCTTTAAAAATTTTTTTACTATTTAGTTGGTTTCATTTGTGGGAATAATAATACGTCTCTGATAGATTCAGATTGAGTTAATAGCATAATTAATCTATCTACTCCAATTCCCATTCCTCCTGTAGGTGGTAATCCATACTCTAAAGCTTCTACAAAGTCATCATCAATTACTGGAGTTGCTTCATCGTTTCCTCTTTCAGCTTCTTCAACTTGATCTTCAAATCTTCCTCTTTGATCTGCTGGATCTTGTAATTCTGAGAAAGCATTTGCATATTCTCTAGCATCTATAAATAGCTCAAATCTATCTGTAAATCTTGGATCTTCTTCATTTCTCTTAGAAAGTGGAGAAATTTCTACTGGATGTCCATATACAAATGTAGGTTGAACAATTGTTTCTTCACATTTCTCTTCAAAGAATTGGTTTACTACGTGTCCTACTGTATTCATGTGTGGAGCTACTTCTACATGATGCTCTTTTGCTAAAGCTTTAGCTTCTTCAAAAGTCATATCTTTGTTCCAGAAGTCAACACCTGTGATCTCTTTTATTAAATCTACCATGTGTACTCTTTTGAAGTTTTCAAGAACTAAAGTTTTTCCATTATATTCAACAGTTGTAGTTCCTAGAACTTTTTTAGCTAGAGTTGTAATAATCTCTTCAGCTAAGTCCATCATATCTGTGTAATCAGCATAAGCTTGGTACATTTCGATCATTGTAAATTCTGGGTTGTGTCTTGTATCCATTCCTTCATTTCTGAAGTTTCTTCCTAGTTCGTAAACTCTTTCAAGTCCTCCAACTATAAGTCTTTTTAAGTATAGTTCTGGAGCTATTCTCATATATAGATCCATATCTAGTGTGTTATGGTGAGTAATAAATGGTCTAGCTGCTGCTCCTCCAAGAATTGGGTGCATTAATGGAGTTTCAACTTCTAAGAATCCTTTATTATCAAGGATTTCTCTTATTCCACTGATGATTTGAGTTCTTTTGATGAAAGTGTCTCTTACATCTTTATTCATTATTAAGTCTACATATCTTTTTCTATATCTAGTTTCTACGTCTGTTAATCCGTGGAATTTTTCAGGTAGAGCTCTTAAGTTTTTAGAAAGTAATTCTAATGAGCTTGCTCTTAAAGTAAGTTCTCCAGTTTTAGTGATGAAGATTTCTCCTTCTACACCAATTATATCTCCTACTCCAATTTTTTTAACTACTTCAAATACTTTTTCTCCAAGTGCATCTTGTCTTAAATATACTTGAATTCTTCCTGAACGATCTTCTATATGTGCAAATACAGCTTTTCCTTTTCCTCTGTATGCCATTATTCTTCCTGCAGTTTTATATATTAAGTTTTCCTCAGGAGTATGAGTTAAGATGTCCCCTACCATGTACTTCTTATCGAACTTATGCCCAAAAGGGTTTACTCCTAATTCTTTTAACTCGTCTACTTTTTTCCATTGTTCCATGACTAAGCTCTCTTTAGCCACTCTGTCAAAATATCTTTCCATGGTTCTCTCCTTATAAATTTATTTTAATTTAAGCAAATATATACTACTTTTTGTACTCCAAGAAGTATTAGGATAATTTTGTCTTACATAAGTAAAATAATTTCTTGCTTCTTCTTTGTTTCCAAGATTTGCATAGGCTATTGCCATATTATAATATATTTCTGCCTTTTTGTCATTGCTTTTTTCTAAAGATAGTGCTTTCTTAAAGTTTTCCACTGCCTTTTTATAGTTTTCAACTTGTATACTACTTTGACCTATATAATAGTATAATTGATTACTTTCTTCATAATCCTTATTAATCTCACTTGCTCTTTGGAAGTGTACAAGTGCTTCTACATAGTTTCCATTGTTATAGCTACTCTCTCCATTTGATAGGAAATTTTTAAATTGTGTATAATTTTGATTTTCTATATTCTCCATAGCATTTTCCATAGTTCCGTCACTAGGAGCAAATATTCCGAAAATTCCTCCTAATATCTCTGGAGAAACTCCCTCTATTGTTCCATTGATATATTGGTTTCCTTTATTGATATCTCCATTTTTCAGATACCAATTTCCAATAAACTCAGCTAATTCCTTGCTAGGATTTGTTTTAAAATACTTCTCTAAAAACTCAACTTCATCTCTACTAGCTACTCTTTTAGTAGTAATTATATTTTTTAAAGTTTCATTTAAAATGCTGTTTTCCTCACTAAACTCTAACATCATAGAATCAAGCTTTATATTTTTATCTCCTGAAAGAGAAAGTGCATCTATTATGCTTAATTTATCATGTTCATCAAGATTTCCAAATTTCTTTAAGAAATTAAGTTCCTCTTTAACGATTCTATTATTTCCAGCTTTACTTGCCACTTCCATTAACATAAAAGAGATCTCCTTATCTCTAAAGCTATCTGGAAATGCGATTCTATGTAAAGCAACACTATCTTGTAGTAATTTTAAATTACCCATAGCGTAATTTTTTAGAATTATATCATAATTATTTTGTTCCGTAAATCTATATTTTAATTTATTTGATATTGTAATTCTTCTAGTTATACCTCCTAGAGAGCTTAATTCAACCTCAAAATCCCCTTGGTATATACTTCTAAACACAAGATTTGTTCCTTTTATTCCCAATTCATAAGAGATATTTTTAGGGTAACTTAAAAGTTTAAAATCATCCTCAGCTTTTAAAGGAATTATTAAGTAATCTCCTACATATACTTCAAAGTTGCTTCCATTATATCTTTCTGAATAACTTTTTGTTTTTCCTGTTTTTAAATTTTGAGAAATAACCTGTAATAATCCTGGTGCATCTGTTGTAGTTAATACTATACTCTCTTGTTCTAAAGGAGCATTTTCCCCACTTATGCTACTCCAAATATTGTCTATATCAGTTTTTTGAGGAAGTCCAGTACAACTATACATAGTTAACAAAATTAATAAAAATCCTATTATTTTCATTTTTCCTCCCAATTATTAAAATAGGGCAAAATTTATATGCCCTATCTCAAATAGTTTAATACTCTTTAATAGTTATAGAGATAAGATTTACCTCTTCTCCTCCATCTAATATTCTATAAGTGAAATCTAAGATATTATCTTTATAACTTATTTTTTCTCCTTTTAAAGAGAACACCTTTTTAAAACCCTCACCATAATATACAAACTCTGTTTCTCTTTTCATATCTACATCTAAAATAGTAGCAATACCATTGTTATCTCTATCAATAATCACTCTATCTTCTAAAACAGAGATTTTGCATTTTCCAAGTTTACTAAGATACTCATATTCAATAGCTTCAGATGTTTCAGTTTTTTTCCCTGTCACTATCTCATAACTTTTCTCATTATAACTATCAAGACTTCTAATAATAAATCTACTCATTAATAATAATCCTCATCATCACCATCATAGTAATCTTCATTGTCAAATTTATCTCCGTACTCTTCATCTTCTCTGTCGTAGTACTCATCTTCTTCATAATCTCCAATATCTTCTCCTAAAAGATATTCCTCTTTCCAATAATCAATTACTTCGCTAGCATCTCCATCATCTAGTATTTCAAGTTCCTCTTCATCTTCATCATAAAGGAATACATGAACATCTCCATCAAAATCCTCTGCTATAATATACTCCTTATCTCCCATTATAACATTTTCTAATACATGTAATTCGTACTCCTCATCATCGATATCATAATAAAAAGTTTCTCCTTGTGAATACATAACTTCTTCCCTCCTAAAATTTTTTTAACTTAACATTATATTTTTTATGATATTTTATAATTATTTGTGATACTTTGTATTCTTTAATATGCTAAACCATCTGTAAATCTGCTCTGTTAAAATAAGTCTCATCAGTTGATGTGGAAATGTCATCTTTGAAAAGCTGAGTTTCATTTGTGATGCTCTTCTTACACTTTCAGAAACTCCATAAGAACCACCAATTATAAAGTTAATACTACTTACTCCATTGACAGTCAATCTTTCTATCTCTTCTGCCATCTCTTCAGATGAAAAATTTTTCCCCTGTATATCTAATAATACATTATAACCACCTATTTTTTCAAGAGTTCTTAAAATTTCTTCTCCCTCTTTTTCAATAGATAGATTTCTATTATTGTCATTTCCATCTTCTTTAAGTTCTATAATTCTCATTTTAGCAAAAGATTGCATTCTTTTCAAGAATTCATTTATTCCTTCAATAATATATTTCTCTTTTACCTTTCCTACACATACAATAGATATATTCAAAGTTTTCTCCTTTTCATATTTTTTCTATCTTTTATTTTCTTTTAAACAGTTTTTCTAAATCGTTCATTGTTATTTTTATTATAATTGGTCTACCATGAGGACATGTATACTCTCCTATCTCATGAAGTTTCTCAACCATAATTTCCATCTCATCTTGTGTTAGTTTTTCATTTGCCTTTACAGCTCCTCTACAAGACATAGAGATTATTATATTTTCTCTTATATCTTTAGATTTATTCTCTCTTAAATTCATTAAAATCTCTCTAAAAATATTCTCAATACTATCTCTAAAATTCATTATTGGAACTGCTCTAATTAAAATTTCATTATCTCCAAATTCATCTATTTCAAAACCAAATTTATTGAAGCTCTCTATATTTTCAAAAACTAGCTCTCTCTCTCTAGGGTCAACTAATACTCTTATAGGAACTAAAAGTTGTTGACTACTTACTTCACTACTATAATACTCCTCTTTCAATTTTTCGTATAGTATTCTTTCATGAACTATATGTTGATCATAGATCTCTAATATTCCATCTCTTTCAACTAAAATGAAAGAATTAAATATTTGCCCCAATACTTTAAAAGCTACCTTTTTATTTTTCTTTTGAAAATTATTATCTTTTATTTCTATCTTTTTATCATTTATATCCTTTTTAATTATATCCTCTTTAATTGGTTTTTCTTCTTCAATATTTTCAATTGCTTTCTCTTCTTTTTTCTCTTCTTCTAACCAAGTAAACTTATTTTCTCTCTCATTTATTTCAAATTTTGTTTCAAAATCTTCTATCTTTTTATTTTCAACAGGAGATTTTTTACCTGTTTCGAGAGTTCTCGAAATATCTTTTTCTAAGCTAGTACTCTCTTTTATCTCAAATTTATTATCTGTTACATCTTTTTTCTCATATTTTTCCACTTCAATATCTTCAAATTGTTTATTTTCTGCTTTTAATGGAACAAACTTTGAAAATTCAGCAAAATCTAAAAAAGAGTTATCCTCTTGTTTCTCCTCAAAAGTTGGAGATACAAATTTATCATCTCTTTCAAAAGTATTCTCTATCTCTCTCAATATTTTTTCATATATAAATTTCTCATCAGAGAATTTTACAATTTTTTTAGATGGATGAACATTTACATCAACCTCTTGTGGATCTATCTCTAAAAATATTATTGCAAAAGGATATTTTCCCTTCATAAGCTTAGTATAATACCCATCTATTACAGCATTTTCTATAAGCTTAGATTTTACCATTCTACCATTTACAAAGGTAAATATAGAGTCCTTTGTTGATCTATATAGAGATCCATTTCCTAAATATCCCATAGAAAACTTCTTACAATTTTTTAAAACATTGTTTCCAAAAATCTCTACCACTGCATTGTCCAAACCATTTCCAGTAGTTTTTATACTCACTTTATCATCTAATATTAAAGTTATAGCTACATCTGCATTACCTAAAGCCTCTTGTATAACAATATCCTTTATATTCATATATTCAGTTGTAGCTTTTCTTAAAAATTTTAATCTTGCAGGAGTATTGAAAAATAGATCTTTTATCTCTATTGTAGTACCTCTATTTCTCTGTACCTCTTTAAGCCCTGTAATCTTTCCACCAGATACATTTACCGTTGATCCAACTGATGAATCTTCATCTTTAGAAGATAGTATCATCTTAGAAACTGCTGCTATTGATGAAAGTGCCTCTCCTCTAAAACCATAAGTAAAAAGATTATACAGATCCTCTTTTTTTCTAATCTTACTTGTAGCATGTCTTTCTACTGACATTAAGAGATCCTCTTGTGACATTCCCTTTCCATCATCAGATATTATTACATGCTTTCCACCATTTTTTACATCTATCTTTATATTTTTACTTCCAGCATCTAAAGAATTTTCCAATAACTCTTTTATCATACTTGCAGGATTTTCAACCACTTCTCCAGCTGCTATCATATTTGAAACTGACTCATCTAATACCTTAATTATCCCCATTTTTCACCTCCTTAAAAAACAACATACTGCTTTTCATTATCTAACATATTTCATATAATTTCAATAGCTTTTTTTAATTTTTTTAAAATTAGTTGCCATTTTCTTTTTATTTTGTCATAATTATATTGTAATATTCTACTAGATTTTTAAGAGGTGCTTTATAATGAAAAAAATCTTTATACTTCTATTTTTTATATTAAATATAAATATTTTTAGCTATAACTATGACGATTATTCAATTTTTATCCAAGGAAAAAATGCCTATGAACAGAAAGATTATGTTACAGCTCAAGAGAGTTTTGAAACTTTAATGAGAAGTTTTGGTTACTCTCCTATCTTAAAAAATAACTATGCCTTTTACTTTATTGGAATGACATATTATCAACTAGGAGATTATGAAAAAGCTATTCACTATCTTCAAAAAGCTGTTTTTAATTACAATAACTATTTTTTAGGAAAAGATTCCAAAATAGAAAAAAATAGATATTTAGCTGAAAGAGATTACTCTTTAGGAGATGCTCTATTTAAAATAGGTAACTATGAATTAGGTGAAGTATATTTACAAAGATTAGATTATAATTATTACTCTCCTATATCTAGTTTTTTTGAGGAAAAAGCTCTTTTTCTACTTTTACAACAAGATTCTAAATTCAAAGATTATTATAATTTAAAATTTAATCTTGATTTAAAATCAACTGATAATCTATCTAATGATAAACTTTTAAAAGTTACAGAGTTTTTTCACAGCCAAAAAAAATACAAAGAAGCTATATATACAGGTAAAAAAATTCTTTCCTCTTCTTCAAATGATCTTGAAATAAAAGAGAAAGCTATTGTTGAAATTTTTAGGATATATCTAGAAAATAGAGAATATAAGGAAATTATTGAGCTAGCAAACAAATATGATAAAATTTTAAATAGAGACACTCTATTCTTTTATAAAGGGATAGCATATTATAGATTAAAAGATTTTTCAAGATGTCTTTATTTTTTTGAGAATATCAAAGGTGAAAAATATCTCTCTCCATCTCTACTTTACGTAGCTGGTATCTACTACTCTTTTGGAGATTATAATAAAGTAGTTTCAACTATAAATAAATTATCTAAGAGAAATATTATAACTGAAATTCTATTGGCAGATTCCTATTTAAAATTAAAAAAAGAGAGAAAGTTTGAGGAAACTGCTAAAAATATTATAAATAACTATCCAAATTCATATGAGGGATTATTTTTTGCTTTTATCTTAGGAAATAAAAATATTGATCTTAAATCTCATAATGCTACTTTTAAAATAGGATTAATTATTGATAACTTTATAGATTCTACAAAAAAAGATCCTAGTGAGATTTATGATAAAATCAATGATCTAGAGATAGAAAAATTATATAATATAGCTAAGTTAAAGGATGAAGAGCTATTAAAAATAGAACTTCAAAATAGTAGTTTTGTAAATAAATACTCTATTTCAAATGGAGTTGCTATTACTAATATTTTAGAAAAAGGGGAGTTTTATGATTTAGCATATAAAAACTCTTCCAATTATAGAAAAGAGTTCTTCAAATACAAAGATCTTATGAGATATAACTACCCTCTATATTATAAAGGTATTGTTGATAATTGCTCTAAGAAGTATGATATTTCACAGGAACTTATCTATACAACTATGCTTTTAGGGAGTAAATTTAATAAAGATGCTATCTCTAAAAATTCTAAAATTGGATTGATGCTAATTCCTTTTAAACATAAAGAGGAATTTAATGAACTTTTAAAACCTGCAATTAATATTGACTTAGGATCTAAAGAGTTAAAAGAACTTCTAAAAAAATATCATGGGGATAAATTAAAAACTCTTATTCACTATAATTTTGGAGAGAGTGTAGTAAAAAATATAAAATTTGACTTTGATGGTGATATCAACCTTGATACTATCTCTAATCCTCAAGAGAAATATGAGATTCAAGATTTGATTATCACATATATTTTCTATAAAAAATTATATAATTTTTAAAAAGGAGAAAAGATGCGTGATACTAGATGGATTTATAAAAATAGTTCCAATGAAATATATAACAATTTTAATTTAGATAAAGATATTACCACTCTACTTTATAATAGAGATATTATAGCTGGTGAAGATATAAAAACTTTCCTATATGGTGGAGTTGAGGATATTACCTCACCTTTTTTGTTAAAGGATATAGATAAGGCAGTTGAAAGATTAGAGATAGCCAAAGAAAAAGGAGAACCTGTTTGGATATATGGAGATTATGATGTAGATGGAATTACATCTGTTTCCCTTTGCTATCTTGCACTTAAAGAGCTTGGTTACAATGTAAAATATTATATTCCTCTTAGAGATGAAGGTTATGGACTAAATATTGAGGCCCTCAATTATATAAAAAGTGAAGGTGGGACTCTTACTATCACTGTTGACTGTGGAATCTCATCTCATAAGGAGATAGCTCATGCTAATGAGATTGGAATTGATATTATTGTTACAGATCACCATGAGATAAACAGTGGAAATCCCCCTGCTTTTGCAGTAATCAATCCTAAGAGAGAGGATAATGAGTATAAGTTTAAATATTTAGCTGGAGTAGGAACAGCTTTTTTCCTTATCTCTGCTCTTTTTGAAAAAAACAATTTAAAAGATGAATTATATAAATATCTTGATATTGTAGCTATTGGAACTGTTGCTGATATTGTTCCTCTGCTAAAAGAGAATAGAATCTTTGTAAAAGAGGGATTGGAATATTTAAGAAGAAGTAAATGGCTTGGAATTAATATGCTTATAAAAAAAATATTTGAAGATTATGAAACTAGAAAATTTAATACCTATGATATAGGGTTTATAATTGCCCCTATATTCAATGCTGCTGGAAGGCTTGAAGATGCTAAAAGAGCTGTTGAGCTTTTTATTGAAAGGGATCATAGAATCTGTTCAACTATAATTAGTGAACTTCTTAGTAAAAATAGCGAGAGAAAAGAGATTCAAGAGGATATTTTCCAAAAAGCTGTGGAAAAAATTGAAAATGAAAAACTTTATGAAAATGCTGTCCTTATAGTTGGAGAGGAAGGATTTCATCACGGAGTAATTGGAATTGTAGCATCTAAAATTTTAGATAGATACTATAAACCTACAATTATTATGGAGATAAAAAAAGATGAAGGAGTCGCCACTGCCTCTTGCAGAAGTATTGAAGGATTTAATATTATAGAGGCTATTAATAATTTTTCAGACCTTCTTTTAAAATATGGGGGACATAGTGGAGCTGCTGGTTTCTCTATTAAGATTGAAAACATTCCTGAATTTTCAAAAAGATTAAATGAGTATGCTGAAAAAACTATTTCAGATATAGCTTTTGTAAAGCCAATTAAAATAGATAAACCTTTAGCTTTCTATAAGATTTCCTATGATTTTCTTGATAAGATCTCTCTACTTGAACCTTTTGGTTTTGGAAACTCATCTCCTATCTTCTCTTTAAATAACTGTCAATTTGATAATTTAAGATTGATAGGAAAAGATAGAAAGCATATTATGATGAATATTATAAAAGATGGACAGGAGTTTAAAAACTGTGTTTGGTTTAATAGTGATGATATCTTTGAAGAATTAGTTTCTCTTACAAATATAGATATAGCTTTTAAATTGAAACTTGAAACTTTTAAAGATAAGTATCAATATAAGATTTTTATTGAGGATATAAAAGAGAGTATCAATATTGAAAATAGCACTATACATAATTTTGATCTATATGATACTACTTTCCCAATAGAAACTGTAATATATACTAGAAGAAAATTGGAGTCTAATGAGTTAAAACTAGCTTTTTCAGATGTTGGAATCACTGTTGTCAATAATAAAATGTATCTAGGCACATTGGATAACTCCACTGAATATCTTCTTACATCTTTAAAAAATATGTACAATCTTAATTTTAATGTTAAGTTAAAAGATGTTATTATGAAAGATGAAAACTACAATGTACATATTTTAATTGATAAAGCTTATTCTTTCAAATCCTATGCTATTAAACAAGGGGAACTTTTTAAAGAGATTAAAAACTTTTTAATTCAAGAGTTTCAATATAACTCTATCCAGAAAAAAATATTAGCCTCTATATTTAAGGAGAAAAAAAATATTGTTGCATATATGAAAAGAGGAAGAGGAGTACAAACTATAATTCAAACAGTAGGATTATATTTTAAGAATATCAACGAAAGAGCTCTATTAATAACAGATGAAAGTGTAAATCAAAAAACTTTATCTTGTGTAGATATAAGTAATAAATATTCAGATAGTTTTGATTTCTATATTCTTTTAAATCCAACTATGGATATGGTAAAAAAAGTTATCAATAAGAGATTTTTAATAATTTCAGAAGAAAATAATCTCAATATAGAAAATATTGAGATTATTAAAGACTCTTTCTCTATTCCAGAAAATATAATCTTCTCCTCTGAAAATGAAATTTTAAATAAACAACATATTTTCTCTAAAAAACTTACATATGAAGAGAAAAAAACTGTTATAAAAAATCTTTCAAAATATAAAACTATCTATTCTACTGAAGATATTTTATGTTATCTATAAACTATTTTTTAATCATACCACCTATACTTTGATAGATTGTATTCTCTATCTTTATCAATTGATATTTAGAGTTGATGATATTAAGTCTTGATGATGCCTCATCATTGAGACTTAATAACCAATCTCTTAGTTCTACCTTTCCATTCTCATATTTTCTTTCATAATTAATAGCAATTTCATTATCATATTCATTGATGTTTTTCAAATTAATATAATTTTCCTGCTCTTTAACATATAGAAAATAGTTATAATCTATCTCATTAAGAGCTGTAACTATCCCTTGTTGAAAATTCAATTTTTCCTCTTCATATTCAGCACGACTAATTTTTATATTCCATTTAATCTCATTCCAATTGAGAAATGGTAAATTTATACTTACACTTCCTAAAGCTACTGGTGTTTTTAAAGTGTTGCTAAATTTATCACTACTTGAACTAAGAGCAGAACTTATAGTTATATTTGGATAAAGCTGTTTCTCACTGGCAACTGCATCTTTAAAAGTATTTTTTAATCTGTATTCATAAGCTTTTATATCTGGACGACTAGCAACTATATTCAATGGTACATCTAAATTTACTCCTAGATTTTTAACTTTTAATATATCTCTATACTCTATTTTTAACTCATCATCTGGTTTGAAATTTAAAAGGTTACGCAAAAGTGATTCTTGTTCCTTTTTATCCTTCTCATAAGAGATAAGAGTATTATTACTTCTAATTACCTCTCTTTCAGCTTGTTTTTTATCTAAAATATCTACTGTTCCATATCTCAATTTATTATCAACTATTTTTTCTATGTCTGAATAGTTTTTACTCATATTTTTATTGATCTCTATATAATTTTCAAGATAGATTATAGAAAAATATGAATCAATTATACTATTTATCAAAGTTAATTTTGTCTTTTCATAATCTTCAATAGTTGCTTTATACTCCCACTCTTGAGCATCTTTCATATCTCTCAATCTCTGCCAAAGATCAACCTCATAACTTATATTAAAACTTCCAGAGTGATCTATATTTGAATTTCCACCACTCTCTATATTTTTAGAGGCACTTGAACTTAAATTCCCACTAAATTCTGGCACTAAATCACTTCCAATAATTTTAGCTTGATATAGAGCTTTATTAATATTTATAGCTGCCTTTGCTAAGTCACTATTGTTTTTTAATCCCAATTCTATTAAATTATTTAATTGTTCATCTCCATAACTTTCCCACCATCTACTATCAATATTATAATTTTTAGATAGTTCCTTGTAAGTTTTTATCTCACTATCTATCTTTTGATAATCTTTTTTTAGATTACTACAACTTCCTAGGATAACTCCTAAAGCTATTAATATAATAATTTTTTTCTTCATAATTCTCCTTTATTAATCTCTTGAAAGAGCATTTATTGGATCAAGTTCTGAGGCATTTTTTGCTGGCATATAACCAAAAATAACTCCTATCATAGTTGAACATAAAACTGCTGCAACTATTGAGAAAATTGAAAAAATCATAGTGAAATTTTTTATAACCATATTAAATATGATTCCAAAGCCAACTGAAATTCCAACTCCTAAAACTCCCCCAATAAGACATATAAGTATCGCTTCAATTAAAAACTGTTGTAGAATATTTTTCTGTTTTGCACCAATTGCCATTCTTATTCCTATCTCTCTTGTTCTTTCAGTTACAGATACTAACATAATATTCATAACCCCTATCCCCCCTACTACAAGAGAGATACAGGCTATACAAGATATAAGAAGTTTCATTGTATTAGTAGTGCTTTCAACAGTTTTTTTCAATGTATCCACATTCATTATAAAAAAATCCTTTGCCTTATGTCTTATTGTAAGAATATTTGTTACATCTTTTTCAGCTATCTGCATATCTACATTGTCTTTTATCTTCATACTGATTGAATTTATATAATTATCCCCTATTATTCTATTCATAGCAGTTGTATAAGGGGTATATAAAACAAGATCACTACTATTCATTGACATATTATTTTTTGTTATTACACTTCCTATTATTTTCAATGGTCTTTTGTTAAATATTAAAATCTCTCCAATAGGATTTTTATCTTTAAATAGTTGAGATCTACTGTTTTCATCTATCACTACAACTTGGCTACTATTTATAACATCATCTCTATTAAAGAGTTTTCCTGTATCAAGTTCTAGCCCTTTTACATTAAAATACTCCTCACCTACCCCTCTTAAAGAGGCTGTATAAGCTTTATTTCCATATGTAAGAGTTCCACTTCCATTGACATTTGGTGTTACACTCTCTGTATAAAACTGTTTTCTTAAGAAATCTGCATCTTTTATTGTAAGATTTCTTTTCTTATTTGCATTTCTATCTCCTCTACCTCTACCATTAAAAATATCTAAAGTATTAGTTCCTAAAGAGTTTATATCATTTAATATCTTTTGTTGAGATCCATTTCCCAATGCAACAACACATATTATCGAGGCTATTCCAATTATTATTCCTAACATTGTAAGTAGAGATCTCATCTTATGAGTAATTATAGCATTAGTTGCCATTTTCAAAGATTCTAAAAATTGAGCTTTAGAGTAAAATAGATTTTTCTTCACCTGATTTATCTTTTTAACTGAATCTTTTATAACCTCAGTCTCAATTTTTTTTACACTATCATTATAGATCTCTCCATCTTTAATCTCTATAATTCTATTGGCATAGTTTGCTATATTCTTATCATGAGTTACTAAGATAATTGTATGCTCCTCTTTATGAAGATCAGTCAATATCTCCATTACCCTTTCACCACTTTTAGAATCTAGTGCCCCAGTAGGTTCATCAGCAAGAATTATCTCCCCACCATTCATAAGAGCCCTAGCGATTGATACTCTCTGTTGTTGCCCCCCAGACAGTTGATTAGGTTTATTTTTAATCTTATCTCCTAAACCTAATTTTACTAAAAGTTCTTCAGCTCTACTATTTCTCTCTTTTTCACTAAGCCCAGCATATATAGCTGGCAATGCTACATTTTCAAGAGCTGTTAAAGTTGAAATAAGGTTATATCTTTGAAAGATAAAACCAAATTTTTGCTGTCTTAGCTCTGACAATTCATCTTTAGAAAATCTACTTATCTCTCTACCATCTATCTTGTATGAACCATCTGTAACTCTATCTAAACACCCTAATATATTCATTAAAGTAGATTTTCCAGAACCTGATTGCCCTATTATTGCAATAAACTCCCCTTTTTTTATCTCAAAAGAGATATTTTTTAAAACGTGAACTCTATTCTCTCCCTCACCAAAATATTTATTTATATTTTCTATCTCTATTATCTTTTTCAATTTTTCTCCTCCTTAAAATCTTGGTGGACGAGTTGATCTACTTGCTACCTCTCCTGCTTTCATCTCAGTTAAAATCAGTTTTTCACCCTCTTTTAATCCAGATTTTATCTCTGTATTCATATCATCATTTATTCCAATTTTAACTTCTTTTTCTTCAACTTCTTCCTTTTCTCCTAAAGTTTTTACATAATACTTATTCCCTTTTTTATAAAGAGCGGTTGTAGGAATAGTTATTACATCTTTAGCCTCAGCTACCTTTATTGTATTAGTTGTTGTCATTCCTATTCTCAAATTATTGTCTTTATTATCTACTATAACATTAGCATAATAATAAACTGCCTCTGTATCACTTGCCGACTCTTCATACTCATCATCTGTTAATGTAGTAGTTGCTGGATCTATGGAATCTATCTTAGCTTTATACACTTTTTCTGGCAATGATAGTATTGTAAACTCTACCTCTTGCCCTTTTTTTAATTTAGTTATATCTCCCTCTGATATCTCAGGTTTTATCAACATCTTCTTCAAATCTGCAACTTGCACAATTGTTGGAGCACTTTGCATACTATTTACTGTTTGTCCCTCTGAAATTGGAATTGAAACTACAACTCCATCTATTGGAGATGTAATTACTGTATATGATAGATCTGTTTCAGCAATTTTTACCTCTATCTTTGCTTGTTTTATTAACTCTTCTAACTCACTTACTCCACTTTTTGCATCTGCATACTCCTGCTTTGCTGTTTCATAATCATCTTGTGAAATAGATTTTACTTTGTATAGATTGCTTGCCCTATTGTACTTTGATTTTTTTACCTCTAAATTTACTTTTTTACTTTCCAACTGCTTTTCATATGATGATAGCTGAGATTTTGCTTTTTCTAAATCATTTTCCTGTGTCATAGAATCAATAGTAGCTATAAGATCACCTTTTTTTACCTCTTGTCCTAAAACTACATTTAATTTTGTTATTCTTCCACTTACTTGAGCTCCAACCTCTACCCTATTATTACTTCTAATAGTTCCAGTGGCTATAACAGTTTGTGCTATATTTCCCCTTTTCACCTCATCAGTTAAAAATATAGTTTTTTCCTCTTTACCTGTAAATTTCTTAAAAATAAGAAATAAGATTACTACACTACATATACAAATCGCTATTTTTTTCTTTTTCATCTATCTTCCCTCTTTTCTTAAATTATTTTTCTATTTTTATATATTATAATTATTTTTTACGGCGTGAAAATGTCAAAAAATTTTTTATTTATATATAATAAACCTTTAAGTAGGGTTAGAGTCAAGAAAATTTTATATAAAAAAACTGCTGCAAATTGATAATTTAAACTATCAACTTACAGCAGTTATATTTTTTATAAATTTATTCTATTCTTTAATCCATTTCTTGTAAATTGCATCAACGATAAGTCCAATAGCATTATCTCCAGATACGTTACAAGCAGTACCAAATGAATCTTGTGTAATATAAAGAGCAATCATTATAGCTTGAAGTTCTTCAGTTCCTAGTCCAACCATATAAAGGAATGGAAGAGCAGTCATAATAGATCCTCCAGGAGCTCCAGGAGATGCAACCATTGCTATTCCAAGAGTAGCTATAAATGGAACTACTGTATTGATTGAAATAGGAAGTCCATTCATCATACAAACTGCAGTTGCACAAGCTGTAATTGTTATCATTGAACCTGCCATATGAATATTTGCACATAGTGGTACAACAAAGTTACGAATCTCTTCAGATATTCCATCAGCTTTAGCACACTCAAGGTTTACAGGAATTGTTGCTGCTGAAGATTGAGTTCCTACCGCTGTTGTATATCCAGGAATTTGATTTTTTAGAAGCATAAGTGGGTTTTTCTTAGAGATTCCACCAGCTACAAAGAAAGCAAAAACTAAGTATAGTAGGTGCATAATAATTACTATGATAAATACTTTCCAAAGAATTCCTAAAATTGCAAAAGTTTTTCCTGAACGAGTCATATCTATAAAAGTTCCACAGATATATAATGGTAGGAAAGGAACTATAATAGTATGTAAAACTTTATTGATAATAGCTGAGAAATCTTTCATAAAGTCATATAAAGTGTTTCCAATCTCTTTTCCTCTCATTGTAGACATACATAATCCAAGGATAAATGCAAGAAGTACTGCTGCTAATGTATCTAGTATTGGAGTAACTGAAAGACTAAGATATCATAAAGTTTTACTTCAAATCCTTTTTCTTTGGCAAGATCCTCGATGATTGTCTGAGCTGCCTGTCCATTTGTACATCCAACAACCTGTCCCTTAAGATCATCAACCGTCTTATATGAAGAATCATCATTTACGATAATACACTGTGCATCTCCATAATATGGAATTGTTGCATTGTATTTGTCAGTTCTTTCCGCTTTTACTGCAAAGCAGTTAGCTGCAACATCTGCTCGCTCTGTATCAAGCTCTCCCCAGAGTGCGTCAAAAGCTGCCTGTTTTAATTCAACTTTCCATCCAGTACGTTTCTCAATCTCATCCCACATCTCTGCATCAATACCAGTCCATGTTCCATCATCTGCAAGCAAGCTGTACGGCTCTCCTGTTCCTGCTGTTACAACTGTTACTGTCTCATCAGAATCTTTCTTGTCAGAAGCCTCTGTTGTCTCTTTCTTGCTGGAATCATCAGAAGAACTTTTGCTTCCACAACCAACTACTGTTGCTACGACCATTGCTGATACAAGCAATGCTGCTAATACACGTTTTTTCATAATAATTTTTCTCCTCTTCTTACTTAATAATACT